>JAABUW010001759.1_pt1 | contig 34849 bp, 31 predicted proteins | sample 5560081 | NCBI WGS metagenome assembly JAABUW01 (sample SAMN10711882, study PRJNA513363) | rock metagenome | isolation source: Antarctica rocks | place: Antarctica: Victoria Land, Knobhead sud | reverse complement strand
CTGGTGGCATAAAGCTGTGTCAGGGCTTCCTGATCGGTTTCAGTGAGGGCAGAAACGTATTTCATGCCCTCCATTTTACCCCATCAACAAATGTGCAGTTTCTTTTGCACGATTACTTACCAAAAGCAGCAGCTTGTCCCCTTTGGAGAATACACGCCCGGCACGGACCTCTTCCCGTTTCTCAGGGCACTCAATGTCACCGGCGCTGAGTTCAAAGCCGGGGGCGATGCCCAGACCCTGCTGGATGGTGGGCCGAAAATCGGCAAAATCGGAGCGGCCATCTGCTTTGAGTCTTCCTACCCGCGCATCATGCAGGACCAGGTGGCACGCGGGGCGGGCCTGCTCGTTGTCTCCACTGACGATGCCTGGTTCGGGCGCACGGCAGCGGCCCGGCAGCACTCGGCCATTGCCGCCGTGCGAGCGGCGGAGACAGACCGGTACCTGGTTTGCAGCGCGGCCACCGGCGTCTCAGAGATCATTGCCCCGTCCGGCCACGTTCTCGCCGAAGCAGGCTTATTTCGCCCCGCCGTGGTGACCGCGCCGGTCGAATCGCGGACAACGGTGACGCCTTATGTCCGCTGGGGCGACTGGTTTGTCGTCTTTTGCGCCCTCTTGCTGGGCGTGCTTGTGGCCGGTTCCTTTCGGCAGCCGTTTTCGCCCGGTACTTAGACCAGTTTCTTGCTGTTTCCCTGCGGATGGGCAAGGCTGGCAAAATTTGTGCATCAAAGAAACTCAGAAAGGCACTTTTATGCACACCTTATTTTCCCAGAAAACCCTGCTTCCCCTGCTCGGCCTTAGCCTTGCCGGACTCCTGCTGACCCCGCACTCCGCCAGCGCGTTTGGGTACCAGCCCCCTGCCCCGGACCTGACCGTCACCAACGGCACGGCGAAGGACGATGGAAAAGGCACAGCAGTCACCGGCCAATACACGTTTGGTCCCGGCTCCAATACCAGCACCACTAACTTTACAAAAGGGGTCGAAACAGACAACGCCAGCTCTATTGTCTTCACTGGGGGCGGGTCAAGCTATGTAACCACCAAAGATGCCAGCACCGCCACGCTTGCCGGAGGCACATTCAGCAATATTGGAGCGAAAGGCAGCAGCACGGTCACAATCAGCGGCGGCACCTTTTCCGACCTGTATACCTTTGACACTGGGACCATCAACCTGATTGGAACCAACCTGACAGCAACGGCCAATAATAGTTTCATTTTTCCATATTACAACCTGAGCGGCACGCTCAGCGACGGCACGGCTGTGGCCGGATATTATGAGAGCGGCCTGAGCAACGGTGGCAGGCTCCAATTTAACGGTGTCACGGCTGCGTCTGGAGGAATTATACCGGTCAGCGCCGCTCCGGTTCCTGAAGCCTCCTCCGTGGTCAGCCTCGGCTTGATGCTGGCCTTCGGCGCAGGCGGCCTGATGCTGGCCCGCCGAAAAAAAGCAGGCGCAACGGCCTAATTAGCCCTCGGCGGCAAAACGCAAGCGGGGCACGGAGCGCAGAAAGCGCCCCGTGCCCCATTTTTTTGCCTGATAGCCTGCCCCGTCAGGGCACACGCTCTGTATCGGGTACTCTTGGAGTCGGGGGCCAGACTATTGAAGGTGATGGGAGACAGCCCTCTATGTGAGAGGCAAGCTGGCCGATAGTCAGAAGCTGCGCTGCGTGCTCATCAGGAATGGAGATGCCAAACGCCTCTTCGCAGTCCATGATTGTTTCCTCAAAGTCCAAAGACGCGGACAAATCTTCCACAAAGCGCGTGCCGGGCGTCAGAGTGTCAAGGGGTTCCCCAAACCCCTGAGCGACAATTTCCGTGACCCGCAGTAGCACACTCGTCATGCCAATTTCACCTCGGCCCGCACGACCCCGGCGCGGGGGTGGCGGGCGATGAGGCTGACCGTGCCGCCGACCGGGGCGTGGACCACCCAGTCGCAGTGGGCGCGGTCGTCGGTGGGGTCGGCGACGGGGCTGAACCCCGAGGCGGCTTTGCCAACGCGGCCTTCTAATTGCCCTAGTTCTTCGCGCACTTTGCCGGTGTGCAGCATCGCGCCTTCGGGCAGGGTGATCTCGGCGATAACCGGGCGGACGCTTTTACGCTCCAAAGCGCGTTTGGACACATGGGTCGGCAGCCAGCCGGTGTTCTGAACCACCAGACGGACGCGGTACAGGCCGCCCCCGAGGGGCTTTGCTTCAGCGGACAGCAGCTCGAGTTTGGGCGTAATGAGCGCTTGCCAGAGCAGCCATTCGGCGTGCGGAGCGATTTCGGCTTCCAGCAGGTGCGGAGGCGGGTTGCGGAAGCAGTAGGCATAGTCCCAGCCGCCAATCTCGACCGGCCCGAGGTCAGGATGCTCAAACGGCGTCCACGGCACGAAGCCGAGGCCGTCCAGCTTTTCGTCGTTCCAGGCAATCATTTTCAGGTCGTCTTCGACGGGATGCTCGCGGAACCATTCAATAAACTTGTAGCCCTCAATCCCCGCCTGCCGCTGCGGGGACCACAGCTCGGTGGTCCAGGCGAAGACGCCCAGGTGATCATACATCCAGTCGTCGAAAACGCCCGTGATCACTTCTTTGGGGTGGTACTTGAAGTCGTGGAACACGGACACGGCGGGGTAGCCGGTCAGCGCGGTTCCCTTCGCACCGATTCTCTCATAGGCCCACAAATCTTCGGGAATCATGTCGCTGTCGGGCTTGGTCCCGTAGGGACGCAGCAGCACGCCGCTCAGGGTGTGGAACGTCACCGCGCCGCAGATGTTGGGGTGCTTGACGATGAAGTCCACCATTGCCCGTACTTCGGGTTCCGACGCCGGGTACTCCCCCGCCCCGCCCTGCTCGCCTTCGGGCCGCCATTCGGAGGGGAAGTTGCGGTTTAAGTCCAAGCCCTCTTTCACCTTCTGGAGTTTAATCTGCACACCGTCAAAGTTCGTGAGCCGCCCTTCGGGGAGCTGCCGGTAGTAGGTCCCGCCGGTCTCGGTCGCCTCGCGGCGCACGAGCAGGCGCGGCTCGTCGGGGTGCGCCTTCCAGGCCCCGTTGGGGTCCGGTATCCGCAGGGAGAGCAGCTTGCCGTTGCCGTCGATGTCTTCGCGGCGCAGGCCCTCAATCGGCTCCTCATCGAAGGGATAAGGCCGGGCGGAGGAGCGCAGCCAGCGGGGCGGGGTCTGCATGGCAAGCTCCGCGCCGTCGGGGTTGACGCGGGGGAGGACATAAAACGTGCGCGTGTCCAGAGCGCGGGTCACATCGGCGTTCGTGCCGTCTTCGGTCACCAGCTTGTGCAGCAGATACAGCGCGGCGCTCGACGGGGACAGCTCGGTGGCGTGGATATTGGCGTCCACCCAGACAGCGGGCTTTTCCTCGGCGGGGCCGGTGGCAAAGCGCGTCGCGGTCACCAGCCACAGATCGCGGCCTTGGTGGGACTTGCCGATACTGTGCAGCTTGATGAGATCGGGGTGCGCGTCGGCCAGCCCGTGCAGGATGTCGGTCAGCTCGGCATAAGGGTAGTAGCGGTCAAAGCGAAGTTCCGTAGGCATGGGCGGGTTCTTTCAGTGAATGTAGTTGGCGGATAGGGACGAGGGGTTAAAAACCCCTCGCTCGGAGAAGCACCCTGCGGGTGGAGGAATAGGACGAAGAGAATGCCAGCAGATACAGGCTCTTCTCTGCCGTCCGAAGGACACCTGACCTAGCGAGGGATTTTCAATCCCTCGCAAACTTTGTGCGGCATGACTTTGTGCCTGTTTGGGTACACTGGAAGTACGCACTTTTGCGGGCAGCGCTGCCACCTTCTCTTATGTTACCCCTGGAACTGAAATCATGCGGATTCGTATCGGCTACGACCTTCTGTTTAATTTTGCCGCACCCACGCCCATGCTGCTGCTGCTCAACACGTACCCGACGGAGGCGCACCGGCTTGAGGGCGAGGACCGGACACACACGGACCCTGAAATCCCCGTCACCGAGTTTATCGATTCGTTCGGCAACCGCGCCAGCCGTCTGGTTGCCCCGCCGGGGCGGGTGCGTTTTCATAATTCGGTTATTGCCGAAGACAGCGGCCTGCACGACCGGATTCGGGTCGATGCCCCGCAGCAGCGGGTTGAAGACCTGCCCGACGAGTGCCTGCCGTTTCTGCTTGGCTCCCGATACTGCGAAGTCTACGAGATGACGCCGATAGCGTGGGAGATGTTCGGGAACGCCCCGACCGGGTGGGACCGGGTGCAGACCGTGTGCGACTGGGTGTGCGACCATATCACGTTCGGCTACAAGTTTGCCCGGCCCACCAAAACGGCGCTGGATGTGTACCATGAGCGCACCGGTGTCTGCCGGGACTTTACACACCTTGCGGTGACGTTCTGCCGCGCCCTGAACATTCCAGCTCGATACTGCAACGGCTACCTGGGCGACATCGGGATGCCCTTTGACCCGGCCCCGATGGACTTCAATGCCTGGTTTGAGGTGTATTTGGGCGGGCAATGGCATACGTTCGACGCCCGCCATAATGAGCCGCGCATCGGGCGCGTGCTGATGGCGCGGGGCCGCGACGCCGTGGATATTGCCATGACGACTTCGTTTGGCAGCAACACGTTGGAAAAGTTTGTCGTGGTGACGGAAGAGGTCTGAACGGATTAGTGGCCTGCCCACGGCGGGCTGCTGCTCAGGGACAGGATGCCGGGATACTGCGGGGAGCCGTCGGCGTTTTTCGTGCCTTGCAGACCCACATAAATCGACACCGTTTTTTTCTGGCTGTCATACACCAGCACCGTCGGCGTCTCCTGCACATTCAGCGAAGCAGCGTATTTGGAAGCGTCTTCAACCGCTTTTTTGCCCTCCCCGGCGGTCTGCGCGGCCTTGAATTTTTGGGCGTTCAGCCCGGCTTCAGCGGCATACTGCGGGTAAAAGCCCGGCTCCAAGTCGTCCTGATGGCTGTAGAGAACGTCATACATCGGCCAGAACTTGCCCTGCGAGGCGGCAATGACCGAGGCTTCTCCGGCGGCAATGGCATACTGATGAATGGTCGGGAACGGACGGTGCAGGAAGATCAAATTAACCTGCGCGGGATATGTGGCAAGCAGCTTTTCCAAAATCGGGCGGGCTTTGCCGCACTGCGGGCACTGAAAATCGCCAAACTCGGCCAGCGTATAGCGGGCAGTGGCCTGACCACGCGGGGGCGCGGCGGCGTGCGCGGCAATCTGCGGCCACTGCGCGGCAAGCTTGACGGCATCCATTTTGGGCGCGGGCGGCGTGTTCGCACTCGGGCTGCTGGCGTTGCCGAAATGGTTGACACCCCAGCCCAGCAGCGCAAGCAGGGCCACAAACACTCCCAGCAAGCCGATTTGTTTTGCCGTTTGGCTGTTCATAGCCGCATTCTCTTTCTCGGGAACACACGCTCCGCCGTGGCCGCCCACAGCAGCAGCGTCATCGTCCACGCCGAGGCCCGGCACCACGGGCAGTAGGCATGAACTTCCGTAGCGGCCACCCACTGCAGATACCATGAGAACGCCGTGCCGGTTCCCGCAATCAGCCATATCGACCGGTGCAGGCGCGTATCCAGCGCCGCGTTCTCTGTCCCCAGCCTGAGCATAGACAGCCCCAGCAAAAGCACGTACCCTAGCAGGCCCAGCAGGGCCACCGGCGTATGCGGCAGACCCGGCAGGTCAATATGCGACCAGCGGCTTGCCGCCACCAGAGCGCAGCCGCCGTCTGCGGTGCAGGGCAGGTCTGCCCCCGCCCGCTCAGACCACCAGAGCGACCCGGCAATCCCCGCCCCGACAAACGAAAGCGCCGCCCCCGCCAGGACAAATACTAGGCGGATTGGGGCAGCGCGTTTTTCGCGTATTTGAGGTGAAGTTTCAGTCAGCGGCATAAGTTACAGGAGGCAAGCACCGGGCTAGAATTGGCATCGGGCCTGAGTGCCGGGGGTGTGAAAACCCCCGGCAAGATAGCACCCTTCGGGTGAAGACAAAGAAGGCTGCATTTGGCTGGCCTTTCGGTGTCCGAAGGACATTTCCCTGCCGGGGATTCTCACACCCCCGGCACTCCGGTTATTTAGGCATCATCAGTTGGTCAGCACGGCGGCGGGGGTCCAGAACGCCTCATGCAGCAGGGAAAGCCGGGAGCCGCCCGACGCGGAAATCGCCGCGACCCGGACGCCTGCGCCATCCACGTTCCGAACACGCGCCGCACAGGACAAGTCGCAGGCACGGGAGGGCGTGCCGGGGGCCGTGTCCAGAGCCGCCAGCCAGTGTGCCGCTTCGGCATCACGCAACGGCGCGGACGGGCGGTGCGGGCGGCTCATGGCGGCTTGAAGCGCATACGAGCGCAGGAGCGACGGCCACATCTGCGCGAACAGCGCCGGGTCCCGGTACAGGTCCGCGCAGACAATGTGCCCGTTGATGGCGGCTACAACTCCGATGACCCGCCCCGGCGTCCCCGACTGCACCGGCACGGTCAGCGCCGTGGCATAGGGCAGCGTCGCCGCCTGCGCGGCGGGGGCCGACGCCAGCGCGGCATAGGTTCCGCTCTGGGTGTGGGCGTTGAAATGGCTGGTGGCCTGCGCGACAGCGTTCCAGACCGGCTGCTGCTCCCCCGTCACCTGCATCGCATAGCGTACGGAGGGAATAGCGATGGTCATGCTTTTGCGGAAGTCCGGCGACTGCCCTCGAGAGCGTTCCGCCTCCACACAGTAGGCCGGAACCTGTACCTCGGCGCTTCTTGCCGGAACAATCGTATCGGCCGCCGCGCCCCGGTCCTGCCCGCCGCCCGGCACGACCTGCCCATCGGGGATATAGGTCGGCTTCGGCGCAACATTGGTAACCAGCATCACGTTGGCGTTGCGATGCTCCTGCCCTTCATCGGCATTGGTCACGGATTCTTCGGGGATAGAGGTGCCTGAAGGCACGGTGTACGCCGCCCCCATGCCGGGCGCAGAGCCGTTGTTTTCTTCACTCGCCCGCAGGCTGCCCCGGTCCATGCCCTCGGCCAGCGTCACAAACTCCGCCGCCTGCGCGGCGGTTGATTTGGATTGGTTCGAATAAACAGGATACACGGTCAGATTGGCGTAAGTCGCCGGACGGGCCAGCGCCAGATGCCCGAATCCGGTCTGTAAAATCGCGCCGTCCGCCTCAAAGGAGTTCGTGGCGGGAGCGGTGTGGGGGCGCAAAACGAGCGAACCGGCGGCAAACAGCGCCAATCCTGCCGCGCCGAGGACTGCCGCCCGTGCGGTCTTCCGAGAAAGCTGAGGCATACTCTGTTTCCTTCCGAAGAAACCGCTCGCCCGAATGCGGCGGGATAGTACGCCCCTATTATAACCGGGGAATGCAGGAAAAGCAAGGGGAAAAGCAAGAAGAGAAGCAAGGGGGAAAGCAAGAGGAGAAGCAAGAGGAAGCTCAGGCCCGAACTGCCCGGCGCTCTTCGGGCGTGCAGAAGCCGCACTCGCACTCCGAGCCGTTCCGCCGTGATAGCCGCCGCGTGACTGTTCGCCAAGCCGAACGCAGCAGCGAGCGCGGCAACAGCGACAGGCAGCTCAGTTCATCATACACCCATTCGGCCTCCGTGCCCCAGCGCGTTTTCCAGGGTTCCGCTTCGGGCAGATAGTCCAGCGCCGTCAGCCCCCGCGCCTGCGCGTCCTGAATCAGCGCGGCGTGCAGAATTGTCACCGGGCTGTACCGATGCCATCGGGGGTCAAACCCGGAATAGTAGAAGGTCAGCCGCCCCGCACATTCCAGCACGGACTGCGCGGCAATCGTCTCCGCGCCCACTTTCAGCAGAGCCACCGCCGCCATGCCCGACCCGGATAGGCGCGTCAGGACATCATGCAGAAACGCCTGCTGCGCCGCGCCGGGCAGGTGATTGGTGTGGGACGGGCCACGCTCCGAAGCGGCCCGGCAGTCGTGCAGACGGATGAGTGTCCGAGTGGCCTGCGAGACGGCTTCCAGGTCCCGGTGAATGGTCACCGACCAGTCATGCCCCTCACGGGTCAGCAGACGCGGATAATACGAGGTGTTGTCGCGCATGGATTTGGACAAGGACCGCCGGAACACGGGCCAGGCGGGGGGCAGGCGGCGCGTCTGCCCCAGACGGCGTTTACGCCGTGCCAGTACAAACGGGAACGTGCCCGGCAAACGCCGCCACAGCGGGCCAATTTCGCCGGCCCCGGCCCGCCGCAGCAGGCGCAGGTGAATCAGGTCCCAGTCAGCCCGGCCCGGCCACGCGAGAAGTGCCCGGCAGAGGGCGGCAAAAACCGCCTCCGGCGCGTCGGCGTCCAGCAAAATCAGCGGCTCCTCGGTCAGATCGTCCACGAGGCAGTGAATGCGCGTCCCAAGCGGGCGCAAAGGGCGCAGCCGCAGCAGGCCCGCGCCGTCGCCGGGAAAGAAAAACGGAGCCAGCCCCGCCAGACGGCCCGACGCATCACGCACCTCCGCCACCAGAAGGCGATATTCCGGCGTCGCCCCGGCACCGAATTTCTGCCACCACTCCCACGCCCATTCCCAGGTGCAGAACGGAGTCGGGAAGTCGCAGCGGTCCAGCAGCACGTTCCACGGGCCGCGCAGGGCCAGAAAATCGTCATTCGTGGTGATTTCGCGGCACAGAGAAGACAATGGAAAAGAAAGAGCCATCAGAGTCTATTATGGCAGACGGGCAGCAAACGCTCAGGCAAAAAAACGCACCCGGCATTGCTGCCGGGTGCGCTGGGCCTGGGAAACTATTGTGTCACCGCCCTGTGACGGCCTGCTCATACTGCGGCCAGAAGGCTTTAAGCTGGGACGCATGCTGGAAGTCGGTGAACTCTTTGGCAATTGTTGCGCCGTTGAGCTTGACGCCTTTGGCGGCCAGCGCGTTCTGCCGGGCCTCGGTGGCGACCGCCGTGAATGGCAGGGTCTGCGAAGGCGTTTTGCTGTTGCAGTGGAAAATCCACTGGGCTTTGCCAAACTCCACCGGGCCGTAGGTCCCGCCGATGGGCAGCTTGAACAGCGCGGCTTCCAGCGCAGGGTCCTTGGACACCGGATTTCGTCCGCGAATGAGCGGCTGAATGGCCCCGCCCTGCGCTTTGCTAGGGTCTATGCTGTAGGCAGTCGCCACCAGCGGGAACGGCGTTCCCGAGTTCAGCTCTTTCATGGCACGCTGGGCAAGCACCGGGGTCGGGACGCTGATGACGCTCATGACGACCGCATCAGGATGGTAGTAGATGGCACTGGGGTTGGCCGGGTTGGCAGCCGCTTTGTACCAGTCCTGCACCTCGGCATCAGTCACAGACACGCCCTGCGCGTAGACCATCGACTGCGCGAGCCTAACCCGCAGCGCATCCCGGTAGGCATTCAGGGTCAGGCCGCGTGCGGTCAGCGACTTCTGAAAGTCCGGGTTTTCCTGGTCTTTGGCAAGCTGCGTGTCTACCTGTGCATCGGTGATGACAACGCCTTTCTTTTTGGCGAACTGAAGCTGAAGGTCCTGCTCGACCATGTTGTGGATCACTCCCTGCCCGGCCACAGACTGGAGCTTTTCAAATAAATCGGACTGGCTGATGACCGTGCCATTGACCGAGGCGACGACTTCCGCCGCCGCGTGCCGATGCCGGATGACGGTAATGCCCAGCACGAAGCCGACAATCAGTGCCAGCACAGCGGCGGCCAGAGGCAGACGGTAATCCAGGCGCGGTTTGGCGGGCAGGACAGCGGCCCGCCGGGGGGGTGGGGTTGACATATTTTAGGCGGCTCCATTGCTGAATCGTTACTTGATTTAATTTGATCCGACGTTAAGACCGGGGCAGAAACCCGGACAGGCTGCGGTCATTGATTCGCTGCACGCTGTTGCCCCGGCAGTATTCGTCCCGCGCCTCGTCAATCAGCGCCTGCATTCGGGCGACAAAGACAGAAGTATCAAAGCCAGCGGCGTATTTTACAAGCGCCTCTGGCGAAAACGTGCGAGAAGGCAGGGCCGACAAAACCGAGGCCAGACTGTCCGCCGTCTGCTCCGGGAAGAACAGGCCAGTCTCGCCTTCCACCACGGTTTCCAGCGCCCCGCCCGCCCCGTAGGCGACCACGGGCCTGCCGCTTGCCATACACTCCACCGGAGTGATGCCGAAGTCTTCCTCGCCGGGAAAAATCAGCGCCCGGCACACGGACAGCTCGCGCGCTACTTCTTTGTCGGACAGACGCCCGAGAAACTGAATAGTCGGCCCGGCAGCGTTTTTCAGCGCGGCCAAATCCGGGCCGTCGCCCACAATTCGCAGGGGGACGTTGAGACGGTTGCACGCCTGCACCGCCAGATCAATTCGCTTGTAATTGAGGAGCCGGGACACCACCAGAAAATGGGCGCCTACTTCGGACGGCGGGGCGGGGGCGAATTTTTGCGTCTCCACCGGCGGATGAATGACGGCGGCCACTTCGCGCCGGTAATACTTGCGGATGCGCCGGGCGACATTGTAGGAATTGGCAACAAAAAAGTCGACGCGCTGTGCACTTTCCACATCCCACGAACGCAGACGGCTGAGAACCGGGCCAAGCGCAAGCGACGCGAAGGGCGCGGAATTTGCCTGCTTCAAGTAATCTTCCTGCCGCCAGATAAAGCGCGAGGGCGTGTGGCAGTAGCAGATATGGCAGGTTTCCGGAGGCGTGATAATCCCTTTGGCAAAGGAGCTGGAGCTGCTGACCACCAGATCGTAGCCGGAAAAATCCATGCGCTCAAATGCCTGCGGGTACAGCGGCAGGGCGAACTTGTGGTAGCGGCGCGAGGAGAACGGCCACCGCTGAAGAACCGAAGTGCGGACATCCATTTCCTGGAACTCGGCAAAGGTCTCTTGGCGGTCATAGACCGACGTATACAGCGGGGCGTCGGGAAACATCCCGTGCAGAACCGAGACAACACGCTCCGCTCCGCCCGCCTGTGCCAGATAATCATGGACCAGAGCGGTTTTGAGGGGCTGACGCCGGGTGGCAGGCGTACTATTTAAGACAGGACTGGGTGTTGTTATGGGCATTCCAAAAACCGGGGCAGGCGAAATAGCACAGCGTATTGACTTTAATGCACAAAGTATGCCAAGTGTGCCGAATGTACCCCCTGCACAAATCAGCCGCAGAGGCTCCGATAAATCTCATACATCTGAGCCGCCGTCCGCTCCCACGTATAGCGGGCCTGCACCTGGGCGCGGCCCCGCTCGCCTATCTCCCGCGCTTCTGCCGGGTGCGCGTGCAGATGGGTGACAGCCTGTGCCAGCGCCTCCGGGTCATGCTCCGGCACAATCATCCCCCCCGCTCCGACCACCTTGGGAATGGCCCCCGAGCGCGAGCCGATCACGGGCGTTCCGCAAGCGTGGGCTTCAATAATCACCCGCCCGAACTGCTCTTTCCAGGTGATCGTCGTATGCGAAACCAGCGCCAGCGCATCCAGCGCATTCATCAAGGCAGGCAGCTCTTCCTGAGGGCGCCTCGGCAGGAAATGCACCTGCTTTGTTTTCCCCAGGCTTTGCGCCAGTTGGACCAGTGCCTCTTTGCAGGGGCCGCCGCCCAGAAAGACGCAGTGTATCTCCGGCCCGCAGAAGCGCAGGGCATTCACCATATCTGCCAGACCCTTTTCCTCCACCAGACGCCCCACATAGCCCAGCAGAAAGCCCTGTTTGGCGTCCTCCGGCAGGTCCAGCGCCCGGCGGCACGCAGCCCGGTCCATCGGCTGAAACCTCTCCGTGTTCACCGAATTTGGCACAACTGCCCCCGGCCCGGCGTAGCCTTTGGCCCGGTCCACTTCCAGCGCCTCGGCGGTCCGTCCCACGGCAAAATCTGCGTGCTGCAAGACGTAGCGGCGCATCGCCTCGAAAGGCGGCGGCAGATGACGGTTGATATTCTGCTCGGTTTCGGAGACAATTTTGGCGCGTGGCACGACCCGGTCACGCAGAAAGCACGTTTGAGCACTGACCGCCGCCCAGGGTTCTTCCCACAGGTCAATCACATCCGGCTGAAACTGATGCAGAGTGCGGGCCAGAAACGGATAAAAAAACAGGTAATTTTGTGCCGGTCCGGCCCAGCGCAGGGCCGTCGGGCCGATTTCGTAGGCAAACGTGTCCGACAAAGCTTTTTCAGGCCGACGCCACTGCCCATATTCTTTCCAGAGGTCGGGGACCAGCACGCGCAGGTCTATGCCGGGCATCCGGGCCAGACATTCTGCGCGGCGATGGCCTTCATCCCGCGATTGACAGGTATGGGAAATGAGTAAAATGCGAAGGGGTGTTGTCATGCTGCTAGTTGTAAGACGCTCCGATAGACGCTGAGAGTTCCCTCGGCCATTCGCTGCGCCGTGTAATTCTCGAGATAACGCTCGTACCCTGAAATTCCCATCTTATGCCGCATCTCCGAGTCCGTCAGCAATTCCTGCAATGCCGAGGCTAGAGCCGCCGGCTGCGCGGACGGGACCAGCCGCCCGGTCACGCCGTTCACGACAATTTCCAGTGGCCCACCCACCGCCGTCGCCACAATCGGGCGGCGCAGGGCCATCGCTTCCAGCAGCACCAGCCCAAATGGCTCTTCCAGACTCGGCAGCACGAACACATCGGCGGCGGCAATCGCGGCGCGGGCATCCTCGCGGAACCCCGCAAACTGCACCGCATCGGCAATCCCCAGCTCCTGCACGGCGGCCTCCAGAGCGGCCCGCTCCGCGCCCTCGCCCGCGACGAGGAGCCGGACATCGGGCACACCCACTCGAACTTTCGGCAGGGCGCGAAGCAGCGTCAAAATGTCTTTTTCCCGCTCCAGCCGCGCTACGCACACAATCAGCGGCGTACCCGGCCCAATGCCGAACTCGCGCCGAATCCCGGCGGCGGCCTCGGGAGAAGCCTCCACGCCGGACATTCCATTCGGAACCAGATGAATGCGCTCTGCCGGAGCCTCGCCGCGCTCCAGCATCTGGTGACGAACCGCCTCGGAAATGGCGATAAAGCCGCTGACTCGCCGGTTGACCCAAGCGTGCGCCGCCCCGGAAAGAGACGCTTTCAGGCCGGTGTACGACGCATGGGCGGGCGACACGAAATGCTGAGTTTTGACGACGCGCCCGCGCCCGCCAAGCTGCAAAGCGAGCGCCGCCTGAAGGGTCGTCTTGCCGTTGTGAACGTGCAAAATGGAGCGCTCATGGCACAAAAAGCCCTGAAGCGCCCGAACCGCCCGTGCTTCCCCGGCACGGCCACGGGGCACGGCGGCGACGGACACGCCGAGCGTGGAGGCCCGCGCCATCAGGGGCGACTCGGCGGGGCAGGCCAGCGTCACGGGCACGCCAATCCCCGACAAGCCCAGCGCCAGGTCCAGCAGATGCCGCTCGGTTCCGGCAAAGGCCACGGTGTCGATGTAAAGCGTGACGTGCGAAGGCTCTCTTATTTGTTCTAGTGTCTGTTCTAGGCTGCTCATAAGCGGCGCACTCCCGCCCGGCGGCAGACGGCGAAATAGGCCGCCGTGGTCATGCCCGCCGAGGCCCACGCCGTCATCAGAACGCCGCGTGTCCAGTAGTGGTCCACCATGCCGTGCATCAGCCGGGCCAGCACCAGTGCCGCGCCGACGCAGAGCAATGGGTGAAGCGGGTCCTTCACCGAAAGCCTTTTCTGCGTGACCCAGACCATACGGTAAAAGGCAAAATGGATCAGCGCGAAGCCGAACAGCCCGGCGATGCCCGTTTCCGCCAGCACCATGAGTGCAATGTTGGTGGCATCATATTCTTTCCTCAGGCCCACCCCCACCCCGTAAAGCGGGCTTTGCTTGAAGTATCGGTTTGCCAGGTCTACCGACTGATAGCGCAGCTCGATATTCATGCGGTCTTTGCCAACCCCCGTGGAGTACGCTTTTAAATCCTGCGGCAGCGACATCCAGCAGACAGCGGCAATCGGCAGCAGCAGCAGCAGCAGCCGGAACAGCGACTTGAACTCCCGGCGCAGGCTGAAAATCATGATCAGGCCGCAAAGTGCCCCCAACCAGGAGCCGCGTGACAGGGAAAAGACCAGCCCGACCGTCAGCAAAATCAGCGCGGCGATCAGCAGGATTTTCCGGCGCGTGTTGCGCGGGTCGGTCGCCAGCAGCAGAATGACGGCCACTTGCAGGGTGGAAGCGATCAGGTCTCCAGTTCCGTTTTTACCCTGCGGATAGCCCTTTGCCAGCGCCCACATCGTTGCTCCGCATCCGGCAATGACCATCGCATATAAAGAGCGCAGCAGATGTTCCGGCTTGATGGCGAAATTGGCAAAGAAGGGCACGGCAATCATCAAATACAGCGCCATCTGAATCAGCGAGATTGTTGCGTCATAGCCGCGCCAGGTGATTGCCGAAGACAGCAGGGAGATGCCCATGTAGATCGCCACCGGCACGGCGATTGGCCCGGCCTGCGCCACCTGCCTGCGCCGGATGCAGTAAAAAAAGAACGCTGGCAGAGCCAGCACCATGTTGGCTTCGGCGATGGAGAACTTGGCGAAAAGTCCATTGGAAACGTCGGCGGCGCTGCTTGCCCCGGCAAATGTCAGCAGAAGCGCGATGTCGGGCCGTTTCCAGGTGAGGTAAAGATAGGTGGCAACATAAATGGCGCCCCCGACAAACATGACCCCTTTCGGCTCTGGCAGCACAAGCGCGGCGGCAGTCGCGGCGGCGGCAATCAGGGCAAATAGAAAGATGAACGCCCCAGTTTTCACCAGTCGCCGCAGGGGAGTAGGAGGAAGGTGCTGTTGAAGGATCATAAAGGTTTTGGGTTTCCCGAAAAGCGCCAGTGTGTAACCTGACGCACACAGAGCCAGGCCATCAGCCGCATTTTGGATAGCGCGACTTCGCGGCGGCGCGGCATCGCCGCCGCGACGCCCAGCCAGAGAAGCAGACGCAGGAAGCAGCCAATCAGCATGGACAAACGCAGCGAAAGCAGCCCGGCCAGGCCGTAGTGCTTGTGCAGGTAATGGTCCATGCTGTCGAAAAAGTGCCCGCTGATCTTCGCCTTTTCAGGCGCCCCGCTCGCCCCGCCCAGATGCGTCACCTGCGCGTCGGGCGTGAAGCCGATTTCCCAGCCCCGAGTGTGCATCCGGCGCTGCCAGTCGGTTTCTTCCTGATACATAAAAAAGCTGTCGTCAAACCCGCCGACCTGCGTATAAGCCTCGCGGCGCACCAGCAGGCACGCGCCGATAACAAAGTCCACAAGACGCTCCCGGTCATGGCCCCAGCGGCGATAGTACCCCAGCACCGGATGGTTTGGAAACAGCGCGGACACCCAGAGCTGCTCCAGCCAGACCCCCAGCGGCGAAGGATACCGAAAACACGACAGTTGAAGCGTCCCGTCACCGTTCAGCAAGCGAGGGCCAGCAGCCCCGACTTCAGGATGGGAACGTGCATAGCCGACCAGCGCGGGAATGGCGTCCGGCTCCACAAACGCATCCGAGTTGAGCAGCAGAAAGTATTCCCCGGACGCCAGGAGCATCGCCTGATTGTTGGCGGCCCCGAAGCCTGCATTGCCGCTGTTTTCAATCACCCGCGCCGCCGGGAAGGCCGTCCGCACCGCCTCAGCGCTGCCGTCGGTGGAAGCATTGTCAATGACGAAAACTTCGGCCTTCAAGTTCCCCAGCCCGGCAGACAGTGCCCGCAGGCAGTCCAGGGTCATCTCGCGTGTGTTGTAGCTGATCACAATGACGGATAAGTCAAACACGGTGTTCCCGGTTTTGTTGTCGGCTTTCGCGGTGTCTAAAGTCAGGGTCTTGGCGGTCATAGGCAAATGGGATTCTCAAATATCTGGCTAAATATCTTCAATAGGCCGCTGGCCGACCACGCGGGCGGGAATACCGGCCACAATGGACAGCGGCGGGACATCGTGCAGCACCACGGCATTGGCCCCAATGATGCTGCCGCGCCCGATCCGAATGGGGCCGAGGATTTTTGCGCCTGCGCCCACCATCACGTTTTTCTCTAAAGTCGGATGGCCGTCCTTGCGCGACGAGCCAACCCACTCCGAGCCTCGGTCGCCGAGGGTCACGCCATGATACAAAAAGCAGTCCCCTTCAATCACGACTTCGCTGCCGATGACCAGGCCGACCCCATGGACGACGACGATGCCCGGTCCCAAGTCGGCTTCATAGGAAATGTCAATCGCAAACAGCGTCTGCGCCAGCCGGGTCAGTACCAGGGGGACAAGCGGCACGCGCTTCTGCCAGAGGCGGCGGCTGAGACGGTACAGGGTGATTGCCTGAAGCCCCCGGTTGGTCAGCACCACCCGCACGGTCTGACTGCGCGTTGGGGCGCTCCGCAGGAGCCGTGTCACATCCCGGCGGAATGCTTGCAGGAAGCCTGGCTCAGTCTGCGATGCCGGAACGGATTCGGGCAGTGTCGATTGTTCGGAAGTGTTCATAGATCAAAGCTATTCATAAGCTGTTAGCAAGTTTCGCAGACGTGGAGAATGCGGTCCATAAACTGGCGCGTGGTAAAGCAGCGCCCGGCCTTATCGCGTGCGGCCTGCCCCGTACTGCGGCGCAGAGGCTCGTCTTCCATCAGGCGTGTGAGGGAGGCGGCCAGCCCCTCGCTGTCGCCCGGCTCGGTCAGCACTGCGGTTCGGGGCGAGTCCACATAATCGCGTGTGCCGTTGACCCGCGTGGTCACCACCGCTTTGCCCATCGCCATCGCGTCCAGCAAGACAAGCGGCCCGCTCGGCAGAAACGTGTCTTCAAACGCAAGCGCCACCAGGCTTGCACCCGCCATCAGCGAACGCCCTTCAGCAGGCGTGCATTGCGGCAGAACGCGGACACGCTCGCGGGCTTCGGCAGGGACATCCAAGGTTCCGCTGACGCTTAAAATGGCCGGGTACGGCACATCTTTGAGGGCACGCAGCAGCGTCGGCCAGTCCCGATGCGCCCAGCCCGCCGAGTAGATATAGCCCTGTTCTTTCGTGTTGGCGCTTTCTGAAGTCAGGCTTGCCGGAAAAAATGCAAAATGGCAGCGGCGGGCAGGGACGCCAAAGCGCCGCTCCATCACCGGAATATCCCCGGTGCGAATACAGACAAAGGCATCGATGCCCCGCAGCCAGGTCCCGACAACGCTCATCAGGCGGCTTTCCTGGGGCATCAAAAAATCCACGCAGACCACTTTTGTGCGGGGGCAGAACAGCGGGCGCAGACGCCCCACCAGAAACGCTTCAATGCCGACGGTACACAAGACCAAAACCTGAGAGTGTCGCGCCCGACGCATCACCGCAATGGCCTCGCGGACATGATGCCACTGCTTGCGAACACCTGTCTTTCCCCAGTCCAGGCTGCGGCAGGCGGCATCCACCTGATGCCCGCCGACCAGTCCGGTTTCCACTTCGAATGTTGGCGCAGTACTTGTCGAAAAAAGAATTTTCATTGAAGTCACAAGACCATTATAGCAAAAAATGGGCCAAGTCACAGCAAATTGGAAAATGTTGTGGGAAAAAGTGGCCGGCATCCCTGCATCAATCGCCTCAGCTTGCCGATAATGGAGAGCAATAGAGGAGGCGGGCGGGGTATACTAACATCAGCGACGCTGTTTTTCTGATGTGTTCGTCTCCATTCCCCCCTTTTCTTTAGAACCTAATCAGAATCCAATGAGACTCTGCCATGAGCCGAACCTTTCTGCTTGTGTGCCCTGCCCTGTCTATAAAAAGCTACGTAAGGAACCACTTATGCGTTTACGCCTGCCTCAATTTCTCAGCACTGCCGTTTGTGCTCTTCTGCTCGGAGCCTCGCTCGGCCCGGCCAGAGCAGGATGGCAGTGGCAGACCCCACCCGTTCTCGTCACTACAAGTGCTCCCCAGCGAAACAATATTTTTTATGTCGGTCAGTCAATCGTTTTTTCGCTCCAGGGCAGCGGGGCCACCGCGTATGAAGTGCGCGACTATTACGGCAACATCGTAGACCAGGGACCCGCAGTTTCCCCGCTAACAATCAATGTAAACGCGCCCGGCTGGTACAAAGTGTATTTGTTGGGCAGCACCAGCTACCCACAGTGGAGCAACGCAGTGGGGACGACCACGTTTGCGATTTTCCGTAATGATCCTCATTTTCCACAGGTTCCGCCATGGAGCGTTCCTTCCAGCTACAGTAGCGACGGCGGGCAGGATAATGTCACACGCGGCATTATTGGTCTCGGCCCGCAGCGTCACTTTATTTCCGACGTGAGCAATCCCGACCCGACACTGCAAACCGTCACCGCCGACATTGGCCTCGACGAGCAGTATTACCTCGCCAACCCCGACCCGGTCCGCCCGCGTGACCTGATGATCAACTTCCCGAACGCTGGAACCGCAATGAGCGGCGTCACCAAAGTCGCCACGCAGCTCGGCAGCAAAGTCAGCCACTGGGAATGGCAGAATGAGCCAAACACAGCCTCTAACCGAGGCGACTTGTATGCCAACCAGATGAAAACGTTCGCCCAGACTATTCACAGCGTCAACCCGGCGCTGAAAGTGATCGGGCCGACGACGGTGAACATCAACCCCAGCTCGCTGAGCTGGATTGAGGCGTTCTTTCAGAACGGCGGCGGGGATGCCATTGACGGGTTTGCGTTTCATTCCTACAATACCACCAATGGCGACCTATGGCTGGCCCGGACTTCGCTGGACAACCTGAACACGATGCTGGCAAAATACGGCCAGGATAAAAAAGAAAAATGGCAGACGGAGCAAGGCTTCCCCGCATCCCATTACGGTGTTTATGAGCCGCGTCATCAGGGGCGCTGGACCATGCTTCAAACGATGGTTTTTGAGCAGTACGGCATTCCTAAAGAACACACGGCAAACTGGTATGACTGGAGCCACGGCTTCTGGGACATTCCCGACTGGTGGATCAACTCCGACGGCACCTTGAACCCAACCGGCGTTGTGATGCGTGTCTGGTCGGAGGAATGCTACGGCGCGAAATTCACGAAAGCCTATGATTTCGGCGATCCTGGCAACAAACTGTATCTGGGCAGCCTGTTCCAAGGGCCGGGCAAATCGCTGGCCGCGTTTATGAGCGCGGGCGGCACGGATGGTCAGGTCACACTCAAAGTCAGCAGCGGAACCAGCCTGCATACTGTCAGCGCCCTCGGCGATGCCAGCGACCTGCCGGTCGTAAACGGACAGGTCACGCTGCCCGTGCCTGAAATGCCGGTGTATGTGGAGATGGCTCCCGGACAAACCATACAGGTTGTCCCGGTCGCCTGGGGTACGAACCTGGCCCTTCAGCCGGGCGTCACGGCGTCCGCTTCTGGCGCGGCGACGCATCCAGCCGACTCAAACGATACCAACAATATTACCAAGCTGTTCAACGGGCAGATGGAAAGCTGGTATTATGACTTCACGAGCAACAGCCATCCCTGGTCAAGCAACACGGATTTGTCCGCTGGCCCCGCCTGGGTAGAGATGGACCTGCCGGTTCCCGCACTGATCAACCGCGTCGTGATCTACTGCCCGGTTCCCTATCAGTCAGACAGCTCACTGCTGGATTATGAGCTGCAGTATGACAACAGCGGCCAGTGGGTGACAATTAGCCATACGACGGAGCCGACAAAAACCTTTCCGTTTTACACCAACACCGAGCATTGCTCTGAGGACAGCTACTACAGCGCCCGCAACATCTTTACCAACGAGTTCCCAGCCGTCAAGACCGGCAAAATTCGCATTCTGGTGCATGACTGCACCTGGGGCGGCGCTCCCACGCAGGAGTCCGCGAACGCAGGCGGCGAGTCGGGGCCGCATCAAATTAATATCCGCGAGATTGAAGTATATTCGCCGCTGTACAATGCCAGCAAAACGACGACGCTTCAGGGAAAAATTACCGACCGCACTGGCCGGGGGATACCCGGAGTGACAGTCAGCCTCAGCGGCTCGCAAGCGAAGACGACAACCTCTTCTATCGGCGGCGCTTATAGCTTTTCCGGCCTGACTGAAGGCGGCACGTACACCGTTTCGCCCAAGCAGAACAATTACACGTTCAGCGCCCTGACCCGCACCTTCGGTCATCTGATGGGCAGACAGAGCTGCAATTTCACGGCGAGCGCTCTTCCTGCGGGGTCCGGCACCGGGCTTCTGGGCGAGTACTTCAAGGATCAGTATGATGAAGCCCATGCTTTCCTGCCGTCCTACTACCGGCTGTCCCGCCTTGAGCCGGCCATCAACCTGGTAAACTGGTCCGTCACCCCGGACCTGCAAATCCTGTTCGCGGCCCGCTGGACCGGCCTGATTGAGCCAAAGTACACCGAGCGGTATACGTTTAGCCTGGATGCCGATGACGGCGCACGGCTGTGGATCAACGGCACTCTGCTGATTGACCACTGGGTCCGTGACCAGAGCCGCATCGACACCGCCTCCGTCAATCTGGCCGCCGGTCAGCGGGCGGACATTCGCCTGGAGTATTTCCAGCTTCACGGCAGCTCGCGCTGCCGCCTGTACTGGTCGAGCGCCCATCAGCCCAACGAGATCATCCCGCAAAACCGGCTATACCCCGGTGTGGTCAATCAGCCGCCGCTGGTCAGCCTGGACACGGCCCAGAGTGCAATTGCCTCGGCCAGCACCACTTCCGTTCTGCTGACCGCAAGTGCGAAGGACCCGGACGGCACAATTGCTAAAGTTGTGTTCACGGCCAATGGCGTGGATGTTGGGACAAGCACGTCCAGCCCCTTCCGGTATCAGTGGACTGCCCCCCGGACCGGCTCCTATCAGGTGACGGCGACCGCTTATGACAGCGCCGGAGCGGCCACCGTCTCCGACCCAGTGACTTTGATCTTCGGAGCGCAGGTGCGGGTGCAGGGAATGCTTCAGCTTAAGCGTAAGCATCCAGCAATAAAGGCGAAAAAGCCTGCCGTCAAAGCAAAAAAGAAGCCAGCGGTGAAGAAGCCAGCGGTGAAGAAGCCAGCGGTGAAGAAGCCAGCGGTGAAGAAGCCAGCGGTGAAGAAGCCAGCGGTGAAGAAGCCAGCGGTGAAGAAGCCAGCGGTGAAGAAGCCGCACTGAGAACACAAAAAACGGGGCTGCCTCACAAAGAGGCAGCCCCGTTTTTTGATTATTCTCGAAAGCGCAGCACACGTGCCGGAACACCCGCCGCAATCGCATTAGGAGGAATGTCTTTTGTGACCACAGCATTCGCCCCCACAATCGCATTATCGCCGATTGTCACCCCCTTAACCACCGTGACCTTTGCGCCGAGCCACACATTGCGGCCAATTTTTACCGGAGCCGAGGCCGCCCCCTGCTCGCGGATTGGGATGTCCAGTCGCTCAAAGCAATGATCATGGTCGCGCACGGACACCATTTCGGCTAGCAGACAGTCTTCCCCGATTTCCAGCACATCCCGCGCTGCCAGTGTGCAGTGATGCCCGAAAATCGTGCGTGCCCCCACCGATAAGCGGCCTTCCGCTTCTATGGTCAGCCCACGGTCCAGCACGCAGTCCGGGCCAAACTCCACGCTTCCCTGCGGTCCGGCGGTCAGCGACAGCCCGGCACGGACATCGCAGCCGGAGCCGAAGCGCACGCTGGGATAGCTGCGGCGCACCGCAGTGAGACGCCAGCGGCGAGCCAGCGCGGCCCTCAGACGGCGCATAGAGGGTATAGAAGTAGACATAGAGGTTATCGTTTCGCAGCAGCAGGCGAGGCGGAGGCCGCGTGGCTCAGGCAGGCGGTAATCACCTCCTCCACCGCATCCAGCCGGGCCTCCCAGCTATGACGGCTCGCTTCCGCCCGACGCGCTCTGCCCACGGCAGAGTTCTCCGTGAGGGCGGCTTCAGACAGAGTGATAAACGCGGCAGCATCAGCGGCAACCTCCACAAACTGCGGGTAGTCCCGGAAACCCGCCACGTTGGTGGAGACAATTGGCTTGCCCGCCGCCAGATATTCCCAGAGCTTGATCGGGTTCAGACTCTCTGTAAACGGCGTGACCCGGTGCGGCGTGATGCACACGTCAAAGGCCCGCATATACTCCGGGAGCTGTGCATAGGGCTTCGGCCCGGCCAGGAACACATTGGGCAGCGCCCCCAGCGCGGCGTGATCCTCCGGGCGCAGATGGTCCGGGCCAACCAGCGCCACCGACCCCGCCGACAGCCCCCGAGCCAGGGCGACAACCAGCGGAATATCCACCCGGTCCGGGTGCAGCGTACCGGTGTACCCGAACACGGGGCGGGGCCACTGCGCCGCCTCGGTGGGCAGCGGCAGGGTGCTGTCCAGCACGGACGCATAATGCCCGGCATCCACCCCGTTCGGGATCAAAAACAGACGGCGAGCCATGCCCTGCTTCATCTCATACAGCTTTTCCGAGCAGACAATGACCGCATCGGCGCGGGCACACAGCGCAGCATCCTGCGCTTGAATGAGAGCGGCCAAAGAAGCATCCTGTGTCGGGCTAATCCAGTCATCAGTGATGTCGTAAACCACCGCGCTCTCGCCCATCTGGCCTGCCAGATGCACCGCCGAATGGGGGTTCAGCCAGAGCAGCGGCGCATTCAGTCCCAGACGCCGGGCGGTTTTTTGAATATGAAAGCGCATCAGCGCCTCATTCAGGCTGCGGCCCGCCTTCAGGGTATTGGGGAACATTTTGGCCGGATGCGTGATGGTAAGATTGGGCAGGCCCGGCGGCGACGAATCGGCCACGCCGCGCATCTCTTTCCAGTGCCCCTGCCGCAGCCGCCCCGTGAGGTCTCGCGGCATCCCCACAAACAAAATTTTGGCACCTGGGTGACGCCGGGCATAGGCGGCGCACAAAAACTGGTTCCGCCGCCAGATGTCGTCCCAGTCTTCCAGAGACACAAAAATTAGGTCCAAACCCATCTCCAAAAACGTTACCCCGTCAGGCTCGGATAGCCGCGCAGGCAGAACAGCAGATGTCCTGCCGCCTGAAGTCCATGCACCGCGTAGTGCCGGGCATCGCGCCGCGTCCAGTCTTCCTGCATCAAGGCGCGTTTCTCTTTGTATTTATAGCGCTGCCAAGCCCGGTAAGCACTTCCCAGCATCCGCCGCTGCTCCGGGCTGTTTTCAGGCGCGAAAAACAGCGTGCGCTTGACATGATGCCCCGCTGTGTGCATCGCTTTGGAGTTGTTGGTCGCCCCACCGCTATGCCGCCGGTAGCCAATCAGAACTTTGTCCACGAACACAAAATCGCCCAGCCGCGCCAGGCGACTGAACAGGTCCCAGTCTTCGCCGCCATTGCGGTAGTACGTGTCAAAGCCAGTCGTTTGCGCGAACGCCCGGCGGCGCACCAGCGCCACGCCGGGCGGCAGGAAGTAATAACAGTTCGCAAGCACGGCCAGCGTAGTCGGGGCTTCCAGCGGCCAGTCCACAATCTCGCGCCCGTCGAAGCCCTTGCGGCTGCGGCAGTACGCCGCGAACTCGCCGGGACTGAGCGGCTCACCTACTTCGTCAATCTGGTCCGCCAGCCCATGACTGCCGACCGCCTCCGGGCAATCCATCAGCGCACGAAGCAGCGTCTCGAGAGCGTCCGGCATCAGCAAATCATCGCTGTCCAGAAAGTGCAGGTACTCGGCGCTCGCCGCCGCCTGCGCGACGCCCAAATTGCGTGCCGCCGACACCCCGGCATTGGCCTGCGTGACGGCCCGGAACCGGGGATCCCGTGCGGCAAACTTCTCAGCAGCGGCCAGCGTGCCGTCGGAAGAGCCGTCATCCACAACGAGGCATTCCCAGTTGTCAACCGTCTGTGCCTGTACGCTTTTCAGCGTTCGCGCCAGAAACTTTTCGCCGTTGTAACAGGCAACAACAATACTGATGAGCGGCGTCATGGCTGCTTCCCCAAACCGACGCTTGTGACGGCATCATAAATCTCAAAATACTGGTCCGCGATGCGCGGCCAGGTAAACTCGGACACGGCACGGGCGCGGCCCGCTTCGCCCAGACGCTGCGCCCGCTCCGGGTCTGCCAGGAGGGATTCTATCGCCCCCGCCAGCGCGGCGGCGTCTTCCCCCGGAACCAGCAGACCGGTCACGCCGTCCAGAACGATCTCAGGGACGCCGCCGACACGCGAGGCGATGACGGGCTTGGCACAGGCCATCGCTTCCAGGCTGACAATGCCCTGCGGCTCCTGACGCGAGGGCAGAATAAACATTTCGCAGCCCCGAAACAGCGATACCACCGTGGGCCGGTCCGCAAAGCCAATCAGGTGCGCCCTGCCCGTCAGACCCAGCTCCCCCACCCTCTTCTGCAAGCTTTCCCGCTCCGCACCGTCCCCGGCAATGAGCAGGTCCGGGGCCTCCAGGCGACGAGCCAGCAGGCGGGCATACGCCTCCAGAAGCACATCAAAGCCTTTCTGCGGCACAACCCGCCCTATAGCAAGCAGATACGGGCGCGGATGAGAATACGGAGTTTGGCCCGCGTTAAACTCCTTGGGCGAAAAGCCGCTGTAGACGGGGCGGCTTTTCCCGGCCAGCGGCGAGCCGACAAACTGCCGGGCATCGTCCAGTGTCTGCTCCGAACAGGCAGTGACATAAGCCGCTCGCGCCATCAGCCGTTTGAACGTCCAGTTGGCAGTCGCGCTTTTCTGGTACAGCTTGCCCGCGTCCATTGTCCGCTCCCCGTGTGTCGTGACCACGAGCGGCAGGCCGGTCAGCCGGGCGGCTCCGAGGGCATAAAAGCCGTTGGCGCTGAGGCAGTGAACGTGGATCAAGTCAATGTTCTGCTGCCGCAGAAGCCGAACGGTCGCAGCCATGTCCCCAGGATAGCAGCGGGCAAAGCGGGCCATGCCGCCCGGCGAGCCGTTGGGCATCTCCCAGGCGAGCCGATGCACCTCAATCCCCTGCACCGTCTCGCAGGCAGGCAGCGACGCAGGATGGCGGGCTGTCAGCACGACCACGCCATGCCCGCGCCGTTTGTATTCCAGAGCCAGATTGCGGCAGACTTCCTCCACGCCGCCAAAATGCGGATAAAACGCACTGGCAAAAATTGCGATATTCATAACTGTTTTTGCTTTGCGGCCAGGCACGCGCCGATACGTTTGGCGGCATCACGCCCGGCGACTTCCCAGTTTAGCCGCGCCTGATACTCGGCAAACGACGACACTGCCAAACGCGAAAGGCCCTCCGGCTCCGAAAGCACCGACACCACCCAATCCGCCCACGCCGACACCGGCTGATCCAGGTCAAACAACTGGCCGTTGACCCCGTCCCGGATAATCGTCGGCACGCCCCCCACCCGGTGAGACAGGCTCGGCACGCCAAAGGCGCTGGCTTCCGCAAACACCAGACCGTAAGCCTCCCCAATCGTCGGAACAATCAGAAAGTGGCTCTGCCGGTACAGGTCAAACAAGCGCCGACAGCCTTCTTCCGTGCCTTTGCTTAAAAAGCCCAGCAGATGCACCCACGCTGGGATCATCCGATCCGCCGCTGGAAAGCACCCCACCAGTGTCAGCTCAGCGTCTACTCCCCGTTCACGCAGCGCCCCCACCACGGCGATGGCTTTGTCGGCTCCTTTGCGCTCCCAATCCACCCCCACGAACAGGAAGCGCACGGGGCTGCTGCCGCGCAGGACTGCCATCTGGGCGACCTCTGCCGCCGTGTGCGTGATCTCGATGTTGGCTCCGAACGGCACGACGGCGACTTTGGCGGGGTCGGCGGCGGTGTCTTTGAGCGCCCATTCTGCCCCCCAGTCCGAGGCATACAAAAGCAACGAGCAGCCGCGAACCGCTGCCAGATCAATCTGATGAGCCTGTTGAGCCGATGATACGCTGATCAAATCAGGTCTGAAATCAGGATAATCATGCCGCAAAGCGGCGAACCCAGCATCAGTCCATAGCACTTTGGGCTGAACACAATTCAGATAAGCCAGCAGAACTGGACTGGGCGAAAGCACAGCATCCACATCCAGGTGCTTCAGCCGTGCTTCCACAACAGCCGCGTAGCCGCGAGCCGTATCCGTGTCCCAAAACCGGTTGTAATCACGCCGCTCAATCCACTTGCCCCAGTCTTTGCGAAACTTGCGCTTCATCGATGGCCCGTGGTAGAGGTCTCCAATCAGCTCGACTTCCACCCCCTGTGCTTCCAACGCCTTGTAGATGTGCAGGTTGGAACCGGACCAGCCGCGAACGTCCCTGGCATCGGCCACCGTCAGGTAAGCGATTTTCATAACACATTCTCCTGGCTCAATTCCTCATCGCTCAAGCTCCCATTAATATCAGCCATGATGCGGCGGAACGCTTCGCGGTCAGAGATGCGCCGGAGCGGCTTTTCGGCGGCGCGGCGGGCCTGCATCTGCCGCAGACGCCGGGCAGCGCTCCAGAAGCCTTTCAGCAGCGGGGTGTCGCCCTCCACGGCGGCGCGGGCGAGACGCGGCAGGAGCCAGAGCAGGTGCTCGCGGCGCATCTGCGGGTCGTCGATGTTTTTCCACTGGATCAGAAACGTGTTCTGGTCCACAATCGCTTTAAGCTGTTTGGCTTTGTAGGCGGATGACGACGTCTGCCCGCCCAGATGATACAGCACACTCCGAGGCTCGTACAAAATGCGCCAGCCGCGTCGCCACGCACGGTACGACAGGTCAATGTCTTCGTGGTAGAGCGGCCAGAGCAGCTCGTCGAACCCGCCCAGCTCCAGATATTTTGACCTTGAAAAAACTGCCTGCCCGCCCAGGGCAAAAAAGCAGGAAGTGGTCCGGTCGGTGTCGGGAAGCTGATTGTTCCACCACAGCCCCCGGTGGTAGCCGCCTTCGGTGCGCGACCCCTGCGGGGTGACGCGGTCGCCGGTCAGGACGCGGGTGTTGACGGCGAACACATCCGGCTCGTGCAGATGTTCCAGCAGGGGCGGGATAAAGTCCGGCTCCACCAGAATATCGTTGTTTAGCAGGAGAACGGCCTCGGTGTCCAGGGTCGGCACAATGTCGTTGTACGTGTACAAAAACGCATTGCGCGGGGCGCGGACGCAGCGCACCCAGGGAAATCGGCGCTCGGTTTCGGCGATGCTGTCATCAGTGCTGCCGTTGTCAACCAGATACACGTCGTGGTCGCGCCCCTCGCGGGTCGCCGCGCCGAGCGTGGAAAAGCAGCCTTCCAGAAGGCGCAGGCCGTTATAGTTCAGAACCAGTGAGCTTGATCGCATAGTAAGTTATTAATGAGTTACTTCGGTCCGCCCAGGGACCACATGGAGTATAAGACAGCGCGGCGCAGCATCTTGGCGGCCAGTATCGGCTGTCCCTGTGCCAGCCGTTCCCGTGCCAGCCGCCCCCACTCAACGGCCCAGCCGCGCTCGGAGTGGCGGTAGCCAGCGAAGGCACTTTGCCGCAGGGCCGGGGGCAGGGTTTCGTCGCGGCAGAGCTTGGCACGCAGGGTCAGCTCCGCCGGGCGCATGACTTCGTCTTTGCCGGACATATTCTCGCCGTGGCGGCGATACGCCAGCACCACATCATCCAGCAGCGTCATGTCGGCGTGCCGGGTCAGCCGCAGCCACATATCCCAGTCGGCGGTCGGCGGCAAGGCGGTGTCGAACAGGCCCGCACGCTCCAGCGCCGACCGCCGCAGAAGCACCTGCCCCGGCGTCAAAATCGAGTTGCGGTAGGCCAGCATCGCAAAGCTCGTGGCGGCCTCCACAGGATGACACACCAGACGCCCTCCCTCTACGCTGCGGCGAGTGCGCCCAAAGGCTTCCGCGACGCCGGGGAGGATCGGCTGCCCGTCGCCATCGATGTACCGGGCCAGCCCGTATGCCGCCGAGGCGTCGGGAGAGACTTCTAAAAGCGCGGCCAGCGCGGCCAGGGCACCGGGTTCCAGCAGGTCATCAGCATCCAGAAACAGAAAGGCGTCCGCGCCGGGCGATGCCGCCGCGAGGCCGCCGTTTCGTGCCCCGGACAGGCCCGCATTCGGCTGATGCACCACCCGAATGCGCGGGTCTTGGGCGGCCAGACGGTCAGCCAGCGGGCCGGTGTCGTCCCGCGCCCCGTCATTGACGACAATCAACTCCCAGTCGCCTTCGGTCTGATTTTGAACGCTCTGCACGGTCTGCGGCAGGTAGCGGGCGGCGTTGTAGGCGGGCACAATGACGCAAATCTTCATGTCAGTGGCTCTCGCCTTCGGATGTCAGCGGCGACAGGCCGAACTTCGCGTAACGCCGGGGCCGCTTACGCTCGCGGAGCATCTGCGCGGCAAAGGCCACATCCTGCCGCTGCTGCACTTGCCAGCCGAACAGGTACTCCGCCTTCCGCCCCCGCGTTTGCAAGAAGTGCCGGGCTTGGTAGAACTGCCAGCGCAGCACTACCCGCGCCCAGCTTAACCAGGGCTGCGGGGCGGGTTCGTGTTTCCAGTGATAGGCCACATACGCCCAGCTTCGCCCCATCGCCTCGGCAGCCCGTGCCATGCACTCGGGGGTCAGGCGGTTCGGCTGAAAATGATGCTCCACGCACACCGGCAGGGCGGTTTTGAGCCGAAAGCCTGCCCGTTCAAGCTGCTGCGAGAACAAATAATCTTCGTATGCCCCCAGCATACCCGCGCCGATTTCCGGGTCAAAACCGGGAACCTGCGCCAGCACGCGGCGTGACACGGCCATATTGGCCCCGACCAGCGACGGCTCCGTTGACGGCTGCCACCACGAGTTTGAGGCCAGCAAGAGGTGATGCTCCTGCTCCATCCAGAGCCGTTCCAGAGGGGGAGCCATGCGGATACCGCCGACAACGGCGTCAGTCTCGCCCGCCAGAATGGGCTTGCACATCCCCGTGACCCAGTCTTTCGGGAAGCGCAGGTCGTCGTCACTGAACAGGAATACCTCTCCCGCCGCCTGTGCCATCGCCCGGTTCAGGCCGTGCGACTTGCCCCGGCGCGGCTCGTGCAGATAGCGCACGGCCATATTAGGCAGACAGCACGCTTCAATCAGCGCCGCCGTGCCGTCGGTGGAGTTGTTGTCCACCACAATGACTTCCGTAGGCATTGCCTCGGGCACACAGACCGTTCCCAGCGATTCCAGCGTCTGCCGCAGGTCGTCGGCCCGATTGTGGGTACAGATAATGATAGAGATTGCAGTCATTCTTCAAGCTTCAAGCAAGGTATTTGGCCTCAGTATGACTTTTAATAAGAAGGCAGCTCAGGCAAGAGCGCGGAAATCCGCTTTGGCAGAAGGTGTCTGATAAAGCGATTGAGCGTGAAAGAGTCACTAAAGAGAACACAGCCCAATTTCCCCAAGCATTTCGTATAGAGTTTCGCCTGCGGATAATTGCCCGCTTTGACCGACTGTTTGATTTTGTCGATCATTGGTCCACCCAGATATCCGTATAGCCATCGATAAGCCGCTTTTCTAATCTTCTGTCGGCTCTCAACGGCCACATCCGCCAAATGAATTTCCAAGACCTGACAGCTATTATCGAGCATCCGGCAGAAGTCCTGCGAAGCATTTCCCTCATGCCGACGATACAGCAGGGCGCTTCGCTCTTCAGACAGAATGCGGCTTTTTTTGGCAATCCGCAGCCACAGGTCCCAGTCGTCCGTGCCCCAGATACTCGGGTCCAGGCCGCCGACCTCACGCAGCAGGGACGCACGTATCAGGGTTTGGCCGGGCGATGTGAAGGGGCAGCGGACCAAAGTGCTTTCAAAGGTAAATTCGGGAACGAAATCGGTCCAGTATAGATGGTGTCCATTCACATCCATGATGTCTGCCAGACCGGCGATCACTCCCGCCTCCGGGTGGTGCGCCATCGCCGCAACCTGCCATTCCAGCTTGTCCGGCGGCCACAAATCGTCGTCGTCCAGCAGCGCGATGAACTCCCCCCGCGCCTCGCTAATCCCCCGGTTCCGCGCCTTTGACTGCCCCGTGTTTGCCTGCTCAATATAGCGGATGCGCCCCGCCTCCGCCAGAGGCCGCAGCACAGCGGCGGTGTCATCGGGCGAGCCGTCGTTGATGACGATGACTTCGTAGTCCGTGAACGTCTGCGCGAACACCGAGTCCAGCGTCGCCAGCACAAAGTCACGGTGCTTGTAGGTTGGAATGATGATGGAAACGGTCGGCTCAGGCATTTTTGACTAAATCCTCGAGACTGTTTACCGCACGATCCCAGGTATAACGGCGGATGCTTTCAGCCCCGGCCTGAGCGATAGCTATTCGCATCGCATCGTTTTGTAAAAGACGGACAATCTGTTTGCTAAGGAAAGCAGACTGATGGGGCGGAGAGACCAACGCGGTTACTCCATCTTGGGCATAATCGCGGGAGCCGCCATTGTCGGTCGTCACCAAGGCACAGCCGCAGGCCATCGCCTCCGTAGCGGTCAAGCCCCAGCCCTCCGTCCAGCTTGGCTGGAGGAATACGGAGCAACGATTGTAAATCCTGCATAGCTCATCAGGTGTCGGCAGGCACTGATACTCGACCCAGTCAGGGATGGTGGCCGGGCGCGGGCCAGTCCCGAACAGCGAAGCCGCCAACTCTGGAACCTCGCGTTTTGCCAGAAGGATTGCTTCCAACCCGTCCGCGCTGCCTTTCCACTCAAAGTCAGAATGGAATAGCATACCAACCCGAGCGAACCGACCGTCGAGTGGCCGTTGAATGGAGAAGGGGCCAAAATCCATGCCGTTTGGAATGTGCGTGGCCGTTTCACCTAGCCCCGTGGCTTTGTCCCGCAGCCATTCTGCGATAACAATTTTGTGCAGAGGCAGTCGCCACGTTGAGTTGACTTCGTCCACAGGTCCCATACACGTTTCATCGTGCTGAATCAAATAGTATTTTTTGCCTTTTCTGGCCCCCGCGTTATTAACCCAAGAGGCTGTCTGCCAGGCCGTAGCAATCAGAGCATCCGCGTCAGGGAGCGTTCGGCTGGTCACCTCTCGCACGACCTTCAGCGAGACCTCCGGGCGCACCGGAAACCATTGTGCGATAGGCCTTTTGTCCCATTGCTTTCTCAGAAACACAACTTCTTCACGCAGCTTTTCTTTGCGGCTTGTTGTGAAAGAATCGTTATTGCGATGAACCACAGTGATTGCATGGCCCCGCTGCGCCAGGCGGTTGGCATATTCATAAACCACTTTGAAGCCACCAACGGGTTTGTCCACCTCAACAGGCAGAACGAATGTCACTCTCATCCGTCCGCCCCAACTTTGTCTAGTGAGCGTTTGACCAAGCCAAATTTTTTATAGTGTCTTGGTTTTTGTCGCTCGGCCAAAAAGTGCTTATAGAAAGCGATATCGCGCACTGTGAGCATTTCCCAAGTGGGCATTCCCTCCGCCGCCGTGTATTCTGAGCGGCGCGTAATGCGTAAACGCCAGAGGCGAATAAGGCGTTTGGCTAACAGCGTGGCCGCCTCTGGAATGTCGCTGTGCATCCAGTGGTGGTTCAGATAGGCTTCTGATTTGCCTTGACCTACTGCCCGCTGACGGAAACTCGCTCGTTTCAGGCGTGCCGGATCAAAATGGTGTTCCACGCTCCTGTCGTATGCCGAGGCAATTTTGTATCCGGCCTGTTTCAGTTGCAGTGAAAACAAGGTTTCGTCACAGAAGCCCAATGCACCCGGCCCCAGTTCGGTATCGAACGCAGAAACTTTCGTCAGGACTTCGCGGGAGAAAGCCATGTTCGCCCCAACAAGAGCAGGCGGATTATCAGCATCTAACTCCGCGTTCAAAAACGAGGCTTTTATCGATGCATATTGCTTGAAGTTGTTGGAAATCGTACAAATTTTAAATATGTGATGTAACATAATTATCTGAGCAAGTTCGCCATGTTTCAGCTAAGAATCACCGCCCCTTTCGCATAATCAGTTATTGATCCTGCAACGGCGTCACTTAGCGCATCACTCTGGTATTGACAGCCATCAGAAATGCGAACAAGTCCATGCACTCTTTGATAGGCCCAAGCAGCACCATTAATGTTTGATGGCAAGACTTCAAATGTGATCGCCTGTTCAGCAGTGACGAAAGCCTCCGTTGTTGTAGCAACAAGGACATCCACACTGTATCGACCTGGAAACAGTTGAAGACGGGGCAGCGGAAAAGCAAAGGTGCTTGTTCCTATGAGATCAAAAAACGGCTGTCCTTCTTCTGCACTGCACAGGGAAGACACAAGTGTGCCCATTTCATCCGAGACCCTGACAACGAGAGCGGCATTCACTTTGTTTTCATGCGCTTTGACTGTCATATTTAGTATGTAGTCTTCGTTAAAGACAAGAGAGTCAGGGATACGCCCAGTTGTTGCAGAGGAAATGTTCACGTCAGTCAACTCTAAGCCATGTTTTCCCCTGACTGGCTTGAAGTCTGAATTGGTCTGCGTATAAAGATATTGGCTCACGATCTCATCAGTTGGTCCCTGAGCAAGAACCTGACCACGCTGGAGATAGATGCAGGTACTACAAAGCTGACGCATCGCGGCCATGTTGTGCGAGACAAAAATTACTGTGCGCCCGCTCTGGGCGACATCCTGCATCTTTCCCAGGCACTTCTGCTGAAACTCAGTGTCGCCAACGGCGAGGACTTCGTCAACAATCAAAATCTCCGGGTTCAGGTGCGCGGCGACGGCGAAGGCGAGGCGGACATACATTCCCGACGAGTAGCGTTTGACGGGAGTGTCCAGAAACTGCTCCGTGCCGGAGAAGTCCACAATGGCGTCGAACTGCCGGGCGATCTCGGACTTTTTCATGCCCAGAATGGCCCCGTTGAGGTAGACATTCTCCCGGCCCGTCAGCTCCGGGTGGAAGCCCGTGCCGACTTCCAGCAGGCTGCCGACGCGGCCATACAGGTCAATCTGGCCCGTGGTCGGCTCAGTAATGCGGCTGAGGACTTTCAGGAGCGTGCTTTTGCCCGCGCCATTGCGCCCGATGATGCCGACGACATCGCCTTTCTGGATATCGAACTCGACATCTTTGAGCGCCCAGAACGTCTCGGTTTCAGGCTTTGCCAGCGGGTTTTTCAGGCGGTGCATCACCGCCTCAGCCGCCGTCGTGTGGTTCTGGGCGTTGTGGGCAATGGTATAAGACTTGGACAGGCCGCGCACAGAGACGGCAACATCAGAAGATGACATCAGCAAACTTTCTTTTCGTAGTCTCGGACCAATCGGCGTCTCAGGCTAAGCGGCCACGCAATCGATGCAGTGGAGCGGCCAGAAGATGGTGTGCTGGCTCCCACACCAACATTTTGTAGAACCCGGAATAGGTCCAGTAGCGACGGAACAAGTCGCCCGCATGGAAGTGTTCGCGCCCGCTGATGCTGGGGTCGCGCAAAAGACGCCAGAAGCAGCCAGAAGAGGCCCGCAGCACCAAGTTTCGGTACCGCTTCACCATTGTCGCCTCCGCGCCTTGAGCAGCTAGATAATCTCCCAGCTCTAAAGCACGAACCAAAGCAATCAGCGGATAATAGTCAGTCCACTCCTGAGCGCCCACAAATACCATAACCAAAGGCTTGCCCAGATACAGCACCGGTTTGCCGGTCATATGCCGGGCCACCACACAGGCATGGGGAAAGGTGGCTTCCAGCGAGGGAAATCCCTCGTCCGTCTGAAACTCAAACTTCTCTTCACGCCAGAGCTGCGTTCTCAGAATGTGGCTGCCCATATACGTGAACAACCCGCCGAGATCGCTCAGCCCAATGATTCGTTCCCAACATTTCAGCAGATGCTGGCCGTGATCGGAACACGCATAATCCAAACTCTGATATTTCTGCGTAGTCTCAGCAATCCCCGGCATCCGGCCTGTGGACTGTTCATGAGAGTTGTTGACAAACACGCAGTCGATGTTGGGATGCTTCTGCAATGCAGAGACCACCTCTTGCACCGCTCCTTCGCGTAGCAGATCATCATCGCCTAAAAGCCAGCAGTACTCGCCCTCAGCCAGATGCTGTGCGAGCTGCAAAAAGTTACGCCCCGCCCCGATGTTCTCCGCATTGCGATGATAGCGCACCGGCCCCAGCGTCTCGGCCCAGGCAATCACCTCCGGCGTGTGGTCCGGGGAGCAGTTGTCGGAAACCACCACTTCCACCTGCCCGCCCAGGTCTGCCGCCTGCCGGACGATACTGTAAAGCGCAGACCGCAGAAGCTCCGCCCGGTTATAGGTCGGAATGCAGATGGACAGCAGAGGCTTGACATTAGATGACATCCGTAATCGTTCTTACTTTCTGAATTGGCTGAGCTTTCACTGATTTTGCTGAACAGACATCAGCGGGCAGCGATGGCCCGCAGCCGACGCAGGGGAGCAGCCAGCAGGGCATGGGCCGGGTCCCAGAAAAGCATCAAATAAAATCCCGAATGCTTCCAGTAGCGACGGCACAGATCACTCACTTGGAAATGTTCCCGTCCCTTGACGGTCGGATCGCGCAGCAGCCGCCAGAAACAGCCCGACGAAGCCCGCAGCACCAGATTTCGGTAGCGGGTGACCATAGCCGGTTCTGCCCCCTGAGCAGCCAGATAATCGCCGAGTTCCAGAACGCGAACAACCTGGATCATCGGCCAGAAGCTTTGCCATTCCTGACCGCCCAGAAAGACCAGGACCAGCGGACGCCCCAGATACAGCGCAGGCCGTCCCGTCATATACTTGGCCGCGATACAGGCATGAGGAAGGGTAGCCTCCAGCGATGGGAACCCTTCATCGGTTTTAAAGTCAAATGTTTCTTCGCGCCACAGCCGCGTCCGCAGAATGTGACTGCCAATATAATTAAATGGACCGCCGTGATCGCTGTAGCCGATAATACGCTCCCAACGCTCTACAATGTGGTGCCCTTCCACAAAACAGGTACGGCGCTGGCAGGCATACTTTTCAGTGTTGTCAACAAGTCCCGGCTCGCGCTCCGAGATTTCTTCGTAGGCGACATTCACAAACGCATAATCAATGTCGGGATGACCCGCCAGCGCAGAAACCACCTCTGCTACTGCCCCCTCGCGCAGCAGATCATCATCGCCTAAAAGCCAGCAGTACTCGCCCTCAGCCAGATGCTGTGCGAGCTGCAAAAAGTTACGCCCCGCCCCGATGTTCTCCGCATTGCGATGATAGCGCACCGGCCCCAGCGTCT
>JAABUW010001757.1_pt1 | contig 34878 bp, 39 predicted proteins | sample 5560081 | NCBI WGS metagenome assembly JAABUW01 (sample SAMN10711882, study PRJNA513363) | rock metagenome | isolation source: Antarctica rocks | place: Antarctica: Victoria Land, Knobhead sud | reverse complement strand
GATAATGGTGGATGGTGGCGTCAGGGGTTTCAGTCCGGCGCAGCGTCTCGCCCGGATGGCCCTTCTGCCCGCCGGTCTTCTTGCCGGACGGTTCCCGCAGGCTGCTGACCCGCAGCGGCTTCTTCAGCCCGTCGCTGGAGGGCGGCTTGCCGCTGTTGCTGCTGTTCAGCCCAAGGCGGCGCTCCAATTCCGCCAGCCGCCCGATCAGCGCCGCATTCTCGGAGCGGAGCACCGCATTCTCCGCCTGCAATGCCGCCATGGCCGCTTCAATGCCAATCGCGGCCGATACGTCGTCTCCGGAGCCTGTGTCATCGGGCGGTGCCATTGACACGTTGACTCGTACTCAGCCGTGACCTGTCAATGCCCCCCTCCAACGAGAGGACCTGGGCTGTTACCGCGAGTCTTTATCGTATTCCGCCAAACCCCACCGCACCCCCGGCCCCTTACCTTCACCACCCGCAACCCGCCTGCGCCCGCGCATCCCCCGCAAACTGGCCCCCACGCGATCCCGCATGGTCTGGCACAGCGCCCGGTCGGCGAGGTTCAATCCCCGCGCCTGCATGACGCGCTGAGTGATCTCCCGATGGCTCAGGGCCTCGCCGGCCTCCCGCAGTAGGCTCAGGATCAGTCGCGACGTGTCCCCACGGTGCGCCTCATGCCGCCGTGGCGTGGGCCGAACTTTCACCACATCAAGGTCTATGTCCGGCTGGAACAGCCGTATGGTGGCGTCCACGGCGTCTATGTCGAGGATCAATTGCCGTAGCCGGGCTTGCACGCCATCCAGCTCGGCGGCGATCTCCTGGCGCTTGCGGATCAGGCCGGATAGAACGGGGTTGCTGGTGGCGAGAGGCTTGCCGGGGTCTAGGTCCATGGCTAGATTATAGAGCTAGAACAAAGCTGTAGCTACTTTCCTGTGGTGGCGTTTGCTACCTAATACCGGTGTTCCTGCTGACCTCGCGGGAGGACGCGTTCCCCAGCGTGGTGCTGGAGGCCATGTCCGCCGGAGTGCCGTGCGTGGCGTTCGAGGAAAGCGGCGGGGTGCCGGACCTGTTGCGGGAACACGGCGCGGGCTGCTCGGTGCCGCTGGGCGATGCGACCGAGATGGTGCGCCAAATGCGTGCGCTAGCCCTGCGGACCCGGCCGGACGACCGCGAGCGCCTGGCCCAGGCGGCACGGCGGCACTTCGGCTGGGACGCCTACGCCGACCGGCTGTTGCAGTTGATCGATCCCGGCGTGCTGCAGATCTCGGTCGTGGTGCCCAACTACAATTACGGACGTTACTTGGCGGGGCGGTTAGGCAGCGTGTTCGCGCAGACCCACCCGGTGGCCGAGGTCATGGTGCTGGACGACGCCTCGACGGACGACAGCGCCGCGGTGGTGCGCGACACGGCGGCAATGGCTGGGCGTAACGTGCGCTGGGTGCCCAGCGGCAGCAACTCCGGCTCGGTGTTCAAGCAGTGGCGCCGGGCGGCAGACATGGCGCGGAGCGAGTGGATCTGGGTCGCCGAGGCCGACGACGAGGCGGACCCAGGATTCCTGGCGGCCTTGTGCCGGGCGCTGGCGGACACGCCGGACGCGGTGCTGGCGTTCAGCGACAGCCGCGCGGTGGATGCCGGTGGGGCGCCGCTGTGGCCGGACCATCAGGGCTACTATGCCCGCGCCGGCGCGCCGATGCTGGCGCAGGACGGCGTGTTCCAGGCGGGCGATTTCCTGCGCGATTGCCTATCGGCGCGCAACCTGATCCTGAATGCCAGCGCCGTGGTTTGGCGCCGGACGGCGCTGCAACAGGCGTTGCGGCGTTGCGGCGCGGACCTCGCCGATTTCACCATGGCCGGGGACTGGCGCATCTATGCCGAGGCGCTGTCGCAGGGCGGCAGCGTCGCCTATGTCGCCCGGCCGCTCAACACGCATCGGCGCCATGCAGCGAGCGTCACGCATCGCTTGCCCGTCGCCAAGCATCTGAACGAGGTCGCGCGGATGCATAGCCATATGAAATCGGTGTTGGGGACGGACGCAGCCCTTGTGCGCGGGCAGCGCCAAGCGATGGCGGAGGCACGGACGGCGTTGCGCGAGGCTGCGACGACGGTAGCTCATTCGTAAAGGACCATAGCAAAATATGGGTACGATAGCACGTCTCGCGGTATGAACCGGCAGAAGGTCAGGCTGTAGTGGTTATCCAGAACAGCAGCTTGCGCTCGCTAGACTGGTCGGAGTGCATTACGCTCCCCGCGGGAATGCCGCCGTTCGCCTCGATGACCCGGCGCGACGCGGCATTGCTCACGTCGCACGTGACCAACAGGCGCGGTAGCCCCAACTCTTTGGCGATGGGCAGCAGCAAGGTGAGTGCCTGCGTTGCGTAGCCGCGGCGCCGTTTCCAGGGTACGACGGCGTAGCCGAGGTGCCCTGAGACGTGTGACGGCAGATCGAGCGTCCCGGGAACGAAGCGGAGGTTAATGGCACCGCAGAACTCGTCATCCCACAGCCAGAACACCCGGCCAGGCAGGCGCGGCACTACCGTGCCGTCCTTCAAGGTCACGGTGGCATCGCCTTCGCGCTGGGTCAGGTCGCGTAGGAACGCGCCCGCATCCAAGCGGATGGCGGCAAGCTGCTCTTCGCTTACGTCGCGGATTGTGCTGGGCGACCAGCCAGCCTCAAGGGCGTTCATGTAGCCGGGTAGAAAATCTAGGCCCGGCTCGACAAGCTTGATCGCAGGCACAGGGCGGCGGGATGCGAAATGATGTTGTATCAATTGAACCCCCCCTGCCCATCTTTCAGGGCCATCTATATCAAGCCTTCTTCGGTCGCCGATCAATCACCCGGCGCGCTTTGCCCAGGCTTCGCTCGATCCCGCCCGGAGGCAAAATCTCGACCCGTGCGCTAACGCCGATGCGCTCCTTCACGGCGTGCGCCAGCGCCGGCCCTGCATCGGTCGCGCCGAACCAGTCGGGCCGCGCCTCGACCCGCACCAGCATCTCGTCCATACGGCCCGTGCGGGTCAGCTCGATCTGGTAGTGTCCGGACAGGTCTTCCCGCGCCAGCACGAGCTCCTCGATCTGCGTCGGGAACACATTGACGCCGCGTATGACCATCATGTCGTCGCTGCGGCCCGTGACCTTTTCCATGCGGCGCATGCTGCGGGCGGTGCCGGGCAGCAGGCGCGTCAGGTCGCGGGTGCGGTAGCGGATGATGGGGGTGGCCTGCTTGGTGAGCGAGGTGAAGACAAGCTCGCCGGGTTCGCCGTCCGGCAGTACGGCCCCAGTATCAGGGTCGATGACCTCGGGATAGAAATGGTCTTCCCAGATGTGCAGGCCGTCCTTGGTCTCGACGCACTCGCTGGCGACGCCGGGACCCATGACCTCGGACAGGCCGTAGATGTCGACGGCGTGCATGTCGAAGGCCTGTTCGATCTCGGCGCGCATGGCGTTGGTCCAGGGCTCGGCGCCGAAGATGCCCGCCTTAAGCGAGGTGCCGCGCGGATCGAGGCCGGCGGCGCGGAAAGCATCGAGGATGGCCAGCATGTAGCTCGGCGTGACCATGATGAGGTCGGGGGCGAAGTCCTGGATCAACTGGACCTGGCGCTCGGTTTGCCCGCCGCTCACGGGGATCACGGTGCAGCCCAGTCGTTCCGCGCCGTAATGCGCGCCAAGGCCGCCGGTGAACAGGCCGTAGCCATAGGCGACGTGGACCCGCATGCCGGGCCGGCCGCCGCCGGCACGGATCGACCGCGCCATAACGTCGGCCCATACATCCAGGTCGTCCCGGGTGTAGCCGACGACGGTGGGCTTGCCGGTGGTGCCGCTGCTGGCGTGGATGCGGGCAATCCGCTCACGCGGCACGGCGAACATGCCGAACGGGTAGTTGGCGCGCAGGTCCGCCTTGGTGGTGAACGGGAACCGCGCGAGGTCGGCCAAGTCGCGGAAATCGTCCGGATGCACGCCGGCGGCGTCGAAGGCGCGGCGGTAATGCGGCACGTTGGCGTAGGCGTGCCGCAGCGTGTCGGCCATGCGGGCGCGTTGCAGGCCGGCGATCTCGTCCCGGGACGCGGTCTCGATCGGGTCGAGGTCGCCGGGTCGAGGGCCCAAGTCAGCCAGCACCGGCGCGCTCCAGCGGCCGGGCGCCCGTGGTGCGGGAGTAGCCGCGGAACTCCGCGACGACCTCGGCGCCAGTGGTGACGCGCACGTCGTAGACTCCGCTGCGGCCAGCGCGGTGGCGCTCCTCGGCGGTGGCGACCAGGTGTTCGCCAAGGCGGGCCGGGCGGAGAAAGCTGATGCTGCAATGACTGGCGACCGACGCTGAACCGTCGGTGTTGCAGGCGAAGGCGAAGGCGCTGTCGGCCAGGGTGAAGATGAAGCCGCCGTGGCAGATGCCGTGACCGTTCACCATGCGCGGCTCGACCGGCATGGACAGGCGGGCGGCGCCGGGTGCCACGTGCTCGATGATCATATTAAGGCCCTGGCTGGCGTGATCCGCCTCCCACATCGCGGCGGCGCAGGCCTGGGCGAGCTCCAGCTCCGTCACGGGGTTCGCGGACCGAACTGCGCGGGGCGCTTCTCCAGGAAGGCCTGCACGCCCTCCCGGAAGTCCGCCGAGGCGCCGCATTTCCGCTGCAGGTCGCGCTCGAGGTCGAGCTGCTGATCCAGCGTGTTGCCCGCGGCTGCATTGAGCGCGCGCTTGCTGAGTGCGATCGCCTGGGAAGGCTGGGTGGCCAGGTGGACGGCGATACGCTCCGCCTCCGGCATCAGCTCGTCGTCGGGCAGGGCGCGCCAGATCAGGCCCCAGGCCTCGGCCTGCGCGGCGGTGGCCGGTTCGCCCAGCAGGGTCATGCCACGGGCCCGGGCGTCGCCGGCGAGGCGGGGCAGGGCGTAGGTGCCGCCGGCATCGGGGATCAGGCCGATGCGGACGAAGGACTGAATGAACCGGGCGGACTGTGCCGCGACCACGATGTCGCAGGCGAAGGACAGGTTGGCGCCCGCCCCGGCGGCCACGCCGTGCACTGCGCAAACCACTGGCAGCGACATCGCGCGGATGGCACGAATGAGTGGGTTGAACCTCTGCTCGAGCGTGTCGCCCAGGTCCTGCCCCGGCGCGACCTCCGCCAGGTCCTGCCCGGCGCAGAAGCCGCGGCCGGCGCCGTGCAACAATACTACCCGGATTTCAGGATCGGCCTCTGCATCCCTCAGCGCCTCACGCAGCGTGGCATTCAGCGGCGCTGTCAGCGCGTTCAGCCGGTCCGGCCGGTTGAGCGTCAGCACCATCACGCCGCGCCCTCGCGCGACCAGCAAGCTGTCGTCCATGCGGCCCTCCGGTCCAGGAGAGCACGATGCCCCCCGGGCCGGCCAAGTCAAGCCACGCGGCGCGCCGGCTCCGTGATGACCTCGCCCAGCCGCTTGCTCAGGAACCGCGTGACCGCCAACTCCTGCAAGGAGAGCCCAGCGGTATCATGCTCCAGCACGGCGTCGGCGCGGGCCTTCAAGCCTTCCGCCAGGCTGCCGTCCAGGTAGCCCTCGAATACGGCCGGGTGGATGTAGCACTTGCGGCAAATCGCCGGAGTGTTGCCGAGCCGTTTGGCGACGCTCTCCACCGCCTCGACCAAAGCGCGTTTGGCCTTGGTCTTGGTGTCATGCACCTCCGCCACGGCCAGGGCCTCGGCGGCGAGATTGGTCGCGGCCCAGGTCCGGAAATCCTTTGCGGTGATCTCCTCGCCCGAAATCTCGTGCAGGTATCCGTTCACGTCGTCCGAGCCGATGCCGTGAGTCTCCCCGTGCTGGTCGACGAACTGGAACAGGTCCTGCCCCGGCAGGTCGCGGCAACGTTCCACGACGCGGGCCAGGCGGCGATCCTGCAGGTCGATATGATGCTCTACGCCGTGCTTGCCGCGGAAGTCGAACGTCAGATGGCCGCCCTTCACGCGGGCGTGCCGGTTGCGGAGCGTCGTCAGGCCGAAGCTCTTATTGGTCTTGGCGTATTCCTCGTTGCCGACCCGCATCATCGTCTTTTCCAGCAGCGCGACGATGGCGGCGAGCACCTTGCGCTTGGGCAGGCCGTGCAGCGCCAGGTCTTCCCGCACCTTGGCGCGGATCGTCGGCAGCACGCGGCCGAAGGTGAGCATCTTGCCGTACTTCGCCTCGTCACGGACCTCGCGCCAGCGGGCGTGATACCGGTACTGCTTGCGTCCGCGCGCATCCCGGCCCACGGCCTGTAGGTGCCCACGCGGGTCGCGGCAGATCCAGACGTCGGTGTAGGCCGGGGGGATCGCCAGCTTGCGGATACGGTCGAGCGTCCGTTCGTCCGTGATCACGCTGCCATTGGTGTCGTGGAACACGAAGCCGTCGCCATCCCGGGTGCGGCTGATACCCGGCCGCTTGTCCGACACATACCGCAAATGGGCGGCGCGGGCCGCGGCCTCGGGGTCGCTCAGGCTGGTGTCGTCGTCTTCGGCTGCGTCGTTCGGCATGGGTACTCCGCTTGCCTGGTAGGGAAGCCAGGTAAGAGGAACAACACGGGCACGCGCCACAGGTTTCACAGAGAAGCTATCCGATTGAACCCGAGCGGGAATCCCACGTTGCTGCTTTGTCAGAAAGGATTTGGAATGCAGTTGGATGCGGAGCGGAAATCTTGGCAACCCTTGGCGGCCGGCGGGAACCGGCGGACCCTGCTGTGTTTCTCGCACCTTCGTTGGGATTTCGTCTTCCAACGCCCGCAGCACCTGTTGACTCGTGCCGCCCGGACGATGCGGCTCCTGTTTTGGGAAGAGCCGATCTGGACCGATGCGGCCTCGCCCAGCCTGCACACGCGATTGTCAGCGGAGGGCGTGCTGGTCATGCAGCCGCAGATACCGCACGGTCTCGATCCCTGCCCGGTGCAGAGGCAGCTTCTCGATGCGATGCTGGAGGAGCAGGGCGTCGCCGATCCTATACTTTGGTACTACACGCCCCAGGCCCTCGGTTTCTCGGACCATCGGCAGGCGCGGCTTACTGTCTATGATTGCATGGACGAGCTGTCGGCCTTTTCGGGCGCCGACCCCGGCCTGGCCGACCGCGAGCGGGCGCTGATGCGGCGTGCGGACCTGGTTTTTACTGGGGGCCAGAGCCTTTATGAAGCGAAGCGCCGCCATCACAGCAACGTCCATGCGTTCCAGAGCGGCGTGGACGTGTCGCATTTCCGGCCGGCGCGGAACGGCCTGGCCGATCCCGCCGATCAGCGCGGCATCGCGTATCCCCGTATGGGCTTCTACGGCGTTATAGATGAGCGGCTGGACCAGGATTTGCTGGCTAAAGTCGCCGACCTGCGCCCCGGCGTGCAGTTCGTGCTGGTCGGCCCCATGGCGAAGATCGACCCGGCCGACTTGCCGCAACGTCCCAACCTGCACTATCTCGGCTCCAAGCAATACGACGATCTGCCAGCCTATATCGCGAATTGGCAAGTCGCGCTGATGCCGTTTGCGATCAACGAGGCGACACGGTTCATCAGCCCGACCAAGACGCCGGAGTACCTCGCAGCAGGCCTGCCGGTCGTGTCGACACCCATTGCCGACGTAGTCCGGCAGTACGGCGAGCTTCCGGGCGTGCAGGTTGCAGGTACGGCGCAGGAGTTCGCCGATTGCACCGACAAGGCTTTGGTGCTGGCGCGCCAGCCTGGGTCCTGGCAGCCAGGGGCGGATGCCGTGTTGGCCAATATGTCTTGGGACGGCATCTGGGCAGGGATGATGGCGCTGATTGAAAAGGCTTTGCGGTCCCGGCGTGCGGCGGCGGCCACCGGGCAGAAATACGACTACCTGATCGTCGGCGCCGGGTTCGCCGGGTCGGTGCTGGCGGAACGGCTGGCCGCCGGCGCCGGCAAGCGCGTCCTGCTGATCGACCGGCGCTCGCATATCGGCGGCAACGCGTACGACCAGGCGGACGCGGCGGGCGTGCTGATCCACCCCTATGGCCCGCACATCTTCCATACCAACTCCGAGACGATCGTCGACTACCTGTCGCGCTTCACGGCTTGGCGGCCCTACGAGCACCGGGTCCTGGCTCAGGTGCGCGGACAACTGCTGCCGATGCCGATCAACCGGGCGACCATCAACGGGTTCTTCGGCACCAACTTGGCGCCACAGGAGGTCGAGGCTTTTCTTGAAACCAAGGCAGAGCGCCCCGGCACCATCCGCACCTCGGCCGATGTCGTGCTCAGCAAGGTTGGACGGGAGCTATACGAGGCATTCTTCCAGGGCTACACGCGCAAGCAATGGGGATTGGACCCCAGCGAGCTGGACAAGTCGGTGACGTCCCGGGTGCCCACCCGCACCAACGACGACGACCGGTACTTCACCGACCGGTTCCAGCAGATGCCGCTGCACGGCTACACCCGGATGTTCGAGGCGATGCTGGACCATCCGAATATCACCTGCATCACGGGCACCGAGTACACGGCGGTGGACCCCGCGACCTACGACCAGCTGATCTTCACCGGCCCGATTGACGAGTTCTTTGGCCACCGCTACGGCAAGCTGCCGTATCGCTCGCTCCGGTTCCAGCACGAGACGCACGACATGCCGTGGTTCCAGGACGTGGGCGTGGTCAATCATCCGGCGGAGAGCGTGCCCTACACCCGCGTCACCGAGTTCAAGCACCTGACCGGCCAGGCGCATGCCCGCACCAGCGTGTGCTACGAGTTCCCGTCGGCGGAGGGCGACCCCTACTACCCGGTGCCGCGACCCGAGAACGCGGCGCTGTTCCAGCGCTACCAGGCGCTCGCCGATGCGACGCCGGGCGTGACCTTCGTCGGGCGGTTGGCGACCTACCGATACTATAATATGGACCAGGTCATCGGGCAGGCGCTGGCGACGTACCAGCGGCTGATGACAGCCGATCGTATGGCCGAAGCGGCGGAGTGATCAGCCCCGGCCGACGAACGGCATCTGCGTCGCCATCACCGTCACAAACTGGATGTTCGCGTCAGGCGGCAGGCTAGCCATGTGCACCACCATGTCGGCCACGTGCCGCACGTCCATCCGAGGCTCGATCATCATGGTCCCGTTCGCCTGGGGCACGCCGGCCTTCATGCGTTCGGTCATCTCGGTCGCGGCGTTGCCGATGTCGATCTGGCTGCAGGCGATGTTGAACGGCCGGCCATCCAGCGACAGCGACTTGGTCAGCCCGGTGATCGCGTGCTTGGTGGAGGTATAGGCGATCGAGCCCGGCCGTGGCGCGTGGGCGGAGATCGATCCGTTGTTGATGATCCGCCCGCCGCCCGGCACCTGGCGCCGCATCATGGCGAAGGCGTTGCGGGCGCACAGGAACGATCCCGTCAGGTTCACGCCGACGACGGCCAGCCACTGCTCGACTGTAAGTTCGTCGATCGGCTTGGCCGGGGTGCCCATGCCGGCATTGTTGAACAGCAGGTCGAGCCGGCCATGCTCCTGCTCCACGGCGGCAAAGGCGGCATCGACCTCGGCGGGCTGTGACACGTCGGCCGGCAGTACCATGGATTGGCCAGTCTCACCGGCGGCGGCGGTCGCCTCCAGCGCTTCGGCCCGGCGCCCCAATAACGCCACGGTCCAGCCGGCCTGCATCAGCGCCACAGCCGAGGCCCGGCCCACGCCGCTGCCGGCTCCGGTCACGAGGGCGATCTTCTGTGTCATACTCGGCGGTTCCCTGTTCTGATTTGCCGCAGCCTCGCACGCAGTGAGACGTCCGGCCAGATCAGATGAACTGACCGCGCAAGAAGCCCAATGCAGGCAGCGGCTTCCAGGCACGCGGCAGGTCGGCCGGGCGGATCGGTGCCACGCTATAGCTGGGGGCCGGCTGACGGCAGGATTGCAGCAGGCCGGCGTAGGCGCGGATCTGCTGTTCCCGCCACGCCCGGTCGGCCAAGGCGCGCTCGCGGCTGGAGAAGATTTCGGCGACCCGGGTCGCACGGCCGACCGAGGCCATCACGGCCCACAGCATGTCGTCCTTGCGGTGCTTGAACTCGATCACCGCGCTCATGCGGGCCTCCGTGCTCCGGCCATGCCTGTCATATTGGCCGATCCAGCGTCAGCGACAAGCCGCCGAGGGATCAAAGCCGTTGGCCAGCATGCCGCGCGGCGCGATCAGGTCATACAGCCCGACCGGAAGGTAGCGCCCGCTGCCGGGCTCCGCCTGGACGCGGCCGTCCTGCATCACGATCTCGCCAGGGCGTATCGTCGCCACAGGCCAGCCAGTGACGGCCAAGCCCTCATACGGCGTGTAGTCAATCGCGTGCTGCAGCAGAGCGTTGGTGATGGTGGTGCGGCGGGTCGGGTCCCATAGGACCAAGTCCGCATCGGCGCCGGGCATGATGCTGCCCTTTTGAGGATGCAGGCCGAACAGCCTCGCGGGCTGCGTCGCGGTCAGGCGCACGAAGTCGCTGGCGCTGATGCGCCCGGCGGCGACGCCCTCGCTGAATAGGATCGGCAGGCGGCTGGCCAGGCCCGGCACGCCGTTCGGGATGTCGCGAAAATTCGCAGCGGCGCCGTTCATCCGCTTGCCACGGGTGCCCTCATAGCTCCAGCCGCTGTGGTCGCTGCTGACGACATCGAGCGTGCCCTGACGGATCGCGTCCCATAGCCCGGCCGTCGCCGCCGCGTCGCGCGGGGCCGGGCTGCACATGAACTTGGCGCCCTCGAACCCCGGGCGGTCCATATCGGCGGCGGACAGCACGAAGTACTGCGGACAGGTCTCTCCCCAAACGCGCAGGCCGCGCGCCCGGGCACGGGCGATCTCCTCCGCCGCCTCCGGGCAGGAGACATGAAAGACTTGGATCGGCTGATCCACCAGTTCGGCCAGGGCGATGGCGCGGTGCGTGGCCTCGCGCTCCACGACGGGCGGGCGGGACCAGGCGTGGTATTTCGGCACCGTGAGGCCGGCGGCCAGGAGGGCTTCGGTCATCCAGCCGATAGCGTCGTAGTTCTCGCAGTGCACCGTCACCAGTGCGCCGTTGCGGCGGGCGGCGGCCAGCACGCGAAGATACTGCCGGTCGTCGAGCCGCAGCGGGTCGTAGGTCAGGAACGCCTTGAGGCTCCGCACGCCGCTTGCGATGATCGCGGGCAACTCGGCCAGGACGGCGTCGGTCGGGTCGGTGACGATCTGGTGGAACGCGTAGTCCACCATTGCCTGCCCGGCGCGGCGGCGGTACTCGGCCAGCGACGGCCCGATCGGCTGTCCCTTGAACTGGGTGGAAAAGCTGACGACGCTCGTGGTCCCGCCGGCCAAGGCGCTGCGGCTGCCGGTCTCCCAGGTCTCCTCGTCGGCGCCACCGGCTTCCTGAAGCTGCTCGATATGGCAATGCGTATCGACACCGCCGGGCATGACCAGCAGGCCGCCAGCGTCCGGCACGCGGGAGCCGGCGAGATTGGCGCCCAGCGCCTCGATGCGACCGCCGCGGATGCCAACGTCAGCGCGGAACTGCTCGGCCGAGGTCACGACCGTGCCGCCGCGAATCACTAGGTCGAAGTCGTCCATCATGCGCCCTGGTCGCTGAACTCGCTGCGGATCTGTGAAGAGTGCTGGCCGATGGCCGGCACCGCGCCGAGCGTGGGCGCCTGCCCATCCTGGATGGCCGGCGGCGCTACGATCTGCGCGGCGCCTCCTGGGGTTTGCACCGTCGTGCGGCGCAGGGCGGGGTGCCGGGCCAGCTCGGGCACGTCGTTCACGAAGCCATAGGCGACGTTGGCCGCCCGCAGCCGGGTCGCGGCGGCGTCGCGGGACAGGCGCATGAACGCGGCGGCGATATGGCCGTCCACGTCCGGGCGGTTGGCGACGCGGGTGTTGTTGCTGTCGAACCCGTCCGCGGTGGCGAGGCCAGGCTCCCCGAGGAACACGGCGCAAAAGCTGGCCCACTCCCGCTCGTTCTGAATGGAGATCAGCACCAGCGCGCCGTCCGCAGTGGCAAAGGCGCCGTAGGGGCAAATCGAAGGGTGCGCCAGGCCCATGCGGGCGGGAACGCGGCCGGTGCCCTCGGTGTAGAGCAGCGGTACCGTCATCCAGTCCGCCATGCCGTCGAATAGGCTGCAGGCCAGGCTGCGGCCCTGGCCAGTGAGGCCACGGGCGATCAGCGCTTCCAGCACCGCCGCGTGCGCCGCCATGCCACAGGCGATGTCGCAGGCGCTGACCCCGATCCGGCCTGGCCCGGCCGGGTGCCCGGTGATCGACGCGACGCCGCTCTCGGCCTGAACCAGCAGATCGTAGGCCTTCATCTCGGTATAGTCGTGCCCCGAGCCGTAGCCGCTGATGTCCATGGTGATCAGGCGTGGGTGGCGGGCGCGGAGGGCGGCGCTGCCGAACCCGGCGCGGTCCGCGGCGCCGGGGGCCAGGTTCTGGATGAACACGTCCGTCCGCGCCAGGATGCGGTGCAGCAGCGCCGCGTCGGCCGGCGCCTTGATGTCGGCCACCAGGCTTTCCTTGCCGCGGTTCAGCCAGACGAAGTAGCTAGACAGCCCGTGCACCGCCGCATCGTAGCCACGGGCGAAGTCGCCCTCTGGCCGCTCGATCTTTATGACCCGCGCACCCGCGTCAGCAAGACGGGAGCTGCAATACGGCGCCGCGACGGCCTGCTCCAGGCTGAGCACCAGCAAGCCATCGAGCGCGCCCATCAGTAGCTCCGCGGCATTCCGAGCACGTGTTCGGCGACGTACGAGAGAATTAGGTTTGTGCTGATGGGGGCGACCTGATACAGCCGGGTTTCTCGGAACTTACGCTCCACGTCGTACTCCTCGGCGAAGCCGTAGCCGCCATGCGTCTGGATGCATGCCTCGCCGGCGGCCCAGGAGGCCTCGGCGGCCAGCATCTTCGCCATGTTGGCCTGCTCGCCGCAGGGCTGTCCCAATTCAAAGCGAGCGCAGCCGTCCTGCACCATCAGTTCGGCAGCGCGCATCTGGGCATAGGCGCGGGCGATCGGGAACTGCACGCCCTGGTTCTGGCCGATCGGGCGGCCGAACACCTTGCGCTCGTTGGCGTACGCGGTCGACCGGGCGGTGAACCACTTCGCGTCGCCGATGCACTCGGCGGCGATCAGCAGGCGCTCGGCGTTCATGCCGTCGAGGATGTAGCGGAAGCCGCGCCCCTCCTCGCCGACCAGGTTCTCGGCCGGCACGACCATGTTGTCGAAGAACACCTCGCACGAATTATGGTTCATCATGGTCCGGATCGGCCGGACGGTCAGGCCGTGGCCGAGCGCCTCGCGCATGTCGACGATGAAGGTGGACAGGCCCTCGGTCTTCTTGGCCACCTGGTCGCGCGGCGTGGTGCGGGCCAGCAGCAGCATGAGGTCGGAGTGCTCGGACCGGCTGGTCCAGACCTTCTGGCCATTCACGACATAGGTGTCGCCGTCGCGCCGGGCGAAGGTGCGCAGGCTGGTGGTGTCGGAGCCGCTGGTGGGCTCGGTGACGCCGAAGGCCTGCAGGCGGAGCGCGCCGCTGGCGATGCGAGGGAGATACTCGGCCTTCTGCGCAGGCGAGCCGTGCCGCAGGATGGTTCCCATGATGTACATCTGGGCGTGGCAGGCGGCGCCGTTGCAGCCCTCCGCCTGGATGGTCTCCAGGATGGCGGCGGCGGCGGTGATGCCCAGGCCCGATCCGCCGTACTCCTCGGGGATCAGCACCGAGAGGTAGCCGGCCTCGGTCAGTGCGGTGACGAACTCGGTCGGGTAGCCGCGGACCTCGTCGAGCTTGCGCCAGTACTCGCCGGGGAAGTGGGCGCAGAGCTTGCCGACCTCCTCGCGAATCTCGGCGTGGTCGTCCCGCGCCAGGCTGGGTGCGATCATGTCGGGCGCCATCAGACGGGGTCCCAACTGAACACGTCCTGGCTTCGGTCCAGCGGCAGCAGGCTGGGGCGGAGGGCGGGGCCAGCGTGCTCGGCGATCGACGCCGGGGTCCAGCCCTCGCTGCGATGCACGGAGCGGATTGGGCGGCTTTGGCTCATGAGGAAAATCTCGTTGTAGCGGGTTGCGAAGACCTGGCCGGTGAAGGCGCTGGCCGCGTCGGATGCCAGGAATACCGCGAGCGGCGCGTTCTTGTCGGGCGTCATCTGCTGCAGTTTCACCACGCGGGCCTGCTGCTCCGGGGTATCGGCCGGGATGGAGCTGGTCATGCGGCTCCAGGCGAAAGGGGCGATGCAGTTGGAGCGCACCCCGAAGCGCTGCATGTCGAGCGCGATGGATTTCGACAACGCCGTGATGCCGAGCTTGGCAGCGGAGTAGTTGGCCTGGCCGAAGTTGCCCACCAGGCCGGACGTGCTGGTCATGTGGACGTAGGCACCGCTGTTCTGCGCGCGGAAATGCTCGGCGGCGGCCCGGCTGACGAAGAAGCTGCCGTTCAGGTGAACGTCGATGACCTGCAGCCAGTCCTCGGGCGCCATCTTGTGGAAAATGGTGTCGCGCAGGATGCCGGCGTTGTTCACCACGATGTCCAGCCGGCCGAAGCCGTCCATCGCCGCCTGGACGATGCGCTGCGCCGATGCCCAGCTCGATACGCTATCGGTGCTGATGACCGATTGGCCGCCGCGTTGCGCGATGATCTGCTGGGTTTGCTCGGCTGGAGACGATGACTGGCCCGCTCCGGCCAATGACGCGCCGATGTCGTTCACCACGACAGAGGCGCCGGCCAGCGCCATAGCCACAGCGATCTCCCGCCCGATGCCGCCACCAGCGCCGGTGACGATCGCAACCTTGCCTTCAAGCATCATGCCTGCCCCGTCTCCGGCGTGAATATGGCGTGCCCGTTGCTCACCACCAGCACGTCGCGCTCGATCACGCGCGCTTGAAAAGCGCCATCGTGCCAGATTTCGGTGCGGATCGTCTCTCCGGGAAAGACCGGTGCCGAGAACCGCAGGTCCAGGGCGCGGAACCGGGCTGGGTCGTAGGCGCCGAGCGTCCGCAATAGCGCGTGGCCGACGATGCCGAGGGTGCACAGCCCGTGCAGGATGGGCCGCGGGAACCCAGCCGCCGCAGCCACCGCCGGGTTTGCGTGCAGCGGGTTGTCGTCGCCGTTCAGCCGGTAGAGCAGCGCCTGCTCCGGCCGTGTCGGCAGGTCCACAACGTGGTCCGGCGGCGTGGCGGGCATGGGGTGCGGCGGACGCACGGGACCGGCAGGTCCCCCGAACCCGCCATCGCCGCGCAGAAAGGTCGTGCTGGTCGTGGTGGCCAGAAGCGTGCTGTCGGCGGCGTCCAGTATCAGCTTCTCACTGTACAGCAGCGCGCCGCGGCCGGGGCCCTTATCCACCAGCCCGGTCACGCGGCTACGGCCGATGATCTCGCCGCCGATTGGGAAGGCGTGGTGGATGACGATCCCCTGTTCGCCGTGCACCAGCCGCACCGCGTCCACCCCGGTCCGGGGGTCGGCCAGCCAGACCCCGGGATGCCCGAGCACCACGGCCATAAAGGGCAGGGCGCGCAGGTTGCGATGGTGGTCCACGAAATCGAGCTGCCGCGTGTCGAGCGGGTCCTGACCCAGCCCGACCGACAGGGCATAGAGTACGGCGTCCTGCGGGGTCAGGCGCTGGCGCACCTCGGGGATGGCGTAGCGCAGGAGGGCTTCGGCATCGATCGGCATGGCGGAAATGCTAGGCCCTGCAACCGGGTCACGTCCACAGCGGGACCGAGCGGAGCACGAGTTTCCCCATGGCGCGATCCATGCGAAGACGGCCCGTACTGGCAAAGGGACCACCATGAGCGAACACGCAAATCTCGAACACGGCGGCGACAAGCGGATCGCCCTGCTGATCGCTATTCTGGCGCTGTTCCTGGCGCTGGTCGAAACCGGCGCGAAAAGCGCCCAGACCGAGGCGATCACCCGAAATGTCGAGTCAACGAATCTCTGGGCGTTTTTCCAGGCCCGCTCCATTCGGCAGACGACGGTGCGAACCGCGGCCGAGCAGGCCGAACTGCAGAAAGCGACCACGACCGATCCCACAGCCCGGGCCGCCATCGAGGCGCAACAGAAGGTCTGGCGGGACACCGCCACCCGTTGGGAGACCGAGCCTAGCACCGGCGAGGGCCGCAAGGAGTTGACGGAGCGCGCCCGGGAAACGGAGACGCAACGCGACTACTCGATGGCGAAGTACCACCTTTACGAGTACTCTGCCGCCCTGTTCCAGGTTGCCATCGTGATCGCCTCGGCCTCAATCGTGACGAGCGTCTCCATGCTCGCCATTCTGGGCGTCTTGCTCGGGGCCGGTGGCTTGGGGCTTGGCGCAATCGGCCTCCTCGCGCCACTGGCGGTCCATTTCTAGCCGTTCCATGAAGCTCTCATCGTCCAACAGCGCGAGCCCGCCCGAGAGCGAATACAGTGTTCTACACGATCGTCCCGTGTTGCCTGGACCCGTGCAAGTGCATTGACAGAGCCCGTCCGGGCGCGGATTTTCCGGCGAAACCGCAGGACCCCCCGTTATGTCAGTGCCCGCCCAAATGCGCCATATTTCCTACACTCCCGGCGGGCCGGAGGTGCTGCAAATCGCGACCGGCCCAGTGCCGGCCCCAGCGCCGGGCGAGGTGCTGATCCGCGTGCAAGGCGCCGGCGTCAACCGTCCGGACGTGCAGCAGCGGCTGGGCGTCTACCCGCCGCCGCCCGGCGCGAGCCCGCTGCTGGGGCTTGAGGTCGCGGGCGAGGTGGCGGCGGTGAATGGGAATGCCGGATGGCAGGTGGGCGACAAGGTCTGCGCGCTGACCAACGGCGGCGGCTATGCCGAGTACTGCACGGCGCCGGGGACCCAGTGCCTGCCCTGGCCGGACGGCTACGACGCGACCCGCGCTGGGGCACTGCCCGAAAACTATTTTACCGTTTGGGCCAACCTGTTCGGCCATGGCCGGCTCGCCCCGGGGGAGAGCGCGCTGGTGCATGGCGGCACGAGCGGCATCGGCGTCACGGCTATCCAACTGGCGCATGAGTTCGGCAGCCGGGTGTATGCGACGGCCGGCAGCGCGGAGAAGTGCGACGCCTGCATCCGTTTGGGCGCAGACGCCGCGATCAACTACAAGAAGGCCGACTTTGCCGTGTCGATCAAGGAGTTCACCGCCGGCGCCGGGGTGGACGTGGTGCTGGACATGGTCGGCGGCCCCTACATCGCCCGCAACCTGCGTAGCCTGGCGATGGACGGCCGTTTGGTGCTCATCGCCTTCCTGGGCGGGCCCAAGGTCGAGGAGTTGGACCTCGTCCCCATCATGACCCGGCGCCTCACCGTGACCGGCAGCACCATGCGCCCCCGTACCGTCGCGCAGAAAGCCGCGATCGCGTCCGCGCTGCGGGAGAGAGTCTGGCCCCTCCTGGCCGCTGGCCGCTGCGGTCCCCTGGTGCATGAGGTGTTCCCGCTGGAGCGCGCCGCCGACGCGCACCGCCTGATGGAGGGCAGCACGCATATCGGCAAGATCATGCTGCACGTCGCTGATTGATGACCCGCGGCGGCTGATGCCGTAGGCTCGTTCCAGGAGAAGCCAGATGAACGTCGTCGTTTGCAGAACCATGACGCTGGACGACTTCTTGGCATGGGAGGCTGAGCAGCCCGAAAAGTACGAATTTGACGGACTTCAGCCGGTTGCGACGAACGGCGGCACCGTGGCGCACGCGACCATTGCGACCAACCTTGTTACGGAGTTGGGTCTTCGCCTCCGCGGCACGCAGTGCCGGGCGTATGCTTCAGACCTGAAACTTCTCGTTGCGGGGCGTGTGCGTTATCCCGACGCCTTCGTGGCCTGCTCGCCTGTTGCCAATGACGCGACCTGGCGCACCGACCCCATAGTCGTGTTCGAGGTCCTTTCGGATAGCACCGCTGTCGTCGATCAGACGACGAAGAACGCCGAGTACCGTGCCACCCCCTCGATCCAGCGCTATATCATGCTGTCGCAGGAAAGCGTCTCTGCCGTCGTATACGAGCGTTCCGGTGATCAGTGGACCGGCACGCTGGTCACCAACCCCGCTGCCGTGCTCGCCATGCCGGAGATCGGGATCGAGCTGCCGTTGGCCGCACTCTATGATGGGCTGACGTTCGATACTTCGGCCTGAGCCGCATCAAGCATCCGCCAGCGCCCAGGGCGGCACCCGGGTCAGCCGGGCAATCCAGCGGAGCGCGCCGGGCCAGGCGCGGGCGGCAGCGACCGCCAGACCAGGCTGCGCGCGCCCAGCGCGATAGAGCCATCCGGCGCGGCCAATCTGCCCGACAAGGTCCCGCCGCATACGCCGATGGTAGGCTGCCGCGCCGGCCCCCTGATGCGCTGCCACGGCCGCGAACGCGCTGTGCAGCGCGATCGACATCCCGTCCCCGCAGAACGAGGGAATGACCCCCATCTGGTCGCCCAGCCGGAATAGGCCCGGCCAGTCCTCGGGACCTGGCGCGTGCACGTGGCCATATGGCACGCGGAAGATCGACAATGGACGATCCAGCGCCTCGGTCGCACCCGCCAGTCGCCGGCCCAGATGTGGGCACGACCGCTCCAGGTCATGACGCACGCCGGGCCAGTCGCCGCCAGCCGCTTTGAACTGCGTGCGGCCGATCAGCAGGCAGAGGTTCGCGATGCCGCCCTCGATCAACTGCAGCCCGGCATAGCCGCCGCGAAACAGCAGGACTTCGACATGACCCGCCAAGTCGGCTTGCTGCGCCGGGTGGAGCGCAAAATACATCTTGAGGCCGATCAGGTCTTCCGGCGTCCGGCAGGGTTCGCGTCGCGCCCCGCGCAGGTCGTGCTTGCCGGTGGCGAGAAACGTCGCAGGCGCAGATAGGCGCCCATGGCCGTCCACCTCCAGCCCCGCGGGCGAGACGCTGCGCACGGCGTGGCCGCGCAGCAACGTGGCGCCGGCCGCCTCGGCCCGCGCCAGCAGCGCCTCGTCCAGCACCCGGCGGGACAGGCCCAGGCCGTGGAACGGCAACGCCGCCCGTGCCACCCGGTCGCCATGCACCAGCCGCACTGCGTCGATTTGTGCGGCGCCGAGCGCCAGCGGATCGAGCCCCAGCCGGGCCAGATAGGACTGCGCCTCCTGGCTGATGAACTCGCCGCAGATCTTGTCGTGCGCCACACGTTCCCGCTCGATCAGCAGCGCCTCCGGACCCAGCAGGCACGCGGCTGCAGCGCCTGCGACCCCGCCGCCCGCGATCAGGGCCTCCATCGCGCGCCCCTCACTGGATGCGGCTGACGCACAGGCGGAACGGCATGTGCCAGCGCACCGTTGCCTTGCTCGCCAAACCCGCCCGCCGCAGCAATGCGTCCCAGTCCCGCCGGCGAAAGCTGCGCGCTACGCTGATGGGCCCGTCATGCTGCACGAACCGGTGCCACCCCGCCGCCCCACTCAGCAGTCGGAAACCGTGGAACGCGACGGGATGGCGGTGCAGGTCGTTCACGAACCAGCCGCGCTGGGCCCGAGCCTCCATCCAACCCAGGAAGTCCACCACCTGCGCGTCCGTCAAATGGTGTGTGAACAGCGAGCTGACCACGACGTCCGTCTCGCCTGGTGGCAGGTCGAAGAGGTCGCTGGTCAAATAGCGGATGCCCATGGCGGCCGGCGTCGTCGCCTTGGCGGCGGCCGTGCTCCAGGGGTTCAGGTCGACCCCCGACAACTCCATGCGTAGGCCCCGTCGCGTGCCCCAGCGATGGATGCGGCGTAGCATGTCGCCTTCGCCGAACCCGACATCCAGCACCGATAGCCGGGTCCCTGCTGCCATGCCGCGCGCCACCCGGCGCATGAAGGCGATGGTGGGCGGCCGCGCCAGCGTCATGGTGTTCACCACCGCGAGGTCCGCCAGGCACTGCGCAAAATCCTCGGCGCTGACGGACTCGGTGTCCATCCATTCCAGTTGCGGGCTGCGGCGGCGGAAGTCGGTCATAGCCGGCTGAATCGGAACGTCTCGGCGCAGAGGCCGGGGCCGAACGCCATGCCGACACCTGGCCCAGCCACGTCCTGCGCCAAGATGCGCGCCAGCACGAACATCAGCGTGGCGGAGGAAACGTTGCCCACGTCGTGCAACACGGCACGGGAATACCGGAGCGCGTCGTACGGCAGGCGCAGCCCGGCCCCCACGGCATCCAGCACCGTGCGGCCGCCGGCGTGGACCGCCCAATGCACGACGCTCGCCAGGTCCTGGCCGCGCAGGAGCCCGCCCGCGTCATTGCGCTCGGCCTCGGCCCGCAACGCCGTCGCGATCCGGGCCGGCACCTTGCCAGACAGGTGCATGTCGAAGCCCTGGTCGCCAATGCGCCAGGTGATCAGGTCCTGCGTGTCGGGGATCGTGGTCGCGTGGAAATCGTGCAGCGCAATGCCCTGTGCGTCCGCCGTCACCAAGGCAGCCGTGGCGCCGTCGCCGAACAGCAGGAACGACAGCACGCGCTCCAAATCCGAGGTTTCCTGCAGGTGCAGCGTGCATAACTCCAAATTCACCACCAGCACGCGCGCGGCTGGGTCGGAGCGGACGATATGGTGGGCGGTGCGCAACGCGGGCACGGCGGCGTAGCACCCCATGAAGCCGACCAGCGTGCGTTCCAATGAGCCGCCGAGCCCGAGGCGGTCCGCAATGAGCTGATCCAACCCCGGCGCGGTGAACCCGGTGCAGCTCGCGACCACCAAATGGGTAATGCCCTCTGCGACTCCCAACCGTGCCGTGGCCTGCACGGCGAGCCCGACGGCGTCGGTCTCGTAGCGCGCCATCCGCGTGCCCGTCCCGGGGAAGGCGCCACGGCGATAGAAACCATCGGCGTCCACTTTGACCGCGCCGGGCTCGCCGGGCCGAAGGAAGGAGTAGCGGTGCGAGATCCCGGCGCGTTCGGCCATGCGGTCGAACACGTAGCGCGACCGGTCGTCGGCCAGCAGGGTGCGGGCGAAGACCACGAACGCCTCATGGACGTCATGGGGGGGCACGGCGGTGCCGATCCGGTTGATGTGCGCCGTCGTCATGCCGCCCGCCGGAATGCCAGCACGGCGTTCAGCCCGCCGAACGCGAAGGAGTTGGACAGCGCCGCCTGGATAGGCACGGCCCGGGCGACGTTCGGCACGCAATCCACGTCGCACTCCGGGTCCGCCTCCCGGAACCCGGCGGTCGGCGGCAGCACGCCGTCCCGCAACGCCATGATGGTTGCGACCGCCTCCAGCGCGCCACCGGCGGATAGGCAGTGCCCGATCATGCTCTTGCTGGACGACACGGGCGGCGGACGGCCGAATACCTGGTGCAGCGCCGCGCTCTCGATCCGGTCGTTGAGCCGCGTGCCGGTGCCGTGGGCATTGACGTAGCCGATCTCCGCGGCATCGAGCGCAGCGTCGTCAAGCGCCGCCTGCATTGCGAAGGCAGCGCCTCCGGCGTCCGGGGCGGTGAGGTCAAGGCCATCGGCGCTCATGCCGCTGCCGGCGAATTCTGCAAGGACGGTTGCGCCACGGCGCTGGGCGTGGTCCCAATCCTCCAGCACCAGGATCGCCGCGCCCTCGCCGAGCACCAGCCCGCTGCGGTCGCGGGAGAATGGGCGGCAGGCGTCGGCGCTCAGCACGCGCAAGGCCTCCCAGGACTTGAACACGCCCACGACGATGGACGCGTCGGCCCCGCCGGTCAGCATCACGTCGGCGCGCCCGGCACGGATCGCGTCGGCGGCGAGGCACATGGCATGGTTCGCCGATGCGCAGGCTGAGGCGACGGCATAGGACGGCCCGCGCAGGCCGAACTCCATGGAGAGATGCGACGCCGGCGCGTTTGGCATCACCCGTGGCACGGTCAGGGGATGCACCCGGCTCGCGCCCTCGCCATAGAGCGATAAATAGGCTGCATCGAGGCTGGACTGCCCGATCGCCGCGGCCAGGATGGCGCCGCGACGATGCGCCTGCGCCGTATCGGGGGGCAGGGCGGCAGCCTGTACGGCCTCCCGCGCCGCAACCAGGGCAAGTTGCGCGGTGCGATCCAGCAAGGGAAGCCGGCGGCTATCGAAATGCGCTCCGGCATCAAAGTCGATGATCTCCGCGGCGATGCTGGCCAACAGCCGAGTTGTTGGAATGCCACGGATAGGCCCTACGCCGCTCCGTCCAGCCTGCAACGCCGACCAGATGGTGGGGACATCGCCACCCAATGCACAGATGGCCCCAAGCCCGGTCACCGCGACGCGCCGTCGCACGCTATCCGGCGTCCAGCCGGGACCGCCCCGGCGCCGCCATCTCGATTGTTGTGAGCACGTGCTGGACCAGGTCGCCCACCGTCTGGAACTCCGTCCCAGTGCGCTCTGAGACAACGGGGATGTCTACCTTATAGCGCTCCTCAATCGCGAAAATAGTCTGCACCAGGTCGAGCGACGGAATGTCCAGGTCACTCAGAACCGCGTCCGGCGTCAGCCGAGTCCGGTCCACGCCGGTCTCCTTGGCCATGATGTCCAGGATTTCGTCCGCGCGCGGATCGTGCATCGTCATTCAACGCCTGTACTCTGGAGCTACACGCTAGATGGAGGCGTCCTGAACATGCAAAAGTGGCGCGATCTGCGCGACCTCTTACCGCCTATTGTCCTTTCAGACGACCGTTGGCGTCGTGCCGATACTCGGGCTGCCCCCTGCGGTATACGCTGGCGCAGTCTCGTCGAAACGGCTCCAGCCGCCACGCCGGTACTCGTCGGCCCGGGTGCTGACGTCGACAGTCGAATGCTTGGTCAGGATCTGCTCGACCATTGAGCCTTGGCTCTCCTCGGCGCGGACAGTGACCAACGTGCCGCCACGGCGGACACCTTCGGCGTAAACGTGCGCGTCCGTCTCGTTCACTCCCGCGCCGACCAGCGAGCCAAGCAATCCGCCCGATGCCGCGCCGACACCCGCACCCAACGCCGTCGCCACGAGCCAGCCGGCTGCTACAACCGGGCCCACGCCGGGGATCGCCAGCATGCCAAGCCCAGCCAGCAGACCAGCGCCGCCACCCAGGACCGTACCAACTGTCGCACCCGTCCCGGCCCCCTCCGCCGCTGGGTCAGAGAGTTCGGTCGTGCCGCATGTCGCCACGCTATCATTGTAGCGACCGTCGGAGTTGTTCGCGATGAGGCAAATGGCGCTGTGTGAAACACCGTTGGCCTCAAGATCGCTCACGGCTTGGGTCGCATGGTCATAGGTGTCAAAAAGCCGAGTAACCACAATGCTCACAGGGGAAACTCCTCAATGTAACGCAAAACGAGGCATCGGTGACTACTGGCCGACGACATTGCCTTGGTAGTCCAGTGCGACGGCGACCGACTTCCCATCCTTCATCGCCGTGCCCCGCCAGACACCCTTGTCGTCCTTTGCTAATCCAGTCACCTGGGCAAATCCGCGCTCCTCAATCCGGGCACGCGCCTGGTTTTCCGTGAAGCTGTTGGCGCCCGGCACCGGAGCCTCGGTGGTGCGTGACGGCTCGGAGGTCGTCGTCACGGCCGCAGGCGACGACGAGTTGCTCATCGGCGCATTGCTGGTGGTGCCCGTCGCGGGCGTCGATGGGGAGTTCGTGGCCGGCGTCTGAGCCTGCACAGTGCCAGCTAGAAGCAGGCCTATGCCAAGCGTCACCGGAACAAGCCGCTTCATGGTTTCTCTCCTGGTTTCTCCCGGGTCGTTCCCGGCGCCGGGACGTGTGCGAGGACAGCGCGAATACGAGGCATGGGTTGCGTGCCGCACACAACTTCTCGGCATCTTCGACCTACCAGGGAGTGAGAAAGGAAGGCTCCTATCCTTCCTTCAGGTCTTCTACGATTTCGGCCGGTGCTGAAGGGTCAAGCTTCTTCGCCTTGTCGATCAGGCGGTCGGCCTTGTCCTCATCGCCTTCGTCCAGCGCATCGAGAGCCTGCTCGGTCAAGTCCAGCGCTTGCTCATGCTTGTCTTTGGATGTTTCGCTCATGATCGGGCTCCATTTTGTCCAGACATCAAGCGTTCGAGCCAGAGCGAGGTTGCATACGGGCAGACACCACGATCGCGTTCAGCTGGACAGATCGACAACTGCTGCGATTCGTTAGCTAGATAGATCAACCAGATAGTTAGCCTTCGTCAGATACGCTTGGGACGCAAGACTGACCTTATGTGAGATTCTTGCCTCTCCGGACCGACTGACGTGAGACCCGGGTCTCAAACGCTCGAGCAAGCCGTTCCTCCACCTCAATTTGAGGCAGACCTCACCCGTTGTAGGGCGGCTCCCTTCGGGCGAACAGTTTCGCCCAGCGCCCCAAGGTCTGATTTCGCCGGGTCATCGCAAGAGCGTGGAGCCCATGGCGGCCCGGATCGAGCCAGGCCGTGTGCAGGCCGCCCACCAATCGCTACACCACGTGCTGGCAAAAGCAGAGTGGTCGGACCAAACGGTCCTGGCCTCGGTCCGCGCGCAGGTGCTGCCAACGATCACGCAAGACAGCGCCATCACCGCCTGGATCATCTCGGCCGACGTGGACCTGCCCTGCCTCGCAGCCATCCAGAACACGGCCGCCGCGTCGCTGACGATGCTCTCGCCGGTCCGCCTCGCGACGGGCTGTGCGCTGGCTGCCAGGCCGGGCCTCGAGCGACCGCTCTATCGGCGCGCATGGCCGCTCGGAGCCATGCCGCTGATACTACTGACCGCGGCCGCCCTGCTCGCGGTCCGGCACGCCTTGCCGTAGGTGCGGCGGCTACGGCCCAGGGCGGCGCTCGCCCTGCACGGCCTGCGCCAGGATTTCCGCGAGCCGGGCGGCGGCTGGCCCGGGTTCCGGATCCGCGCGATACAGCGCCAGGGAAAGGGAGCGCGCCAGCGGCGGAAGGCCGCCCTCTTCGGGTTGGAGCACGCGCAGGGTGCCAGGCAGGCCGATGGCGGTCCGCGCGGTCACGCCGATCCCGGCGGCGGTGGCCGCCCAGAGCGCGGACAGCCCCGGGCTCGTGAAGGCGACGCGCCAGGGAATGTCGGCTTGGTCGAGCGCCGCGGTTGCCGCCGTCCGGAAAAGACAGGGAAGCTCGAAGACGGCGAGCTGCAGCGGCTCGCCCTGGTCCGGGCGGGCCATCTCCAGTCCGTCCGGGCCGATCCAGCACATCTCGAGGTCCAGGAGCTTCTCGTCGCCCGCCCGGCCCGCCCCATCGTCCCACGCGAGCGCCAGATCAAGGCGCCCCAGCGAGACGCGCTCCAGCAGGTCGAGGTTGCGGGCCACCCTGGCCTCGATCCTCACCTTGGGATGGGCGCGCGCGAACCTGGCGAGGACCTTCGGCAGCAGGCTTTCGCCGAAATCCTCCTGCACGCCGAGCCGAACCCAACCTTCTAGCTCCACCCCACGCACGACAGCGGTCGCCTCAGCGTTGAGCTCCAGAAGCCACCGCGCGTAGGACAGCATGGTTTCTCCAGCTTCGGTCAGCGCAAGGCCACGGCCGTTCTTCCGGAAAATGGGCGTTCCTGCCTGCTCCTCCAGCTTCTTCACCTGGGCGCTGATGGCCGATGTGGAGCGCCCGACCCGGTCGGCCGCCTTGGAGAAGCTGCCCAGGTCCACCCCCGCGACGAAGCTGCGCAGCACGGCCGGATCGAAGAGCACCTCGCGCATACCGTCCGGTTTTCCTGAAGTGAGACTTAAGAAACTACGTATTTTCAGGACCACAATGGTGCCGCACCCTCGTCGGGGTCAAGCAGCAGCCCAAGGGAGGACACGCTGAACGATGTACGCCATGCAGTATGAGATTCTCCTGCCCGCCGACTATGACATGAGCATCATCCGCGAGCGGGTGGCGACCCGCGGCGCGGCTCTGGATCGATTCCCCGGGCTCGGCCTCAAGGTCTATCTCATCCGGGAGCGCGGCAGGCACGGGTCCCAGGACAACCAGTATGCCCCTTTCTATCTCTGGTCCGCGATGCACGGGATGCGCCGCTTCCTGTTCCAGGGTGGTGGCTTTGGCGGCGGCGTGGCCTCGTTCGGGCGTCCACCCGTGCGGCACTGGACAGGGCTCACGTTCAGGAAGGGTCCGTCGTCGGCTTCGGTGCCCATGGCAGCACTGCGGAGCATAACGGTCGTTGCCCCCGGCGTAGATCCGCGCACAGTTGCCGAAGAGGCGGAATCAGAGCTTGCGCGGCGGGTCCTCGTGCCCGGAGTACACTCGACGGCGACCGCAATCGACCCGGCCCGGTGGGAGCTGCTGCACTTCACGCTCTGGGAAAAGGCGCCCCATGACGCCCAAGGGGCTATATACGAGGTGCTCCACCTTTCGCAGCCTGAGATCGGAGAGCTTTCCGAAACTTGAGACGCGCCGCCGCCCCGCAGCCTCCGCTCGCCGTTCTCCCCGGCCACCTCGTGCCGGGCGGCGTGTCCCCCTTCAGGCAGGGAGCGCTTTCAGGCGGCGGACCGGGGACATGAACAGCACGACGAATTGGATCGCGAAGCCAGCTGCCGAGACGGCCAGGCAGGCCTCAACGCCGAATCGCGCTGCTACCAGGGCGCCGAGTGCGGCACCTACAGGCCTGGAGCCGAAACCCGCGGTCATCAGGATCGCCGACACGCGGCCGAGCATCGGATTCGGCGTGACCGCCTGGCGCAGCGTCATGGTGCTGATGAACCAGAGCATCGGGCCGCCGCCGAACAGGAAGAAGCTGATGCAGGCGAGCCCAAGGGAGGGAAAGCGGATCGTCAGCAGCATGAGCGCAGACGCGACGAGCGCGCCCAGGGGCCCGCAGCCGACCATCGCGCCGAAGGAGAGGCGCGTCGCAAGCCATGGCGCCGCCAGGGCGCATGTGGCCATGCCAGCGCCGTATACTCCGAGCGTGACGCCAACACCGGTCGCGGTCAGCCCGAGATGATCGACAGCGTAGACGACGTAGACCGCCTGAAAGGTGAACCAGGCAAGGTTGAAAAACACTGAGGTGATGAGAACGGGACGGAGCAGGGCGTGGGTGCCGACGAATGCGGCCCCTTCCCGGAGTTCGTGAAGCAGGCGGCGCCGCGGACCGGGGGCCCGTGCGGGCTCCCGAATTCCCGCCAGCAGCACGACCGCGAGCAGGGACATGGTCGTGGCCAGCACGTACGCCGAGGACGCTCCCATCCAGCCGACAAAGGCCCCTCCAACGGCCGGACCCGCGGAGAAGGCCGCGCTCCGGGCGAGCTCCAGCGTCCGGTTGGCCGCGGCGAGCTGCTCACGCGGCACGAGCAAGGGGACCAGTGCCGGGGCCGCCACGCTGTAGGCGACGGTACCCACGGCTCCGACGAAGCCCAACACCGCGAGCAGTTGGAGGTCGAGCGATCCGGAGACGATGAGCAGGAGGGTGCCTAGGACCGAGGCAGCTCGGAGCGCCTCCGCCCCGGCCATCAGCTTACGCCTCGACCACCTGTCGGCCAGCACACCGGCGGGGATTGAGAGAAGCAGGAACGGGAGGGACTGGGCGGTCTGGAGCAGTCCGGTCTCGGCCCCGGTTGCCCTGAAGAGCAGCACCGCCACGAGGGGCGCGGCGGCAAGGGTGACCTGTTCGGACAGCTGCGCGAAGAGGTTCGACCATCCAAGGCGTTTGAACACGGGAGGCAGGCGGCTGGCGGGTTCGGGGGACAAGCTGGGGCCTATGTCTTGGGATGTGACCTGCTAAAGGCTCGGCGCGGTCCGACGCACTCCGATTCTTGCTCCGGCTATCGCGGTCCCGGACCGGGGCGGGAGGACCGGCTCCCTTTCCCTGCTGTTTCATGTTCCGATACAGATTTCGCAGGTGTATCCTGAGGATTGCGCCGAGGCCGGAATGCCCGCGGCGGCGTTGCAGGAGTCTGGACTTGGGCCAGGCGACAAGTGTGCTCCGCGAGGAGACCCCAAAGGTGCGCATAACGGAGTGGCGCTTCCTGCCAGGCGCCGCCACGGGCATCCACGTCCACGCCCTGGACTACTCCATCGTATACCTGACCGGCGGCAAGCTCCGCGCCGTCAGCGAGGCCGCCGACCTGGTCGTCGACGTCCATCCGGGCACGACTTACTTCCGCAAGGCGGGCGTCGCGCACGACGTGACGAACGTCGGGGCCGAGGAGGTCGTGCCCGTGGAAGTCGAGTTGAAGCAGCCGGTGAACCCGTCGATCGCGGCGATCGCGCCCTGCACCATCGCGTCGGTCGAAAGATCGTCCTCCTCGGGCGTGAACAGTCGTCGGGTATTCATCTGGAAGAGGGTGACAGGGGTCAGAGATTCAGTGTCAAGCCATCCGACAACTCCGCGCGGCAATCCGGCATGGCGCAGCATATCAGGCACTCGCCCTCCGCCATCTCCGCCCTGGGCTCCGGGTCGTAGTGGACCAATCCAGAGTCCAGGCGCAGCGAGCACGTCCCGCAAAGGCCGGAGCGGCAGCTGTATTCGGGCGACAGTCCCTCGGCCTCCGCCAGCTCCAGCAGCGATCCCGACCGCCAGATCGCGGTGCGGCCGGACCTGGCGAAGGTGACGGGCACCTCGCCCGTCGCGGGCGCCGTCACAAGCTTTCTGACCGGCTCCCGGCCGGTCCGGACCACGGAGGCGGGGCCGAAGCCCTCCGTCCGGATGTCCGCGTCCGCGACGCCGCCTAGGCGCAGGCCATCGTACAGGGACTGCATGAACGCGGTCGGACCGCAGAGGAAATAATCGCAGTCCGGACCGGCAGCGATCGCCAGGACCAGCGCGGCATCGACCCTGCCAGCGTCCTCGTGCGTCACGCCGATCGTGTCCTGTGGGTCGGGCCGACTGTAGCGGATGTGCACGGACAGGTTCGGATGCCGGGCCTGCAGCTGCCTCAGATGAGCGCCGAAGGCGTGCTCACGCCCGTTCCGTGCACCGTGGATGAAGTGGATCGGCGCGAGATGGCGCGACCGGCCCTCGTTCACGAGGAGGCTGTTCAGGATGGCGATCATGGGCGTCACGCCTATGCCCGCCGAGACCAGGACCAACGGCCGCGCGGCGCCCGGCGAGTAGGTGAAGCCGCCCCGCGGGCCGAGCGCCTCGACCCGCGAGCCGACGGGGGCCTCGTGCAGCCACGCCGAGCCGTTCCCCTGCTTCCGAACGCTGATGCGGTAGGACCGCCCGTTCGCCGCGTCTGAGAGGCTGTAGACGCGCATCATTGGCCGACCGCGGCCCTGCAGCCGCATCGGCAGGAACTGACCGGGCTCGTGCGGCGAGATGCCGCCGCCGTCCTCCGGCACGAGCAGGAGGGATCGCACCGTCTCGCTCTCCATCGAGGCTCCGGCGATCCGGAACGGGCGGTAGGCGTCGCGGAGGCGGTTCGCCTCAATCGCCCGGAGCGCATCGGTCCAGCTGCCCGTCCGGGCCAATACGGGCGAGAACTCCGGCGGCGAGAACCGCATCGGCAGCGAGCTCGCCACGCGCCTAGTCCGCGAGACGCGGAGGCGCAGGAGGCGCTCAGCCCCGGCGAACGCCCGCAGTTCTGGGCCGTCCCAGACGACCTCGCCCGATGCGACGACGTACAGCAAGTCCCCGGTCGCGAAGTCCGGGAAGAGAAGCCCCACCCTGGGCTGCCTGACGATGTTCCCGAGCGTGTTGAAGAAGAAATTGCCGACGAAATCGGGAACGAGCAGCGTTCGGCCGTCCTCCACCCGCACGAACCCGCGGTTCCCCCCACGATGCGAGACATCGGCCCCGTTCGTCCAGCCCCCTGACCCGTCCGTGGATGCCGTCGCTATGAAGAACGTGTCGGCCTCCCCGACCAGCCGCGCGGAGTCGCCGTCCAGCTCGGTCCCGTCCCGACACACCGTCGGCTCGCTCGGTCGGTCCGCCATCCGCAGGCCGCGGAGCTGAATGTACTGCGGGCAGTTGCCGAAGCTTTGGCGCACGGCCAGCGAGAAGCCGTCCGCGTCCGCGCGCTCCACCACGCCGTTGGCCCGGTTGCGCCTGCGCGTGTGCAGCTCGATGCCGAGCAGCCCGACGGCCGCGCCCGGCACGAGGCGGCCCGCGAGAGGATCGCCGAGCAGGTGCCCGGCCCTCACGTCCAGGTGCCGGTCGTCGGGGCTGCCCACGAAGCCCGGCGGTCCCGTCAGCATCGAGGCCCAGGGTTGCCCTTCGCCGTCGACCGCGCCGATCGCGACGAAGGGAAGCTGCTGGAAGAACGTCCGGTGCTGCTCGGGCATGGCGGGCCTGATCCCCCGGGCGCCGACTGTCCGCATCCGCTCCAGCGCACCGGCGCGTGCCTGTACCTCGCGCTCGCCGTCGTGGAACGGGGATGCGCCGTCGCCAGCGGGCTCGGCCAGGGCTGCCATGATCGGTTCCGCCTCCGGTTCAGGCGGCCAGCAGGCCGACCTTCGTCGTTTCCATCGGTATAAAGCCGTCGAGCGCCTGCATCCGTCGCAGCCATTCCTTGATGGCGGGGCGGGTGTCCAGCGTGATCCCGCCCTCGGGCGCGTGGGCGGTGTAGCTGTACATCGAGATGTCCGGCAGCATCGGGCGATCGCCCGCCAGAAACCGCCGCCCTGAAAGATGGGCGTCCAGGACGTCGAAGAGGCGCGAGGCGATGCCGAGGGCCCGACCATGATCCAGCGCCTGGCCGAAGACCGTTACGAGGCGCGCGGAGGCGGGCCCGGCAATCAGCGGGCCGGACGAGACCGACAGCCACCGCTGCGCCTCGGCGGTCTCCAGCGGGCCGACAGGCAGGAAGCGCTCCCCCCCGTGCCAGAGCGCGAGGTAGAACAGGATAGCATTGGAATCGGGAATGACGGTGCCCCGGTCGTCCAGGACCGGGACCTGGCCGAATGGGTTCAACCGCAGGAACGCCTCGGTCCTCTGCTCCTGTCCCTTCAGGTCCACGTCGACCAACTCATGCGGCAGTCCCAAGAGCGACAGGAGAAGCTCCGCCCGGTGGGAGTGGCCGGAGAGACGGTGCCGGTAAAGCCTGATCCCGTCGTGCGATGATGAAGCGGACATGCTAAAGCCCTATCGTTCCGAACGTTCGGTACAATAGTTCGGCTCGACGGGGAGTCAAGGGATGGCGCCCCGCCCCGGCGGGCGCCGCGTCTTATGCCAGCCGCCCTTTGGGCGACCGGTATCAGAGTCGTTTTCGGCGTGCGGCCGCCCCACCAACCCCGCACGCATACCGGTCAGCCCAAAAGGCTGCCGGTATTACGCACGGGGGCCGCCTCGATGGGTCCCGCCCCGAGCAGCAGCTCGGGGAGCCTGTCGAGGACGCGTCGGAACGGCCTGGTGGAGCCGAGCACCCGGGACACGACAAGGGCGCCCTGCACGGCCACGATGGCGTCCTCTGCCCGGATCGCGGCGTCCTCGGACTGAAGCCCCGACTGGACCGCCACATCGGCCAGGAGTCGGATCAGCGCCGAAACCCGCGCGTGGAGCGTTTCCCCGAACCGGTCGCCCGCCTCGCCGATCCCGAACAGTTCCACCAGGCACGACGCCGTGCCTTGCGCGTAGAAGGCGTCCAGCCCGGCCGCCAGCCGCTCCACCCGCTCCCGCGGCGTGCCCGGCGCGAGCAGCGGGCCGACGATGTGGTCGCGCGACGCGGCCTCCGTGTGGGCGAGGATCGCCGAGGCCATGTCGTCCTTCCCGCCGGGGAAGTGATGGTAAAGGCTGGAACGGCCGAGCCCAGTCCCGTCGGAGATTCGTGAGAGGCTTGCCCCTTCGTATCCGTAGCGGCGGAACACCGACAGAAGGCGGTCGAGTATTTCGGCGCGCGGAACGGTGGCCGGTGGCATGGCGCTCTCCAAGCCGGGAGCCGCTTCCGTACGTTGCGAGCCGGGCGGTGTCAAAGATCAGTTTCCGACCGATCGGACGCGCGGGGGCGGCGGTCATGCCGCAGACGAGGACGGGAGGTTACTCCGGGCTGGAGAACCGCGTGTGGGCGGCAAAGGCCATTTCGGCGATGTAGTCCATCACGGCCCGCACGCGCTTCACCCTGGCGGAGTCGGGATGCGCCAGCAGCCAGAGCTCCAGCGGAGGTACTGCGACATCCGGAAGCACCCGCCGCAGGCCGCTGCCCCTCGCCATGATGAACGCCAGGCAGGCGATTCCGAGTCCGGCGGTTGCGGCCGAGAGCCGTTCCTGGACCCCGTTCAAGCGCAGGACGGCATTGTTGCCTTCGGCGGCGTTCCTGAACCACGCTGCGGTCGCCGCTTTCGGGTAATCTTCGAGCCAGTCGATGAGCGCATGCCTTTTCAGGTCGCCGACCGCGGCTGGGGCGCCAGCCCGTTCCAGATATTCCGTGGTTGCGTAGAGGCCGAAATTCATGGTCGCGATCCTGCGGGCCAGGAGGCCGCCCTCTTCCGGCCGCACCATCCGAACCGCGATGTCCGCCTCCCTGCGGGTCAGGCTCAGGACTTTGTTGGAGCTGAGAAGGTCCAACCGCAAGTCCGGATACCTCGCGCGGAGGCCCGGGAGGGCGGGGATGAGGAACGGGAGCGTGACCGAGTCGCTTGCCGTGACGGCGACTAGGCTCGAGACCATCGGGTCTTCGGTATCCGAGGCGCGAGAAAGGCCCAGCAGGTCGTCCTCGACGCGCTCGGCATATTCGAGGAGCTTCTGGCCGCTTTCGGTCAGGCGATAGCCGTCCGCGCGACGCTCAAAGCAGCGTACCGCCAGCGCCGACTCGAGGCTGCTGATGCGGCGGCCGACCGTCGCGGGATCGACCTTCATGACCCGCGCCGCCGCCGAGAGGCTTCCGAGCCGCGCGACGGAGAGGAAGAAACGGAGGTCGTTCCAATTCTTTACGATGCGATGTCCTCCTTTCCGGACGTCGGCCCTGAGAGCGGCTTTGCAATATGAGTTAGCGAGCGCTGCGGAAATTCCGCAAGCCGGACCGCCGGCGGGCTGGCATGCTCGCGAAGTTTTACTTGTCCCGGAGGAAACACATGTCGAGCGGCCCCATGATCGAAGCGCTAGCCGGAGCGGCACCCGGCCGGGGCGTTGCCCCGGAGCACATGCTGTTCGCCCGGTTCATAGGCGAATGGGACGTCGTCGTGAGCTACCGGCGGCATGGCCGGACCGAGACCCGGACCGGCGAGTGGCTGTTCGGCTGGGTGCTGGAGGGCATGGCGGTCCAGGACGTTTGGCGGGTACCCTCGCGGGCGGAGGCGGAGCGGACGGGCGCACCGCTGCACGGCTACGGCACGACGCTGCGCTTCTACGATCCGGCGCTCGGCGCATGGCGTTCGACCTGGCACGGCCTGATCAAGGGGGAGGTGATCCCCTTCATAGGACGGCAAGTCGGCTCCGAGATCCACCTCGAGGATCACAGCGCGGTTCCCGAGGTCCGCCGGTGGGCGTTCTCCGCAATGGAGCCCGACAGCTTCCACTGGAGGAACGAGACGTCCGGCGACGGCGGCACGACCTGGCTCGTCGAGCAGGAGATGGATGCGGTGCGGCGTCAGGCCGTGCCGTAACCCGTGCCGCGGTCGCAGGACCATGGAGTCCTGCACCACGCGGCGGGACCCGGCGCGAGATGCGCGCCGTGACAGCTGAGCCGACGCGTTGCGCGGGCATTGTTCGGCCATGGCCGAAACATCCTTACGCAGGAAGCAGATAGGCTACATGGGCACACGGGTCACAGGAGAGCCCCACGATGATCACCTGCTTCATCCGCTACGAACTCGATCCCTTCAGGGTGGCAGCATTCGAGGAGTATGCCCGAAACTGGGGGCAGGCGATCCCGCGGTGCGGGGCCGACCTCATCGGCTACTACGCCCCCCACGAGGGCTCGGCCACGACCGCCTATGCCGCCTACAACGTCGAGAGCCTCGCGGCCTACGAGTCCTACCGGGCGCGGTTGCGGGACGACCCTCTCGGGCGCGCTAACTACGAGTTCGCACAGCGGGAGCGCTTTATCCGGACCGAGGAGCGGACCTTCCTGAGGCTCGCGTCCGCACCCCATTCCCGGTTGGTCCGGCCCTGACGTTCCCTGGCGCCGCGACGGCGGCTGGAGGGTTGCTATGAGGCATCCGGTTCGGCCACCGATCGGCGCCTGCGTGCTGCGACGGGCTCGGTCACTCGGCCGGTGGCGCCGGGCGCACATGCGCTGCCGTCGGACCAGGCTGCGTCGGGATGCGGGCCCAGAATATCATGCCGATGCCAGATGCGGCGGCACAATGTCCGCGTATTGGGCGACGCCCTGGCCGAAAGACCAGTTCTCGCGCGCCAGCTCCACCGGGTTCACGAACAGGTTGTCATTCGCCAGCCCGTGATCGGCTGCGAGCCCCTCCGCCAGGGCTCGGTACAGCGCCCTCTTCTGCGCGACCGACCTGCCGACCGCCATGAATATCTGCACGAAGACGACGTCATCGGTCCTGTCCATACCCATGTAGGTCGGGTCATAGATGAGGTCGTCCCCATGGCAACCGACGATCTGGAACCGGTCTCCCGCGGGTATCCCGAGCGACGAGACGAGGGCGCGGTGAACGGTATCTGCGAGGGCGCGCCGCACGGCTGGCGGCCGCTCGGCCTCGAGCATGATTCGGACGAATGGCATTTGGCGCTCACATGGTTCACGTGTCGAGGGAACCCGGCACGGGCGAGGGACCCGCACCCGCCAGGGTTGGGCGCTTCGGTCTACGCGGCCGCGGAAAGCTGCGCGCGGTGCGCCTAAGTAAGGCCGTCGTAGCCCCAGGCTTCCGCGGGCACCTCATGGACCACCACGTAGGCCACCGGATCCAGCTTCGGGCCGATTACCTCCCGGAGCAGGTTCATGGCTTCAGCGATGAAACGGGATTTCTCCTGCGCGGTATTCGTTCCCTGCGTGACCTTGACCTCCATGAAAGCGGCCGCCCCGACCTGCTGGCCGCCCACCGACCAGCTGCCCGTCGGCGACTGATCGACGGCGACGACGGTCAGCGCGAACTTCTTGCGCATGACCTGCTCCATCAGCTCCGTGGCACGTTCCCGGAACCGCGCCGCATTCGGCGCCGAAAGGGACGGGCCGGAAACCTTGATGTGAACTAAGGGCTTGAGCCAAAACAAACGCATCAGCTCTCCGGCTTTCGTGGTGCGATGGTGTAGTTCCATTCGCCGTGGAAGTCGGCTGAGGTAATGTTAAGGCTGTCCA
>JAABUW010001756.1_pt1 | contig 34887 bp, 34 predicted proteins | sample 5560081 | NCBI WGS metagenome assembly JAABUW01 (sample SAMN10711882, study PRJNA513363) | rock metagenome | isolation source: Antarctica rocks | place: Antarctica: Victoria Land, Knobhead sud | reverse complement strand
GCTGTGCACAAGCTAAAACTAGGGGCAGCAGACTTCTCCATGGGACATCAAATTATATTACCGGCAGCGATTCGTATTCTATTACCGGTTCCGAAAGTAGAGTCAATTCAAAGATTCATCCGCTTTCCAGAAGCGCGAAAGGGTTGATGATTCCTAATTTCATCTTCATGCTGTTACTTATACTGTTCATGTCGTGGTTGCTGCTTCTGGATCTCTTTCAAAAATCCCGAGCAAGCAGCCACTGGACGTTTTGGTTCGCCGACGATATGCTGTATCTCTTTTATGACCTTAAGACGCACCTCCTCTCCTTAAATACTCGAATGAACGAGATCACAAAATTCTACAAGTCAAACCATCGACGGGGGTTTGATAAATGAGCCCGTAATGTCAAATCTTGGCCAACCCAAATTCGAAAACCACAGATTCAATAACCTTAGGAAAACACTTTTATTAGGCTATTGTGGGTCTTGCCTGTCTGACCCGTTTATTTCATCAATCAATCAGACAATAGCTGTCGAAATACTTGATTCTGACACTAAAACCTTTTAAGTACTGAACGTCTTGCTCTCCGACTGATCATCTGATTCACTTCATCGTTCACGGCTCTCCATGACTTTGTATCAAAATCCTTAGCGGATATCGCAGGAAAACTCTCGTCAATACCCTACCATCTCGTGACGCTACGACAAGAGACAGGTCAATACATAGTCTCATATCTAATAGCAGATCTGGCCCGTGGACGACCCAGAGGCCGCAAGGTTTGTAAGATCAGGACCAACTTTGCTACTGCCTGAGCATAGATGAACGCGTCTGACGTGTTGATGCCCAATGTTCGTCCCCATTCTTCTAAAGCTATGTCGATGGCATGAGTGCAACCAACGACGCCAGCGAAACAGAACAGAATGTGCACGCATCCAAGTTTCCCGACAGTATAACAACCAGCACGCTGGATTTGGACGACACTGTGACACTGACTTGCACCCCCAAGATGCATGCGCTTAGGGCCTCTTTGCGCATTGCACTTCAATTGAGTGAAGGCATTAGCAGAGGCAAGGTCCAATATGGCAAGCCCCAACAGCCCATGCTCTAGCAGGGTACGAGCATGGAATAGAGCTAAGCTGCCTCCATCAATCACTATTGTCGAAATGCTTGACCAACACTATGGACATATAATCCGCGTTTGGGAGTTTGCCAGGTATGGTACCCTTAAAAAGCTCAACAGCCTAACGGCGTTGCCTTGAATAACGAATCTCTTAGCCGTAAAGCCATTGGGGGAGACACTATGGGGCATCGGCGGCAGTGGTCGAGTCGTGGAAGAGCCGTCACCATTAGAAAAAGTCGTAAGGAATGGCTTTGAGGGCGTCTCCATCGGTTGTTGGCTCCGGCATTTTGTGTACATGGAGAAAGGCCAGGACCTTGCAGTACAGTTTCTGACCTCTTCCGAAAGATGTAGTAGAGTGTGTCTTGTACATAAAAGAATCAAATAAGCTTCTGAAATTTACTTAAACAATGGATAACTAGACTCCAGTTATCTTGCACTTTCCTTTTGGTGGAGCTCTCTACAAGAAGCTGGCGGCAAATGAACCCGCGATTTCTCAAAGTGCGACTGTTAGACGCGTCTGCCGATAACTCGGATGTCTTACAAGGCTACAACCTCATCGAAGCGGTCGATACAGCTACAGAGAATACGGTCAAAGCAAACATTCCGCACAGATATTAGTGATTCTGTATCTGCCGTAATAGCGACCTCGTGCTTTGGCAACTTTGTCGATAACGGCCCCATACACCGTACTAACTTACTACTGGGTGCATCTTCGTCCAGACTCATACCGCTGCCTCGATGGCATTCAATACAACCACGTCTGATCAAGCAGGCATGGACTCGATCTTCGCAATCATACTTGCAAAACTAACAAAGTATAGGCCACAAACATGTCGTTCAAGCTTCTTTTCTTCCATCAATCTCCACACCCAACGTCACGGTAAATACCGCTTCACCGACTGGATTTCACTTTCTCAAGCTTCCTACCGAACTCAGATGCCAGATTTATTGCCAGCTTCTCGTCAATCCGAGTTCATTCGAGCTTATGTTCTGTCCTTGTTACAGCACAAGACACACATACTGGAAGAATCAGGGAAGCATCGACACTGCTATACTATGCACATGCAAATCCGTGCATGACGAGGCAATGTCACTTCTCTATTCAAAGAATACATTCCAGCTCATGTGTCTGATACATAACCCTTTATACGGATCCTTCAACCCCAATGAACAGCGTCTCCTGTCATATCCGGACCTTCAAGCCTGTACATATATTAGGAAAGCTGTGTTTGAAATCCGTTTTGGCTATTACCGTGAGGACTCGGTCTTTGAGAGTTTGGATGGCCTCAGCGATTGGAGAGCATTACTCAGCAAACAATACCCGCATCTGTCGCAGCTCACATTTCGTGTAAGACACTATATCACAAGGTTATCCGTAGATGTTGTTTTACGAAGGGGCCATTCTCATGTCGGTTCTCTCGACACTTACGGGGACGCTTTCAGCAGCCTTCTTTTGAAGTTCCCTGAAATTGATCCTAGGAAGTGGTGGGAAATGGCATTTCCTAATTTGTTCTCTCCTTGTGTGACGAACAATACCTACGACGTAAAGGCGTTCATGTTCTACATAGACGGACAGCCAGTGTGCGAGAGTTCTCAGGAGTTCTTATGAGCGACATACGAAGCTAGTCCATAACCACCTACTCTGTGTATCCCGGCGAATTGGGCAATGTAGAATTGATACAAGCAAAGCATCAAGCGGTCACACAGGTTCAATTGTACGAAGAATGGACACGATATGATATGACGCTCCCTTCTGATCAGATGGTCCCCCCGCACATTCGAAGCTCGGAAATTGATGAGCTTACATGAAATAACCTGTCAAACGAAATCTGGGAACCGCTGTTTGCCACAGCTGGTGTCTAATGCTGCCTTTTATGGGCAAAATGACGGCTTCACCCTCAATCTGAGCATACCTGATGATAGGAGAGGTGTATATTTGTCAAGGAAATGCGACTTGACGACTGGGCCGAAGACTAACCCGCCTACTAGCTAGGCAGACAAGTCACTATCTCGCCATATCGACTGCACCGCAACAATGTTCTTGTCGGTTTTGGATCTCCCCCTGCCCCACGTCAGCGGCATCTAAGCCTCTCGGCCCCACCAACTCAGAAGCCATCGGATCCCAATTCTCACTTCCTTTGTCAGAGTTTGGGTTTTGACATACTTCCCCTTGGAGAGAAAAGAGACTGTCCATAAGAAATATTTGACGCAACATAATACAAAGGACCTGATCTCATGGTTCTGCCTTCCGAAAATTCTCTCGAATTACCGTTCTCTCCAAGATAAAAATGCGAGACGCAAATGTTCGGATGGACGAACGCCAAACGAGCACAAGACGATCCCACACTAAGAGACCTGGACTAGGACTACCGCAATTACCATAAGCAAATCTACTGTCAAATCTTCCATGAGGAAAAAGCTTTTCCCCGCGAAGTACAGAATTTCCCCAAACGCGTTCCGGATCTCAGCCCTTGTCTCTCAACGCACTGCGGCCTTCGAAATAGGTTTTTTGACGATTACAACGAAAGCATGGCGACGGGCTCCTGTTGATAGAGATCATAATGTCTCGAAGATAATGGACTGTGAAGCGACAGTCGAGACTTAAAGAAACCTCGGTCGACCTTCATAACTAGAGAATAGTGAAGGACTCAATGCAAACCAAACCCAAGAACTACCTATTTTCAAGATCCCGCACCGGTTTAACGAATCTTCCGGTCCAAGACCTTACTCATACCAGCCTAACATGGAGGATCTCAAAACCCTAACCGCTGACGGCGAAGTCATGCGGGGTGGCCAAGAAGGGATAGAACATCGAAAAAAGAAGGATTCTAGGAATAGAGCTGCTTTGGAGTGTCGGATATATTGATGGTGCGAGTCTGAAGAATGTTGATTGTGGCAGATGTTCAGCTAGCGTACGTAAGGTTTGTTATTTGGGAAGACGCCCCTGACGCGTCATGAATGTTGATGGACAAGATGTACTGGGAAAAAGGGGACACTACTATTGCTGATTCATAAAGGCTGGAGATCAGAATCATATATAGGGACCTGGGGTTTTGAGGATATCTGGATGGTTAATGAGGGAATTTGGTAGTGTGATCTAAGCTCAAGGTTGAGATGCGATAGCACTTGGCAGGCGTTACATATAACGAAGACTTGATCAGGGCAAGACCGGTCCTGTACATGAAACTCCGTTCGGGTTTCCTGAATCTATTTATCCTCAAGCATAGCAATTGATATGACCTCTTACGACTTCTTTACTCCCATGCCCTCAATCAAGGTAACCTTCCCCACCAACCCATGCAAAACGATTTTAAGTCTGGGACGCCGGATCCGTAATCAACTTCGTAATCTTCCCAATCGCAATCGTTTGACCCTATCCCCTCACAATTAGCACTTTCGCCCTCACCGCACACTACTGATCGAAGGAAATCCAAACATACCTGATCCCTCAACGTGAAACGCCCCATCTGCTGATAGTCCTCATACCTCTCGACACACACACTCCCAGCGCCACCAATCACCTCCAGCCGCGCAATAACACTCATTCCCTGCTTGCCAAACGGCGGGGGTTTCTTGCTCTTTCGGCCGGTTCCCTTCTCTAACTTATGCAGGAGCGCTGCAAACGTCACTTCCTCGATGGCTGAGTGCACGTGCATCACGCAGTTGAATCCCGCGCTCAGGATGGATTTAAGTTCGAGAAGCATGATTTGCGCTTCAAAGGCGGATACACAATGCACGGGGCGTTTTGGTGCGCATAGGACGAAGCCGGGGAGGATATCTTCTTCTTCGACACCGCGGACGCGGGCGCGGATCTGGTCGCCGCAGACCGCTTGGGGAATTTCTTCCTCGGTTTCGCCGTAAAGGGCGGCGATGGTGACTTCGTCTCTGTTGGGCATCATGATGTACGAACTCCCCTTTTTGATCCCGCCGGCTTCGATTTTGCCCTCGATGACCGCGCCCATGTCTTTGTACTTGCCGTTGATGGGCATCATGAAGGGGGCGTTGACTTTGCGCTCCAGGGACTTGAGGTCATCGAGATATTCGAGTAAACTTGGGCCATCGTACCAAGGGGCGAGCGATTTGGGGACGCGGTCTTTGATGCCGACAGTGGTTTGGGCGGAAATGGGCATGAATTTGACGTCATTTTTGGTGTAGCCGACGGAGCGCAGGAAGTTCATGAGTTTCTCGGTGCATTCTTTGTAGCGGTCCTGGGACCATTCAACGGTGGTATCGTCCATTTTATTGACGGCAACGACGAGCTTGTTTACACCTTGAGTTTTAGCTAAGATGGCATGTTCGCGGGTTTGGCCGCCTTTTTCGAAGCCGGTTTCATACTCGCCTTTTCGGGCGGAGATGACTAGGATGCCGACGTCGGCTTGGGAGGCCCCGCCGATCATGTTAGGAACAAACGTCTTATGGCCGGGGGCGTCCAAGATTGTGTACCGCCTCTTCTCTGTCTCGAAGAATCCTCGGCCAACCTCGACAGTTTTGCCTTTTGATCGTTCCTCTTTTGTCAGATCTAACGCCCATGAGAGGTACCACGTTTCTCGGCCTGCTTCCTTCGCTTCCCGCTTGTACTTGTCCATTGTTCGCTCGTCCACCATTCCAGTAGCGTAAAGAATCGACCCACCTAGTGTTGATTTGCCCGCATCAACGTGACCAATGAAAATTAGATTGACATGCTCCTTGCCATATACCTCTTCCAATATCTCCTCATCAACATCTACTGCTTGCTCTTTGGCCACCGCATCGGCCTCCCGTGCTGCCGCTCTTGCCTCTGCCGCCGTAGGGCTAGATCGTCCAGATGAGAGGGATGGAGATGTTTTGCCATTTGTGGATGCAACAGGCTTCTCGGTTTTCTCAATTGCCTTCACCGCAGCGGCTTTCGCTCCATCTTCTGCTGATAGTGCCTCGCTCTTTGACGGCGCGGAAGACGGGAGACCTATCGACACGACCTTGGTCTTCGGCGTGGATCCCTCACCGCCGACTGATAGTGTTTTGACCACTGGTGCTGCCGAAGCTTCGCTACGCTCCACAGGTTTAGATAGCGCAGCTAACGGGGAAGAGGTAGGAGGGTCTGACGCCGTAGGTCGTTTTGCGATTATAGGAGTTCTCGTTGGTTGACTTTGTTGAGGTTGTTGTTGATACCCTTGCTGTTGAATATAGCCGCTCTGTTGCATACCATGGCCCTGGTTGTAATTTTTTGACTGCTGCCCATAGCCTTGGTTGTATTGACTGTATGCTTGCTGGCTATATTGAGGGTACGCCCCACCATATTGTTGCTGCGCCGGATACTGGCCATACTGCTGAGGCTGGTTATATTGCCCGTACTGCTGGTATTGCTGGCCCGGCTGAAAGGACTGGGCTCCCGGCTGAAAGGCGTTGGCATTGGGTGCAAACCTTGAGCCTTGCCCGTTCTGTGCGTTGATGTGGAGATTTTGCTGCGTTTGACGGGAGAGCTCATCGTCTTGAACCGCAGGGTCATCTTCCCAGGACTCGAGCCCAGACATAGTGACGGGAGTTTGTGAACAGATTCCACACTATGGTCTGTGATCGGTACCTTGCCTTTCTTGCTGCCCCTCTGTATAGTACTGAAGCTGCTGTGGTTCGGAAGTTCAAATTAACGCTCTTCGTCCGCAGTATTATCCTATAAATTGATTGTCCCGCGCTTTTATGTGTCTAGTGCTGGTCCCGTTGCTCTTTATGGGAGTTATTGTAAAGCAAGGTAAATTGGTCAAATCCGTCGTCTGTGAAGAGTCAAAGCAATCCATAGGCGCTATTTGTCCATATCCTTACTAGCGTCGTTCGGATTTAACGTACGTAGGGAGTACTCTCAAGGTATTTATTTACCTATACTTTCCATTACTCTAGCAAGACTTCCAAAAACTTTGAACAAGCAAACCCATGTTCTGGAGCTTGATGAACCGTACTCTTCTTGCAGATCCGAATCATGAAACACTTCGTTGCACTCAGCCATTGGGATGCGATTTACGGTCACTTCACTGATCAAGCCGCCTTTCAAGAATCAGTCATAGTAAAGCCGGCTCGAAGCTTTGGAAGTTTGGAAGATTGGAAGGTTGGAAGTTTGTAAGGTCAAGTTGCTCTTAAGATGCCCTATGTGAGTCAGGGAAGGTAGGCTTTTTGAAATTGCCACAGAGTCAAGGACCTCATAAATAACTGATACAGTACCGGTGCTTCCAACATTTCTGTTGTTTCATTCGAATTCAGGTCTAATGTACACGGCAGACCACTTATTGTGTTATGTTACTTCCGTTTCAGTTGTTAGCCACATCACCTTTCCAGAATATCTACGTATTCGCTAAGAAATCTCTGAATCGCATAGGAAGATCTTCGTGTCTTGCATGCACACAGGTGAATCTTAGTGAGATCTTTTCCATATGTGTTTCCATAATCCTTCAGCTTACTTTGTCCGATACTCCCACTAGTGGACCCTAAACACAAGAAGTACTCATAGTGTGTCTACTGTAGTAACTCCATGTGACGGACAAATGAATTGGCGCTCAACCAATGAAGCAAATCTTATACACATCACCTATACCGTGAAATGAATGGTATAGGTGAAGCGAATTATTTATGATGTTCTCATTTGATCCAGATTCTGTTGAAATCCTGTCTTCCTGTCTTCCTGTCTTTTAACATTAGCTACCACCAACGTCCTTTCCTTTGAGCCAATCAGCCTGAAGCTTGTTGTCTGACTTTGCGCGCATACTCGAGGACAGAGCATCGCTGCTTTGATGGGGTACTTTACCAAGTAGTGAGAAGTCTCAATCAAGCTGCTACCGCTCATCAATGTTAGTAGATAACACATCAATCAAAGTTGGATATTCGTGGCTCATATCAGACAGGAGAAGCATGGTGTTAAGAACATTCTTCGATCTTCCTCGGGAAATACGAGACCAAATCTACGGATATGTTTTTGAGTGCGATGCTGTCAGCCCATGCGCAAAGACTAGCAACAACCGACCGAGGAAGCGTCTGGTATTCAATCGTACCGTCCGACGTGGACAAAGATTCCTTCCGAGCTACTGTCCTAACGATGTCCTTGCTTTACTCTTAGTCAACCGCCAGATCTCCACAGAGGCTGCCCTAAGCTTTTATGGTAACACTTCCTTCTCTGGCACACTGGACGACATGTACTTCTTTCTCAAGGGTATCGGGCCTCAGCGCAGGAACATGGTGCGAACGATCAACCTACCACCACAACTCTACAGCGCTGAAAAGGCCGCACATCTCCGTCTTTACAACTTGCTTCTTACACTTCAGAGCCTGCGAAGAGTGCAAATATCTTTCAGCACGCCGGATATGAGTATTGTGCGTAAGGCACTGCTCAATACTGGTGTATGCCGGTTAATGGGAATTGTGGATTTTGTGTTGTACAACTTCTTCGAAAGCAAGATGGTCGATCAAAATTTCAACATGGGTTGCCCTTACATATTTAGAGGAGAGTGGAGGTACACCTACTACAAGGACGAGAGAAAACCCGTAGAAGAATCGAGGCGAAACATTCTCGCTGTTCATTCCGGCAGTCGTCAGCATTGGGTGCGTGGGCCGCATTTCGAAGTCAGCTTATTTAGATCTCTTGGTACCAACAAGATCAATAGCGGAGTGTTGCCCAATGATTTGATGGGGGTGGTCGAGTTTTACGGCGATCTTCCCACAGGTCGGTCTCCCTTGGAATGGGACTGGGACGAGTGGGATCGATACGATGATCAATGAAACTTCTGTTGAGACCGAGCACTCTCAAATTTGTATGTTATATTATGTGAATATGATCAAGACCTGCGTCCATGATTTATTGCTTCACCAACTGACAGTGTTGTCATAACACAATATTGAATAGTGGCATGAGTCGTCTAAACAAAATCTTATTGTCATACTCCACCGCACTCCTGAACAATATTATTGTTGCTGCGTCAGCTCAGCAAATTCTACTTGATCCTCGACCATTCATTCCAAGCCTGCCACATCTTACAGTTTTGTCTTCTCATCTTCTAGAAGAACAATCTTGGAAAGACCATCGTCTCGTTTTTCATTCCATTTTGACGGGAAATTTCTCACCACACTAGGGGGAACTTAATTCAAGCGTTGCTACAACGCTATCAAGAACTCGAGGTAGTACAGCAATTTCCTATGATTGAAAGTCCAAAGAGCTGACAAGTGTAGTGCCTCTACCATGACCTCATTCCCTTTTCTGAATCTTCCACGAGAGATTCGCGACCAGATCTATGAATGGGTCTTCCCGTTCAAAAGCAGCTTTATCGTACCAGTCTGTCAAGGTCTATCGATGACCGTAAATCTTGAAGATGATGAAACCCCAACGCCATTCCATCTAGACAGGTGGTTTCACGTCTGTAGCCAAGGGGCCGTCTCATCACTGAAATGCAAACGTCGTCTCAAGATACAAGCTCAACAGGTCCTCAAATTGATGCTAGTCAACCGCCAAATTTCATCAGAGTTCGCTGCTTACTTCTATGCTGCCCTAACGTTCAGTGGACAGCCTTCAGCGCTCAGCGACTTAAGCTCTTTCATCAAAGGAATCGGCCCTTTTCGTAGAGACCTGATCAAAACAATAGAGCTTGACGCTCTAATTAGTTCCCATCCGCCTCTCGATTTCGGGGACTTCGACTTGTTTTGTACACTAGGCAACTTACAGAAAGTTACGATTGAAACAACCCAAACGGACACGGCGATCGTGCAAGAGGCACTTATTCGAGGAGGTATACATAAACTGAAAGGACTTGTTGATCTGGCCGTTCGTAATACCACGAAGCGTGTAGCGAAACACAGACTCGGGAAGGTATTGAAGTTCGAAGAATGGAAGACAACTACCTGGACTTGTGCGAAAGGCCAAACGAAATGGACGGGAGGTGTTACGCGGTTGGAGATTCTGTTCAAGGGTTGGCCGGGAACAGAACTATAGTGCTACGTTTGCACAATCTCCAAAACAAGTTCAAGAGTATGACAACATAGAAACCCATCCAACTATCATCATAGGAGTATCTGACCTAAAGAATTACCAACCGTAGCTCTCAATTATCTGGTTGAAGTTTCTGCATTTGTAATTACAACTTCATCAGTGTCTAGCAAAAGTCAACGTACAATATGCGGAGAAGCATAACAGAAGCTTTTCCAACCACCAAATAACATCAACTTGGCATCAAACCAATTTCATGAACTCGACCTAACAGAGTTTTAATTCAATATGATTAGCTGTTGACACCGTCAAATTATACAGCAATGCGGGCCTGTATACATGATGGTTAGACTGATTGATATGGAACAAAATAGCGTAGCCGAATGTTGCCGATTCATTGTACATTGATTGCCAGGTACTAATACTTCCGTTTCCTACATCAAAACTCTTATCTTTAAATTCCTATCTATGGTACAGATGGAAGTTAGACCCTCAAATTGACAATGATAATTCATCGATGAGCGTAGGCCTTAGCGAGTCATTGAACACCGCCCTAACAGTGACGACCCCTCGGACTCTGACAGACACTCATCATACCTGAAATTGTTGTTCATAAGTGGTAAGCATACATAAATCGCGAAAAGTGTTGAATAAGTCACTTAGACATTATATCTTCAGCCATGTAAACCTCTCGCTTATATTTCCATCTTTCCTCCTTGGCATTCGCACACAACCTTGCTTGCAACCATATCCGAGCACTGAGAGAAAGAGGCATCTTGAAGACTACCTCAAGCATGTTCCTCGCTCAGCCATATGACAATAACCAGGAACTGCTTTCGCTGAAACACTATATTACAGCATGGCCGCCAATCCCATTACCAGGTTGCCTCGAGAGCTACTGGAGAAGATCTATGAGACGGTCTTCGAGTGCGAATTGATCTGCCCAAATTCACATTGCGAGGCAGGAGTGTTTCGTAGGGTTGGTGATAGATGTCTCTTCATCCAAGAAAGTTCTAACGATGGGAGAGACCCAAAAAACATGTCTTTGCCAACCAACTTCTTGCTCTGCTTCTTGTGGATCGTCAAATTTCCGCTGAAGCAACACCTTAATTTTTGTTACAAGAAGAGCGTTTTCACCGGACAATTTAGGGTCTTTAAATCTTGGTTGGGTTTATAAGAGGCAGCGGCAGCAACCGTATGAACATGATACGCACGGTTGAGCTCGGCCCATAGAGTCCTTATCGACAACGGAAGCATTATTTAGATGCTCGCCCAACGTCCGAATACCTTAGTGTTCTGGAGAATTTACGCACAATGAAAATTTGGACGTAGATAAGGTTGGTGTGCAACAAGGTAGAAAAAGAAGGTGTCCATACCCTTCTAGTGCATCTGGACGTAACAGTTGCGCATACAGTCTGGGAAGGAATCTACCATGATCCACAAATATTTCTTCGATCATCAGGAAGATTGCTCTTCCTTACTTCAAGTTATCCCAAGTCTGAGTAATTACACACCTGGACCTGTGCTAGTGACGAGACAGTCTGGGAACGTGGGAATGTTCAGCCGAAGGTCTTCTGGAAGTTGGACAAAGAATCTAATAGCTATGTCCCCGGACCAGAATATACGCTATTCGGGGTATCCAAGCAGCAGCGCGAACAGGCTCTCGACAGATGACGTACGCAGCTTGCCGTACTTCCACAAAAACTGTCACCGGAGGGGCTCGAGTTGGAATGTGGACACCTTGTGATTTCTCACAAGGACTCTCTGTCGGACATGCACATTCTTAGGAAGCCAGGATTTTGAAGCTGTTAGATCTCATTTACCAATCAACATTAGGAACATCCTACCTTGAGGAAATATTGAGAGAAGATGAATAGCAATAGCTCGTAGATAGTAGATACTATGCTCATCTGCGCGATCATCTAGTCTTCAGCTTCACCTGACTGATATGAACTTCTAAGAGCTCCGTAGACATGTTTGCCCTACCCTATTGCCAGTCCATGATGAGCACATCAGACCAAATATATCTAGGGCAACTGACCGAAAACAGAGTTTAACAGCAAATCATCAACTGTCAACACTGGGATGTGCCCCTTTTACCCCTGATATCGTTGCCGACAGAAGCTTAACTCTTAGAAGTTAGACTAAGGTATCTGACTTCGCTCTATCGTATATCGGCGGCTCGTTGCCAAGGTGAAGCTTCCCTTCACTCTGATATCATATACGAGGGTCTCGTTGACAGGCGGATCACACAGTAACATACGTTTTACACCGAAGTCCGAACCCGACCTTTTATTCTCATTTCACTTTTTTGTTCTTCATTTGCTGAGCTTCAAGATTTGAACTACTTCACTTTGAGTGTGGGTCGTGGGTTTTGCCCATTTCAACAGGCGGCAAACGCGGCTAAATTTTGGCGCGGCCATCACCATGACATGCCATGTCCATATCTAACCTACAACAAGAAGTAGAATACCGTCACTTGACGTAATTTCGTATTTTGATCGAACTCGATTATATTTTTGTTCCTTAATAGATGCCACTTCGAGTCCTAGGTGGCTGGTTTTGAACACCAAGCCGTTATGGACATCTTTTTAGGAAAGGTAAGTACTAGAGAAGGCAGATATTGGCTTATCTAACGGTCCCAAGGTCACGCAGCAGGCTATGAACTATGCCATTAAGTATGGAATCAGTCTTACTCCTGCTGGACTATTTAATGATGGGTTTTCAGATCGGGAATAACCATTACCGCTGGCTATGCCATGCGGCAATCATCGAGGCTCCTTAAGGTACTGTCCACATATTGTGATGGAGGATCGGTTTTCTGACCTTGGAAAGGCAGTGGAAGGAAATGAAAAAGAGGAACTCCAAGACTTACAGGAGCGTCTGGATAGTAAGATTAAGGTCTGTCCTCCAATACAGCATGTCCCTTATTCAACCTGCCTTCTTGTCTGCGGACCAACCGCTCCGAAATACATCGCTTCTCTTACATAACCGCTTTTAATCACACAGTTTCTAATACGGTGGCTACAGATTATCTCCCCTGCAATTGACATGATTGAGTTGATGTATGTAAGGTCTTGTCAACCCAGTCTAACTGCCAGGTTCTAATTCAGAATTAGTTCTGCCCGCGGCAACACCTCTTTAGAGTCTGCCGTGTCTCTCACTAAATCTCTCCGATGGGAGATCCAAGCTCTAGGCCAACGTCTGGCAGCTGCAGCCAATGCCGAGGAACTTGTACGGAGTAGAACCTCAAAGTCGAAAAACAGTGCACAGCATGAATTTGAACTGAAGCGTATCATTGCAGATATCAGGAGATTGTTGAACCGAATCGAGGATGCTGTTCCACTCATCAACCTTGCAATAACCGCTTCAGGGGCCAGTCTTTCCTCAAGCCTGCCGTCAACAGTGTCTCCTTCCCGGCTGCTACAAGCTAGCACTTTTCTGACTGCGGGAGATTCACAATACTCGGTTTCACCTTCATGCTCAGTTCAAATCGGTCCTAGATTTACTCTCTCGATGTACATGCTTTTCATGGGGCATCTTCGTCCGCAAAATGAGGAGGATGTCAGGGAGAGTACATGGAAGGAAGTCATACACAAGGCTCACGTCAAGTTGGTTCGGTTACCGATCGATTCTCTATATAATATGCCAGGCCAACAGCGGCCAGTGAAGCCGAGAGCCACAACTGAGGGAGAACAGCCGGATTCAAGCTCACTGGCCGAGGAAAGTGCTTACTTCCCATCGCATGTTGAGGCTGAAGCCAAAGCCGACGAGTATGCATATCAGTTGGTCGTTATTGAAGACCTCGACGATGATCGCCTACATACTTTTGAAGACGATGAACCGCAACCTGGCCCATGCGAGGACGTCGAGCTTGCAGGGATACGGGAAGCTATACCAATACACGAGATATCGAAAATATTCTATGCTGACACGGGTAAAATCCTCAACATCGGCACAGAGGGCGAAACCAACAGCCCTGTACTTCTACTGAAGAGAGATGTCAACGCAGTTCCTCCACGACGGATGATGCAGAGACTGGGTGAAGAAAACGATGAGGACTACCATCTTGGCAGCGTGACTGGTATAGTACAATCAGTGGAAACCAATGGGGAAGACCTTCATGGATCCCAAGTTGCACGGCTTGACCGCGATGATCGATCTTCATCGCCAGCGCCATCTACTCCTCAGCATGAGCTGGCTAATGTTTCCGATCCCTGGCGGATTCCACCAGATCTAGATCCCCAATGGATAGCTTTCGAAGTATACACTGAATCCGAGGACTCTGACGCTGAGTCCGACGCCTCGAGACCCAGCAGAGCGTCTCGCACCCCCTCCGTAGATTCGCAAATGACCTCAGCTCTCTCCCATATCCAGCTCCGAAGCCCTTCACACGTGCCTTCCTCGCCACAATCTAGCATTCCACTCCGCGCCTCCTTACCTCCGATTCGTACCTCATTATCTCTCCTTGAAACCCTCCTCCGCCTTCTCTCCCTCCAACAATTCCAACAAGCTCCCCACCTCTCCATTCCGGATGAACTCCTTACCTTCTTCCTCTCGGAATCCGCAACCACAGGAGCCGCCAATGGCGACTCCCAAGAGCGAAAACGTCTTCGAACCGAAGCTCGCCGTCGGGTAGGCTTTGACCCTTACGACGAAAGCCCCGTGAAGCGTCGCGGCGAAGAGTACCAGTACCGAGGCGGAGAACATCAGACCCAGCCAGCATGGGAAGACGGAAGAAGCTACGACAACTACGATTGCTCACCTATAGATCACGGCTACGGCACCCCACTTCAGTACGGTAGCCCGCGCTACGACGAGGGCTACGACACCCATCGCTGGAGCCCGCAACCACGCCACTCACCATCACCAGGAAACGAAACCTCACCGCAAACGCCACCTCTACTGCTCAAGAACCACTCTCAATCACCCAGGAGCGGCACGCCAGATCGACCCTCAAACGTAGGACGCCAAGCGGGCCCAGTACCGCCCTTCAGATGGAGAGGCAGTAGAAGGGATAACAATGGCACTGATTCCGTCAAGAGAGGAAGCCCGTTAGCGAGGCCGGCGACGGGGATCACGGATGAGGGGTTGGGGACGAGTCCTGCTTCTAGCGCTGAGAAGGAATGATCGTGGGGGGTTGGTTTAGTGCCGGCAGGGGAGGGGTTTCAGAGGGCTTGAACGGGGTGATTTGCTTGTGTTATGGTTTAGCGTTCGTGTGCGTGTATGATTGGGATGAGGGTATGGCGTTCGTGGGTTTAAATGGATGGGTTTGTGATGCGCAGAGATGGGTCATATGATTCACTCTTGCGTTTGGAAAAAAAGGGGGAGTGGCCATCTTTCTAAAGCGAAAAACTTGCCTCTAGACCTTTCTCATCTGTTTGTTCTTCTGGCTTTTGGAAGCCAGGCGTGCTGAATTGAGTTTAAACTATCAGGAATCCCTTTCCCATACAAGAGATTTTTAACCTCACCCCCTCCCCCCAAATGGGATTGCTCATCTAGCTCATTCATACCCGATTATATTCATTGTCAGCTAAGTGATTTATCACATAACCTCGCTCCTTCCACCCTCTTCCCTTCCCTCTCCTCCCTCCCATCTCCCTCATCAATCTACCGTACCCACTCAACATCCATACAACCATATCCACCCTCGCACCTACCTAACTAACCCCACTCCCCTCATCAACAAAATTACCTCCGTCATTCTCCCTGTTCCCGCTTCACGCGGAACATCGCACAAATGAAAAAAAAAACCTTCACTCCACTCCCCGATAACGGTTTGAAAGTTCAAGGTGCCGGATTCATGCCTGTGGCCTGCCAAGTACTGTACATCTCTTCCAGAGTGACTCGAGCCCGAATCTAGAATTTCGCCTACAAGAGCAGATTTTAAACGAAAACCACCAACAATGACCACTCCTCACAGAATTCTCACTATCACCTTCACGCACAACAACTCAGAGATCACTCAGATTACTTTTTCTTTTTTTTTCTCATCTTTCACTAGAATACACCAGGTCTGCTAAAAAGATTCAAACCAAGTTAACGTACACAAAGGTATTTCCAGCTCTGAACTCGGCCACCATCTCGCTCAGATGATCCCCATGATAGCTAGAATGCAAAATCCACCATGGAGTCTAATGAATTCCTTAGCACAATGCTCGCTCCGAACACGTCCAGACAGACAATTTACCGGTCTAGCCCCGTATTAGTGTCTGGACAGAAGGAAAAGTTGGTAAAACATGGTTGGCATAACCTGGCACCATCGGAGTACCAGCATGCCCTGGGAAAAAGGTAGGTGCTTTTTGCTTCTGAGTTCCAAAGACGATCAAGACTCCTTGGCCGCAGCAGGCTTCTCCGCCAGTTTCGATTCGGTCCCAGCAGCGTTTCCTGCTCCTTCTTTTGGTGTAGATGATGTTGCCGCTGGTGAACCCCCCTCTTCGCCACTCGTAGCCTTGTTGTTAAAGCTACCCCTACCGCCACCACGGCCTCCCCTACCTCCTCTCTCACCTCCTCTCCCACGCCCGCGTCCACCGAAACCTCCCCGGCCACGCCCACCTTCGCTATCGCTAGCTCCACTCTGGTAGCCTCCTCGAGGACCGGCGTTGGCTCCTCCTCGATTGCTCGCTTGCCACGCACCAGCTCCTTGCCCGCCTTGGCTGTCACGCTGGTAGTTGTTGCGTGGGCCGCGATCATCGAACCATTTGACATTCGGCTTACGAGTTTGACCGGGTTGTGGTGGGCCGCCGCCCTTCTTGTGCTCCATGGGTTGGTGGTCCAGCGCGGCGCGAGCGTCCTCATGGCTGTCGAAATGAACAACGTGATTTGACTTTCCGTATCTCTCGATACGCGCGATTTTCCATTTGTCTTCATCCGAGAAGATGTTCCGTACCGCGTCTTCATTTTCAAGATTATGGACGAACAGACCTGTACTCGGCTTCTTCTCAACGGCGGGCGAAGCTGGCTTCGCCGCCGATGGTGTTGCTTTGTCGTTTGAAGTGGTACCGTTGCGTGACTCAGGCGCGGCTTCTGCAGGCTTTTCGGTTTTCGGTGCTGCAGGGATGTTTACATTTGTTCCTGCAGGCTGTGGTGTAGCAGGCTTGGCTTGAGTAGACGGAGCAGCAGGGGGGTTAGGTGACGGACCAGTACGAGATGGGGCAGGGGCGGCTTTTTCTTGATAGGATGGTGGCTGTTGTTGGGGAGGTACAGCTTGCTTCTGTTGGACAGGTGGCTGTTGGCTTCGCGGCTGCTGGTTAGGCTGCTGATTCTGGTTGATCTGCTGGCTAGTTTGAGCGGAGGGTGCAACTGGAGGACGATTCTGTCCTGGTCCTACAGCAGCGCCCATGTTATTACCGCCATGTACGACCGCATTGGCCTGCCCGCCCTGGGATGGAGCTTGGACGGGCTGCGCCATATTCTGCTTACCACCGGTACCTCGATGAGCGAAGTTAAAACCCTGAGCTCTCATTTCGGTGCCAATTCGTCCAGCATCGATTTCCAATACCAGGTATCCAAATGCCGCATCAGCCAGGTTGAAGTTCCACATGTTTTTGAACGCGCTCTCGTCCACGACTCCGCCCCCAGACGCTTGTCCTGGTACTGAACCCCCAAACGGGTTGCCGCCGTTAGCAACGGTGGGCATCTTCTGAACGATGTCCAGGGCATTGTTGAGCAGTGTCTGTTGAGCATCGTTCTGAGACACTGCTGGCTCAACCTCACTCTTGACAGTTTCCCAGACATCGTTGAATGAGGCCTTTGACGCAGCTAGCTTTCCGCGGTAATGATCTAGCGTAGGGTTGACGCTGAACTCGTTATAAGAGCTGCCGTATCGGAAATGAAGTCCTGCTGATACGGAAAAGTCCGCTTTCAGGGTGACCGACAGCTGGTTCAATAAACCCTCACGCGCTGGCGAGGCGTGTGTCACGAATACTCTAGTCTCAGTAGGATCATAGACACGGTTAGCCGTATCGACAAGTTCTCCCATCTGAAGTAGCGTCGTCCACATTGTGCCTTGGCCACCAGCAATGGTCGTTCTACCCTCGCCGTTGTCGAATAATTTGTGCATTACCACTGCTCCCCCGAGACCAAGCAACCGGAGTTTAACCCCGCCAACTTCCAAAAGCCTTGAGTTGGCCTCATCGATGATATGGAGCTTGTCGACCTTGTATTCTCCTGATCGAAACTTTTCTAGAACACGCACATCCTCACAAGCACCCCATACTGTGTAGACTGGAACATCCAGCGTATACTGCTTGTTGATAAACATTGACAGCTCAGATAATGCTAACTCCTGCGGAGAGAAGCGCTGCTTGACGTTAAGGTGTTGTGGTTGTGTAGTTTGGATTATGCGCTTGGTGTTTTCTGAAAGTAGAGGGGAATATTGCGCGACATGCTTTAGAGTCCTACAAAGGCGAATCAGTACATTTCGCTGGCAACAGCTACTGCCCAGAGGGAGTACATACTTGTCAGCAATACGCTCCAGGGAGCTCTCGTCATAGAATCCAAAATCTCCAGTGTGTATGATGTGATCCGCACGAGCTTGTTTCGCTAACTCATTCAAAGATTTAAGATTCCCTATAGGAAGCTCGAGGAGTAAGAAGCTATTCATGATGTCCATATCAACAAGGGGTAAGCCAAACCTCGAACGTCGGCAACACATAGTATACGAACTCCTCCAGCCTGAACTACACGCCCGTTATTTGGGAGAAAATTCGCCCCAGCGCCACCTGCTGGGCCTGAGCCTTGAGCGCCGGTTGCGCCATTGGGTAGATGACCTTGGTTGTAGGTGTAGGGACGTGGCTAACACAAGCGTTAGCAGCCAACCAGTCCAAGCTCGGTAACGTGGGCGCAACGATATTGAGATCATTGTCGCAGTGAAGTGAAGACTTACAGAAGCCATGGATGATAGAGTATTAAGGTGTAAATAGGGAGCTGTAGAAAGCTAAGGGATCTATCACAGACTCGCTATCAAAGATTACACAAAGGCACTGTATGGGAAGTAGAGGGACGGTGGATGAGTGAAGGTAAGGACGATGGGGGTGAGAGGTTGAGGCAAGTTGATTTACGCTTGGTGAGCTTTGAATGCTAAGTGAAGTGTTTTCTGATCGACCGCCAAGCCGCTAAAGCGGCCAAGCCCCGATCGGGCTAGTCTCACCTTACAACTCGACAGCAAGAGGTCTTCATGGTCCCCTTTAAAGCCACCAAACCTATGATATACCACAACAGCGACGAACAATGCATAGTTCTCTACAGCAAAAAAGTCATATCACAAGCCTAGTCCATAGTTCGAGTCAAGGACCACGTTAGTATTCTATCTCATGGAGTTGTCGTAGAGGACGGACTGGGAATCACTTCCATACTCAGAGAAGGCAGACCATCGCCCAATCTATAGTAACCTTGAAATTGAGTACTTTGTGGACAGTATTTTTACAACTAAGCTGTTCCTTGTCTTCGTCGAAGCTTTATCTTATTGTTCTCTTGCCGTTTGTCTCCTTTTCGGATGTCATCGTATAGTAATCTTTGTCTCATCCATGGAATTTGCTGCATTTAAATATGTTCTCGGGCTAACTCTAACAAAGCTTCATTTATCAAGGATTGTGGGGATTTCCCCCTTTTCCCTTTCCAATACACGGACAATGTCTTTCTGGGATACTTCCTGTTAAAACAGAAACCACTGTAGCCATCGTTAGCATCACTAACCTCTTCTTGCATAATTAGACTGAAGGTGCTTGTTCTTAGATACCAAAAAAACATATTCGCTCCACCTGGGGAAAGGAATGCGAAACTTAGTCCCTGCGACGAATAAGCAACTTGCATTGAATTTCAAATGTCGAGGACCTGACACTTGAGGAATAGGAGTCTACATGACCTTGTTACCATGTAGCCGCTGGAACACATGCTACAGACCCAGGACGTCCCAAACATGGACGCTTCCTTTCAACGGATCTGATAATTCTCCGATCAAGCCTGGCTGACAATGGCCTACATGACAAAGATCTTGATAAAAGCGTCTTCAATGACAAGGGCAGTATGATTCCTTGTATATAAATTCAAAGTCTGCTTCCCTTCCCTGTTCTCTTATGAGACAGCAAGAAACATTCTGCGGCTTTGCACAACAATCCTACTCGTCAACTAACACTTAGTACGCACCACTCCCCAAAACCATCATACTTGGCTATCGTCATGGCTTTTGGTCGTCCACCAATCAGCGACCTCTCTTTACAAAGTCAATATGAGGCAGTAAGCCTGAACCTAGGACGCTATGGTCCATGTACTAAGGGGATCTTTGTCGTGAAGAGTCGCCGGGATGGAAAGAAAATCATCCAGAAAAGTATGGCGCCTCATTACATCGCAAGTGGAAAGGCTGAAAGCGAGTTGTCGATTCTACGTGAGCTTCAACATAAGAATGTTGTTGAATATATCGATGCATTCATTGTTGACCAAGATGGAAACTTTGACGGCAGTCTTTACATGGAGTATTGCGAACATGGAAACCTGCAAGACTATTTGGACACAAGGATGGGGATACAAGACGCCTGGATTGGCGAACTGGCGATTTGGGGCCTTCTTAAGCAGCTGGTCAACGCTGTGGCCTATCTCCAATATGGGATACATGACGCTGTATCAGCAACATCGCCAATCACTGGCGTAGCCCCAGGTTGGCGTGGCGTTGCCCATTGTGACATCAGGCCGTGGAACATTTTCCTACGCAGCCGCGGCGACGGCAACAACGAAAGCTTTCCTGATGTCGTGTTGGGTGATTTTGGCTTCGCGCAGCGAGCGGATGACAATACCACTTTGAATCTTGGGGCCACTGAAGAAGACAACCACTGGAGAGCGTTTAAGTTGAGAAGCTTGAACATTGGATCTGCTTTGGACGGGTGGAGTATTGGCGCTATCATCCAGACTAGTTGTCGCTTGGGGACATTGGAGCCCGCATGGTTTTCAATGGCCTGTCTAAGCCCCATCTGGGGTGTAGGGGGTGTAGGACTTCGCTACTCCCAGAAACTCGATGAGGTCGTTGGCGCCTTGATGTTTGATGTCCTTCAAGGCCTCACTCAAATACGGGATATTGCACCCAAGATACAACTCTACAGTCAGCAAGCCTCCCGGGGACAATTGACAGCGCGTATGCATCCCAAGACTCATGGGACGATCAGTGGAGAATTAGAATAGGATTAGCGGAATAGAGATTTATCGTTCTCGCATTGACATATCAGCCAGGGACTAAACTTGTAACCTAAAACTTTACTCTTCATGTTCATATCCTGTTGGCTAGAAACCCATGGGTATTTCCCAAAAGAAGCATTGTGAACGATGAGTTTAGAACTGCAGCCCTGAAAACAGCACCACAGCACCAAACGCCGGCACCAAGCGCCTCCCGCTCCCGCACCACCAAACCCCAACCATCCCCTACCCATCCACGCCATCCTCCCCTACCATGAACACCCCCATCACCTTCACCCGCTCCCAACCCCCCTACCTCATCTCCACCTCCCCCACCCTCCTCTCCCCCCGCTCCATCAACGCCGCCTTCGCCCTCCCCTCCCTCTACTGGTGCAAACCCCTCCCCCTCCCCACCCTTTCCACCCTCCTCTCCAACTCCCTCTGCCTCGGCCTCTACTACCAATCTCCGCCTCACCCATCCCCAACACCCACACCCGCCACCGAGGAAACCCAACCCGAGCAAATCGGCCTCGCGCGACTGATAACCGACCATGTCACCTTTGCGTACCTAACGGACGTGTACGTGCTGCCGGCGCACCAGGGGAAGGGGCTGGGGAAGTGGTTGGTTGGGTGCGTGGGGGAGGTGCTGGAGGGGATGAAGGGGGAGTTGCGGAGGGCGTTGTTGGTTACGAGTAAGGGGGAAGGGGGGGAGGGGTTTTATGAGAGGGAGTTGGGGATGAGGAGGATGGAGGGGGAGGGGGGGTTGGTGGTTATGAGTTTGAGGGGGGAGGGGAGTTGTGTTTGAGGTGGGGGCGGGGGGGGGGATGGTCGGGTTTGCAGGCTGGGTCAAGACAGGTGTGGAAGAGCCATTCGGATGGTAGGAGCCGCTGTTTGAAAGAGCTGTAATGTGACATTTATGATCTGGATCCGAAGGTTATTAATAGCAAGCTAATCAATCTGCTTGCAGCACCCCAAGTTCCAGTGGAAATGGTCCTTGTCTTGCCAGAACCATTTGACTTTTGCGTCCTTCCGAGGCTCATGCTCCTTGTCCAGATTTGGACACATCCCCCTTTGCAAACCGCAAGCAGAAATTGACCATCTGAGTGTCACATCCTTCTCGTTCGTTAGCTTCATAGGTCCTGCATCAAATACAATGCTTGTCTTCCTCAGTCGTTTATGACAGCGGAAATTTGATGGAGTATGGGCGAATCGCTTACAGTCCGTAATCAAACCACAACCTCTTGCGCCAACCGTCACTCTCCTTCCACCAGTCCCTCATATCTAGACAAACCCCTTTCTGATATCCTTCGGGCAGAGCGCGCTCTAACATCCGTTTGGCGTCTGGCTCGTCTAGATCATCCCACAACGTGAGACCTGACTTTGCCCTTGCACGTCCAATCTCTTTGCAGTCCGTCTGGAGCCGCCGCAGTAGCCAATATCTTGGGTGGCCCTTTGGATTGTGACGGCGCAAGTCTTCACGTAGATGTATCATAACAGTGATCAGCACTCTCGGGAAATACGGCAAGGCCTTGAGAAGTGATAACTTCTCGAGAACGTGTATTTTGCCGTCCAAGTTGATATGAAACTCCGAGATTTTCTGGCAGATTGAAGGTGGTAGGCTGTTGATAGACACCCGGTCGTTTGCGGCACTCCAAATCAAGTTTTCAAGTTTCGGCCAATACACGATTTTATTCATGCCGTAGAGGACATCGTATGCCTCATCGTTGACCAGTCTACAGGTCCGGAGAAATGCCGTGCTGGCCTTCGGAAGCTTGTACACACCTGTAGTAGGAAAGCTAGGCGCTTTTCTGTCCATTTGTGATAACTGGATGGTTTGCTTTGTCGGATATAGCTCCTCATAGATCAAGCGACGAATATCGAATGGTAGCGTCATGAACGGAAACGGCTTCAAGTCTGCGGAAATCTGCGACATGTTCGACTTCTCCGAGTTCTTTCTATGAAGCGCAGATCCGAAGGTCTCAGAAGTGAAAAATTCCTGAGGCGTGGAACTATCGCTTGCGAACTGTGAGTATGCAGAACCAATAGCTTGGATTTTCTCACCAAACCTTGATTTCAAGCTATCAACAATTTCTTTGTGAGAGTTATGGGACTCCATAGCCGCTTAGTTGGTAGAGATCAGAGTGCTAGATTAAAGATGGAAGAGGAGGAACTAGGTACTAGAGAAAACGGAGCCGGTGATGAGTGTCTGAGGTTGAGAAAGGAAGACGGCGGAGTATCTGGCAGTGGTATTGTCTGCATTCACACGGTGGATGTTTCATTGGGGCAAATGAATATCACCTATTTTGCCACCTTGTTCACTTCAGCACTGACATATTTGTGTACCCCTCAGAATTCCATCCGCTTGACTGTCATCTACTTACAATTCACCACTCTGAAATACTCCAGGAAATATAATCAAAGGACATTTTGGGGTGGCTTTTGAATAAATGCATGGCAAAACTACCCTGGATACGTTGACGAAAGGAATGACAGCGGAAGGGCCGAGTCTGGAAAGCCAAGTCAAATGGAGAAGATTTCATGTCAATTCACCTGCACGGATGCTGTGTGACAAGATGAGAAGCAAGATAAATACATATGAAGGCGAACAGCTGTACTACTATAAAGAGGCATGAGTTAATCGTCTGGAAGTCTTTACATATTTTAAAATGAGCGGAATTCGCGAGTTCTAAAGCAAAAAGCCGTAGTTCTACGCTAGTGCTTCTGCAAAAAGATTGAGTGGAAATTTAGCTCATCTATTTCTCAAACATGCACCTCTCTAGCTCTTTTTCACCAGCCGAAGCCCTCAATTAGTCGATATTAGAAGCAGGCCCACTCTCCAGGACCTTACCTTCCCTAAGTACCACCCGAAAATTCGCATCCTTGACCGCTTCCAGCCTGTGCGCGATAGTTATGACGGTACTAGATGATAGTTCCTCCCGGAGAACCTGCTGGATGCGGAGGGAGGTTGCGTGATCGATGGAGGCGGTGGCCTGAGGTTTAGGGATTAGCCATTGGGAAGGTTCATAACGGTGAAGGAAGAGATAGGAGAGAAGGGAGTCGAAGCGGCTCAAAGGGGCCAAAAGTGGAGGAGCAGACAGATGACTAAAGAAAAGATGAATGGACTACAAGAATTGAAAAAAGCTACTAGCTCATTGAAATTAACATACCTCATCTAATATAATGATAGCACTCCTCCTCAACACCGCTCTCGCCAGTCCTACAAGTTGTCGTTGTCCCTGGCTTAAATTCTTACCACCAGTATCGATCTGAGTAGACAGCGTCCATTCGTAATCGCCGCAGACGCGAGCGAGGACGGCTTCACAGTCGACGTTAGAGTGTTCTTTAAGGGGATCGAGATTTTGGCGCATGGTGCCGGGGAAGAGGACGGGATCTTGGGGAAGGAATGTTATGCGGTTACGTAGTGCTTGGACATTGACAGCCGAGGTGGCAATGTTGTCAATCAGGATTCGGCCCGATTCAGGAACGACTGTGGCGAGGATAGAAAGAGCAAGAGTGCTTTTACCGGACCCAGTTCGTCCAAGTATAGCAGTAGTAGACCCTCCGGGAATACGCACAGACACGTTCTGTAGGACTGGATCTAGATGCGGCGCATACCGAATGGTGACATTTTCGAAAACAATGTCTCCGGCAGACGAGGGCCACCAGGCTGGCGGGTCAACATTTCCTGGTGGTTCTTGTTCTAAGTGCAGCAGCTCAACCACTCTCTCTACGGAAACAAAGTCCATCTGAAGGTCGCCGTATTTACGGCATAGAACATGTGTAGCAAAAACGACTGCCAACGTGGTCAGACTATTGCGGTAGGAAGGAATGCCCATTTCGACTTACAGCCAGATGACGCAGTGAGAGCGAACGCTGTTAGGCCGGGAGTCAAATTCGTATGAATTGCGAGTAGTGTGAGAACAAGCGTAGAGGAAGCCGACAGAATGTCGAAGCGATACGTAATCCAAGCTTGGAGACTCCTAGACGACATTAGTAATAGTCACAGGGCTTATCTAAGAAGACAACGAAGCTGACGACGAGTGGATAGCCATAACCTTGGTGTTGGGTAGTAAAACTGTAGCAAGGCCACTTACCAGTAAAAATGGTCCATCTTTTGAAATGTGTCTACCACAGTAATGACCCTATCTTGGAATCGATTCTGGGCACAAAAGGCTGGAATGATAGATGTCAGCGGTTAATTGCGTTCTCGTAATGTGCACTTACCTCGGACTGTCGTCAAACCCTCAAGCAAGGCGCCGAAGTTTGACATCAGTGGGCTTAAAGAGACCATCTACATTCGAAGACTTAGCTCTACCCAATTTCACTTGATGCATAGAACGAATCATGTAAATACCTCTAGTCGCCGCAGGCTCTGCGATGAAGGCAGATATTGCAGAAAAACAAACACGAATGCAGCAGTTAGAGCTAAAGAAAATATCAGAAACACAGGGGTGATCGACGCAATGACGACGAGTGAAGACGCCCAATATATTGAGATCCAAGCAACATCATTGAACTGCTGACTGATGTTACCATCAACAGTACCGATATCCGAGGTTAATCGATTCATCAATCGACCAATAGGCGTAACATCGTAGAAGCGAAAAGTGGCATGGCTCACATTGCCCATGATGTCTCTAAACATCTGGCTTGCTGCCGAGAATATGATGACCTGCATAAAGCCTTGTGAAATGATTAGCATGACGGCCTGAGCAGTAGCAAGTAGAAAGAACCCGAGTAGCCATGGTGTGATGTTGACCTCAGGAGACGGTAACCTGTCGAAGAAACCGGAAGAGCTTTCTGCTGGAGATCTATCATAGGCCTCACCCCATTCCTTGAGGAACCAAGTCTCCCCAACGCTGATGACGCGATACACTGCTAAGAGGCAGAGTAAGACGGCCCACCATTTGAGTTTTCCTGCTTTGATGTATTCCCAGTAGACGGAAGCTTTGACACCACCATGCTTTCTATGCTCGTCGTCCATGAACTTATCCGGGACGTCGAGCTCGTCCTGTTTTCCGTTACCCTCTTGGTTCGTACTTTCAATAGACTCGTGCGATTGTATTTTGCTGAAATCCTTTAGAAGCGAAGCATCGGAGTTGAGAATCCGAGCTTGGCCTTCGGAAACCGCGACAGTCTGCTTTGACAAGCCATGGCATAGCTCCGTGCGATGGGTAACGAGGACAACCGTCCGATTCTTGAGCAAGGAACCCCCAAAGCATTTTCGAACAATCGTCTCTGCGGTATGATGATCTAACGCCGACAAAGGATCGTCAAGAAGAAGAATTCGCGCTTGGCTGTACACCGCTCTGGCAAGTGCTACGCGGGCTCTCTGCCCACCGGACAGTCCAATGCCGTTCTCTCCAATATTTGACAGGTCACCATGATTGAAGCTAGCAAGATCTTGACTCAACGCGCAGTCGTTCAACACTTGCTTGTAGCGAGTCTCCTCATATGGACACGAGAAGAGGATGTTCTCTCTTATATTCATGCTCTGCAGCCAAGGAGATTGGGCGCAATACCCAACCATTTCATCTGGTCGTACGACTTCACCGCTTAGCGTGTCAAGTTCACCAAGTAAAGCCTGCAACAGAGCTGTTTTACCTGCAGCGACCTTGCCGCAGATAACTGTTAGTCCAATGGGAAAGCTAAGGTTGATGTTGTGAAGTACGCTGCGAGAGGTGCCCGGCCAAGCAAAAGTAGCATCTTGTAGAATGAATTGGGCTTCTTCTGAGACTTGTGGCATCTTCTTTTCCTTCTTGTCAATTTTGTCAGGTTCACTCATAAAGTCCTCTATGCGGCCGACAGCAATGTAGGCATTCAAAAGCACAGTGATCAAGCCGGGAATGTCACGAAGACTGTTTTCAAGCATGCTAAACAACTCGAGAGCTGGGAAAGCGATTTCAATTCGCAATGGTTGGCCAGCCAGGGCGGTGTATGCATAGAAAGCAACGACTGGAAACATACCACTGGCGTATGTGTTAGTGAAGCTGATCATGATGCCCCAAATCCTAGCGATCATAAGATATCGCAATTCTTGCTGCCTCGATTCCATTATCTGATTTCTCCAATAATTTTGCCATCCGTACCAACGTAAATGCCGAATGGCTTCGACAAATTGGTTGGTTTTCTGAAGTCTGCTATCGGTAGCGCTCCTGCGCTTCCTTTCCCAGCGCAACATCATTCGGGTGATTAGAGCGTTTATTAGTTGAGCTACAATCACTGTCAAAACACCTATCAAGCAAGGCCATCCGATGAGCCTCCATATCAGCACGACGGACAATATCAACCCAAGTGGTTTGGTAATGAGCGATGGAAATTCCCAAAACCTAACAATATCGTTGTCAGCGCAGAACTTACGGAGAAGGAAGAAGCCTGACCTCTGTGCAACCTCATAAACATCGTTGCTGTTATCGAAATCAGAAAATTATCATCACGAGACATCGAGTATCTTACCGCATTAGATTCAGAATCTTGCCCATTGACGCTGGCTGTTTCAGTGGAATCTTTTTTGGACGCGATGAACCACGCATCCAAGCAGACAGTCTCTTCCAGAGGATCTTGGGATAGGCCTTTGGTTTTGCTGGTTCTGACAGAGATCCGTCAACGTCTGCGTCAGGTTTCTCTGCCGGTTGTGCATGGGCACCAATAATTTTGCGGGACAATGTCTTTTCATAAAGCATGGTAATCATTTCCCCTCTTGATCTCTCGTAACCGCGTCTACTGAACCAAAGGCCAAGGGCATATGATTGAGCACCAATGAGTCGGACAACCAACCGTAGCACAGCATATACAATGGCATTAGTCTTGAGTGCGTCAGAGCCTTTCATAGAACGAAGTAGCCCTTGTAGTAGCACAGGAGCAGCGTAATCTATCTCAAAAATCAGCCGATTCATCCCACAGTTACAAATTTATTTACTTTTCACTTACTTGCTACTAATTCTAGAATTCCGAGGGATGTCGTAATCACACAGTCAATGCCATTCGCCATAAGGAGTCGTTTCACTACAGAGCCTTGTAAGTCCCGGAAATTATCATGTAACTTCCGGTGTTGAAATTCAAAGCCGAGACTCCAGACGTCTTCATCGTTCAACTGCCTTGCAGATGCTAAGGCTATGAGAGGTGACATCCATGATATGGTCAAGAATTGCCAAAGAGTCATGTTATCCTCTGGAGTCCGAAGCTCATGAGTCGGGGACTCAAACGGCTTACTTATCTCTCTCATTGGCAGCTCAGGGTTCCGTAATGGCATACGGAGGATGATGGTCATGGCACTAAGCGCTGCTAAGATTTCCAAAGTTGCGGGGATATCTTGAATCCCGAACCCGGAGCGGGCATGTACAAGAAGAGTAATCTGAGTCGCCAACTCGGCAATTATGATTGTGAGTAGTCCAACAGGAGCTGTCTTTGGTCGGTCGATGGCAGCTATGAGGCATGCTATGATCTGCGTGACTTTGTAAGTGGTAGTCTCTCCTCGTATGAAGGTGTATTACCCAAGACGCTGCTAAATATAATGCCTTCATGTGGAAAACTGGATACATCGCCATTACTAGCTGCAGCGTAAGCCCAGCGAGGCATGCTATCAGCAAAGCGAGGATTGAGTGCTCCGGATGTTTCTTGGCGTCCGACTCTAATACTTCTGGCATATCGTTGAGCTCCTGGACAAACGGCCTTGTCCATTTGGGCCGATGGCGTAGAAAAGGCCGGAGTACATAGGTGGTCAAGACGCAAATCGCTATGATTAATGGGAGGACTGATATGGATTGCAGAGGAAATTTATCCGCAGGACCCAAGGTTTGGCCCTGTATAACCCGGTTTTAGTAGAAGTACAGAATATTTGGGGAAAGCTATAGCATGTCGTACCCAAAACCAGTGATAGCGAGGAAACGTCTCCTTCCGAAAGGAGCTATACCCTTCATCATCCTGCAGCATCATGTAACCGGGCGTGGCCATGATCCAATGGCGAGACTAGGGAGTAGAACTTGTGTGTGCAGGTCTGACCAAAGGAAGGTTTCAGAGATTTGGGATGTATCCCGGAGCAGGAGATAAAGCACCCAACAATGAGCGTGTGCAATGCAGTTGCAACTACAGAATGGAACTTAAGTTTGTATGAACTACCTTGCAATGACGCATCAAACCATATTTTGGACAGTGATCAATTGATCACTTCATGTTTCTGACCGTTAGCTCCAGCCCTTTGCATCACAATACAGCCAATTTGCCCAAATTCGCATGGGAGCTAGCAATTATTGCCCGAACAGACGTATGCTACACCTCGATTTTATTCTGGACATGCCGTTAAGATACGGATGAGACTCATCCGAGTTCTGTGCATACTTCATTTGCGAGGCACAATTTGTCAAGGTAGGGTCCACGAGAATGTGTTTGCCTCAGGAGGCTTAGACGTGCGGGGCTAAGCCCCTTCGAGTTAGCTCTGCTTACTTCGCGAGCTCAGTATTCTATGTACAGCACATCCGAGCGCAGAATCCTTCATTTTTGCCAAATATTGATTAACTTTGATGTATTTACATGCAAATTTTGAGTTAACTTTGCAACGCATCACGTCGGCATTTCGGGGAGGCAGCCCGCAGAATTGATGTTGCTAAAACAGCCTCAAGCAACATTGTGGGCTGATTTCTGGCCCGGGGCTGGTAAGAAGTCATATTAGCATCTTTGAGCGAATCTTGCTTGAAAAATTGATAGGCTAAAGCCGTCTTTATAGGGTTGGGCCTTCTAATAGAGCAGTACACGGATGAATTGAGAGCAACGAAGTTGCCACCGAGGTATTGACTGAGGCATAGTCCTGTGCCGCCAAGCCTGCGCTCTGAATCGATCCCGCACCTCGATTACTCTTATTCTCTTTGAACTCAACTTGGCAGAGTCTTTTCTAATTATTGGCGATGGCATGTTCGGGTTATCGACGTCCTACTATCGCCGGCGTCAAGACTGCAATGCGATCATACCTCCATGACCCTGCGCAGACATGGCCGCTCCTCTGTTTAAAAGCCATGATGTTATTTGCGGAGACCTGCTCTCCACCGCCAAGTGTGGTAATGTTTGCCCCTTCTCATCCGTGGTCGATGTATCTGCTCCTCGCATAAGAAGCTCCTCCGCCGTGTTCTCATGTCCACCAACTGGTGCTCAATACAGCGCCGTTCTTTGATACCTATCCCACTCCAACACTGAGGCGCCATGTTCCAATAGTAGCTGCACAACCCTTAGGTGGCATTGATGAGCAGCTTGTAGGAGGGGTGTCGAATCTATTGGATCTCTTGGAGAATGCTGGGTGCCCTCTTCCAATAAGCGCCTGACTTCAGCTATATTTCCTTCGGCGGCAGCTTTGGCAAGGGTAATCTTATTATCCAAAAGGTCAACCGACACAACGGCCAGTCTCGAAAACGGATTTGGCCAAACAGGCCTCATGTGTCTAGTAAGGACATTCACACCGTAGCGTCACCACTTCGTCCCCAACCTTCAAGCCTTCTAGGCAATTGCCGCATGATTCTGCGGCTGTGTTGCCATTGACATTCCTTGGGTGTACCACGGTGTCTGACAACGTCAGGGTCGTATCACAATAGGCCTGACGCAATGCACCAGGGTCTATGATAAGCGCCTCCATTGGTACTAAGCCCTGGAAGTTGTTGGATCGACTTTGTAACCTCGTTTAATGACTGAGAGTGGAATTCGGACTGAGAACGCTGGGTGTTAGAAGAGGCCGTCCTTTGTCCTGGTTCGGAGTTCAAGCTGTCGATGCTGATCGTAGGCCTCAAATAGAGTCAGTTGTCTAGTGGTCCATGTCTAAAGGCGGACATTGATGAGACAAGAGAAGTCGTAGAGAGTTGGTCGACCGTTTTCCGCTGCTTCAGCCTTGCCAAGCCGATCGACAGCTAAAGCGCGAATCTCCGTACAGCCATAATCCAAGACTATGTACACCCTTCGCAAACTATACCTTTACAACTTCGTGCTCATTCGAGTAGCAGCATGATTCAGTGTAGTGGTATCAGCCCTTTTGGCACCGCGGCTTCTCTTTTAAATACCTCATATGCATAGCTGCTGACGATGCCTGAAGAGATGATACTGAGCACAGGACAAGTCCTCCGAGGACGCTATGCAACATATCGCCTCCTGAATGCACTCCATGCGCCAACGGTATTCAAAGCACAAGTGCTGGATAGCCTCACGGTCAAATCAGAGTTGTAAGTTATACTGACTATTGCAACATACGATATGCTAGCTTACTAGTATTCAGTGCGGTGGTCAAAACAGCACTGGAGCCCACCAAGAAGGCCTTAAGGCGAGAACGAAATAACTACCTCATTCCTGGGATTCGCTCGAGCCCATACATCCGCAGTCAGTATGACATCCTTGAACGCGATCTGCATTCCAGTGAAGATCCGCCGCAAGCAGATGAGACGGCCACAGCTCCGCCTGGTATGGTCTTCGAGTGGATGGAGTACGACTTATGGCAAGTGCCGTCTAAACGGTTTCGACGAGATTCTGTCCTCCCCAAAGTCATTTCTAGATCAGTACTGTCGGCACTTGCTCTTCTCAAGACACAGTACAACGCAATTCATACCGGTCGGCAAATGATCTCTTCCTCTCGTAGCAACTACTGACTAATTAGATATTAACCCGAATAATATCTTCCTTTCTGGTGTTGATAGCCCTTTACCTACCGTTAAAGTAGGAGACCTAGGAAATAGTGAGTCCTGGCAGTCTAATTGCTAGCCTTGCTAAGCTTGCCAGTGTTCGAGGATGGATATAACGTGATGCGTCTCCAGAGTCTTGAGTGCCGTGCCCCCGAGGTATGGAGAGGTTTGGGTGTCTGGCATTCTTCGGATGTATGGTCGTTTGGGATTACGGTATAACAGAGCCTCGATTTCATAGCGTTCATTGGCTAACAGTAAAGCTTGCACACTGGTTGTCGCACTCCACCATCTTCGGCCCGCACGATAAGATCGTTCAAGATCTGACGGAAGCCTGGTGCATCGCTAAAATACGACGGCTTGTTGGGCCAATAGAGCCACCAGTTGACTCGAAATATGAAGAAGAATTTGCATTGGCAGAATATCTCGAAACGAGCACCTTCAGGCATCAGGACGATTCTTTGGAGAGGCAATTCATCACCGTTGGTACCTTGCGTCAAGAGCTCGAGAAAATATCTGCTCCAAAGGTGTCTCCGGAGCTCTTGGACTTTATCGAATTCTTGCTTGTCTTGGATCATACGAAGAGACCAACAGCAGAGGAGGCGCTACTACATCCATATCTTCGCTATGATTCCCCCCTGGAAGCGGTGTCGAAGACATAACAGTATGTGATTAAATTCGTGATAGGAGTGCTCGAGCGATCATTTTCTATTTCTGATCAATATCATCTATGATTCAGTCGGGATCTAAAACGCTAATTCTTGGTGACATTCTTAAATTGAATCAACGTTCCATCTCTAACGATCGAGATGGTTTGTAATGAACGTCCTAGGCTGGTTCTGTGAAAATCTCGTTCTACACGAGGTTTTGCATTCACCCAAAACATCATCCCATTATCACGAGTGCTAGTACCCATTGAATCGACTACTAAGCTCTCACTTAATTCCGCACGCTTGTTCCATGCTACTTCGAACCACTGGAAGACTGCTAAAGATTAATGGGGTATTAGAAGTGTAACGCAGATGGAGACACTCACGGCATCCGTACTTGGATCATAGTGAACGTGTTTCCTAAATATCTCTTTTCCGGCATTGTCTTCGCCAGTAATTGTGAAGTGGACTCGAGGATCTTCTGGACTGGGATGCGGCATGGAACTGCTATAGGATTAGCACGCGGATTTTCGACTGTGTCTCTGGCGTTCGCATACTGTACTACAAACCTGTCTGTGCGGTCCTCTTCGTTCTTTGTCAACCCCAAATTGGATCCCGTGACCGCCGTTGCCACTTTGTCTACCGTCTTCTGAAGAACGGATATATCGATAGAGTCAATCAGGCGTTTCCAGTCGTTGCCTCGAACATATTCGGCCACGGCAATAGGAATCGTCTTGGAGCCAACGGCGACCTTCATCACCGTACGTGCGGATATAGCAGACATGGGATTCGATAGTAAAGGATGTTGACTTAGTTGAAGCAGGAGGATTTACGGAAATTGACACCAAAAGTTCTCGGAATCCGCTAATGCACCACCATACAATTTTGTATGTATTGAAATAAATAGCGCCGGAGAATATTACAGTCCCAGCCACAACACCAAATTTACCAGTCCTCCTCATCAACCTCCTCATCGGCTTCCACCTCATCGACGTCCACCTCATCGATCTGAAATATTTCGCTACCGCCAGGCCTTTTACCTGCCTTACGGCGTTGATATCGCTCCTTCCGCTCGGTCCTGTTGTAGGGCCGCATGTCACCTCCTGATCTACCTTCTCTAGTCATTACCTCCTTCTACTTCGATAATTTGCTGTACGTGACATGATATTCCAGCCACAGCAGAGGTTATGGCTTGAATTCTCTGAGCCAGCGTCATATCTCCTTCAATGTTAGGCATGATCATGAACGATGACAGTGAGACAGCTGCTTAGAAAGCTGCTGAAGTCCATAGAATAGAATTATTTATCGAACCTCCAACAAAAATTTGGTGAGACTGTAATCTTCCTCGACGCTATTTATTCCAATACATAAAAATTTGTATGAAGATGCATTAGCGGATTCTGAGAACTTTTGGTGCCAATTCCGTATATAGTTTTGATATATCAGAAACTTGATTGAATAAGACTGATGATTACTTGGGCATATGTGACCGCGTTTGAGTATTGATATTCTGGAGGAGATTTAGAGGTTCAAGTGCTTCCCCTGGCCCTCTTTCCATGAGAACACCGGGTTCAATGGTTCTAAGTAGGATCTCTGAGCCGGACAACTGGATGGTTCCGGCAACGCGTCAGAGTGGTCTCCCTATCGATTGGCGGCGCAGCTTTCATGCAGTGGACTATGCGGATGTGATACATGACAAGCTAGAGCATCCTTCCGAATGAACGTGTATGCTCTGTTGCAATAATAAGGGTGTGGATCGATTCGGCCTTGTTGATGGCGCAGCGGCATGATTGACAGCGGCTAGAGAGAACCTATTGCAGTGCGTTGCAAGAGTGTTTGAAGCGCAAGACTTTATATAATGAAATACATTTCAAAAAGATATATTTGTTTTGAATGATGTACTATGAAAGATATTGACTGTAGCTTAAATATTCAAAAAGTCTTTATATTCAACAAACGCAAAAGTGACGAAGCAAATATCAATGTATTATTGTAAATCAAAGTATAAAAACCATGCAATTGAATGTTATGAAATTCTAAACTTTGAATGCTATCGAGATTAAATACAGTACAAGATTACATGAACAAATTTGAATCATAATACTGAATGATTGATTCTATATTAACAAAAGAGAATTCAAAGAACTTTTAGTGAGCGACGGAAGTGCGATGATGGACTAACCATATTGGGTGTGCTATCCGTAGGAGTTCCCGATGCAAGCCGAGTCCCTTCAGCTCGATCGCATTCTACTCTGCTCTTCCAATATACAACATGATGGATAGGTAGCACAATGTCACTATGCTGCTCCAGAAAGGCCGCCTTCGTCCGCAGTCGATTCAATGCTATACTTTCACGTTACCCTTCCCAACCCCCACGCGGTCGAGCAAGAT
>JAABUW010001755.1_pt1 | contig 34889 bp, 8 predicted proteins | sample 5560081 | NCBI WGS metagenome assembly JAABUW01 (sample SAMN10711882, study PRJNA513363) | rock metagenome | isolation source: Antarctica rocks | place: Antarctica: Victoria Land, Knobhead sud | reverse complement strand
CAGTTTTGTCAATATATTTGTATCAACTGTTAAACTAACAAATCTGATTATTTTCTGAACTATTTTATTGAATAGTTTTTCGAGATAGCAGAATTCGATATTAAATCGAATTTTTTAATTCAAATAGTAATTAACTGTTTTTTGCTAATAATCAAAAAATTAATCTTGTATCGAAGCGGAAACGCTGTCTGTTAAAAGTATATATAATTAGCTATTGAAAAATTCTCGAGAAGCAAATCGAAAGCAAGAATTTATAAATAGATATACTGTTAATAATATTCAGAAATCTATATCGAAATCTATATTAAATAAAAGACTGTTCGAAGTCAGTCTTCTGACCGAGATATTTAAAATAACAAATTTATATACTAGTTTGTAGCAGTACTGTCGACAATATATTTACTCTATTTGTATTGTACAATAGTTTTCGGAAGACTGAAAAATTTAGAACTCGATTTTTCTATTTTAATATCAGATTTCTTCTGTCGGACAGTATTTGTATTCGAAATATATTTTTTATATTTTTTGTGTATATAGTTTCGAAAACGTTATTGTATACTGCAAGAGATATAAAATAATCAAAAAAAAAAAACAGCAAATTGTTTTTTTTTTATCGATAATCAACGTTTTTCTATAAAAATATATAGATAAGCGACAAATCAGTATAAGATTTAAAAAAAAAGAAAAACGCAATATACAGATTGATTTATATTTGCAAATTATTATTTTTTTCTTTAATATAAAGAAGAGTTGTCTTTATAAAGATCTGATTAGATTTCTCAGCATTTAAATTGACAACAATACTGATAGTAAAATAATAATACAGAAACAATCGAGTTTCTTCGAATTCTATATAGCAATTGTTATCAGTTTTGCAATTTTTACTGTAGTTACAAGACAAGTCGAGATTGCTGTTACTGTTATTATTTTAATATTTGTTAATACTGTTGTCGATTTTGTCAGACAGTCTAGTATTATTGTTACAATTGTTTTTCGAATTGCTGATTTTGTTTATATAAATATTGTTTGAAACTTTTCTAATTTCGAAAAGATTAATAATTACAATTTTGTCGACAAATGTATTCGAATTATCAGAATTGTTAAATTTGACTTGTATATCGAATAAAAAATACAATCGACAATCGAAGAAAGCAGCTATAAATAAGTTGATAGCAATCTGAACTTATTGTTGTTTATTTTTAAATATCGAGTTATCGAGTATTCAGTATATATAAAAAAGAAAATAGAGATTGTCGAGATTAATAATAGATTTTTTTTTTGAAAAAATGCAAAAACTGTACTCGCGAATAAGCAAATCGATATACTGATATACTTGCAATGTCAGCGTGGGAATTTCGAAGCTTGCAAGAACTAATATTTTATATTATATATATTTTGTTTTTTACGAAAATCGAAATCTCGATCAGCAATGTCAAAAATATATATTTTTAAAATTTGTCAGTAGATTTGTAAACTTGAGACTGCTTCGATCTTGTTGTAGTAATTTATTGTTTATTTTCAAAATATTTTGAAGTCTGATATCTGTATATCTTTGAGAAAAATTCGAGAATTGTATTTAAACTTGTTGCAAAATCTAGATAGTAATTTGTTAGTAACAGTATTATATAATTCGATAGAGAACAAATTACTGCTTTTATTTTTTCAATACCGATTCGAGACTCTTTGTTGTATTGTCGATATTCTTTTGTTTGATTTTTTTTTCTGCAACAAGTTGTACTCTTTTTTGAATATAGAAGCTCGGAGATAGTTTAATCTTTCTGCAATATATTAATTCTATACTACTAGTTGTAAGCAGACAGTTGCAATCGAGTGACTAGAAAAATAATAATAATACATATAAACAATACGAGCGTAGTATTGCTGGAAAACAGAAGTAAGAGAACGGAAAAATATAAAGAAGAAAAGTAATAAATTTCAGATCTAATTTATATTTGTTGTCTCAGAAATGGTACAAATACTTTGTCTCAGAGAAGTATCAGATGCCGGCAAGAGTTATAATCTATTTGATAAAGATTAATTGTTAGTGCGGCAGAGTTAACAGTCTAAAAGCTTCTGTTTGTACTAACAATTAGCTCGCACGGTACTTGAGCTACTTAAAGCAGCTATCAAACTATCTCTTTTTGGTCTTCCTAGTACTAGAAAGTAGATTCTGATTGTTAATTGTTTTTTTTATTTTTAAATTTTATTTTTCTATTTTTTTTTTTTGCAAACAAAGCTTTTTTTAAATTATAAACAATAAAATAAATGCAGAACTTGCTATTATATTTGTCGATTTATATATTAGTTTTTAATATCTAACAGAATTTATAGTTAACTATAATCGATATAATATTGTAAAAGAAACAAATAATTAAATTTTATTGTTTAAAATTAAAGAAAAATAATACAAAATAATTGTTAAGTATTTTAATTATTTTAATAAGTATATAGAAGTTGTCGAGAAAGTAGTAGAAGAAATCTAAATATTATTAAAATATTAAAAGCTATAAAATATAATCTATTAAAGCAAACGCAAAATATTTGCAAATTTAAAAATATTTGTTTTAAAAAATCTTTAACGCAATTAAAAGCAACAATACAAAAGATATCCAAAAAATCCTACCTATTCAAAAATTCTAAAATAAGATAATAATTAATTAAGATTTTAATAGATTTTTAGAAAATAATATTGTATAAATAGTTTAAATTACTAAAAGAATTTCGAATATAAATTAGATATACAAACTCTTAAATTGAGTTATTTTTTAATATCTATATTATAATATTAAAAATTAAAAATTAAAAAAACTAGTTATCTTAAGTAATTAAAAAGAAGTTGCAAATATATTAAATTACAAAATAATATTACTTTTTAAAAGTTTTGTATTAATTTTTTTCAACTTGTAGACTTATAAGTTTAATTAGATTAAACTAAATATTTTCGATATATTCGAAAATCGAAAAACTAGAATTATTAAAAGCAATATCTCGATATTAATAATAGCAACAACTTTATCAAAAAATTAAACAGAAATTTGCAGAAAAAAATATCGAAAATTAATACTATTATATTAAGAAATAAATTCGATATTAAAGCAAACAACAAACAATATATTAAATAACAAACAAAAGTTTTTATAAATTAAAAAATTTACAAATTAAATATAGATTTTAAATCTTATTAAAAAGCAGTATTAATATTGCAATATTAATTAAGTATTAATAGATTGTATAAAAAAATTAACAACAAAAAAAAACAAATATATATATAGAAAAACAGTATTTTAAAGTTGTTTATTTGCTGCTAAAATTGTTATTAACTAAATATTTTAAGTATATATATTTTAGTTATTTTTGCAATATTGTTGAATTTATAAATCTTATAAATAGTAAAACAAATATAATAGTTATAATTATTAAAATTTGTTTTATTAAAATATACAACAAATATTATATACTAAATTTGCTAAAATATTAAAATTCGAATTAATAGAAAATAGCAAATTAACAGAAAAATAAAACAGATAACTTAGAAATCTTTAAATATATTGTCGAAAAATCTACTCTTCTAATAAAATATAATAAAAATATAATTAAAATAATTGTTTTTAAAATTGCAAATACTAAAATATAGAAAAACTAAAATTAAAATAGAAATATAGTTATATTGCAGATATTCAAATAACTCTAAAATAGTACTATTGACAAAAATAATTAGAAATTTGAAATTGAAGATCTAATTAATATTAAATACAATATATATTTTTATTATTTTAATACTTGCAATAGAAAGTTAAATCTAAGATGATTTTATAATATATTTTACTCTCTTATATAGCAAATTATTTGTATTAATCTTTTATACTAATTTCTTTATATAGTATTCTATTTAAATTACAATTGTTATTTTATATTTTATTTCTATTATATTAAGTATATCTGCAAAAATAATAATATTTATTTTCTCTATAGTAATATTAATATTTTAAAATATATTAAATTCAAAAAAAGAAAAAATATTATTTAAGATTCTGTGTCTCTTAATTAAAAATTTAAAAAAAACTGTATTTTAATTATTAAAAACTTTTATTAAAAAATTCTATCTTAATAATTCGATATAATAGAAAGAAACAATATATTAGTTGATATTAAAAAAGTATATATTTATAGTTTCAAAAATACAACAATATAGAGACAAATTAACTCTGCAAAATATAAAAGTTCGAAATCTATTGTTTGCAATTGCAAAAATATTTGTATAACAAAATTAAAAATTGTATATAATTCTATTGCAAAAAAAAGAAAAATTGTTTAAAAAATAATTTTACTCTAATATATAGCAATTCAGTTTAACAACAAGTTGCTCAACAATATAAAGTTAGAAAATATAAATTAATTTACAATTTGTTATATTTAGCAAATTACTTTTATTCTATTAGTATTTAAAAAGTTTAATTAATACAATTAAATTAAAAATAATTTTTTTATATTTATTTAATTTATTTTAAGAAATTCTATTAGCAATATTTTAATTTGTAAAACAAATTAAAACAATTTGCAAATAATACGAAAAGAAAGATAGCTGTCGTAAATACAAAGCAAGCAAGACAACTAATTATATAGTATAATAATTAATAATTAAACTAGAAACAAATAATAGCTAGATAGACTCTAACTAATATAAATTCTGACTAATAACAACTAACTAGACAAATTCTAACTAATAGCAACTAACTAAACAATACTCGTATTAAATATTTTTCTTTCAGAAAACTTATAGTATTCTTGTTAACTGTTTTTTTGTAATTACTATCTTTGTCTATAATTTTTTCGATTTTCTATCGATTTAATTGTTCTGTTAAATATTTGTTCTTTACTAAATTTATTTGTTCTGCTAAATATTCTTAATCTGCTGATCGATTTTTCTATTAATTTTAATTTGTTAATTTTTATCGATAGTAATATATTCTGTTTGCAGATTGTTATATTCTTATATTTTAATTTTTCAATTGTTAAAAATATTTAGAGATTTAAGAAATTTTGAATAATATTTTTTGTAACTTGTATTAAAAGCTTTGTTATAGACAATTTTTAAATTGTTGTTTATTAATTTAATTAAATAGAGAAATATATCTTTTATTTAATATTGTAGTATTAAGAATTATTCAGAAGCGCAGTCTTTCTTTTTATTTTTTTTGTTAATAAAGTTTCGAATTTAATTCAAAATAATTTTCAGATTAATTTGATTGTTGTTTGCAAATATTATATCAATAGTCTTTAATATTGTTTTTTATTAAATATCTTTTTCTGCAACTTTTGTAATTTGTATATTAATTATATTACTTAAATATTTGCTAATTTTTTTCGCAATATCTATATTGTAAATATTTTCTGTAGAAGTTATAGAAAACAACAATAATAAGATTTTGTATATTTTATCTTTAACAAAAGTTTTTCTAATTTGCAGCTTGTTTAAAAAGCTCTGCTTTATACTGTCGAATATAACAAATAATATTAAACTAGATAAAACAACAACAAACAACTTAAATACTTTAATAGAAAAAAAAATCTCAACAACTTAAACAAACAAATATATAGATATCTTAACTTTTAAAAATAACTGAGAAAAAACTTTAACTGTCGAGAAAATAATTGTATTCTAATTATTAATTTTTACTTATTCGAAGATATAACAAATAACTAAAAAAAGATCGAACAGTATTTTGTATTTGTATTTTTTTACAAATTTTAGTTTTGTTAATAAGAAACTATTAATCTCGAAATATAGATTGTTAATTATTTTTACAAACGTATTTCAATTGTATTGCTAAAAAGAGTAATTAATAATACATATTTAGAAATTAAATCTGTTGCTAAATATATCTTTGATAAGCACAATATACTGTTTGTAGATATAAACTCGATTAGTTGTATTGTCTATAATAGCAGAATTCAAAAACAGACAACTATTTAATATATTTTTGTTTATATTAAACAATTTTTTCTATATACTTGTTTATAATTTAATAGAAATTCTTGCTGCAACTATATAATAAATATTATAACAACTTAAATCTATATATATTTTAAATCAGATTAATCTTTTATTTATTAAAACAATATTTAACAATAATAAACTAACAGTATTTTTAATTTAGTTAAAAGCAAACTAATTGTTTTTTGTTTTAATCGACTTTTTATAGAGTGTCTTAAATACTTTTATGTTTAATATAAAATACTTCATACTTTTTTATTGTTCGATATATTCTAGATTGATAATAAACGTAATATCAATTATATAGAGAATCTAAATATTGTCTCGAAGAAGCTGCAAAAAATATATAATATTTGTCTATCTAATATTTATTATTTCGACGTTGTTATATTGTAAAGAAATTGTATAAATACTCTTAAATTTAGATTGACCGTCGGGTCGAATTTCGGTTTCAACTATTGGAATCGATTCGATTCGACAATTCCAACTCTAGAAATCGACTCAAAACCCAAGTCGATATTCGATTCCAATATTAGGAATCGAATCGAATTGCCAAGGAATCGAAAATTACGTTATTATGCCAAGAATTACTAATTTTAGAATTTATTATTATTAATAAAATGGAATATTTGCATCTATAGATTCTATAGATCTTATAGATGCAATTTATTAATAAAATGCATTATTTGCATCTATAGGATCTATAGAATCTATAGATGCGATTTAATTATTTTCTTTTTAAAAAGTAGAAATGTATTACTATAATACATTATCTTATTATAATTCAAATAATTAAATATTAGAAAATATATATTGACTATATATTGACTATATATTAACTATTAATAATTATAATATAATTATTTAAATAGTTTTGACAATTCGGGTCGGTTTTTCGAATCGAATTTCGATTTTAATTCTAGAAATCAATTCGATTCAACTCGGTTTTCGATTTCAACTTTAGAAATCGACCCGTCAAGACTTTCGAATCGAATTGATTCGAATCGCTAAGATTCGAGTCGATTAATCGACCCGAACTCGATTAATCGATCCGACGCGATCAGTATACTTAAATTAATAAACAATATAGCAATTGTTATCTTTGTTATTGCTGTTAATCTTTGTAAAGTTGTTGCTGATTTTTAATTTCTTCTGTATCGACTTATTGTTTTTACTAATTATATTCGACTTTTCGACTAAATAGAATAGATCTACAAATAATGTCTAATAATTAGAGTCTAATATAAATATTAGTTTGCTATCTATAAATTTTTTAATAGAAAATAATACAAAAGAAATTTTAACTTCTAAATTAAATAGATTTTTAGAAGATATAAAATATAGTTATTATAAGTTAACAACTAAAGTAAGTAAAAGAGAATTAAAGTATATTAATAAAAAGAAAAATACTAAATAAGATTTGTAATTGTATCGAGTAAATAAATAGTAAATAGAAGCGCACTATATTGCAATTCTAAATCTAAGTCTAACTGTCAGATATATAAGAACAATATATATAAGAGATATAAATTTAATATCTTTAGTATAGTCAAACATAGTTGCAAGATTTAGACAAAACTATTTATTTTAATTTTGCAAAATCTATTTTGTTAATATTTAACAAAAAGATTGTTCTACTTAATAGTCTATAGTAGATAATTATTGTTCTGCTTGTTAGAATATAAAAGCAATAATAAATTGCTATTGTGTTTATTATTTTGTAAAAAAATTAGTGTATTGCTATTCTGCTTGTTAGTCTATAAAAAGACTTGATTTTTCTCTTTTGCAATAGTTTAACTATCTACTGAATTAAAACAATAAATAATATTCGATATAAATATATTGTGCTTTTTTTTGTAAGTCTGAACAAGCTCTTTAATTTTGTTAAGCAGATTTTTATTGTATTAACAATCAAATTTCGAACTATGTTTTTTCTATTAAACTAAGAATTTCGAGATAAATTCTTTTTGTTTATATTTATATATTCAATAATTAACTAGAGTCTCGATCTTATACAAATATTAATTCTTGTTAAATTTTTTAATTAACTCGAAATAATCTAATACTAAACAATTGTAAAAATTAGTATTAACTAATACAAACTTTAAATTTGCTATAAAAATAACTAAATAAATTCTTTAGTTTTCTGACAATTTAAATTAATAAATTAGATTACTTTTTTTTTTAAATATCTTAAAAAAATCTATATGTTAAATAACAAACTTAAACAATTTTACTAATAATAAGCTATATCTCTTGTGCAGTTGCAAAAAAGTCTTATTTTTTATTTTAAAAAATAAAAATCGATAATACTTGTTGTAGATAAGCTTAAAAATTATATTAGTCTAGATTATAAAAACTTTTGTTTTGCTAATATTTACTATTCTTTTTTTAAATTAATTTTTGTTTTGTTTGTTTAATTTTAGCAACAATATTAAATCTTGTATCTTAAAATTTATAATAAACTTATTAAACAAAAGTTTAATTAATAAATTAGAAAAATTGTTAAATTTTGCTCTCAGTATAGAAAGAAAGATAATTTAGTCGAGACTCAAATTGCTAGCTATTGTATATTAAAATATAATTTCGACTATTTAATTAATCTGTTTGCTCTAATTGTTTGTTTGCAAATAGTAGATAATTAAGATCAAAAAACTAATTTCAAGTTTTTTAAAAATTGTTTTTCAGAATTTAGAAAGAAATTTTCGATTTTAATTATAAATAAATACTCTTAATATATTTTAGTCTGCAAATTTGTCGACTAATATTATTATTTAGTTTTCTGCAATATAGATAATTTTTTCTAAAAAAATTTTTTTTTTTTAAGAACTTGCAGATAATAGATATAGCAGAATTTATATTTTGTATATTTAATAGTACTAGAATAAAGTCGAAACTTACTCTATAAAAGAATATTAAAAAATTGATAATCGAATTAAAACTGTTATACAATTAATATTGCTTAATTTAATATATATTATATTAACAACAGTAAACTATATATTGTTTCAGTTGTTTAGTTAGCTTTCGAAAATAGAAATTTGTTATAATTGTTTTGTATATTTTTAAAAAGTCTATATAATAATTATTGTTATAAGTTTGTTCGAAAATCTCTTTTTTAAATTTTTTAGACAAATATAGATATTTTTTTTGCGCATAATTAATAAAATAGATAAGTTTGTTGTTTAGCATAAATTAAATTTCGAAAAATATAAAAGTTTTCTGCAGAGTTCTTAAGATTTCTGTTTATTTAATAGAACAATTATAGATATCAATAAAATATATTCAAAAGTCGATATTTATCTTAATAAGTAAATATAAAAAGAAATTGTTTTTTTTGCTATATTCTATACAACAATATTTTTCTGTTTTTTAGTTGTTTGCTCAACTAGTCTATCTACAATATTTGTTTCGATATTAATTTCGACAACTGTCTCTATTTTGCTATAGAAAATATTAATATTGTTAAATATATTTTAATTATTGTTTAGCTTTTTTTTCTTTGTTAAAACAACAAATCTTAATAGAATATCAGAAACAATATTGAATCGATTCGAACAATAACAAATATTTAAAGTAAATTGCAACAAATATTAAGAAACTCTAATTAGTCTTAGATTTAACTTATTAATTAACAAAGACAATAGAGTAGTCTGCTTAACAATATTTGTTGTTGTCGAATAATTTGTATAGATTACAGTAGATTATCTAAAAACTTTAATAAGATATTAAGTTTTTCTAATTGTTTAAATTAAAGCGACAATTTTTAATTTAATAAATTAATAATAAGATTTAATTATAATAAGTATTTTTAACAAAAACAAAATATATTAAATATCTGTCTTTCTAAAATTGTCTAATATCGAATTGCTCTTAATATAATATATTTCGATATTAAAGTTGCGCTTCTTTGTCGCATCTAAATTAATATAAAGATATTAACTGTTATTACAATAAATTAAAAAGTTAAAAGCTATCAGAACGCATTAAAACTAAATATAGAATTTTTTAAATATTAATAAGTCTTTAATAAATATTGTTCTGATATATATTTTGTGTTTTCGATTGTCTAGACTCTAGAGTCAAATTTTTTTTAGCAATTGCGTTTTTTTGCTCTAAAAAGTATTAATTTTCTGTATATATTACGCAATTTTATTTTGTTAATAGTTGAAAAGATTAAAATAGATTTCGAGAGTTTTTAGATTCTTTAAAAATTTAATTGTTTTAATAGCAACTATTTGTTTTTTAGTTATAAATAGATTAAAAGTATCTATTTACTATTTTAACAATATAATACTTAAGTAGTTTAAGAAAATCTTTTTTAAATTTAAAATAATTCGAAGTTCGATAAACTTAAAAAAAAGTTAGCTAAAATAATTCAAATATTAAACAAATATTTTAAAAAAAACTATAATATTGTCGATATAGATACATACAAATTCTCGAAATTTTTACAACTGCTTATTTATTATTTGCTATATATATGCTGAAGAGTTTTTAAATCTTATAATAGCTATCTGTAATTTTTTTTTTAATAACTAATAAAAAAGAATTTATATTTGTTTGCTATAGTTACTAAAAATTGAAAAAAAATTTAAATTATCTATTAAACTAATATAATTGCAGCTTCTTATATAGACAATAATATTACTTTGTATTAGAATAGAGTAACTATTTATAACAAGAAACTTATTAAATTCTCTAATATCTGTTATAACTTATAACTTTCTCTTAAGTTTGTTTAATTTATTAACAATATATTAGACAACAAATACTGAAAACTCGAAAAAAATAAATTTTTTTAACTACTTTATTTTGTTTTGTTAATAAAGTTTGTTAAATTTCTTATCAACTACTTGTTTATCTCAAATATTTAATAAGTAGACTTTATAAACAATACAAAAAGTATTTATCGAATTTTAGTTTTTTGTAAAAAATACTGTTATTTAGTTGTTTTTCGATAGATTGATTGTCTTTTTACTATTGATTTATAGATTAACAAATTTAATAATTAATATTTAAAGAAAACTAATTTTATCTGAAAATTTATATATATAAATATTGTTTAACAAAATAATCTAACAATTATTTTTCAATATATCTACTTGTATTTTTTCTTTTGTTGTTTATAAATGTTTCTCGATATTAATTTAATAGCAATTCTGCTTTTTATACTCTATCAAAAAATCGAGATTAATATATCTATTAATAATTATTAATACTAAACTGATATTGCAAACATAGATAGAAAATATACTAAAATCGACAATATAAATATATATATCGACAAATTTTAACTCGAATAGATAGTTTCTATCTAACAAGAATTATAGTAAGCAAATAGATAATTTAATAATTGTATTAATATTAATAACTATTTTTCGACTTGTTTTTAAGATTCTACAAATTTGTATATTGTTTTTTGCTATAATTTTAAGATTAATTGTCAGTTTTTAACAACTGTTAATTGTTAATATTCTATTATTTAGATTTACTATTATTTGCTCTAAGATTATAATATTTATTTTAAAAAATATCTTAGTTTTTAGATAATCTATTATATAAATCTCTTAACAAATATAAGCTATTGCACTCTTATTATTAATCTGTTTTTTAATATATATATTTAGAAATAGATAGTTGTCTATAAGATATTTCTCAATATTAATTCTATATATTGAGATAAAAATATTAATTTTTTTTAATAGATATTTTAATATAAGTTTGTTCAGAAACTAACAATTAATTAAGAATATTATATATTTTGTATTAACACAAATAGAATATATAATATTACGCTAAACAAATCTTAGAAATATTGTTGTATAATAATATAATCAAAAAGCTAGCTTAATATTAGCAACAACTATTATATCGAATTCGATTATATTTAAATTATTAACAATTTAATTCGAATTTATTAGACTAAAATTTGTCTAAAAAACTTCGATATAATTTCTTTTTACTTAACAGTTAAAATTGTAATAGCTTTATAAATATCTAAATAGTTTATTTTCTAAACAGAAAGTACGCTAACAAATTTGACAAATTAAACAATTTGAAATAATTTTAATTTTAAGATTAATATAATATATATCGATTTAATAAGTATTAGTTAAAATAGTAGAAAAGTTTGTATAATTAGTTTGTTCTTTATTAATTGATTGTTTGTTCTTAGTATAATAGACTGAAATTTTAACAAACAATTTTTTGTTAGTATATTTTGCAATAAAATAAGTCGAGATTTTTAATTGCTGTTTATTATAAGAGTTAAGAACAAAAAATATTATATAGTATATTAAAATAATATAGAGCTAATAAGAACTTTGCTAATATTCTAACAGTAGATATTTTTTTTGCTAATACAAATATTGCTAATAGCTATATAATTAATAGATTAACTGCTGTTTTTAAATTTAATAGAAATTGCAATTTTAATTTTCTCTGATATTATTGTGTCGATTGTCTGTTTTAAAAGAAAAAAAAATTTATTCTTGCTGTTAATCTAAGTCTTAGTATTAGAGATAGTAATTGTTAGATATTTAGATATTAATAGTTTTTTTATCGAATATTACAGTTCTAGACTAGATAGACTTTGCTCTTCGATTACTCTTCGGATCTTTGCTCTCTAGTCTTGGATATACTATAGATAATATCTAGCGTCTTAATATCTATAGTATTTATATCTATTTTCTATATATAGTTAGTTTTGTATAGCTAGTATTCTTGTCAATTAACTATATACTAGCTATTAAAACTCTAACTCTAATATAATACTAGCTATTTTTTCAAAAACAATCTTGCAAATTGTATTCTAAAGATATTTATATTTGCTAACTTTTTTTTTTAAAAATGTACTTTAAATATAAAACTATTAAAGCAATCTTAGATACAAAGTTACTAAAGCAATTCTAGATACAAAATTATTAGAATAGATATTTTGCAAAATATAACTAAACTACAATAATAAATATCTTTAAGAAAGATATACAACTTAACAATAATAAATTTTGTTAATTCCTTAAGCAAGTATTTTCTAATTCTTATTGCGCTAAGTTGAAAAAAACTTTACAAAAAAAATAGTAAATCTACTAGAATAGATAAACAACAAATTGTTCTAACTACAATTTAGTAATTTTGCTAGAATAAACAAGCAAGTTTGTTAGAATTAATATTTATATTACAATATTATTGTTTTCGAACAATATCTTTTTACTTTGCGCAGAGCTTACTACGCAATACAATATTGAAACAATACTTGTTTTTAATATCGATAACTTTGCTTCGATATTTATTAACTTAATTAAACAAAATAAATTGTGCAATATCTAGATAGAATAAATATATTTAAACAAAGTATTTTATTTAAGTTTATATTTTTACTTACTATTTTGTTATTAGTTATAATTATTAAGATTTACAATATTTGTATAAATCTATTATAACAACGTGTTGTAATTTTGCTATAAAAAATTAAGTATTTTATTCTAATTTTAAGTTTTGTAAAAGTATTGTATTTTGAAATCGATTTTGCTATTAATTAAGTACTAAAATTTTGCTATTGTTAGAACTACAATTGCAAACTTTATTTAAACTTGTATTTAAAAATTCTAAGCTAATCAAACTTAGCAATAATTTTTTTAAAAATATTAATATATTATCTCTATTTATTAAAAAGTTTAAACGTAAAATTAAAGTTAAGATTAATTAATTTTTATTTTATTAGTCTTTTTTTAACTATAATTGTTGTCGACAAGAGATTTAAAAAAAACTTTGCAAAATTTTTATATAACAACAACTTTGTTAAAAAAACTAAAAATCTTATATATTAATTCGAATATATTAATAGTATCTATTTTTGTATACAATATCTAATACAATATAAAAAAAATCGAAACAAAAAAATTGTATAATTAGAGACAAATTTAAATAAAGTTCGAATTATCTACAAGAGTCTACAAAAAAAACAAAATATAAAACAAGTTAAAAACAAAGTATAAAAAAAGACAGCTAATATACTAATCGAGAAACAAAATAAATTAGTTAAGAAACTTAATTATTGTAAGCAGTTTAAATTAGACTAACTGTCGGGTCGGATTTCGGTTCCAACTTTTGGAATCGACCCGACCCGACAGTTTCAACCCTAGGAATCGATCCGAAACTTGAGTCGATTCCTAATATTTTGGACACGAATCGACACAACCCGAGTCGATTTTCGATTCCAATATTAGGAATCGAATTAAATTGCCAAGAAACCGAAAAATTGCGTTATTATGTCAAGAACTACTATTTTTAGAAACAAACTTTAATTTTTAGTTTTTTAGACAAATTCTATAAATTCAAAATAATTATTAATTAATTGTAGAAAATAATAATGCATTACTATAATGCATTATCTATATCTATAAGTATTATAAATGCTATTTAAATTTTTAAATATTAAAAAATCAATATTAATGTATAATTTGTATCTATAGATCTATAGATGCTATTTAAATTTTGAAATATTAGAAAAATAATATTAATGCATAATTTGCATCTATAGACGTTATAGATACTATTATTTGGTTATTTATTTATTTAATTAAAAGTCTTAGCGATTCGGGTCGGTTTTTCGGGTCGGGTTTCGGTTCCAACCCTAGGAATCGAACCGAATGATCGGTTCCGACCCTAGGAACCGAACCGACTTTTCGGTTCCAACTTTTGGAACCGACCCGACCCGAACTCGATAACTCGACCCGACGCGATCAGTCTAGTTTAAATCTATTTATTATTTATTATCTTGTCGAGATTTTAGCAGCAATAGCAATAATTACAATATATTTTTTTACAAATTAAATTAATAGAATTGCGAATATTTTAACAAAGTCTATAGAAATAGTTTACTTAAAATCGAGAAATTAATATATAACAATATTAAATTTTTCGATTTAGTTGTTTTTTTAAGTAATCGAAAAAAATTCGATTAATAACAAACAATACTTTTTGTTAAATTTAAAGTCTGCTTTTATATATTCGATAATAAATCAATTAAATTAATATATATTGCAATCAAATATACAAAAAATGTTTTCGAAAATATTAAATATTAATTGTTAAATTAGAGCAACAATCTCGCTTAGCTCTATAGTATATTAGTTAAGTTAATAGCAAATTTCTATATTTAATTTGACAAGTTTAATTGACAATATAAAATTTTTATTAAGTTTATATTATCTAATTTTGCTATAAAGTTTTCGAAAATTTTTAACAAATATATAACTTGATTTATATTAACTGTAGCAGATATTAAGCTATTCGAAAATTAAAAAATATATTAATTTAATTTAAAACTAAACAACAAATTGTACAATTAATTTGTTAATATAATTAATGTTATTAATATTAATAATTTAATTTCTCGATTATGCAATATAGATTTTAGAATAGAATAGAAAAAAGATTATTAACTGTTTTAAACTAGTGTATATAATAGATTTACTATTATGCAAATAGACAAAAATCGATATATTATATACAAGTCTATAAATAGATTCGAAATCTATAATAACAAGTTAATTAATTATATAACTGAACAAAAGATTTTTTTTTAAAACAAAATTGGTTTTCTGATCTTAAGTATTTAAAAATAAAATTAAAAAGAATTTTTTTTGTTAAAAATACTTGTATTCGAAGTATTGTTTTAATTACTCGAATATTTTTTGCAAAAACAAGTTAGCTAAAATTAAAGAAAAAACAATTATTAAGTTTAAAATTTATAATATTAACAATCTTGAGCTAACAATATTTAGAGAAAAGAGTTGCTCTAATATTGTAAATAACAATTTAGATAACTCTAGCAAATCGAAAAACTAGATATTTTCGACAAAAGTTGCAGTTCGAAACAGAAACTAATATTTATACAAAAAACAATAAAAGAGCTTAAAATTATATTTAACTTATATAATAGAGTTTTGTTTATTAAAATCGAGCTTAGTTTTAGCGTTATTAATAGCAAGTTGCTTAATAGTTAGTAGCTAAATTTTTATATTAAGATTTGCTTAAATTAAATTCATTTATTTTTTTGATAAATATTATATTAAAACAATATTGCTTATTGATATTAAAGTTTTTGATAAAATCTTTATAAATAGAAAGTTTGTTAAACTTTATAAATTTTCTACTATATTATTTTAAAATTCGATTAAATTATATCTTATTAATAACAAATTTGTCTCTAATATTATCTATATCGCTTAAATTATTGTTAATTTAAACAAATATATTAATATCTTATAATATCTAATAATTAAATTAAAACAATTTGCAATTATTCTCGATATATTTTGAATAGAAGAGTATAATATATAAATTAGAGAAAATATACAATTTTTTTAGTTTAAATTCGACTACTATATAGAGTACTGCTTGTTAGATTATTAATTGTTAGAAATCTTTAGCAAACAATACAAGCAATTAGAATATCTATCTCTAAAGTTTTTAAATAAAGTCGATATCTATTAAATTAGTATCTTTTTATTTTTAAAGCTTGTTAACAAAAAAAGCTACAAAATAGTTGTTATATTGTTTGAGCATTTTGTTATACTAGATTAATTAAAAAAAACAATAGATATTTAGCTTATACTATAGACAACAATATTACAATAAATATTGCAGTTATTATTTTTAATAATTATAATAAGTTCTACATAAAGTTTAAGCAAATTTTTTTTAGTTTAAAGCAATTAGAAAAGCAAATCTATTTAAAGTTTAGACAATAAATTAAGTTTTTTAATTTACAAGAAATTAACAAACTATTGTTAAATAGAAATATTAATTATACTATTAATTTTGTTTCAAAAACAATTTCTTTAATTAAGAAAGTTTATAGTATTTTTTATTAAGAAAAAAAGATTATTAGAGTCTATCTAGATAATATAAAAAACAAAAATTAAATTTGCAACAATTTTTTATAGTATATTGTTTTTATTTTTGTAGTTAAGAAGTCTAATAAAAATTTGCGCATTTATATAGACTATAGAAATCTTAATACTCTAACAATTAAAAATTGCAATACTCTTTTATTAATTTGGAAAATCTTGCAATAATTATACAAGATTAAATATTATAGCAAATTCGATATTATTGTTATTTTTAACAAAATTCAAATATATTTCGATAACAAATATAAAATAGTTTTTATTATTTGTTATAATTTGTTTAAGTATATTGTAATATTTTTTGAGTTATATAATATTTCAATTATATTTCAATCTTTTATTAATAAGATTTTTAGTTTTTATCTAGATAATTTTTGTATTGTCTATATAGATAATATTCTAGTCTATAGCAATATTAAGAAAGAGTATAAAAATTATATTAATAAAGTTCTTGCTAAATTTTATAAAACAGATTTTTATCTAAATATTAACAAATTTTTTTTTGTTAAGTTAGTTAAATATCTAGATCTAATTATTACTATCGAAGATATTTAAATAGATTCTAAGAAAATTAAATATATTTTAGAATAGAAAATTTCTATCTATATATATAATATATAGATTTTTCTAGATTTTGCAAACTTCTATTAACTATTTATCTATAACTATTTAAATCTAATTAAATTTTTGTTAATATTTAGTAAGCTCAAGAACAAAAATTTTAATTTTCTATAACAATTTAACAATTTCGAAGATCTTGTATTTTAAATTTTTAAGAATTTTTTATCGATTAGTTTATTTTGTACTATTTCGACTTTAATCTAGAGATTTAAATCGAAAACAATATTTTTAACTTTGTAATTGCTATTGTATTTTTGCAAATAGATTTGAATAGATTGCTCTATTTAATAATTTATATATTTAAAATTATATTGTTTGTAGAATACAACTACAAGATTTATAACAAAAAACTGTTAACTATTGTTTGCGCTTTTAAAAAGTAATATTCAGAGTATATCGATATATTTGTCGAGCAATCTATTAAAACTATTATTAACTATTGCAATCTAAAGTATTTTATAACTATTAAGCAATTTAACTGTTATTAAACTTGCTAGATCGAGTTTCTATTCAAATTTAATTTTAAAATTATCTATTAATTAAATATACTAGATACAAAGTTAGACAATTTGATTAAACAATTGTAGAAGTTGTTTTTTAATAAAAACAACTTTTGTAATTAGTTTTAACAACAAATAACTTTTAAGCAATATAATTTGAAATCAAATATAGTTAAAGCTATTGTATTAATTTTGCTACTATTAAGTATTATTTACAATTTAGTAACAAAATTAATCTATTTGTTTAAAGATTTTATTAAGTCTAAACTAATTGCTAACAAAAGAATTGTAAAAGTTTGCAAAAAGTTTACTTAGATCTTGTTAATAACTAACAAAGATATAAAATTATTTATATCTTTATTGTTTGCAATATCTATATTACTTTAATAAGACAAATTTTGTTTTATTAGATTTTTTCTTTTAATTTTTTTGTTTGTTATTGTTGTATTTACAATTCGTTAGTCTACAATTTTTTATTTTTAGTTATTAATTTTTTTATTTTTAGATATATTTGTTTTGTCTACAACTTGATTATCTATATTTGCAATTTCTTTTACAATTTAGTTTTTGTTTATTGTTGCAATCAATTTAACAGAAAAGAAGAAATCTAAAATAGAACTCGATTTCGAAATTTTTGTTTAACAAATATTAAAGATATATTTATATAACAAAAAGATAGAACAGATTATTTAGATTAAAGAAACTAATAAATAGAAGATTTTAATTATTTTTTGCAAAACAATTAAGTTGAAACTCGAAAAATATATAGTAATCGAATATTTAACAATTAAAGTTAAATATCTATTTGTTTAAGATAGAATATATATTTTTTAAAGCAAAAATAATGTTTTTCGAATCGAAACAATTAGATTTTAATATAAATTATTAAATACTAAATATTCGAATCGAACAGTTATGTTCGAGAAAATATAGTATTACTACTATTAATCTATACTATATTTAGATATTAAAAAATATATTGAAAGCTATTTAATTTGCAAGTATATAAAATTATATTACAAATATAAATACAATCTATTGAAATTTCTGTTTATTTTAGATTGTTATTAACAAAATATATTTTGCAATTTTATTATTTTTTTGTTGCTATATTGCTATAAAAAAAAGATCTTTCAATATATTTTAGTAATAATCGATAGACTATTTAAAAATAAAAAGTTTATATTTATAGACTTTTTGAAAATTAAAATTGTTATTTAGATTTTTATCGATTTTGTTTGATATATTGAAAGTTTTTTAGTTACTATTGTTTTTAATAGAGATATTTAATTTATTGTTTACTTCTAACAACGTTTTTGCAAAAGATTAGAAATTAAATCTAAATTGTTAATTGTATTCTATTTAGAAATTAACAATTAAATCGAAAATATTAATATTGCTTTTAAACAATATTTTCGAATATACGTGCAATATAATTAGAATAACTAAGTTAATTATTTTGTTATTGTCGAATTTATTGCAAACAACTATATTAGCAAGTCTATTAATTTTTTTATTATTATTAAAAACTATCTATTACAATTAGATCTAAAATTATTCGAAATTTTTTTTGACAACAATATGTTCGAAACTTGTTGCAATATAAAAAACATTAACAAAATTGTTAAAAAAATCGAAATTTTGCAAAACTTTTTTTTGTTAAAAGTTTGTCTAAATTTAAATTAAATAAATAAAATTTGCTAACTGCAAATATGTTGCAATTTCGAAGTTTAAAATTGATAATTAAATTATATTCGATATTTAAAATATTAAAACAACTTAATTATATAAGTTTCTAAAATATAAGAATGCAGATTTCTATAAAATTATTTAAACAATTAACAATTATATCTACAAATTAGAATTGCTCGAGTTGATAAAAATTTATTTAATATTTTATCTATAGTTTCTATATTTTGACAAAAACAAGTTTTTGTTAAATTAACAAATTAAGTCTTTGTTATTTGTTAATATTGTTAATAATATTAACAACAATAATTTCGAATATTATATTAAAGATATCGAGATATTACAATACAATATGCGCAAAAATAATAATAATATAAATTTAAGTCTAATTGCTACTAATTATAGACATAGAATACTATAGTATTAAATTCTTTTTATAAGCTACACAAATTACAACAATAAATCTAAATAGCTAAACTACTTTATAGTTGACAACTGCTCTAATTTTGTTGCTAACTTCTATTATAAATATTTAGATACAGCAAAATCTTACTAAATATTTAAGATATTTTCTAATTGAAAATCTAATAAGTAGAATAATTTGTGTTAATATCTCTTTCTGCGCTCTATTGTTATTGTTGTCAAATATTGCTCAATATATATCTATTATCTACAGCTCTTGTTGTTGTATCTAGAATCGATTTCGAAAATATATTGTCGATATATTATTATTGTCGAAAGTTATTTACTATATATTTGCAATTAATATTAAATGTTTTTTCAAATTAGACTAATTCAATATATTATTTTGTTTTCTATATTAGTTAACAAGAATTCCGAAAACGTATTATCGATATATTACTATTGTCGAAATTTACTCGATATATATTTGTAGTTCTTGTTGTTACTTCTATAGTACTTTTGTTAGATATTTTATAGCTGTTTCTTTTAAAGATTTTTCAAATAAAAGTTAATTTAACATTTCTAAATATACGCACAACTATATGTAAATTGTTGTTAAAATACTTTTATTTTCTTTTCTTTTTCTGTGTTGCAGATTTAGACAAATATGTTCGAATATAGTTAAAATTTAACAAATTTCGACTTTTCGACGTTGCTACTCTTTTTTGTTGTTGTCGACTTTTTTTTAGATTACGTAATTGATCAACTCTCTAGATTTTTTAAGATATAATCGATTTTTCGAAATCTTTTAAATATAATCGATCTCTATTTTGCTATCAATCTTTCGATTTTTGTATTACGTAATTTGGATTCTCTCTTTAAAATTAGAATTAGTAATTTTTTATATTTATTTTTATTTTTTTACATTTGATATTTTCTTAAAATTTATTTATCTTTTTCTCTCTCTCTTAATCTTGTCGTTGTTCGACAAATTGTTTAAAACTCGATATTTATTGTTTAACAATTGTTCGAAACTCGATTTTTGTTGTTTGACAATTATTTGATATTTAATTTCGAGTATTAGATTGTATTCGACAGATATGCTCAATACTAATTAAAAATAGTCGAAGATTAATTAGAATACTATTTGCAATATATATACTTATATTATTGTTTTTTATATATTTTGTTTCAAAAAATTTTGATTATTTTTTTCTACTCGACAAATTTATTCTCTTGTTTGATATATATCGAAAACTTTAGTTTTAATTGTTAAACAATACTTAATATATATTTAATATTAATCGAAACTTATATTTAACAAATATTCGAAATTAACTAAAATTAATTAAAAATGCTAATTGAGAGATTCAATATTGCTTTGTTGAAGTTTGCAAATAGAAAAAAGAAATAGTATTATAGTTTTAGACTAGATAGACTTCGCTCTTTAATTATTTTTTTAAATTTTTGCTCTCTAGTCTCAAGTATACTACAAATAATGTCTAGCGTCTTAATACTTATAGTACTTATATCTATTTTCTATATATAGTTAGTTCTGTATAGCTAGTATTCTCGTCAATTAACTATATACTAGCTATTAAAGCTCTAATTCTGATATCGAATTAAACTGCAACAATATAGACTGTAAAACTATAAACTGCAACAACTGCATTATTAATCGATATTAATCAATAATATATTTAGAATTTTATATCGAAAAACAAAATAGATACTTAGCAAGATTTTAATAAATATTGTAGTACAATATATATAAAAGATAGTTTGTATATATTTGTACTAATACAAAGAATTAATAATCTACTAATTAATTAAACTTAAAGTCTTTGTTATACTTATTAATCTTTAAACTATATTTTGTTTGTTGTCGAATAAATATAATTTTAAAAAACTCTTGTTTTGCTTTAAACTTCTTAATAAAGTCTTAAACTATAATAGTTGTTATAAATATAATTATAATTATTTTAAATTTTAAGTCGAGTTATTGTTAGATTTAAGTTATTTAATTTTGCAAATCAAATATTTCGACAAATTAAAAATAGAGAACAATATTCTGAAAATAGTTAATTGTTTTGTAATTATTTATAATATTCTTTGCAATAAAAGATTTTAATATTAGTTTATTTAGAATTTTACTAATTTGTATCTTAAATTGCGTCTGAAGATTATCTATAAAATCGATTAGCAATATTGTTCGAAAAACTTTTTGTTTAAAATTCTTAATTTTCTTAAAATACTATATTATTGTCGATTCTTAAAACCAAAAAAAGAGATTTTTGCAAACAACAATTTTATCGACAATATAAATATAGTTGTTTACTTAATTTACAAAGATAAAAATCTTGCAATAGATTGTTTTCTTATAAGCAAAAATAATAAATCTTGTATTGTAGTTTTCGAAAATATTTAAATAAAAAAAATTAATATTTGTAGTTCTGAACTTAATTAACAACTATTTATTATTAATAATTAAAGACTTTTTCTTATAAAAATAATCAATTTGTTGTCTAGCGCAATTTTAACAAAAAAAATTTATTAGAATTTAAAACAATCTGTCTAATCTTATTATATATAATATCTCGAAATTAATTAACTATCTAAGAAATAAAAGTAAAGTTCTTCTGTTAAAATCGATTTTAACAAATATATTCTAACTAACTAAAATACTAATCGAAGTTCTGATTTTTGTATTGTTTTTTGTTTGTACAGTTAATTGTCTAATTAAAAGTATTTTGTTGTTTAACTTACTATTTAAAAATAGCAGTTAAGATTAATTGTTTGTAGTTAGCAGTTAAAACTAACTATACAAAAATAACAATTAAGACTAACTGCTATTCGAAAATAGCAATAGAGACTAATTGCTATCTGAAAGCAGTTATTGTTGTTGCAATAATTAATTGTCTGTAACTATTTGTAAAAATAAACAAAAAAACAGAAACTTTTTGTTTCTAACAATTGTTAGTAGATACAAATAGTAGAAAGAAAGATGTTTGTTCAAAAATACTCTAATTTTGTTAATTATCTATTAGTTGTCTATTTTATTGACAAAACTTACTAATAGATAGATCTAATATTATTTCGATTATTAAATACTATCTACTAAAAACAAAAAAACAATTATTGCAATTTCTAGATAGAAACAAAAATAATCTTTTTCAATTTAAATTTGTATTTTTATCGATTAAATAGTTATCGAATCTTAAGATATTTTTATACTAAAAATTATTATTTAATAAATTCGAAAACTAATTTTTAGCAATCTGAAAAAATAAAGACTGAGCTCAACTATCTATTATTAATAGATTAAAATATAAAAAAATAAATAGCTATCTTATTGAGTTAGAACTGCTATTTAAATAAATATTAACAATAAAAGCAACAATATTTGTCGAAAAATATTTTCGAGATTTACTAAAAAATTAATTAAGAATATTGTAATTACTTTTGATTTTTTAAAATCTTTTAAATAGCAATTGTTGTATTATATTCTAAAAATTAAAAAACTTTTTGTTTAAAAATATTAAACTAACAAAAAAATTAAATTTAGACTCGAATATCTTAACAATATTTACAAAAACAAAGCTTTAGACTCGAAAATCTTAGCAATAGAAAAATTGTTCGAATTTGATATTTAATTGTTAGTTGCTGCAATAAATCTCTTTATAATTTTTTAAAAATAAAATTTTATTAATTGTCTATTTCGATAATTAGATAAATAATTGATTAGCTTTTCTATTGTTTTGTTGTTTTTCTAATTCTACAAAAATAGAAAACAAAATTTGTTAAAATAGTTTTTTAGTTAGCTTGATAGTAGATAGAAACAAGAGAGATTTAAAAGAATAATTAATTTTTGCAAAAACAAGAAATTAGTAAGCAAGTTAAGAAAGATTCTTAATATTTGTTAGCTTAACAATTGTTTAGTTTGCTGCAAAAATATTTGAAAAAACTTTCTTAATAGTAAATACTAACTTACAACAAAAGCTTAAAATACAATATTAAGTAATTAAAAAGATGTTCAATAAATTGTGTTAACAATATTGTTGTTAATATTTGTCTGAAATTAATACAATAAATTAGCTAACAATTTTAATAAAATAAATATCTAATACAAGAATTTAGATATTTAAGATTTACGTCGATGTATTTGAGCAAAAACAAAAAAGATAATAATTAATAGCGCTCAGCAACTAATACAATAATTTAGACAATAAGAGTTGCTTGTCTTCGAAACTAATATTAAAGCTATTAATTAATATAAAAAGAAAGACAACTGTTGTAAATACAAAGCAAGCAAAACAACTAATTGTATAGTATAATAATTAATAATTAAACTAGAAACAAATGCTAGCTAGATAGATTCTAACTAATATAGATTCTAACTAATAACAACTAACTAGACAGATTCTGACTAATAACAACTAACTAGATAATGCTTGCATCAGCAAATTAAGATTAAAACAAATATTTTGCTAAGTAGCAATTATATTGCAATTTAAAAGATTATTAATTGTTAGTAAATTAATTCTCTTTAAATATTTAAAAATACTTAAATATTTGTTGTATAAACAGAAAAACAAACTTATTTTTTTAATAATTTTTTTAAAAAGTAGAATAAGAGTTTGCAAACAAAAATTAATTAAATATTGCAAACTTTATTCTTGCGCTAAAATTAAAATAATTATACAATAAAGATAAAACTGCTCTTGCAAAAAGATAAAAAAATAAAAAAATAAATATTAATTAATAAATTGAAAATTTAATAAAGTCTAATTGCTAATTAAACAATTAAAAATATACAATATATCTTTGTTGCTTTAAAGAAATCTAACTTGTTTAATAACAAGTTTATATTTATTTGCGCAATTAATTAATCTGTATATAGTCTCTCTTCTAAATATAAATAATAATTTTACTTTATTATTTATTGCAATTAAAACAATTATCTGCTATAAATAGTTGTTCTATATATTTGTCTTTTTTTTCTCTACTTAATTTAAGTCTATCTTTATTATTGTTTTTTTTTAACTATTTATTGTTGCAATTTAAGTTTGTTTTGTTAAGTTTTATTAATTTGTTTTTTAATATTTATAATTTAAAAACAATTCTTTTTCTCTGTTTGTTATTAAGAATTAAAAGAAAATAATCTAAACAAGTAACAATAAATTCTATTTAATTATTTTCAGAGTCTTATTTGTTTTTAAAAAGACAAAATTTTTAAAAAGAAATATCGAAGCTTTCTTAACTATATTTATAATAAAATAATTAATTACAAGAACTTTCTATTAATGCTAGAAAATTGCAAAAAGCAATTTATATATTAATACAATTAAAATTAAGTTATTAATAACTTTTGCAAAAAATTTTAAATACTAATTAAAGATTTGTTGTTTAATTTATTTTAAAAATCTATTATTAATTTTAATTAAAATTTATTTATTAAATTTAAAAATACAAAAAAAATAATAAAAATTATAGTTTTTTATTAATAGAATATTATTGCTGCAGTTATTTGCTAAAATTTAAATATAACAAAATCTAAAAATACAATTAATTAATAACTTGTTATATTTTCTATTTTGTTTTATCTATTATATTTAAAATTATTTTCTAATTTTTAAATTATTTTTGCGCTTTATTTGTAATAGAGTAAAGCAAAACAAAGAATAATAAATTTGTTATATTTGTTTAATTTAACAATATTCTATAAAATTATACAGAATTAATTAAACAAACTAATTAGTTTTTTAAGAATATATCTTTTTGCAATAGAAAGATTTTTTACAACAATTTTAATTTATAATGTTTTCGAGTTTTCAGAAGATTAACAAGATAAAAAAATTAAAAAAAATTTAGAAATTTCGATTAATTATATTTGTTATAATAATCGAATTTTAAAATTTTAATATTATATTTCTTTTTTAATATATATAGAATTTGAAAGAGTATTTACTATTAACAATAATTATTGCTCTAACTTTAATTAATAAAAGTCTTAATATTAAAATACAATTTTTTTATTTTTATTTTGTATATATTATATCTAATTTAATAATGTTTGAATCTTCTATATTAAAAATACTATTTAAAAACTCTTTTAATTGTTAAAGTATATTAATATAAACTTTTCTTAAATTGTATTTATACTTAAATTTTATATACTAAAATTGCATAAAATAAAATTATATTCTATAATATTAATTTAAAGAAATAAAAATATAATAATTAACAATATTTTTATAATTAAAGATTTTTATTTTAAGCAACTAGAAGTTGATTTAAACAATTTTGTCTACAATTAGTATATATATTTTATTACAAATAATTTTAAGATATATAAGTATATAAAAGAGACAATTCGATTTTAAAGCTATATCTCTCGAATTTTGTTTAACAAATTTTATTAAATTATACTATTTATTAGATTCTAGCATCTAAAATTTAATATATTTTAGCTTATATATACAATATATATAAAGAGAATTGCGTATATAAAGAGAATTGCGTATATAAATTAAATTTTCTTGCAATATGCGACAAATAAATAGCAATAACAATATATTGTCTATTTTAATAACTTTTAGATTTGTTATAAAATAAGTTTTTTAACAAAATTAAAAAAACAATTTTTTAATTTAAGAAATAGTCTTATAATTAGAAAAGTTTCTAAATAGCTATATCATATTAAATTAATCGAGATTTTTATACAAATTTTTTTGCAAATTTTGTATTTAATCGATTTTGAGTTTTGAATTAGAAATTCTGTAATTATTAAAATTTCTGCTCTTATATAGAGATATACTTTATTTTTAAATATATTGTAAAGATAGCAGATATTAAATTGTTTTATTATATATTTTGCAAAATTATTATTATATTTTAGACAAAAATAGTTAAAATATTCAATTATATAAAGACTTTGTTGCGCATAATATATATAATAAACTTTCTTATTACTATTAAAGAATTGCAGAATATTATTTTCTTTAATAACTTAATAAATCTATTAGAAAAAAATAATAGCAACTTTGAAATTAATTAACTATTAAAACTATTAAATTTTAATCTAATTATTTTTTAACAAAAACAATTTTATTTTATTTTTACCAGCAATTAATTACTTAAAAATTAAGTATTTAATATTTAATATTTAATATATTTTTAATTAATATTTAAATCTATTTTTAACTCAATTAGTATTAATTATTATTTAAAGAAAAAAAATACAAAAAGTATATAGAATTTAATTAAAATACTATTGATTAGATTACTAATATTAAACTTAAAAGAAAAATATATAGAAAATACTATTGTTAATTTTTAAAAAAACAAATTAAAAATATTTAACAATAACAAAATAAAATATAATCTATATTATATATTTTCGATTAATTTCGACAATATTATCGAACTTAATATTGTTAAAATCGATATTAATACTAAAATTAATATGTTAAATACTGCAGAAAACTCTTAATTTTTGTTTATTTTTATAGACTCGATTAAAATACTTTTAATATTATAGATTACAATATTTTTTTTAATTTAGAATTTCAATTTATTTGTAAAGTTTGTTAATAGAAATTCAAATTTAAAATATCGAAAATTTTAAAATAGAAACTTAATACAAAACTTTAATACTATACTGTCTTTTTTAATTTTAAAATATAGATAGCAATACAGTTTTTTTTTTTTTTTTTTTTTTTGCTCTTTTTCTTGTTTGTATATTTAAGTATTTTCTTGTATACTAAAATTATAATTAAAAACATATTGCGCAGCTTTAATTGTATTTAAATTATAATTATTTAAATTAATTAATTTTTCTTGTTTTCTATTACTTAATAAAAATGCAATATTTTGAGAAAATATTTTTTGCAATATATTTAATACTATCTTCTTTAATAATTAACAAAATCGACAAAATATTTGCAACATTTAAAGAAACTCTATATTAAAGATATTTTTACTTTAGAATTCTTTACTTAATATTTTTTTTTTATTTTTTTTACTATTTGTAGCAGATTTTTGTTTAATATTTTTTTGTTTTTTTTTTGTAAACAATATTTTAAATATATTATTTAGCAGCTATTCTATTTTTTGTATTTTATATTCTATTAAAATCGAATTAATAGACAAAAGTATTTTAGTATTCTTTGTATTAATTATATATATATATTTTTTTTTATCTCTAATATTATTTTTTTGCTGTTTTTATCTAATATTTAATCTTATTTTAGAATAGTCAGAATCTTAATACTATATTTTAATAATATATTTTAGATATTGTCGAATTTATATTTTAAATCTTTGTTGTTAATAATTAAATATTCTTAAGTATCAAGAATTTTTAATATTGTATTTAATATTATTAAAGTTAAGATAAATTGCAGAAAAAAATTCTTAAAAAAATTTGCTATTTTATACTTTTTCTATTTTTTTAATTAATATTTTAATCAGAGATATTTAGATTTGTTTTTTTTTTACTTTAAGTTTAATTTCTTATATTAATTAATTAAAATTTTCTTTCTAAAATAACAAATTAAGCAGTATAAATTTAATCGATTTTTTTCGAATATTAATAATATTATATTGTTCAAATCTTAATTAGTAAAAAATCTTAATTCGATTTTATAATAGCAGTTATTTTTCTTCTTTAATATAGAATTAATTAATCTTTATATATTTTAAAATATATTATATTTTTAATTTACTATTTTTGCTATTTGTTTTTTAAGTTTAAATTTTTTTGTTTTTGTTAAATCTTTTTATTTGTTATTATTTTTGCAATTTATAGAATTTTGTTCTTCTATAATAGACTTTTCTATTAATATTCGACTTAATATATTTTTTTTGTTTTAAATACTTTTATACTATTTCGAAAACAAAAAGATAAAATATATTAGTTTTTTGTTATATTAATTTGTTTTATTAAATTGTTAATATATTTTTGCAATAAACAAAAAAAGTATTTAAATATAGATTTTTTAAATATCTAAATTGTTAACGCTCAGTCTATATATATTTGTGCAAATTAGAATTCTTAAATATAGACAATTCTTAAATCTTTTTTTAAAAGTTTTCTAAATATATTTTTTGTTATTCTTAATTATAGAAGTTGCTATTAATTGAATTTATTCTGTTGCTTTTAACAGATAATTTAAAATCTTTATTTATTGTCAAACGCGTTTATATATTTTGTTTATATTAATTATCTTATTAATATAAATAATTGTTTTTAAAAAATTTTAAGATTTTTTAACTTGTGTCGACAATATATACTGCAAATTCTCTATATATTTTTCAGTATATTTTTGTTAAGATTATAAGTGTGTAGAAAGATAAGTTGTATTAGAGCTATATACGATAACTATATACATTACTAGCGCAATAGCACGTAAGAAAGAGACGTCTGCAAAAGACTTTTGCAGACAGAAATTTCTTTTATACAAAAAATATTATAATATTCTGTTGCTATAGAAAAAGAAAGATACTATCTTAGTATTGTAAGAATATTATAATCTATGCAAAATAAAGTAATTGCAGCAATTAACTCTTTTTGTAATAGTATATCTATAGTTTATATAAGCAATCAGAGCAAGAAATTTTGTTAACAAAAAAATTGTTTTTTAAGATATAAAAAGCAACAAAAAAATAATATAATATCTGCAAAAAACTTTTGTATTACAATCTATTTAAATAGAAAATCAGAAAAGTCTTCTGTAATAATTGTATTAAAAAAATTTTGTACAAAGATTTCTGTAAAAAAATTCTGTTCTAATAGAGATCTAATAATTTGTTTTAATAAAGAATTCTCTATTGTAGTAGTAAACTTCTTAGAAATAATAACAACAAATTTCTGATCAAAAAATATAAATACTACAAAAGTTGTTTTTTTAATAGACAAGAGCTTTATATATAATTGCAATAAAATAAAAGTTATTTTTAGACAATCTAACAAATATATTATTTGCTTCAGAAGTTTTTCGAAATTATATATTAGATTTATAGCATTTTTTATCTCAGATAGATTTTGTTATTTATTAAATTCGAAATTATAATTTTTTTAGTATATTAGATATTTTGTATTGTAACAGATAGAATTAATATATTTTTTTATAATTTTTTCGATTTTGAAAAATTTAATTTTTTTTATATTATTTCGAACAAAAACAGACTCTAAATAGTTAGATTGTAAATATTTAAAAAAATTATTCTTAATTGCAACAAGTTTTAGTTAAACAACAAAAAAAACTAAATATATATATTAATATAAGAGAAAATCTAATTAATATATTAAGTGTTTATTTTTTTTTAGTATTGTAAATAAATTAATATATTATTGCTCAAATTTCTTTTCGATAACAAAAGTAGAAAAAATATTATAATTGCAATAGAATTATATTAGAGCTGTATTATTTGCTTTTATAGCAAAAAACTAATACTTAAAATTATAGCAATACTTTGTCTGTATTTGTGCAAAAACAGTAGTATTAGAAATTTTCTAACAAACAATAAAACAACAATTCTTAAGAATAAATACAAAAGACTTCGATATCTTAATATTGTTATTAAATATTTCGACAATAAAATGCAATTTTTTAGTAACAAAATACAATATTTTAATAGCAAAAGTCTTCTGCAGATTAATAGCTTATATAGAAGTAAAATTATATACAATCTTATTAAAGAAATATTTAATACTATATATAGTATTATTGAAATTGCGCTAAATGCGTAACAAAGTCTCTAATTACTAATTTAAATAAAATATTGTACTAATAAGAAAACAAAGAGCAATCTCTATTGTTTAATTAGTATATTTGCTTTGTTTGTTTGTTTGCAAATAATATACTATAGAGTAAAATAGTTTAATATTTAGTTTAATAAATATAGCAATTTATATTTTCGAAAAAAAAATTCTGTTTTAATCAGAGATAATAGTTTTCGATAATTTTCAATTTAATATATTAAAATAGTTAAATAATTTGTAATTCTATTAAATAACAATAAAAGTATTCTTTTCTAAAACAAACAAAATATATTTAAAGAATTTGCAGTTTACAAATATTAGACAATTGTATTGCTTTTTAATTAATATAAATAATATTAATACAAAATTAATAGTAATAGTATAAAAAGATATTAACAATATAAAAATTAATTGCAAGAAATTGTACAACTAATATTGTTAAGTCTAATATAGTTAATATTTTAAACAACACTTAAAACAATTCTGTAAATATCGAATCAGATTGCAAATATAATAGAAACAAAAAATTTGCTTATAATATTGCGCAAAATTAAAATAACTTTTGTGAAATATTGTTTTTAGTATATTTTAAATTGTCGATTATAAAAGACAAAATCAATAAGATTTATAAATATAAATATTAGTAATATTGTTAAAACAAAAAATTAAACTATTTAATTTTTAATAGAACAGAAGATTTGTATTGTTTGCAATATTTTTGTTAAGAATTTTCGGAATTTTCTTTCAGTTTAGATTGCTGCAATAATTGTTAACAATTTTTTTGCAAAAATCTTTGTTTATTTCTATTAAAACAATAGTAAACAGAGTATTAAATTTATTGTTTTGCAATAATAGTAATATATTATTATTTAAAAGACGCAAAAGAGTATTTAAAACAATATACTATTTTTCTGATTTATAATAAAATTCTAATTTAAATTGCTAAATCTAATAATTAGATATTCTGACAAGTCTAAGATTAAGTCTGTCGATAAATATAGTAGTTATACTAGTTTGTTTAGCAATTTCTAAAACTATATTATAATTGATAAAAACTATAATTAATATTATTGCAAAAGAGTCGATAAAATATCTGATTTTTTAAAATACTTAGACAATTTTGACAATTTCTAGTTCGATAAATCAATAGTATATTTCTGTCGAGATAAGAAGTTTGCTAAAAAATATAATAAATTCTATAAATTTTTTAAGAAAATATTCTTTTTTGTCTCAGATTGTAAATCTAACATAATATACTATAGTTTTAATATTAAATTTCTTGTTTATATCGAAATCGATATATATTTGTTTCGAGAAATTTGCGTGTATTAAATATAATAACTTTGTTAGTATAATCTAAAAAATATTAAAAAAAACTCTTTTTTATTTAGTAGACTTCTGAAAACAAATATTTGCAAAAAACTTTTTTTTTTGTATTTTTAATAACAAAATTGTTACAAAGAAGAGTAGTTTTTAGTTTCTAAAACAATTTTGCAATATTTGTATATATTAATACGTAGTCGCAAAATTATTCTGTTAGATTAAGATAGATTTCTAACAATTGTAGATTTTTGAAATAATACAGATCTGCAATAGTTTTTAGTTTTTTTTAACAATTGTTAATTTAAACAAATCTATTTTTTAATTAAGCAGATAAATTGTAGAATATTCGATATAAGTTTTTTCTAATTTAATTGAAATATTGTTAATAGCTAATATATTAAAGATCTGTTGTAAATAATACAAATACTTGTTAAAAATCTTGAAAAAGATTACAATATTATCTATATAAACTTTTGTATACTAATAATACTCTCAAAAAAGATAATTTATCTAATACTATATATAGACAAAAGAATTCTTGTATTTTATTATTGTTATATTAAAGAATTTCTGTTCTCTGTAATTAACAACAGTAAAACAATATTAATTATCAGAATAAATATACTATTAATAAAAGAATATCGAACAATTAATTATTTTAATATATTGATAGTCTAATACAATAACAACAATCTTAGTCTAACAAAACAAAAAATAAATATTCGACTAAGTAATAATATTTAGATCGCAAATATTAACAATTATATATTTCTTTTTTTTTCTATTAACTGTTTTTTATACGCAAAATACTAAATAGCTAAACAATATTAATTTCTAAGTTTAATTAAGTTTGTTAATATTGTAAAATTTGTCAAAAATTTTATTTACTAATTCTCTGTTCTTAGTATTTAGAGAATAGATTTTTGTTTTGCTTAAAATACAAAACTTTTAGTCTATCTTAAACAATATATATATTCAGTTTTTTTTTAATAATTCTGCAAAATCGATATTCTTAAAGAGCAAAGAATATTCATCGAGAAATCTGCAAAAGATTTTTACAATTTTATTACTAAAATAGTAAATAGTAATTCTATTGTTAAAAATAATTTCTATAAAAGATTGTTTGCAAAATTTTGAAAAAAGCTGTTGCAATATTAAAAATATTTTTGTAAAAAAAGATATTTTTGTAAAAAAAGATATTTTTGTAACAGAAATCTATTACTATAAGAAAAATAAAACTGTTATAGATATAAATTGCGTATTTAAAATTAAAGTAATCGAAATAGTATTTTTTAACTGTTTATATCTGTTAATTACAACAATAGCAACAAAAACTGTTGCAATAATTTTTTCAAATTAATCTGTCTTATAGTCTGAGAAAGTCTTTTGCAAAATTAGATCTAATATATCTGAATTCTAAACTAAATAAAATATATTAGAAAATTCAAATTTTGTAATATATTTAAGTCGACAATTTTGTAATATATAAACTGTTTTCTTACTATTGTTGCGAACAACAATATCTTAAATATTAAAATTAACAAAATAAATATAAAGCAACAAATTAAGTTTATCTAACTCGAAGAAAAAAATCTCTATTACTAGAAATAAATATATAGTATATTGAGATTGTTATTTCTGATTTAGAAAATATATTTATAGCTTTCTTAATATAAACTTGTTTATAGACAATTGTGCGCGTTGTTTTTACTTTTAGCTTAACAATAATAATGCAGCTTTTGATATAAACAAATTTGCTAACTATTTTAATAACAATTTTCTTAAAATTGATAAAATTATTTTTAATTAATATATTTGTTTTAAGATTATCTATCAGATATATTTTGCAAATAATTTTTGCAAAAACTTGTTTTTTGTTTTTAATTTCTGAAAAAAATATTAAAACAATAATATTTTTATTAATAAAATACTTAATATTATTTAGATTGCAAATTGTAATAGACAAAACTATAATTTGTATTAAAATATTAAATATTTAAAATTTAAAAAATTGCTTGTTAGCAAAAATAATTTTAAAATCAGTATTTAGATATATAAATTCTAACTTAATTTGCAAAAATAATAATATTTTTATACAAGTATAACTTCAATTACAAAAACTATATTTTGTTTTAATATTTTTGCTGTAATCGACAATAAATACAATAATAGATATTTTATTTTTAAACAATATTTTAATTGCTGCAACAGTAAATAAGCTACTTATATAAAATTTTGCAACTATAAAAGTTTTTCGCAAGTCTATTATTATAAAAAAAATATCAAAAATATAAAACTTTTCCATTTTTTTAATACAGAAATAAGTTTTTCTAATATATAGATATATTTTGTTATTAAACAGAAAAAAATTCTAACAGATATAATACTCAAATTCGAATAGAATTTTTGATAAAACAAAAAAGTTAGATATTTTGTTATTGTCTGCAAACTTATTGTATAATTTATAATACTAAAAAAAAATTATAATATAATAATTATTGTTGTCTTTAATATTGTTGTAAAAAACTTTCTTAGTCTTGTAATTATTATTTTTTATATTTTTCGATAATATATATTTGCGCAGATCTATTATTAGATATATTGCAATTCTTAAATTTGTTACTATTATTGTTTTCTTTTTTATTAACAAATCTTTTTTTGTTTATTTAAGATTT
>JAABUW010001743.1_pt1 | contig 35076 bp, 43 predicted proteins | sample 5560081 | NCBI WGS metagenome assembly JAABUW01 (sample SAMN10711882, study PRJNA513363) | rock metagenome | isolation source: Antarctica rocks | place: Antarctica: Victoria Land, Knobhead sud | reverse complement strand
CGATCATTGGAGAGAACTATTCTGCCGTCGGCAGCAACAAACATGAACTGGCCCCCAGAGAGTCTTTGAGGTGGCAGTGGGGTCGCCGTAAACGCGTACCACTCGTCACTCGGCCTCAGAACGTACAAGATGTCAGGCATGTTATGTTTGGACCACGAAACCTGACCTGGATGGAAGGCCGTTACATCCCCAGGGGAGTTACCCACTTGTCGTGGTAGAGCTATAGTGTGGTTAGTCAGGCTAGAAAATATGTTACCCAGATAGGAGATCTCACTATAGGCCGTTGGCCCACCAGGAATGATTGTGGAGTTCGTGGCCGCCAAGAATTCCGGAGTCCGATCCCATGGAACCATACTGCCCGCCATGTCGAGCTTGTAATTATGTTACTATCTGATGACAGAGGTCAGTGGCCGACAATAATATTGAGCATTATAGGTTTGAACGCAAGCCTTCAGGCAGAAAGATCGGAATTCGTATTTCTGGGGGAAAACTCACTCACGAAAGTGGTTCACGAAAGTGAAGCTGTTGGAGTAGGTTGTTGGTGTGCACGTTCTTCGTGTCTATCAAATCAAGGTGTAGTCAAGCTAAAGGCCTGAACACAATACCTAGGCTTGGATACCAAGTTACTGACTTGAACGCTTGCAATGATGGGACCAGAGTGCGATGCTTAGCGATTGCTGGGTCTATGGTAAGAACGTGGAGTGTTTTGCTAGACAGGTCACTATATCACAGCTTCCTAGCGTGCCAAAACAAGCTCGGACCTATCGGATCAAAGTTGATTATTGTTAGGCAATTACTGGGCCGAATGGAAGATATCCCGGAAAACAGTGCAAAACATCACGCTACGAGTCTATGCTAGCATGGAGATAGAGACTAAAGAACATTCCACCTGGGCCTTGGGAAAGGCGTCCTCCCAGAAAAGGGGCAATATATTCTATGGTCCTACTAGAACTATCAACCGACAGCCATGAGAGACTACAGCCTGCACTATAGGCGAGGGGATTTCCATCGCTCAGATAAGAATAGATGACTTCGAAAGCTATTTCAAGATGGCTCTAAGCTCAACATCTCTCGAAGCATGGTGCGTTTAGGTTGAACCTGCAATGCAAAGTTCTCCATATCTTCTGAGAGCCTGTTCTGCATCTGAACAGAGACAGAATCATAGGTTGATCCATCTAGAAGACGTTCCTGGATGATTGCTTGAATAGGGACTGAAGATGAAGCGGACTCTGGCTTCCTTCGTACTTCCATGGATGTTGCCAACTGCTAGGCAGAACGCCAAATAACCGAAACCACTGGTATTGAACATACTGGAGCTGAGACATCGTAGTACTGAAGCAGGTTGTCCGATGCCACAGAAAGAGGCTGATTGGATCATACCCCGAAAGGGAATGGTTATAGATGCTATCCATTCGACGTACAGAGGGATAGACGCTCGTCCCCCAATGCTTGATAATCACACAGCACTGACCCGTTGTTGGAGGCTTCCTGATAGCCATATGCTGGTTCGAGATCTTCCGTTCTTTTTCCTTGCTTTCAGGCATATGGATGCAAGGCAATGGGCCCGTTTTATGGGTGAGGTTTACGCAAACAGGTTATCGTATGTATGGCCTGGAGAAATTTTGATGCGTAGTCATGGAATCATTCGTGCCTGCCGCTCTCTTCAGGATGGAGTGTCCACGCGGGGCCAGGTGGTCACTGGGCTCTATGCTTCTGTTAGTCAATATCAATGGCGACTCAGGGGACCACGCCATGAAAAACCTGCTAAGCGCATCCGTCTATTTGCTGCTCTCTTTAGTAAGGGATGATCGATACATCCTGCACAAAGGTCTCAGCTCAAGTTTGATTAATTACCGTGTTCTGCGGATGAGTGGATAGTGGGTGAAAATTAAACGGCGGCTTAAGCCTGAACGAATAATATCCACGAAGAAAGAAGCATTCGCGTCCAGTCGAGGAGTTCACTAACTGCTCGATGTGGCTACTAGCAGATGATGTGGAAGGTAGGCAGAGGAAAGATAATGAAGAAAAGCTCCTTCAAAGACCCTCAATATTGGTCGAATCACCGTTGGCATGGAAGTGTTGGAGTTATTATCCTAGGAGTATTGCCTTAAGACGGAAAGCCGCTTGTTACTGTCTCCAATGACTCATCATTTGACTGAAGAGAGACCTCGAATACTCACAGCTATGATAGGGAGGACTAAAAACGTTGTGAAGCACGCCAGAAGATGTTAAGGGCAATGAGATACAGAATTCGCAGAACCTTAGAAGAGTTATGGCCCGTTCCCCGACGGATCGTAAACAGAGAAACAAAAGAATAGACGAGTGCTCAATATAACCACTTGTCAACCGAATCTCAGAATTCGAAGCTAGTCCCACAACGGGGCAAAGTAGTCACAGTCGATACAAGAAGCTTTGAATCTACTGTGGTCACAACGTGGCATCAGATAAGGTCAAAACATTGTGCTTGTCAACGTTACAAGTACAACTACGCCAGCGGAGAGAAGCTACCCAGCCAACAGGGGCCTTCTACTCTTCTTTGTGCTATTTAGAGCGGACGAGTCACAATTTTGAGCCGCTACCAGTGTCAAAAACTCGCCAACCAACATTGTCTATTTTAGTAGAAAAACCTCACTATGTTCCAAGGCGGTGACCATGCGGACGGCAGGCCAGCTTTAGGTGGACTGATGCCAAGAATGCCATTGAGTTTATCTAGCTGTTGCTTAGAAGCCTAAATGATCCCATGGTCACTACCGCAGACGAGTGGCGGCCACGATGTCGCTGAAAAATTCGAGAACTCTGAGGTCTTCGTTGACGGTGTTAATCGGCATAGTGGGGTTCAAAGCGTAGGTGTCTGCTGAGGTACCGTATCGTGGTTCATCATTGCAATATCAGATGTCATCATCAGAATTGTTGAAGAGATAATCAAGACCATCCAAGTTCGCAGTACCGTGCTGAGACTGGTGAGATTGGGGGCTGGCATCTCCAGTGGCTGGGCAAGGAATTCCATTTCGAGTGCTTGAATTCGTGAACACTGTACCGGGTTGGTTGTGAAGCTCTTCATGCTGGGAGACGGTGCTTGCTCCAGTGGGCGCTGAGGCGGACATCCTAGTCTGCCGACTTGTAGTGTTCAAGACGCCATCCTGTCGAACAGAGCCACCAGCATCATGCTGACCAAGAGCGCTTGTTTGGCTACCGACCGACATTGGAAATTCGTCCCAGCCGCCATCAGCTGCCAGCCAGGCACGCGTAGCAGCGTCTAATGCAACACGATCGGTTGGGTGATGCATATCTGGTTGTTGGTCATTCTCAGTGCAATCTATCCGATGGGATGTTGAATTTCTTGCTCCTCTAAAGTCGGCCCTTGAGCCTCGCTCTGAAGTCCATGTATTTGAACTGCTTCTTGGATAGTCTAAAGCTAGTCCCACCTCAAATGCCTGAGCAGCATTTTTTGGACTTGGGATGTCACCAAAGCTGGAATCAGGGTTGGCACTGAGGTCCTGCTGCTCATGGATATTTTCATGGCCTCGGATTGGCAGGGAGAGGTATGTCGAAGAACGGGACGCTCTTGCATGAGAACGTCTCTTCATTGTGGGATCCCAATATCTCGGAAACCCCGACAGCTCTGATGGTCCCTCTTGATCTGTCACCTTAGAGAGTGTTTGTTCAGGGGACCCTTGATAGAATGTAGAGTTGGACGTGTACTGCTGAACATGTCTTCGCAATTCTGGTGTGAACTTTTGGCTGGTAAAGTCTCCATGGAATTGTGTAGCTGGGCCGTTGTGTCTCACTCTAGGCCCTGGCCTCAACGTAGACGCATTTGACCATGACGTGTTTGGAACAGCGCTCGACGAATTCTGGACAACGCGAGGTCTCTTGAAAGGTCTTGGGTCTCGCACGTCCGATTCAACAGAGTCATGTGAGCGTTTTGGTACACCAGCTAAGATTGGGTGCGATGGGATTCTGAATTGACGTCCTTGGTCATAATTGTTACCTTCATCGAATGGCTGGAAAGATGTAGGGATACCAAGCACCGATCGATTCGAAGATGGGCTTCTTGTTGAGCTTATGATTCCACCAACGATATAGTTCGCGGACGCACTATCGTTGTGGAAAGTACCTATTGCAGCTCGCTGTCCCAAACCCATCGACACGTCATGCTGGGAATATTGTGCGAGCGATGAGTGATGGGGCGGTTGATAAGAAGACCCACATGGCATAGGGGTTGGAACGCCATACGTATTCATGGGACCACTAGGACCTACCATGACCGAGCTGCCGAGGTCATCCCCGAATGCGATGTTTTGAGGTATCGTTAGGCTTTGATGATTGGTGTCGTATAGCTGCACCACCATTAGCAAATTTCGGAATATCACAGAAAGGAGGAGATCATGTACCCCATGCCCGTTGGAATGTCCAAACCCAAGGTTTCCAGCCTGTGGCGTCCCTGCCCCTGTTGCCAGTGCCGTAGGATTATACCCAGACCCAAGGTTTCCAGCCTGTGGAGGGCCTGTTGCCAGAAACGCCAGATTATTTTGTCCAATCACATTGTTTCCGTTCGCCGTTGGTACTCCAGATCGTCTTACTGGACGTGGAGGGTTTGGTAAGGGTATCCGGCCGCCTTGTTCCCCAACAGAAGGATCTATCAAGCCTGGCGTACTCCCCCTCGTTGAATTAGTGGCTCTCTGGGCAGTCGTCAGACTCCTCAGCACCTTTGCCGTTATTCCAGCCGCGCCAGGTGTCGGGGTGTCATGCCAGGATATCATCGTGAACTTTCCCCTCCACCTGAAGCATTCTGTATTCAGGGCGTTTCGGCTTGGCCGACCCCCAAGCTCCATTCTCATCAGGATATCGCACCATCGTACACGAGGATCTAATCGGCGCCATGCTTCAACTTTCCACCATGGGGCTTTAGTGCAGATCTGAAACTTTATGCTTAGCCACTTTCAACCTGACTAGCGGAGAAGGACAGAGACTCCTTACCCGATCAGGCAAAATCTTGAAATCAAGAATTTTCTGTGCCCGAACCACCCCCTGTTTGTCGGGTATTGGATATCGCTCGAGCACTGGCTCACCATCTGTGCCAATCTTCTGTAGTGGGCGAGCTGACCCCACGTATGCATTCCACTCCGGGGACGGCTCAAGTAAATACAGTATCTGTCTTTGGAATCAACCACGCACCAAGAGGTATGTAAACTCAGGGACTTACATCTGGCAGGTTTGTTTCACTCCAAGCCTGCTGCCTGTACGATGAATTAGCTTCTCTCCTCGGCCTCCTGGAGACTCTACATACCCCCAGATAAAATCTGTCACGTCAGACGGCGAACTCCCCATTGGCTCGGGATCAGCTATTACTTTATCAGCAAGAGTCTGGTGCACCACAAGCTCCCTCCTCATTTGGTCTTACCATATGCCGTTGCACCACCAGGTGGTATCTGACTGATGCATGCAGCTAAAAATTCCGGGTTTCGATCCCAAGGGACTACGTTAAGAGCCATTGCTCCAACAAGCCAGAGTTTCTAAAAGATACACGCTAGGGGCTGTATCAGACTGCTGTGAAGATCTGATTGTTGGATCGAGGCGATGATCTTCTAAAGACTAACTGGTGGATGTCGTTCCACTTTGACGCTTCTCACGCGCTTCCGCTTAAGATGCACACATCTCTGTACTCTAGAGCACTAGCAGACGAGTCTTTCCTAGAACCTTCGCCTGTTCTTTGCAGAGCTAATACTTCAAGGGTTATGATGAAGAAGACTTGGTAGTTAAAGACAGTGATAGAAATCAAGTGCCAAAGACCTGGGGCAAGATTCCTGAGCAAATCATATGATGAGTTAGAGTGGTTGGACGTCGAAATGTTCTGAGATATCCCAAGGTCAAGTGTTGTTCAAAGCGAGTGTGGAATCTTATTCACGAGCAAGACCGCTAAACTACCCGACGAAGTCGAGTCAACAACCAAGTTTGCTTTATAAGTTCTTGGGAAATATCGAATTACCATTTGAAAAAGACCAGTATCATAGGCGGGCACAGAGCTGAAGACTTTTCATTTCTAAAGGTCGTCCGAAAGTTTGGAGACGTGTCTACTGGAAAAGGCACGGTCTTGTGGAGGTACATTTTAGATATATGATTTGGTGTTGTATAAAGTTTATATATATTACCGGGACGACGAATCATATAAAGACTGTCTGGGAGAAACTGGACTAGAAGCGAAATATATAAGAGAAGGGCAAGAGGGCCCTAAGGCTCAAAGCTGGATTGTTGGTGATTATAAATGGGTGCCATGATCATCTCAACGGGCTCAGATGATCTTAAAGCGTGTCTATTCTATCGGGGTAAGTTATACTATCGGGCCGGGTGATTAGCAGAAGCTACAATATATGGAAAATGGTACGAGCTACTTCTTTGAGCTTTTTGCTTGTCTTGTATGCATGAAAGTTGCATGAGCAGGTCATGATAGCACTAGAACATTCCTAGTGCTTTCTTGGAGATGTGGATTGCTTTCTATGGGGAACAAGAAAAGTCCATGGTAAAGATCAAGATGTTTTGGACACCTTGGAGGGTGTCCACTCGAAAAACAGAAATTGCTTGATCCTCATTGGAGTACTTGAAGCTAGCCGGTTTCAGATGCCTTAGCTGAGGGCTGCATTGCCGGCCGGTTTAGCCAGGGTTCGAAAGAACCGAACAAGATCAGCTATTCTGATAGGCATCCATGTCGAAGAAATTGTCAAACTCATATCCTTCTACTGACTCTTGCTGTATTATGCATGGAGAGAGCCCATCTTTGGAACTAGTAGTGTGCCTGGTTGATGGAGCTAGAGTTACTGCATTCCTGCCCACTGGAACTTGAACAGCTTCCCGAAAGATGGCAGCAGGGAAGGAAGGCTGAAAGGAACGTTGTAAGTCTGTGCTGTAAGGTTCAGTGTTAGTCGTTCGCTCAATTGTATTTGCTTCATTCGGTATTAACCTTCCGAATGTCCTAGTGCTGCCCTGAGCATTGCGCAGATGGCAATTGGCATGTGCCGATGTCATGATTGCAGCTCTTCGCTCTTTCGCGTGGGGTGTATGATTCGACACGCGGGGCATCCACGCGTATTCTTTTGGCTCATCGTATACGCGCTTGAAGGAACTTGTTGCGAGAGTCGGTGATGGCTTAGTTTGATGAGCTCTCACCGTGTCAAACTTTCTTGGATTCCAGGGGTTTACACTAGGCCTGAGAGTTGGAATGCCGGACTGGTATGAGGTAGCAAACTCTAGCTGCTGTGATTTGTCAGTACGTTACGGCAAGTTGGTTTGGAGGGTGAATTGACCTGAGAAGAACGGTCATTTTCCTCCCTTCTTGAAGACCATAAAGGTCCACCCCGGCTACTCCCATGCCCCCATTCCAGTCCAGACACGGATAGAAAGCTTGGATTATAAAGAATTGGAGGAAACATTTCAGCACCTGGCGTGAATCCATTGCTTCCATTGATTCTGTATTCCGCTCTTTTCCCCCCTACTTCACGTCCATTGGCTTCACGTTGATATCGCCCAAAGTTGTATGGTTCTTCATTACTTCCTTCATATAGGCGTGCTTGGCTTTGACGTTCTTCACCTTGAAGTGCCCCATGAAGGTTCACGTTACGATTTACTAATTTATCTTCATTCGCTTCTTCACAACCGGCACCAGGAATATAGCCCGATCCAGGTCGTGGCTTCTGATTCTTGGCGGAGGTACCGAGTGTGGTGATCGGTGTGGGCATGCGAGGTGAAAGCTTGTGATTCCCTTTGCTTGCTGGTAGAACCAAGAAAGCAGGTGTACTTCCTCTGGTCGTGTTTGCAGCGATCTGAGCCACCGTCAAGGACCGAAGTAACCCATCTAGCCTTGCGTTGATGACGAATTTCGTCGCCCTAGGAAACCATGACAGCATGGAGAGATCTGTACGTGCTCGCACCGCCTCCTGGTTTAGTGTATTCTTTTGGCGGCGGTTTAGTCGCTCCATTCTCACCATGATGTCTCGCCAATGAATCCGTGGGTCAAGACGGCGAACAGCCTCTAGGTACCACCATTCTTCCTGGGTGCCAATCTGCCAGAAGTCAGAACCGCATAGCGTCAAAAGCCCACGATTCTTACCTGGTCAGGCAAAATTGCATAGTCCAAAAGGGGCTGAACTTCTGTTCCTGGCTTGGACCATCTCTCCCACATTGGTCTGCCTTTGGAATCTATCTTCTGTGGAGGAGGCGGCGATCTCTTAAATACCCTCCATTCAGCTGTCGGCTCGAACTGGTATAGTATCTGCGGTTGGTCAGCCTTACAATCGTAGAATGGAGAAATATTTCTCACAGCTGGCGGGTTGGCAGGGCTCCAAGCAGCTTGCCTGAATCGTTAATCAGCAACGTTATTTCTTCGGTCTTCAAGTGATGCTTCACTCACCCAGGATGAAATGCCGTCACATCGCTTGGTGAGTTGCCTGTAGGTCGCGGCACCGCTTTTTATTGTATTAGTTGGTTTGGTTTGCAGCCAAGCAGTGTGTCATTGAGGTCTTACCATAGGTATGTGGACCATTCGGTAGTGTATTGCGGTTGATTGCCGCAAGAAACATTGGATTTTGCTCCCACGGTACGGTGGTTAAGAAGGGATTTTGTGCCATATCTTCGACTTGTTGTGCACTATATGCTTACGTTAACCATCTACGATATGGTTCGTGAAGCAGAAGGTAGTGTAAGGATGATGAGCTCACATCAAGTCGTTTGGTGACCAGCACGGTTGACAAGATGAGCAAAGGCAAAAACCGATGAGATGGATCGTTGTTGCATCTGAAAAAGAGTTGGAATCTGACAGGGGTGACTTACCAGGATATCGAACTACCGTCTGGCCGAATCTTGGAGTGAAGGACCAAGCTCGAGTGTCAAAATGGCAGGCAAAGTGTACCTTTCAGTAATAACAATCGAGTGTCCCGAACAATACTTTTGTTGTGAACCCAGGAGTATCAAAGGCCGGATGAACAGTTACCCTGAGCGAATTTATATCGAGTGAATTGAGCAAGTTAGGTCTTGCTCGCCTAAAAGGTCAGTGAACGGCTGGGGATCTGGGCAAATTAGAGCGTGCTTGGGAGATTCACGAGTCAGGCTTCGAGAGAATACGGTTCGCAATATCTCGATCGAGTGAATTCGATGTATGGCGCTTTCAAACCCAAGCTTTCTATATTCACCCAAGAGAAGCGTATGGGTAATTATTGGCCGGGCTCTCTAAAGAAGGGTTTGCTAGGAGCGAATTCGAACTTGAATGCTCTGAAACTCATTGTTACTACAAACCTTTCGAAACACGAAAACGTCCGGAGATAGAACTCAATGGCTTAAGATTGGTGTCTTAGTTTGATTCTATCCTGAGGGAAAAAGCCAGACGGAGACGATTTTGATCTCGTTCTAGTGTTTGTCAGATCCTAGAACGACCTCTAGTCGACCAATGCCCTCAGGCTACGGATTGGCAATTCTGCATTATATTGTATCAATAATTGCTCAACGCCATAGGGCCGATACTGAAGGAACTGAAAACTGTTAACCAACCGATGCAGGAATCCGGATACCAGAGGCCCCCCAAAACCCCCAACCGATGCTGCCATGCTTCCCAAAATTCAATGATACCACGTACAAAAGATACTATACTCTGCGAGACCTGATCCATTTATGGCAGCCAATATGTAACGCCCAGAATCACAAAACGTAAGACAGAGCTCAAACACGTCTATGGCTGAATCTATTCTTGCCACTCAAAAGCAAATCCGGCAAGCACTTGTTTCATAAAATCCATTAATGGTAACCTATGAATTTGGTGGCTCTGGTCCAGTGACATATGGCTTTCAGCTTCGGCCCTTCGCAAACCATCCCTTGCACTCAAGAGCGGGCAGATTAGTATTGAAGGGTCTTTCTGGGACGATTTCATCTCGGAACACTTGTAAGGAATGTATCTTGGGCTGGAGCGACTGTCGGATTGACGACCTTGCGCCGGTATGACAGGAGGATAATGCCAGTCGATAGCCTGGTCGACTGCACTCTCCGACTCCTTCGGCTCAAGAACTTCTCCTTCGAAGCTTACAATAGAATCTTTTCGGCCGCGCTTGCGCTTGTTGCTTGGCGCCGGAGGGAGAACAACCATGACAGGTTCCTTGAAAGCTGGTCTTGAAGATGGATGGGAAAATTCTGCGTCGGATTCCACTTGGAGCGGGCGAGACTCCATATCCCTCGCTCCCGTATATTTTGCCTTCTTTATTGTTCGGTTACCATCCTCGTCCCAGGCGCAATCTTCGTCGCGCTTGCGCTTTCGGTTCAGCTCTGCATTCGCCACCTTGTTACCATCGATTGGACCCAGTTCGGCTGTTCCTCCAAATGTACTTGCTGCAATGAAGTGACTGTTGTATTGACACTGATCGCCACCATCGTAAGACTGTACTCCTAGTGTAGGCTTACTATCCCATTCCAACTCTTGAAAGAAGTTTGTCTGTTTCGGCGAGAAGTCAGCAGGTTTCCAAAATCGAATCTGCCTTTGACTTACATATGAGGTTGTATTATACGGGACTGCTTGCTCAATTGAATGCCAATCATAGCGATGGTGGGGTTTGTCATTGGGAATGTGTGTAACAGTTTCTCTTAGTTGGGTTTGGACCAAGTTCCGGGGCAGCTGAAAAGATCCAGGACCGAGAGGTGTGGCGGTGAGCCAATCGAGAACTCTCTTCTTGCGTGGCAACTCTGGGCCTTGTTTTTCTTCTACTTCCGCCTTTCTCTTCTTTCCTCCACCATTCTGCGCTCCGGTCTCTGATTGTTGTTTGTACCCTAGCGGTTTACTCTTCCCGAGGCCTTGCCCATCATATAGCACACCACCCACCCATTTCCAGTCTGCGGTATTCTCCAATTTGCTTCGCCGAGCCATACTCTTCCTTGGTTTGACCCTTGGTATGACAGGCTTAGCCCAGCTATCTAAATGCTCCCTGTCGGACACCCCGTCGCTATCGTCTTCCGCCTCAGACTCTTCGTCGTCTGCTTCATTGTCCGAGATGTTCAGTTTAGCCTTTTTCCTCGGTCCACGTCGCACGCCCTGACCTTTCCTCCCAGCAGGATGAGGAACCCTGCCACCAGCTTCACCCAGTATATGGTCGATTAGACCCGGTGTTGTTCCTCGAGTCGTATTGGCTGCTATTTGTGCCGGTGAAAGCATAGCCATTACCGTGTCACGTCTCGTATTACGAGCCTGGTGAACTTGCTTTGGGAACCAGGATCGCAGGCCATACTTTGGTCGATTTCTGACGCCGTCTTGGTTCAGAGAGTTGTCACTTGGCCGGCCCTCAAGCGGCATCCGCATCGTGATATCGATCCATCTCACACGGGGATCGATACGCCGGATCGCCTCAAAATACCACCACGGCTCCTGCGTACCAATAACGTCTGGGAGGATCCAGAAATCAAGTAACGGTTCTCTATGTTTTGCAGGCTTCCCAAGCTCTGCAGGCCTTGGGTTTCGCTCGAACATGAGACTACCATCGGCGTCCTTCTTCTGAGGTGGACGAGCGCTCAACCGGAATTCATTCCATCCTGGTGGGGCCTCGAGAACATACAAGACCTTGGGTAATCGTCAGTAGTGACATTGAGCAGGTATGCAAAGGTGTTTTACATCTGGAAGGTTGTCCTTATCCCACTCTGCCTGGCTGTAGAGAGATTAGAAGCTTCTTGATCAACAGGATGAACGAGCAAAAACCTTACCCGAACACAAATCCAGTGACGTCGAAGGGGTTCTGACCTACACGACGGGGAACGACTGTTGGTAATTCAGCACATATCGTGCGAAACCTGACTTTACATTTACCATAATTGCTCATGCTTCCTGGACGAAGAACACATTGAGTTGCTGCAATATAGTGTGGGCTCTGGTTCCACAGTCTTGTATTGCGAGACATCCTGAGCATTGATGTCAAGCTCTGCGACGGACCGTCTAATACTTTCGAGAATATAATGTTCCGCCGACGAGGCCGGTCCTGAGGACCCTACGGGGACTTGAGGCTCTGGTTGAGAGATTCAAGTTGCAGAATAAGTCCGGATCTGAATTGAACGACTTAAGAAGATCAGGCCAAATCAGTTGAGAAGGCGAGAAAGATTGAATCGAGGAAGTTAGATGAGCGGACCAATGGACCGAGAAATATGTTGAAGGGGCTTCGAAAGGGTGAATTGTTGTGGCGAATTCCCATGGTCCGAATATGTTGAAAGCGTGGAAAGGCGCCATTGCTCTGGTCATACAAGTTCAATGATTCAGAATTTCGGACAACACCTTTGTCCAGAGCAAAGGGCTTTAGCGAGCCCTATCACGTGATTCATTCGAATCTCCCCCATGACCGAAAGATTGCAAGTCCTTCGCGTCCGTCGTACTGTGGCGAAGGCTTCATAACTTACCTTGGGAAGACGGTCTATGGACATCTTAAGGTCAGTCTAGCTAATGATGGTCTCGTAAGTATTTCTAAGTGTGAAGAACGGGAAACTCTATAAACGAAAGGAATCCAACGAGGATCACAAGAAGCCATGCGGAGCTCTGAGATGATCTAGCAGATCCAAAGTCAAAGAATATAGCATATATAAAGGCAATTTGCCCTGGTTAATGCACCGTAGGATTTTGGGGGAGTAATTGCTATTCTAATTCTATCTGGGCCTGCATTGGCTATATCTATTGCGATGAACAAAGAGTCAATGGAATGCTAGATCGCGATAAAGCTGTCCTAATCCGTAAGCTACCTTTTTAAGAAGTAAAAAAGTCAATGGACAAGCATCAAAGAGGTTACAAGCAACTGGAGAAGTCATTGCTAGTCAGATCCCTCGTAAGTGGCCGTATCATCGTCATTGTAGCCAAAGAAAGGATTGTTTGGAGGTGCCGGCGCTGGTCTCTGGTCCGGTAGTCTAGGCCGATTGGCTGTGATCGTTGGTCGGGGTACGCTGTTCACTTGGGGTTGAGTACGCTGGGATGCATGGAATGGGCGAAGATGGTTTGTGCCTCGCAGGCCTGATCCGACCACTTCAGTATCCGTATAGCGTGGTATAGTCGAATTTCTATTTCCCCAGACCACGTCCTCTTCACCAGACCAAAGATTACGATACTCCTCAGTTGAGAGGAGCGAAGGACTCTTATAGCGGGTGCTCACTTCTTCCTGAACGGGATCAAAATTGAAATTGGAGGCAGCGGTATGGATCGGTTGCCTTGTGACACGGTCTTGCTGCGCCTGAAAAGCCGAGAAATTTTCGTAGTAGCCTTGAGCTGGGATAACACCGTCAGGGTTGGTGAGGTGAGCATCGTTTGCTACTCGACGATGCATAGCGGTATGATGATTATACTCCCAGGCTGGCGAAAGCGAATGATTGCCGGCCATAGGCACGCTTCGACGTCCACCCATGCGAAGGCTATCATTCCCTCCTGGCCTGTTGGTGTAACTGGCTCTACTTTGTCCTGCGGACTGGTCATAGTGACATGGAGGGGCCGAGTATTTTTGTCCTTCTAGCTGTGAAGCCCCAAATGGCGTACGGTTGCGTTGTCTTACAGATTCCGTTTCCTCGCGCGGTGGTACATGACGAGCGACCCGTGCGCCTAAAACCGACAGTGTCCGAGAAGAGTGAGAGCCAGGTGAGACTCGGCCAGGAGGTCTTACTGTTCCCATTCTTTGAGTCAACAGGCTCCAATTTATAGGGTCTCCTCTCATATGTGAACGTCCCCCAGAGGTGAATGGAGTATTTAGAGTATAACGTGATGTAGATCTTGCGGCTACCCGTCTTCTGGGTAGGTGGTGGACAGTTGCCCCAATCTCTTCATCATCAGTAAGAGCAGAGGCGTCGACGGCCCGTTTACGCTTTCTTGGCGCATGCTCCTCCGCCACCCTCACTTCGCTAGGGAAGTAGTCGAAAGGAGGCAAGCGAGTGTCACGAGAAGAGCGAGCTTGAGAACGTATAGATTGAACACGGTCCCGGCCATCAATCACAGAATTAGCTTGGCGAGTAATTTGGTGATTCGTGGACTGGTGAAGATAATACCTTGGTTAGCTTTTGATCGACATAGTTCGAAGTTGGAGCCACTTACGGGATATGGTGCGTAGCTGGGGGTACGCGCACTTGGAAAAGCTTCAAATTGCGGTTCCTCATCCACCTCGTCATGCTCTTCGGCGTCCTCTTCATCATGCTCATCCTCAATCGGTTCATCTGGGCTTCTTGAGTTACTCGGCTTCTTGATGTTTTTAGGCCTCGGTGGCCTCGAGCCTCGAACCTGGCCTTGACCGTTCCTTAAGGCCAGATGTGCAATTCTACCACCTGCTTCACCCTGTAGTGGGTTGATAAGACCAGGCGTACTACCTCTAGTCGTATTTGCCGCAACCTGCTGTGGAGTCAAATTCCTCATGACTCTCCGACGAATCTCGTTCTCCTTTGATTCGTCAGATGTTGGGTGCCATGAGACCATGGTATATCGCGGTCTCATCCTGGAGCTCTCCATGTTTAGAGCATTCTGCTTTCTTCGGCCCTCCAGAGGCATCCTCATGAGGATATCACTCCAGCATACCCGAGGGTCGATGCGGCGAATAGCTTCGTAGTACCACCAGGGGTTTCGAGTCCCGATCTGGCATAAGTCAGATATAGACGATATAATGGCGTTACGAAATAAGCTTACTATGTCGGGCAAGATTGAGAAATCGCGAAGAGGTTTCGCCTTTTTTGCCCTCTTTCCTGGCTCTGCTGGTAGTGGATTGCTTTCATATATTATATTTCCCTCGGTGTCTCTCTTGAGTGGTGGTGGTTGAGATTGACGGAAGTCTTCCCAACCGGGAGGGGGGCACAAGGTGTACAGAATCTATGATGATGGTAAGCAAAGCTTCCAGCCTGAAAACTTAGATCAGTATGATTGCTTACATTAGGCCATTCATTGCTTGTCCATGCCGCTTGCCTACTCATGCTTTAGTCTATTGTTAACATATGTGACCCAACAGTTATCCTACCCAGGGACAAAACCTGTTACATCCGTCGGGACAGATCCTACTGGACGAGGCTCGACTATCCCCGTGTCAATGATCTTTCCGAGAAGCAATCATCTCAACTGGCTACTCACTGTATGCTGTCGGTCCACCAGGACGTACTACAGTATCTGTAGCTTCCACGAAGTCCGCCGTCTGATCCCAAGGTGTTTCATCTATACTTTGTGGGGAATCTGCGTCCATGACGTCTCGACGAATTTTCGTACAGCACCGGAATGTTGTTGTGCCCGAGTGGCAGCTAAGCTTATAGCAAAGGAGCGGATACTGAACGAACAAATGATAATAATACGTTTATAAGCGATCGTTCGATGACTGGAACCTAGCAAGTATGGCGATGCTTCCAGCACGAAACTTGCAAGCAGCTTAAGTTGCACTGGTCTCTTGGGACAACAAGGTTTCTTGTCTGCCAAAGGCTTTGCCTTCAAGCCCAAAATTCAAGATGTTCGCAAAACAACTTAGCGGGTGCAAGATGCAAGATGCAAGCCAACTTAGAAAGGGGCTGAGGATTCGAGAGCTTAATTAAGTTCAAGGAGGTGAACAACTTAATCCCTAAAATATTCCCTACATGACCCAAAATCGGTGTTGAGAGAAATTTCAACACAAGACCTTTGGTGTGAACAAGGCATTTGGGCAGCTTTGCCCTTAGCCTCGAAGACGCGAGCAGACCACGCGACTGGCGTGTTTTTGGGCATGGTCGTATGTCTAGACGATGCCTATAAGTTTGAAGTCTATGCTTGTGGCAGTAGAAATGAACGTAGTGTAGGTATACAAGCTACGGGCGTAAGTATTTATAAGTAAAGGTAGGTAAGGTAGGTTCAAGGGAGTATATAATGTTTAATCAATCTTAAGCTATTGAGAAGCTGAATGGCTACTGATTTTCTTCAGTGATACCAGCATATAAAGACGTATAGCAATATAACTTGGATTCAGGGATACAGACTTGCTTATCAAATTCTGTAAAGATAGAGAAGATGTATTTAACATGCGTGGAATTCAGCAGAAGTGTCCAGCCAGGTAAGAAAGCCAGCTCCTGCCAATGGAAGATTCTCGAGCCTGAAATATCTCCTTCAATAATGATAATTGTCATGAAGACACTTAGAACCAGAGGCCGCTGTGTGAACCGTCGAGCGAAGCTGTCCAATCGTGATTGCAACGTTGAACATCGTTTTTTGCCCGATGATGCCGATGCCTCTTACTTTGTAAGGCTCTAGTAAGAGATCCATGTTTAATGGAGTGCTAGGGTCGGTATAAAGGTATTTAAAGTGTGCTTAGAAGTGTCCATTCAAATGAAAAAGCCCATCTTCGATAATGTACAGATCTCCAATCTGTAACAATTTGTTTTAGAAAGATAACTCTCGACCGAGCACAGAACACCAGAGACAGCTGTGTGACCGTCGAGTGAAGCTGTCCAGTTTCAAAGCCACGAGACACGAGACCCGTCATATGTCTGAGCGTATACTGGACTCAGTCCAAGGACAATCAGGACACCATCGCTCCCCTTGCCACTGACGCAATACATATTCTGGCATACTGGACTCAGTCCAAGGACAATCAGGACACCATCGCTCCCCTTGTCACTGACGCAATACATATTCTGGCATACTGGACTCAGTCCAAGGACAATCAGGACACCATCGCTCCCCTTGCCACTGACGCAATACATATTCTGGCATACCGCTCCAACTAACAGGCTGGTGTACTGAAATTCTGTTAGGCCAGTCGGGTGCTCCTTGTCATATGTCCGGGATCTTGTCTCCATCCAAACCGACGTGCGGGACAAAGATCGACTTGGACTCTCTGGATACTTTCTCAACCTTCAAGAAGATATTCCAGTGGGCACTGCAGGAAGATCTGTTCCATACTTCAGGTGGAACGTCTTTCGGGTACTCTCGGCTTATATCAGTGTCGGGGATCTTGAACTGTGCCTAGGAGTGTCCTTCATATGCAAAAGCCAAGTTTTGATGATTCACAGATCTTACATTTGTAAATCATGGTCCTCTAACGACGACTCAAACGAACACAGAGAACAAGAATCCCTGCGAGACGATCACACCGACCGTCGAGGAAGCTTTCAGGGTCCAAAAAACGAGATTCGTCATGGATTCATGCTATATTTTGCAGAAACCTAATCGAAGCTTTTGGGATGCGCTTAGAAAGCATCCATATATTGGAGCCAAATTCTGTTAGTAAACAGGCGTCGTCGTGGTCTTGTGTATATCCACAATCATCCGGTCAGGGGGGACAAAGAATGAGCATGCTCGAGAGACAATCATGCCGACCGTTAATGAAGCTGTTTATTACTGGGAGACGGGATTCGTCATAAATCCAGGATTATACTAGACTGCTAGGATCGACATGGAGAATGTTGCCGGATCGGTCTATAAAGAGCTCCTTACGACCCTGGACGTACTTCGGAGTCTTCATCCATATCGCAAAACCATTCTTCAATAATACACGCATCTCGTGTTTTCACTATTTGTTTCGATAGTGAGAGGCCGTCGAAAGAACATAGAGGTGAATCCATGCCGAGACCGAGATGGAGTAATTCTCTGGATCATCTATTGCACTTCTTGGGAGTGTTCCATGTATCAAAGTCAGTTTCTGCAAGATAGAGATCCTGGATTTAGTGCAACAGAAGGTGTTCAACCATATTTAAAAGGTCCAGCTTGACTGGAGGCTATCGGCAAGCGAAGGTGGCTAGCCGGCTTGGCTCGGCCAATGCCGGCCGCTAGAGAACAAGGAGATTAAGCAGGGAAAAGGGGATAAATAGGCCGTTCCCCCTTCTGTTTCCCCCATCATCTCTTCCTGTTTCTCCATCCCTTAGGATTCAGCCAGAAACGCGCTTTTGCCCCACCCACCCACTCCATAGACTCAGTCGCTTAGATAGAGGGAGTGCTTGGCACCTCAGGGCGGCTTCCGGGGCAAATTTTAGCCCTGGAGACCGCCAGGGGCCGCCGGGTTTGCCCAAACACATTTAATATATATTCGTTCAAACGGAGGCGATGCCCGATAGAAGCGACCTTCTGTCAATACTTGAAACTCAAGTTTTCGCCTATGATATCAACAGTGAGAGGCCGTCCAAGAGACAGAGATGAATCCATATCCAGACCGAGAGATGAAACGTCGTAATCGAGCTCTTAATTTTGAGATAGCGATTAACCCGTTCGCGAAAGCTCCGAATGTGCCAGAAAGCTCTCCAGACACATACCCCATGACTTGCGCCCCATACACCAACATGTACGTTTGTTGTGAAGAGATCGGATAAGATGCCAATTCTGGCCAAAGCTCTAGGAACACAGAACAGTGTTGATTTAAGAAGGAGACCGGTCGGAATTTAGCTGCTGCTGCTGCCATGTGATACATCGAAAGCTGCTTCATTGACCCTATGTTTGTAACGTTGGACTCGATAACGATGAGCAGTCAACAAAGGCTGAAACTGATTAACGCCCAGACTCGTATCTCAGGAGTCCTTTACTGGGTCTTGGATAGAACCTAGACGGGGCGTTCATTCTCCTATCAAATTCAGACTCTGCCACCAATATACAGTCACTCTTGTTTGAAAGGATGATTGGCAGTGAAGATAGGTACTGAATGGCCGGATCGGTTCGGGGATCGCAGTTCCAGAGACGGAAGATAATCCTTGAGTTTTTAATATAGCATCATCGGTAACGGTGAGCGGTCAAAGGGATGGAGAGATACATCCGAACTCAGGCTGAGGCGGCAGGAATCGTCATCGAAGATCTTGTACTTGCGTGTGAAGTCTCCATTGGCAACAAATTGCCAATTTTTGTTGAAAGGCAGACCTTATATCTGCCATATATACGTCGATAATGAAGGCTGCTCAAAGCACAGATAGATGAACTTGCCTGTCAGTATTGACTTAGTTCAATCTCCTCATGCCGACTTCGATGCTGAGTCCGAGTTTATTCGATATTTTCGCGCTTTGGCTCTATTCGTGGTTGTCTTCTCTTGTGGCCATCAACAGCACAGAGAGAAACATTCTTGCTTAGACTGGGGGAGTCAATTTTCCATTGTCTCGATTCGAACCAGGAGGAGTCTCATCATTCGACACCACAAAGCCAATCTTCTTAGGCTTTCTGTTCCAATTGTCGTTCCCGAGGTATCCATTGAAAAACAATCATTGAGATAACTTAATAAACTCCTTTCTCATTTTTTTCATGGCAGCCTTCGTCAAAAATGACTGCTTGAGTTTCGAATCCAATATGATGGCAGTCGGTGTTGATAACAGTAGAGCAGAGTCTGAAGCACTACGTGTCGGGCGAGAATTTGGGCTCCTTTCGGTGTAATTAATCTCTCCAATGGAATCGTTGCACCTTGTACTTCTCCGATGCCATTTCCTTCCGCGCGGGTTGCGCTTAGCGGCAATTTTACCGATTGGTGGCGTCAAACTATCCTTGGTTAGACTTCATTCCGCCATCAACACTCTCATCCATTTATTGCAAATCCACCACGAACACCAGTGTATAATAGTATCGATCGACTTCCGGTTTGCTATTGTACAGTGTGTATGCTTTTATGCGTCGTCCAAGGATGATTGATATGAAGAGAAGTCGAGCAGAAACCTCAGACCAGTGAATTTGTGTGTTCCGTACCCAACCAACGGTTGGCAAGATGCTCCATCCCAAGGTGGAGTGAAGTCTACGTATAGTAACACGGCGTTGTGACCAGAAAATTATCGCATTCTGGGACTGCGAAAGGTAAAGTGAGGCTTTGCGACTTTCCTTCGGGGATTTCAGCAATAAGGTTGCAATCTTCCTCTTTGAGAGTTAAGGCCGATCTTGGTGATGAAAGATAGATAGTCAGCTTGAATCAAAGCTGCGTATTACGCTCATTTTGGTGTTTGTGGCGTGCTTTCTTCTGGTACGAGACGGCTAAAAGAAAGCGCTGCTGTTACAGCAAAGATAACTGATATCACGATAAGTCTTTTGTCCGAACGGAGGCAATCGTGAGAAAAGCGCACACAAGAACCGCCGAATTAACGAGAAGGTGGGAAGGCCATGGTATTGCGCGATGCGTGGATGAGAACGTACCAGACGTTGGGATGTTGCAAGGAGGGAAGGAACTCGTCCTCATAAAGAAGCAATAATTTGAGAATTGTTCTAAAGAAACAAGATTCAAGCGTCGATAGGTGAGTCCAAGGAAAGGAGCAGCAGCCAAGGATGGAGCCACAATGGATTGAATGAAGTTAGCCTCCCATAAACGAGGCCAAGGAGAAAATAAGTAACCAAAATATCCCATAAAGGAATGGTGGAGGTTGGTTGCGAAGGTATGTTTTAGAAAGAAGTTTTTGGGTGGGAAAGTTAGCCTTTTTATGTTCCATGGACCCGGCCTCCCCGGTAAATGTCCCTTTCACAATATGGCGAATGGGTGTTCATCCGTTTGGTTCGACAGGTGAAGGCAATGATGCTGGTCGAAGTGCTTGTTAAGCTATTGTGAAGATAATGTACACTGGAGTGGGGAATAACAGGTGAATGAGACAGCGCTGCTCGTTGAGAGCTTATTCAGCTTCGAAGGTATTCTTCAATCTGTGGTGAAGATGTTCGCCCACCCAGCACGCTCGTACTCTGGATCCAGCCAGCCCTCCATATTGATAGGCCCAGCTGGTTGGTACGTTCCAATCCTCGCGGAGTTGAAATGATTCTCCCAGAAGTTCGTGTCCACTTCTTGGGAAGGGTCCCAAGGCTGGCTGGGGTCGATTGGCAATACCTCCAAAGAATTCGATCTAACCATAGTTGATTCAATTGCTGCTTGTGTCCCTTGGTGTAAATCTGCTGAGCCACTTCCAGTTGTTCGAGTCCTAAGCTCGTTCGCAGGAACATGATAGCCCAGTATTGTTGTCCGGTTATGGATATTGTGGTTTGCAGCGTGTTGATTTCTAACGATTCCGGTCCAGTTCTGCGGAAAGGACTGAGCTCCGATCGAGTGTGGCTCATGGGATGCATGTTGTGCGATTAGTGAATCATTGTTGTAAGTCTGCTTTTGTTTCTCGTCGGTCATTCTTGGTACTTCGTCCGAGGTGACAATGTCCTGCAAAGCCACATATCAGAGTTCTGCAGCATAGAAAGGTTGATGCCTGTAATGAAACTTACTGCAGGACGCTCTTGGCTATTGTTCAAACTCTTGTCGTCGCCCGCCAAATCCAGCTTGCTTGACTCATCTTCATCTTCGAGCTTAACCGCATGTTCGCTATGGTATGTCTCGCTGGTGGTACTTTGTCCACTACTTTGTTCGTCCTCTTGATTTATCCCATTGTCAGAATCTTCAGGCTCAGTTACAGTCTGCTTAGCCCTCCTAGCCTCTCGTGCGGACTTCTTTATAGCGTTGTAACTTGGTCCTCGTCCGAGTGGATTCTCTGATGGATGAAGGATAATACCACCTGCGACACCTAGGCTGGGATTCTCTAAACCAGGCGTAGTACCACGAGTGGTGTTTAGAGCCATTTGCTGGTCAGTCAACTGAGCAAAGACAGCAGCTCGCACAGCATTTTCGTCCTTGTGCTTGGCCTTGGCATGCCATGAGACCAAGCAATAGTTAGTACGCATGCGAATTGCTCGCATGTTCAAGATATTAGGAGTAGGTCGAGGCCGGGACATCCTCATCGTGATGTCCTGCCATCTAATGCGTCCGTCCCATCTTCGCCATTCCTCGATCAGCAGAGGTGATTCCAAGGTACCGATCTTGTTTGGGAAGCGTTAGTTGAATTTGCTAGCAGCATGGGCATAACTTACGCGGTCCGGCAAGATATCGAAAGCACGGAGGAGTCGAGGCTCTTCGCCAGGTTCAGGGTCATTCTCCTCCATTTCTCTTCCTCTGGCATCGCGCTGTACTGGCGGAAGCCTAGAGGAAGCGAATTTTTTCCACGCCTCTGGCGGGAAAAGCTCGTACATTATCTATGGAATGTCAGCACGTAGCTTGAAACAAGGCAAGAACAGCTCTTACGTCTGAAAGATTGTCTTTACTCCAGCTAGCTTGTCTGCTAAACGTTAGTCTGTATATTTGATGAAACATGATGGAATGTTGGTTGATCGCACCCTGGATGGAACGAGGTCTTGTCAAATGGTGTGGATCCCTCCTGTCGGGGCACCACTGCAAGAACATCAGCAACTGCATCTAGTGAGGAGGCAATACATCTATGGTTACCATATGTTGTTCGTCCTCCTAGTGCTATAACTCTACTGCTCACAGCCAGATAGCCTGGAGTCTGATTCCAGGGCAAGTCGTTGGAAGCCATGTTGTGATCGTGAGGTTTGTGCGAAAAGGGGCTAGATCTTGGAACTCTGATAATGGCAGAGATCTTGAAGGTAAAGGTGAGGTGTCTTACTATGCAATGTACTAACACCTGAAAGCTAGAATCTGGACGGTTTGGAAGCAAAATAGCCAGAATACTGCGGTTGCAGATGGCTTACTAAAGTTCACAAATGTTCAGGTTTGTGCGTTTAGACGATCGTCGCAATATGGTTAGGCTTGGAACCTGTGAATCTAATGGCTTTCCTTTGTTTATCCGAGAAGCTCGGGCCTCAAACCCTAAGTTTCTCCGAGATCATGTTACCTGGTATTAAAGGGGTGGCTGGGAGCGTCCCAGAGTGTCCTTCTGTAATGATAGCTTTTCCAGTACGACATCCCGGTAGGTCAGGGTTCAAGACTAGAGACACATGTTAGGAGGATGAGGCACGCAGTGCATTCTTTGTTAGATGTCCTGCCAAAGTTGGGTTTATGAGCAGAAGGGAGTCTCGTCAGATGAGAAGGTATACAGGATAATGTTGATATCAACAGGATGAAAGCTTTATGCTTGATAAAAGGATCTGCTATGGGAATTGAACAGGTCTAGAAGCTGTGCGGGAGTCGAAGGAGCGTTGGTATACAAAGATGAACAAAGCACTCGTCCCACTCTTCCAAGACTGAGACGGCAAACTCACTGCTTCCGCCCATGTGCGGCCCATGTTGACTGATTCACGCCACAAGAAAGAAATCCCCTGTCGTTGTCAAAAATCTGTTCAACTGCTAGGTAAACCTATAGCAAGGAGAGCTATCAATTTATTAGAAAAAAGATTGCCACCATACCTAGCTGACAGTTACTAAGGCGGTGGGGAAAGGACCAGTTTTGAGCGACTTGACAGATTTTGTCGACAGTGAGTAAGGTAGTAACTATAAATCCTGAGAACATTGTTATCCATTGGTAGATCTCAAGCCGGAAAAGACTAGGCAGACCTACCGAGCCGGAATCTCACGCATCCCAAATTGGAGAAGGCCAGAGTCGAAGAACCTGGAGCACGAACACCAATCGCAGAAACATAGGACCACAGCATACAGGGAACTTAAACGCTCAAACAAAGAGAGCTGAACTTGAAGCATTCATGGTAAACAGCATTCCGTCAAAGGGATATGGGTACGAGAGACTGCCACCAAGCGAACCTCGATCTCATGTACGTATAGCTGGACTAGAAATACTTAAGTCGAGAGACACAACTAAGAAACCGTACTGGGTAAACGCATTATTTTCACGCATCAGACTCTCCCCATTTGCAATTCCACCGCCAGAATCAAGCTAGCAGAACCCAATTTTATTGAATCAGGAAGGTATCCCAGAACAAGAAGTCCTGGCAGAAGATACTCAGCAAGCTGAAAAGAAGCTTCCCATAGACCAAATCAACCAAATCGCCCGAAGGTATTGTATCTGGGTTAGTGCCATTTGACGGGAACCACTCTTTAGAGATCAGGAAGACAGCTGATCCGATTGAAATATCTCTAATCATTGGTAGGTTTGGCGAGATTGGACTTCACTCCCGATGGTACTGTCCTGTTCAGGAGAATGAAACACTGGTTTGCACTTGTGCCTTGAAATTTCGAGAGTAGAGAGAGATCGGGAAAACCAACAAAATGGTATGACGCGTTGCTACATTGTAATACGGTTTAATTCGGTCTATTCTTGGGGACGGTGTGTGAAAAGATCGATAAAACTATCAGCAATGTCTACTATATCTACCATGACGTCCCTCCAACCTGAATCTCCTCCAAGATCATCAACACCAGTTTTCCACTAATCACTAGAGCTACTTCATCTAGAACAGTAGCTTTATAAAGGATCATTCTCCATTCTTTGTATGGAAAGAAGGAAAAAACACCCTTGCCCCTTATGATTGAACTGAAATGGGCATATTACTTGACCATATATCTGGGATGGTGACTGCCGCGAATGGGGGTTCTCGGCGCTCATGGTTGTAAGGTATACTTAAGAGATAAAAATATTGCAGTTTCCTACGGGGTTCTAAATGGTACGGGATAGGTTTCTTAGAACGGAACTGCGTGTATTTGACGAATCCGTGGGAAGCTATCAAGGGTGCTATCATTTGCGTTGAGTTTTCCGAATAGAGAATCTGGGCTGGTGTCTTTACGATGAGGGAGAAAACCTGGGGAGAAGTAAATAGATTGGAGGGGATTGAGGTACTGGGGGCAGAGGTCTTGTCCAATTGATGAAGGACCTGCTTCTATTGAGCCCGCTCGGCTTCTGACGCATAGGGAATCAAACTCAAATATAAGGAATCAAAAGAAGAAAATGGAATACAGGGGGGTTTGAGGTTTCTGTTGGACTAGGTTCAGTTGATAAGAAGCCTATACAAGTCGATGAGACGGTTGCAACATTAATAGCGATAGAAATGAGTCTACTCTGGAGAGTGCGCTAAGGATGCTATGCTCAAAAAGGCTGTGTAAATCATCGAGACGTAGAAGTCGATTCGTAGTCCCGGCAGAAGAAGTAAAATGCTGTCAGGGAATGTGAGGGTATTTTCATTATAAGAACGAAGCTCTATAAACTGTGAATTATATACAAAACGCTCAAAATCCCATAAGGTGAACACACTCAATTCGCGATTGTTCTGTGTCATGAATCATTGTCGGAACCTCTCCGAATGAACTCCAATATTCTTGCGCGTTCAACCTAAAAGAGAGATGTCTCGATAATTCAAAGATATTCAGGTGAACCCTTGTCGAGGAAACTCTGTGTCCTCATTATCAAGCGTGTGTGGCAAAGCACAACTACAGTTTATCGGCGTAAATCCAGCCATATGAGACACAGTGTGTCCCGGAAGAGTACCAGTGGACTGCTCCTCTCCGACGTCCGTATAGGGCGGTCGATAACCAAGTGGCTGAGGTGGGCTCATAGGTTGATGCTGCTGCTGCACAACAGGCAGCGTCTGAAATATCGGATTGTAGGGAGACTTCGTTGGCAAAGTCTGGATCATCATTGAAACAAGGCGTCAAACCTTGAGCCCAGCACCTCCAACCCCCCCCCAAAAGCTAGTTTGCCCTATCCCTTCATGTCCTCCAACGCGTCAAATTTCTCATAGGTCCGGCAGACGCAGCCACCAATGGTTACTGGCCTATCGAATCCCACTTGGCTCTTGAGTCTATAATCTTGATGGCGAGCTTCGCATACAGTCCAGCGAACCTCCCTTCTCACGGTGGCGATTCGTCGCCGCAAAGGGCGCTTGCGCTCCGCGAGCGCTTACTGCCGCCATAGATCCTCCGGCTCAGGAGGATCTTCTAACCCCCTACTTGTTTACCACCTTGCTGGGTTCTCTACCAGCGCATACGAAACCACCCATCTGCCACCTGCTGGGCTGAGGCCCAATTGGTGCATCGTCTGAACTGATAGGGCGACGCTAATGGTCTCCAGATTTGAGCAAAATCGCTGAGTGAGCGAACTCGTTCTGTCTTCCGGGCTCCACATCAAGGCCCGATAGGCACCTCCTCCATGCTTCCCCCGAACGTCTTGGATACGCCCCATCGCTTGGTGGATAGAAACAACTTATCTGCTTCCTCCAAGTTCCACACCAGGACCAACCCGGCTTTCCCTGTACGCCTCTGATGGGCGTCCTCGCAACCCAACTTCCTTGAAATAGTTGGCTGGTAGAGTTGTGCTCGGTAGATTCAAACCACCTAAGTACTCGTTCTGGGCAGTAGAGGCCCATCGTAGTGCTTTGCCAGTGCACTTGGAACCACGTAGGTTGGAGCACAGTTGGTGAATCGTGTGACTGGTTGGGAAACGCCAGTGGTCTTCATATGCTCGCATAACCACCGAGCAAATGAACTCGTTTATTCAAGCAAGTTCCAAGTCTGCTTCCCCCAAATTCCACACCAATCCATATGGCTTTGGAGATACTGCTGGCACGACGAATCTTGGCTGATTCCAGTGCGTTGCTTAACCCCCAATGGGTACAGAGGTCTGTGGTGACACACGCAGCAGAATAAAGTGAGCCTTAGGGCTCGTTGACTGGTGGTGGGGAAGGAAGCGGAGGTGATGACCAGGCTCATAACCTTCGATCGGCGGCGTCAAGTCTAGCACATCCATCGTGCTAGGCTTAATGACAAACATGCAAGAACTTATCAGAGGAGATTGATCTGAGTCGCTAGCTTTCCACGAGTCCGCTACGGCGCAGTACACGATATTGATATTTGGGGGATAAGCCTCGCTCGAAGAACAAGGCCTAAAACTTCAGCAGAGCTCTTTTAAGTTTCCCTGAACCGGCGGCCATCCCGAAGGAGCTCCTGTGGTTAGCTCTTGAAACTCTTTTCGCTCTGTGTCTGTGGAGCGGTCGATGATACTTCGCAATGGATGTGCCAGATCACGACCTAACGCTACAGGTGTCCCGGTTCTGGTGGACCCACCCGGCTTTGGATGATTTTGCATTGCACTCAGTACTGCAGAGTTCTAATCGTACTTGGTAGCACTATGGTATTTACAGCCGGGGTCAGTGCCCCAAATTCCACCACCAATATCCACAGAAATACCAGCCCGCATCCCTCCCCAAAACCCAAACCACCTTTGCTCTTCGCCCAAGCAGCCTTTGCCAAGGAGATGCCCAAAGGCATTCCGTCCATGCCTGTCAACCATTGAAGTGCAACCCAATATTGGTGCGTTCGTTCGCTTTCCAGGGGGTGGGCAGTCAGCGTCTCCCGGCAAAAATGTGCCATCGCCCACCCCCTGGGGGAAAAATAGGTCTCAAAGACCAAGTCTAAGTCCAACGCAATATTGGTGCGCTCGTTCGCTTTCCAGGGGTGGGCAGTCAGCGTCTCCCGGCAAAAATGTGCCATCGCCCACCCCCTGGGGAAAAAAAAGGTCTCAAAGACCAAGTGGAAGCCCAACGCAATATTGGTGCGCTCGTTCGTGATCCAGGGGGTGGGCAGTCAGCGTCTCCCGGCAAAAATGTGCCATCGCCCACCCCCTGGGGAAAAAAAGGGTCTCAAGGACCAAGTCTAAGTTCAACGCAATATTGGTGCGTTCGTTCGAGGGGGTGGGAAGTTAGCAGTCTCCACAAAACTCTGCAACTCCCACCCCCTCGAAAATAGATGGTCAAAAGGACCACTTGGAGTTTCGGAACAATATTGGTGCGTTCGTTCGAGGGGGTGGGAAGTCAGCATCCCTTTGTAAGCCACTGCCGACTCCCACCCCCTCGAAAACAAGAGGTCTAAAAGACCACGTGAAGTTTCGGCCCGCTATTGGTGCGTTCGTTCTAGGGGGTGGGAGGTTCCTGGCAGTCTCGCCAACCCTCTGCCCAGCTCCCACCCCCTAGATAAAAAGTGGTCTCGGAGACCAAGTCGAACCTCGGTGCGGTATTGGTGCCCTTGTTCGATTTTTAGGGGGTGGGAGGTCCCTGGCAGTCTCACAGAACCTCTGCCCAATTCCCACCCCCTAGAGGTATTGTGGTTCATATAACCACTCGGAAAGTGGAATCCAAGACAAGAGACCTCGAAATCCCAAACGCCCGCCCAAATCCCCAACGCCGAAAAAGCACGCCCAAACGCCCAAACGCCCAAACACCAAACGCCCAAAAGCACACCAAACGCCAAAAAGCACGCCAAACGCCCCAACGCCCAAACACCCCAACGCCCCAACGCCCAAACACCCAAACACTCAAACACCAAACACCAAACACCCAAACACCAAACACCCCCAACCTATAAGCTAAAAAGCAAACACCCCCAACCTCTAAGCTAAAAAGCAAACATAAAAAAGCACAAGCTAAAAAGCTAACCTAGAAACAGCGATCCGGAAAGCAACTAAAAAAATAAGACGTCGAAAAGGAATCTCACTGGCCCATATAACTAGAGCTAGGATGGTCTCTCAAGAATATCTGAATCGACATTTCCAACCCACGGAGATTCACACCACTATTGGTGCGTTCGTTCGGATGGCACGAATGGTGCGTTTGTTTGACATCCGCAAGAGACCGGTGGTTCTGACGGCCAACATATGGACGTCGCCCCGCAATCATGATTTTGACAGCCGACAAACAGATTTGGCGTAACCATCCTTTAAAAAAATATTAAAAAAAAGGCTTGGAAAGCCTCCAGACAACACCCCGATATTGGTGCGTTCGTTCGTCCGGCACCAGTGCTGGGTTTTTGGCTATCTGAGAAAGCGGGTGGTTCTGACGGCCGACAGGTCGAACTTGGCCTAACCACCCACCTCCCACATGTAAAGTGGTGTAGGATACCACCAATAAGGTCCCGGAGCGAAGATGCGATACAAGGACCAAGGCTTCGTTATTACCTATAAATATCTCCATTGCCCTCGAAAAAGATTTCCAGTGCCCCCGTAAGAGGGCACCTCTCCCGCAAAGACAGGAGCGCGCCATTGACGCAGTTGAGAGCCAGGTTAGGCAGTAGCTGGGATTCATGAAAAGTGGCCTGGATTGCAAGGGAGGAGATGGATAGCAAGAGAGGAAGTTTTCTTGGCGCAAAGTCGAAGTCCGATATTGTTGCTGTTGAGCAATTGCAGCAGAATTGCTTCGGTTCTTCTCTATTGCATGGATTAGCCTTTGCCATGTTGGAGAGATCTGAGGGACTCACTTCCATCACCTCTGGTTTCTGCCCCAACAAGCCCAGGGATGTGTGGAGAGCGGCGCTGAAGCTTTGTCGACTCGTTCGCTGGAATCTGGACTAGGCAGTGTTCTGTTGAACTTTCTCCGAGGAACTCACGCCCATCACGTCTGCAGAAAGCAGACGGACTACAGTTAACGCCTTTTTATTTGTACTGAAAGCTATAAGAAATACAAGGACATGTTCAAAAACCGAACCATAACAGACTCATAACTTGCTGGTATATATATGCATTGTATCTCCATCGTTGTACTTCCACCAACTTCCACCAACTATCGTCCAACGCACGAGACCCAGCCGGCTGGCCGTCTTGCCATAATCAACTATCGTCCAACGCACGAGACCCAGCCGGCTGGCCGTCTTGCCATAACCAACTATCGTCCAACGCACGAGACCCAGCCGGCTGGCCGTCTTGCCGTAACCAACTTTGTCAACAAGGACAAAGCGTCCTCGTCCAGTGCACCATCACAGCGACAGTGTTAGTGGCTTCTTATACCAAGAAGGCTTTGGCCCATGAACATAGAGGAAGCAGCCGGGCTCGCCAAAGGGTCACAGAGACCCAAGGCGAGGACGTCCCTTGTGGAGACTTCCGGAACTTGTGCTTTCGTGCATATGCTATGTAGATGCTTGCAAGCATCGTCGTTAGCTGGTATCGGACGTGTAAGAATGTGAGCACGTTGACTTACGTGCTAGGACGTATTGTCCCATCTTCGCTGCCAGCCTCTTGAACAGCTTGGCATTAGAGGTACCTTCAGCAGGGATCAGAGAGGTCCGAACGATAACCTAGAGGCAGGACGCGGAAAGGTATTGTTGAGGGTGACAGGCCGATTTCCTGGGAACCAGACTTGCGATTGGTTATACCAAAGTGAATGCTCCTTTGCCAATGTACTCCACCACATTGTAGGTGTTGTCTTTCTTCCAATGCATGCCTTGAGAGAATCGTTCATTGCCGCTGCAAGTGCTTTTAGAGCAATCAAATTCAATGGCGTGTCTTCGCTATTTCCAATTCCTTGAGGTTTCCGGAGACCTAGGTTCTATTAGTGGGCAGTTCACCAACTGGGTGTGATGGGATTTTGTCTAGTGAGTGGCTTACAGGAGTTGGCACCAGAACCCAGCCGATTAGACATGCAACTCGGTCGATCCCGAGGACTGTTGGGGGCAGCAGGTTGACTTTCTATCTGGGCTGTTACATCGTCATGATAAAGGCCTGTCATAAAGCTAGTCCAAGTAGGATAGTAATAGTAGAGGCCAAACCAAACCCTTCGTCACTCGGACGTGAAGGTTTGTCGTTCCAAAGGACTGTTGATGGCAGCAGGTTGATACTCTATCCGACGTATCATGGCGCTGATACAAAGAAGGTAGCAATGGTGGAAGATCGAACCGGGGAATAAGCAGTAGCAGCGGAAGCGATGCTGTGAGTGTGCGGATGTGAGCTTTTGTTTCTTATTAGTCTCTTCTCCGACGGCATCTGAATGAGAGCTTGAAAACTGCAGCTAAGTAAGAAGTGTGGTTGGCGCCATTCTGGATCCTAAAGCGTGTCTGTGTTCAAGCGGCTACATGGTTCGCTTGGTGGACGAACAGCGTGATTCTATTTCTCTCAAGTCAGCAGATGATCTCAAGGCTTGCACCCTGGAGTGGGTGGTGACTGAGAGGAAGAGCTCGTGTGTGTGGAGAGAGCGTGATGTGATGGAGGTGAAAAGGAGGAAAGCAAGCATATCGGTCGATCGTGGTGAGATGCTTACAAAAGCTGTTCTCATTGCAAGGTATCATCTACTTGGGGTACCCTTGGATGGTCGATCCCACCTTACTTCAAGAACAACCCCGTTTTCAAGGGGAGTAAATCTCGGTCTGAAAAAGGCTGCAGACGAGAGCCGTTGGTTTGGATATCGTTCCTATCGTTATGTCTGTCAGCTCAGGTACAAATACCATTCCAGCAAGTAAAAGACCTTACCAGTATCATTATTCGAAGCTGTGGTAAACCTCATCTTAACTGTGTGCTGTATCTTGTTGATCGTCGGCTATTGGTCTAAGGCCGGCACTAGACACAACTCCCTGAACATCAGACCGGATCAGCAACCTTCACAGTCGACGCAAGTGAAGCAAGTCTTACAGAATCAATCGACATGCTCAACCTACGTTCGGAACCATTCTCTTCGTTCCTGAACGACGGCACCAACCTGAGCACAAGGAATGTGTCAGTAGATGAAGTGAGCGATACTTAGGACGTGAGAGCGAGGACCTTACTGCACAGACACAAGCTTCGTGCTGATGTACTGGATCCTGACGATCATCGACTGCTAGTTTCAACAGTGCAAATACCAAATCGTCAGATGATGGAGACACTGAGACGGTGTCTCTGAATATCATGGCCTGGGATTGTGCGGGTTATGTTTGCTTTGGTCTGCAATGCCGCACATCCAAGACCTAGTTTGGATTGTCAGGTCCAGGGAAGCCGCAAATCTAGACACAAAAACAGTATTAGGAGATGCAACAAGTTGCACACTCAAGACGTAGAAGTAAGAGAGCTTACTGTACTTACAGAGATCTCTGGGACTTCAACAGCCCTGAAGTATGGATCTTCGAGTTGATGGCCTGGGGGTGCACGGTCGCTTTGAGCCTGGACTTGGAGACCGACCGCACACCCCAGGCCCACCCTGGATCGTCAGGTCCAGGGGTCCCCGGATCTTGATACAGGAACATTGTCAGAAGGTGCAAAAAGCCGTACGGCTTGTTGTGAAGATAGGATGACTTACTTGGGTGACAGAAGTCTCTGGGACTTCAACAGCCCTGAAGTATGGATCTTCGAGTTGATGGCCTGGGGGTGCACGGTCGCGTTGGGCTTGGTCTTGAAGACCGACCGCACACCCCAGGCCGCTTATTGTCAATGTTACATACCCCTTGTGCTCAAGGCACTGTGCACCCGTGCCCCCTTTTTCCTCTTCACGGCTATTAGTAACTGTGGCTTTGGTGCTGGCCGTGAAGAGGAATTTAGGGGCACAGGCAAGATTGAAGTGTAGCTTTGATGGATGATGAAGAGGAAGAGAAATTGGATGTCAGGCGAGGTGAAAATATAGGTAGGGGCGATCACAACAAATGATTCATTGTGTGTAGCGCCATTACCAATGGCGTTAGTGTGGGTCACGAGTATGAAATTAGGGAGCCTTCTGGCTGATTCGGTAGGTGGTGTTGGACGGAGCCGAAGTAGGGCCGAATAAATAGTGACGTTCAACAGCTTCGGGGATAGGGCGGCGATCTGTCAGTCACAAGCATTGACAAGCCCCTGGTAAAGACAGAGAGGAAAGCATCGGAGAGGGAAAGATGAGCATTGGGAGACGGAGAGATGAGCAGCAGGAGAGTTGGAGGAAGGGGTTGGCATGACATTGAATGCTAAAGGGAATCTTTCTCTGCCTCTATCTGCCATGACCTGTTCCTTCCTTCTTACCCTGGGTTTGCTCTATTCCATGGCTTTCATCACAAGAAACTTCGACATGGTGATATCTCTCTGGCTGTGCCCTTCCTGGAAAGTCCTTCCGGCTTAGAGTTTTCTCTCTACAGTACCTTGCCTACCTTACCTAGTATTCCTTGGTCACGTAGCCGGACATACCTGTCTCAAAGGAAGCTAGCATGACCTGTGAAGCTCGGAACTTTGGGTGCCGATCCGGAAGCCTGTCTAATAGTCTTGGGCTGGCCTCCGAAATAAGGCTGTGGACATTAGTATAGTGATAGCGTTTCAATCGTCGTACGCCAACAAGGCTCCAAAGCCCAACAGCAATCAATGAGAGTACAGGTGATACCGCGTGGTCCCTTCCCATCCAAGAGTTGAAGCTCGATTGCAATGAAAACCCCAGGGTAAGGCGGCTGATATTGCAAGATCTTTGCATTTCTCAAGCAGTCGTCTACCGAAGCTACTGGTCCTATTTCAGGTGGCCAAAGCACTCAACTTCAATCATTACCAACAGTTTTCGGTGCCCTCGAGCCAGAGACCTTACGGTATTCGCCTCTCCTCCCGCTTGGACCAATCACTTACGATGTTCTCAAACCACAACGCTTCCATGGCGTCCAGAGTTCGACTATTGGAATTTGACCGTGACAACTCCCGAGCGGGTACTGATCGACCTTTCGAAAACCTTATCTCTGCTGCGGTATATTTGGATGCTCTGTTTAGAAAAAATTATATACTTTATGCCTTCACGGGCCGTTTCGCCGAGAAGTTGCGGGACTTGTCCCACGTATGGGCGTGGGATATTGATGTCGTGATTCAGGCCCCGACGGCGCGGGTTCTGAATATCGTTGGCTCAGAGGAACGGTTGGTCTTCTGTTGCTATCGAGATGTCTGGAACGGTGCTAAGTAAGCTAAAGGATTCGTATTAAAGATAAGTGCTATGATGAGGGCCTGACGGATGATGAGGGCCTGACGGAGTTCTCTGTGGAGACGCGACCTAAGTGGGACGACAATACAGCGGCGCACATCATTGAGGTTAATATCATACCATGTGGTAAGCCTGCATCGTTGGACCAGCAGATCGTATCTCCTCAATCCCTCGAGTACGAACGAGACCTGCTTTCGTTCACACTCCCAACCCCAGATCAAAAGGTCAGCTTCCATGTGGTCAGTCTACGCTACTTGATGTGTACCATGCTAGCGGATCGCTCGAGCCGCTCACCGGAAGGACTTGTGTGGGAAATTCTTAGCCTGATGAAGAAATATCCTACTGAGGTCGTAACATTCGCCGACAAGTTCAAGAGCGCCGACGTAGACCACTTTTTGCAGGCACTACCGCAAGACTCCAGGCAAGAAATTGCCGTCTTCTTTGGACGATGATCGGTCTTCTTTCGGCTGTCCTTGATTCGACTGAGCGCAATATCAATGAGTTGAGACTGTTCACCCTTGATTCGGAAAACAACAATAATCGCTCCCGTTGTTTCTTTGAAGTTAGAGATTTGGAGGGGCATATCGAAACGCTGGGCAGGACAAGGAGAAAGCGTATGCAAAAATCGCAGGTTACAATGGCTTTAGGTGTTAGGATAGCTTTACAGTGAAGGGGTTGCTCCATGCACTGTTGCATCGCTTTTCATATGTATCTAAGAAATCATAAGAAATTCAACAACGCTTACCGACTTTGTCGATCGGTCATTACTCCAACCGACCATTCCTTCTGTTCAGAAACCTCTCAATGCGTCTGAAGGCCTACACTTGGACAGGCAGTCTCTAAGCTTAGACAACACTTCCAGTCCTGACCTTTCCTGTTCCTGACTGCAGAGGCTGGACCGCTTCTTATCTTCCGTTATATTTCAGGTCTCTATAGCCAAATTCGAAGGTCAATATTCACTTGCTTGACACAGAATATCAAACCTCCATTACGCCCATTCGACATCGGCGGAACGGTCGAGTGCACGTTTGCTCATCGTCCTTTTCCTTAAATCAATCCGTCACGCCGTTCGATTCTTTAGAGATAGCGTCCCTACTTACGTCGAGTAAAGTATGAGCATAGTGGCGGGGCCTGCGAAATAGCAATCCAGCTTGTTCACAATCACAAACTGTGAGCTCGAACGGTACGTGACACTTCCAGGTGAACAAGGATGACAGGAAATATAGCTAGACCGACGCCATTCGAAAGCGGGTACAGGTGTTCTAATCCTCCGGCACAAGATATAGCAGATCAGATCGAGTTCATAGACGAATTGCTGCGCATTCGTAAATGTCCGACTGATGCGTGAAGCCGACTGCTCGAATCAAACCATACAGTGCAATCCTGTGTCTTCGCTCAATGTCTTAATCCTCTTTATGCAAAGACGTCTGCGCGTTCATGTGGATCAGTCTCTTTACTTCGCGGTATATCTGAGCAGCTTTCGCTCTCTTGGAAAAATCCCCCCTGAGCACAAAGGGGTAACGCACATTTATGAAAGGGCACACTTACAAGTTACTTTCTTTCTAGTGACGGTCCTACCAAAATGCAGGTATCGATAGAGAAAAATTCTGCGACTTATGCGACGTCAGTCATCTGAGTTCATCTCGCTGTCATCTATGCAGTTACAATTCTTCGCTATTTATCACTTTCTTTTCTTCAGAATTTAATATCATAAAGCAATTTTTTGCAGTAAGTGTGCGCTTTTACGAATTTGCCTTACCTCTGGGCGCTTTGAAAGACTTCTCAATACA
>JAABUW010001737.1_pt1 | contig 35170 bp, 26 predicted proteins | sample 5560081 | NCBI WGS metagenome assembly JAABUW01 (sample SAMN10711882, study PRJNA513363) | rock metagenome | isolation source: Antarctica rocks | place: Antarctica: Victoria Land, Knobhead sud | reverse complement strand
GTGCGCCAGTCGCCGCGGTGGGCCACTACCAGCACTTCCCGGCTGGCCGGGTCGCGCAGGCTGCGCAGGATGGCCGCCGCGTCGCGGGGCTGGGCGCAGGCGCTGGCGGCGCTGAGCAGGCCGGCGAGGAGGGAAAGGAATCGGAGCATATGTTTTGATGAATGCTGTGTTCGGGAGGAAAGCGGATGGCCGCCGAGGGAACCGCACGAGACCCCACTTCCTTCCTCAATACCCCGGATTCTGTAGAATCGTCGGGTCGGTATTCACCTGCCCCAGCGGGATGGGCATCAGCAGGTTTTTGCTGGTAATGGTGATGAGAATGCCATTGGCCTTAAACCAGTCGTTCATCACCTGGATGGCCGTGCCGGTGCGCAGCAGGTCGAACCAGCGCTGGCCTTCGTTCACCAGCTCCAGCTGGCGCTCCAGGGCGATGGCGGCACGCAGGTCGGCGGCGCTGGTAGCGGTGGTGGGGGGCAGGCCGGCGCGGGTGCGCACCAGGTTGAGGTTGGTGGCGGCATCGGCGGCGTTGCCCAGCTCGTTGCTCACTTCGGCCAGCAGGAGCAGCACGTCGGCGTAGCGCAGCACCACCACGTCGCTGCCGCCGTCGGTGATGACGGTGGTGGGGGGCGCGAGCTTCTTGCTGTAGGGCGTGCCGGTGGCCGTCACGCCCACGTAGGCCGTTTTGCGGAGGTCGCCGGCGGGGTACAGGGCGTAGAGGCTGCGGGTAGGCAGGTTGTGGCCTTTGGCCCCCTGCACCGTATTGGAGGCGCTGTACTGCTGGAACATGGTGCTGCCCTGGGTGTTGCCGTTCACCCCCGAGGCGAACTGCACCGCGAAAATGATTTCCCGGTTGTTTTCATTCGCCAGGCTGAACACGTCGGCCGGGTTGGGCAGCAACCCGTGCTTGCCCGAGGCCACCACCGCCAGCAGCTGGGTTTGGGCGGCGGCGTAGTTTTTCTGGGTCAAATAGACCTTGGCCAGCAGTGCCTGGGCGGCGGTTTTGACGACCCGGCCGGGCTGGGCGGCGGTGGTTGGCAGCACCCCGGCGGCCTCCGTCAGGTCCTTGATAATCTGGGTGTACACCTGCGCGGTGGGCGTACGGCCCTGGCCGAAGTAGGCGTTCGGGTCGGTGGTTTCCTGGGTCACCAGGGGCACGTCGCCATAAAGCCGCACCAGGTTGAAGTACAGCAACGCCCGGATAAATTTCATTTCGCCCACCCGCGCCTGCCGGGTCGCCTCAACTGCGTAAGTGACGTTGCCGATGCGGTTGAGCACCACGTTGGCCCGCTGGATGGCGACGTAAGAGTCCTGCCAGGTACTCGTGACGATGCCGTTGCTGGGAGTAGCCGAAAATTCGTCGAGCTGGCCGTAGTCGCCGTTGTCGTTATTCGGTACTTCGTCGTAGGTATTATCGGACGGAATCTCCTCAAACGCGGGTAAGTACAGTCCGTACAGGCCGTTGGTGTGCAGGGTGCCGTAGGTGGCGTTTACGTATTCCTCCACTTCGCCTTCGGTGCTCAGGAAATTGCCCAGGGTCTTGGCGGTTATCGGCTCCTGATAGAGTTTTTTTTCGCAACTGGTAGCGCCCAGCAGGCCGCCTAGCAACGCCAGGCCGAGAATAGTCTTTTTCATGATAATTAGGAGTAGATACGGCGGGGCTTAAAAGGTGAGGTTGAAGCCGGCCAGGTAGGCTTTAGCCACCGGGTAGTTGTTCTGGGCCTGGCCGTTGGTCAGCACGTTGTCGCTCGAAGTAGCATCGGGGTTGTAGCCGCGGTACTGCGTGATAGTGAACAGGTTATTCGCCGACACGTACACCGATGCCGCCGCCATATGCAGGCCCGCCACCCAGGCTTTGGGCAGGCGGTAGGCCAGGCGCAGGTCGCGCAGGCGCAAGTAGTCCGCGTTCTTGTAAAAGAGGTTGGCGGCCCGCGTCAGGCGGCGGGCGGGCGAAAAGTTGCCCAGGTTGGGCAGGGCGAAGAAGCCGTCGGGGTTGGTAGCGGGGTTGTAGCGGTTGTCGAAATAATACTGGCTGGGCATGGCAAACCCCTCGCCCGACTCGTCGAACAGCGCCAGCTGCCGGTCGTAGATTTTGCGCCCCCGAATGCCCACCAGCGCGAAGCTCAGCTCGAAATTCTGGTAGTCGAAACTGCTCGAAAAGCCATAGGTAAACTTGGGATTGTAGGTGCCGAAGCCGGTGCGGTCGTTGCTGTCCACTACGCCGTCGCCGTTTATGTCCTGCACCACGTAATCGCCCACGAGGGTACCCGCCAGGTGGGGGGTCTTGTTGATGTCATCCTGCGTTTTATAAATGCCGGTAATGTTGTAGCCGTATAGCTCGGCGATGGGGCCGCCCACCTTCGTGCGGAAGTTGCCATCGGCCCCCGTGATAATCTGGGTCTGGCCGGGGGCCAGCGCCAGCACCTCGTTGCGGTTGGTGGCCAGGTTGCCGCCAAAGCCCCAGGTCACCGGCCCCAGCTTGATGTCGCCGCCGCCCAGCGCCAGCTCGAAGCCGCTGTTGCGCACCTTGCCGATGTTCTGAATGGACGAGCTAAAGCCCGACTGCTGGGGCACCGGTACGTTCAGCAGCAGGTCTTTGGTGGTCGAGTTATAATAGTCGGCCGTGACCATGAGCTTGCCGAACAGCGTCAGGTCCAGGCCCATGTCGGCCGAAGTTTTGGTTTCCCACGACAGGTTGGAGTTGGCCGTGGTGGTGGCGGCGAAGCCGGGGGCCAGGGCCGACCCGAAGACGTAGTTGGTCGAGTTCACCAGCGCCTGCGAGCTGTAGGAGCCAATCTGGTTGTTGCCCGACTGCCCGTAGCTGCCCCGCAGCTTGGCGAAGGTGAGCACTTGCGACTTGGGCATGAACGACTCGTTGGTCAGAATCCAGCCCCCGGTGATGGAGGGGAAATTGCCCCACTTGCGGTCGGTGCCGAAGCGCGACGAGCCGTCGCGCCGCACCGTAACCGACAGCAGGTACTTGTTGCGGAACGCGTACTGCGCCCGCGCCAGGTACGATACCAGCGTCCAGGTGTAGCGGTTGGCCGTGGCCAGGAAGGCGCTGCCGCCCGCGATGTTGGGCACCTTGTTGTCGGCGATGCCCGAGGCGGTCACGACCGTGTTGCTGCCGTTTTCCTCCTGGTAAGTGGTACCGGCCAGCACGTTGAGCGAGTGGTTCTGCCACTCCTTGTCGTAGGTCAGCGTGTTCTCCGTCAGGTAGTTCACGTTGAAGTCGCGCGACTCGATGGCCACGGCCGGCTTGGGTGCGCTGGCCCGGTAGCCCCCCACGTCGGAGGGGTTGTAGTAGTCAAAAAAATTGCTGGTAATGTCGCCGCCCAGCAGGGTTTTGAAGGTCAGGCCCGCGAGGGGCTGGTAGCTCAGGTAGGTATTGCCGAAGGTGCGGTAGAAGGTGCGGTCGTTCTTCACCTTGTAGGCCAGAGCGATGACGTTTTCGCCTAGTGCCCCGTCCTCCGGCGCGTTGGCGGCGATTTGCTGGCTGATGGCCAGCGAGCCATCGGCGTTGCGCGAACTAAAAAACGGGTACATGATTTCGCTGTCCGCCACCAGGTCGGTCGAGTTGTTGACGTCGTTGGCGAAATACGCCTGCGAGTTGTAGGACGGGTTGAGGTGGACACCCAGCGTGAACTTGTCGGAGAGCCGCGAATCCACGCTCACCGTGGCGCTGTAGCGTTTCAAGCCGTGGTTGAGCACGATGCCCTGCTGGTCGAAGTAATTGGCCGATACGTAGAAGCTCGTTTTGGCCGAGCCGCCCGCGAACGACAAGTTGTAGCTGCTGAGGCGGGCGGGCCGGAACAGCTCGTTCAGCCAGTTGGTGTTGGTGAGGCCAGGCTGGTGGTCGAGGTAGGGCTGGAGGTAATTCAGGCGCAGCTCGCGCAGGCTGGCCCCCTTTGCCAGCCGGGTGGCGCGGTCGTCGGTGATGCTGCGCCCGGCCGGGTTTTTCGACAGGTAGCCGTTGTCGCGGGCCTCGGTGAAGAACTGGGCCGCGTCGTAGGCATCCACGTACTGCACCCGGTCGGTGCGCCGCTGCGTACCAGTGTACACGTCGAGCGCCACCGTGAGCTTGTCGGCCCGGCCTTTTTTGGTGGTTATCAGAATAACCCCGTTGGCCGCCCGCGAGCCGTACACGGCCGCCGACGAGGGGTCTTTCAGAATGTCCACTTTCTCAATGTCCTGCGGGTTGATGGAATTGAGCGACGAGCCTTCGGACAGCGGAAAGCCATCGACCACAATCAGCGGGTTGCGGCCGGCGGTGAGCGTGCCGATGCCGCGAATCACGATTTGCGGGTCCGTACCCGGCTGGGCCGAGGCATCGTTCACAACCACGCCCGCCGCCCGGCCGGTCAACTGCTGGGCAAAGCTGCTGCCGCTGTACTGGGTCAGCTCCTTGGCCTTCACCTCCGAAATGACACCCGTCACTTTGGCCTTCGACTGCGCCCCGTAGCCGATAACCACCACGTCGTTCAGGGCATTGGCTTCCGAACTCATGCGCACGAGCAGGCTGTTGCTGTCGCCCGCGCTAATCGAAAAATCTTTCACCGTCTGGGCCCCGTAGCCCACGTAGGTCACGATAAAGTCGTACTTCGCGCCATCCTTGAGCCCGTCGAAGCCGAAAAGCCCCTGGGCATCGGTGGCCGTGCCGCGCGGCGCCTGGGCGGGCTGGTCGGCCTCGCGCAGCAGCACCGTCACGCCGGCCAGCGGCTGGCCGGCCTCGTCGAGCACGGTGCCCTTCATGCGGGAGCTACCCTGGGCAAAGGCCGCGCCGGCCACCCACAGCAGCAGTAAAGAAAGCAGGCCCGCGCAGCGGCCCCAGCGAAAAAGTAGGTGCTGTTTCATAAAACTAAAAGGGAAGACTGACGAGTGGTTGGGTGAAAAAGCGTGGACAAAGCGCCGCCTGGCCCCCGGCCGGGGGCGCTTGAAAAAAGAAAGAATCAGCTTCAGCCCGCCGAAGGAGCAGCGGGCGGAAAGCGGCTACCGGGCTTTGCGGATAATGACCCGGCCCGGCGCTTGCCGGAAGGAGAGATTGTTGAGCGCGCAGATGGTGCGGAGCACCACGGGCAGCTTATCGGTGGCCTTAAACGTGCCCGAGAAGGACAACCCGCGCACCTCGGCCGGGTCGTAGGCAATCCGCACGTGGTAGCGCCGCTCCACCTGGCTGAACACCGCCGGCAGCGCGGCTTTGCTGAACGAGAGGCCCGGCGCGGGCACCGGTATCACCACCACCAGCGGCGCGGGCGGCGCAGCCGGCAAAAAGGAGCGGATGCGTACCTGATTAGTCAGCGTGTTCACGGCCAGTTCCTGGCCCGGTGTCAGGTATTTGTCGGGCATGGTGCGGCCCCGGCCGGGCACGGTCCGCACCACCACCTTGCCCTCCAGCAGCTGCACCGCCACCCGGTTCGGCTCCGTGGCCCGCACCCAGAACCTGGTGCCCAGGGCCGTAGTAGTAAAGCCCCCCGCCTCCACGGTGAAAGGGTGCTGCTTGTCCTTGGCCACCGCGAACAGCGCCGTGCCGGCCAGGCGCAGGTTGCGCCCCGCCACGCCGAAGGGGGCGGCATACGTCAGGGTGCCGTGGGGTTGCAGCATCACGACCGAGCCATCGGCCAGCGCCAGCCGCAGCGGGCCGGGCCCCTGATTCTCCTGGCTCACCAGGTGCGCGGCCGGAACCGGCGGCCGCACCGCCACCGGCCGCTGGTGCGGGCCGGAGCCGGCGTAGCGGTATGCGCCCAGCCCCACGGCCAGTGCCACGCCGGCCGCCGCCGCCCAGCGCCCCCAGCCATGCCAGGCCCCCCGTGCCAGAGTCGCCGCCGGCAACTGCCGCCGCAACCGGCTCAGCACCCGCGCCGACTGCGCCTCCGTCAGCTGGTACTCGGGCCGGTCAGGCGCTTGCCCAAACTCCCGGCGCAGGGCCTGCTGCCAGTCCGGCTCGCGGGCATCGAGCTGCCCGGCCAGCCACTGCCGCTCGGCCTCGGTGGCCGTGCCGGCCCAAAATTTGGCGAGTATCCGCTGAATGTCCTGATTCATCTACCCTAAACACTCGATAGGAGGCGAAAAGGGGATGCGGTTTGGCGTTACCTAATTGTAAAGTCTTTGGGGGGAGCAGCTGGCTCCTCCCTCTCCTTTCTCGGAGAGGGGGAGCCAGCCCCTCAGGGGTCTCGTGAGGCGACCCGCGAGAACGACGACGCGCATTACCTCCGAAACCATCTTAACCACCCTACCGCACCACCGGAAACGCCGTAATCCGCAGCTTGGCCGCGCCGTAGGGAATCAGCGTCAACTCCTCCGGCCGCGCCCCGGCGGAGCGGGCTACCGGGCTGGCCGGCACCGGGCCGGCCGAGTTTTCGACCACTTGCCACTGCGGCAGACGTACACCTTGCACCCGCAGCTCGACCGGCGCGCCCTCGGGCGAAAAAAGCACGCCGGTCAGGGGCTTTTCCCGCACAGCGAAGGCGGCGGCCGGCTGAGGCCCCAGCAGCAGGCCGTAGTTCCAGGGCGTGGTGGCCCGCACCTCGTAATCGTCGGCCGCGTTGGGGCGGTCGCGCAGCGTGGTCCAGGCTTCGCCTACTTTCAGCGCATACACCAGTGGGCCGCGCTCGACGGATACCGACTGGTCGGCCCCGACCGGTACGCGCACGTCCATCGGCAGGCGCAGCTCCACCACGTCGCCGGCCTGCCAGGCTCGCGTCAGCACGTAAAACGTGCCGGCTTGCGGGGCCGGGGCCAGCCGGCCATTGACGGTGAGAGTCGCCCGCGTGGCCCAGGCCGGGATGCGCAGCCGCAGCGGAAACGCCCGGCCGGTGGCTTTATCCACGGTGAAGTGGATGGTTTCGCGGAAGGGGTAATCGGTGTCTTCGCGCAGCACCACGGGCCGGCCGCCTACGGTGGTACTCAGGCGATTGGGGGCGTAGGTAGCGGCTACCAGCCCGCCATCGGGCGAGGCCAGCCAGAGGTGAGTGGCAAACTTGGGCCAGCCCTGGTGCATATTGGCCGTGCAACAGCCAAAGCTCGGCTCTAGCCCAAACACGTTCGACTCGTCACCGTTGGTGGACCACGGCCGGGGGGCCTGGCTGGCCAGCACCTGGTTGGGCTGCTGGTCGTACTGGTGCGCCCACATGGTCGGGTCGAAGGTGGCGGGCAAGGCGTTAAAGGTAATTTTTTCGAGCCGGTCGCCAAACGCCGGGTCGCCGAGCAGGGCCAGTAATTCTTCGTACGAAAACTGCGCCTCTACCACCGTGCACAGTTCGGTACCTCGCGTAGCGTCACGGCCCGAAAAATGCTCGTCGCAGCTGAACATACCGTTGGGCAGGCCGTGGTATTGGTCCAGCATCTGGAGCTGATGGTAGATGCTTTGGCGGTCGGTCGCGGTGCCGCCGGTCAAGCCCCAGAGCATCGGTATCTTGAGGGCCATCGCGTTGTTCACGCCGTGGGCCTGTAGGGCCAGGTCGGTGTTGTTACCGCCGGTAAGCCCCAGGCTGGCGCGGGTGGTAGGGCTGGTGAAGGGAAAGTTGGCGTAGAGCGCCTGCCAGTCGAAGCCCTGGCCGGCCAGTTGCGCGGCCAGGGCCAGCAGCTGCGGGTCGTGGGTGCGGGCGTACAGCCAGCGGATGGACAGCAGCTCCTCGCCCCAGCGGTATTTGGCCCACTTACGCAGCGGGTTGGCGGCCAGCTGCCCAGCCTGATAGGCAAAGTACCGCGTCATAAACGGCAGCACCCGCGCGTCGCCGGTGGCTTCCTGGTACTGCGTGAGGCACTTCAGCACGAGCATATTGGGCCACCAGTCGGTGTTTTTAGCCGGGCCGATGCTGCCGTCGGGGCGCTGGCTCTGCAAAGTCCAGTCCACCCACTTCTGGGCTTTCGTCTTGAGAGCAGCATCGTCGAGCAGGTAGGCCAGGGGTAGCAGGCCATCGAGGTAGTAGGGGCCGCGCTCCCAGCCTTCACCGGTGCCGCCGAGCCACGCGCTGTTCGGCCCCAGGTCAGGCCAAAATTCCTCCAGGTGCCCGCTGAGGCCGTTGGCCTGTATCACCAATTGCCGCCGCAGCCAGCCTATTGGCCGGATGGCCCCCAGCGGTAGCTCCTGAAAAGTCCCGGCCCGGAACGGCTCGGGCGCGGCAGCGGCGGACACGCCCGAAAAAGCCAATAAAGAGGCCAGCGGTAGCCAGCGAAGGGGGCGGTACAGCATAAAAAGCAAGAAGGGGACAAAGACTTGACCCCCTAAACACTCAGCAAAGGGCGAAAAGGGGATGGCCTCCAGCGTTACCTAATTATGAAGCATTTCGCAGTGGTACCTCGCCCAGCTACCCCAACTGCTCAACCAGCAGCAGCAAGGCTACTACGCCGGCCCCGACCGGCGCGAGGCTGGCCTGTACGGAGGCCCGCACCTGCCGGGTCGCCTGCTTGAGGTAGTCGCGCACCGAAGCGGCCGACACGCCCACGGTGGCGGCCACTTCCTCGCACGACTTGCCCTCGAAGCGGCACAGCCGGAACACCTGCTGCTTGCGGGCCGGCAGGCGGCACACCGCCGCCTCCACCAGGGCCAGCTGCTGCTGAAACAGCTCCTCATCCGGGGCCGGCAGCTGGGGCAGCACGTCGGCCAGCTCGGGCTGCCGCACCACCAGCGCCGCGTCTTTGAGCTGTTTTTTCAGGTAGGTGGCGGCCTTGTTGTAGCTCACCACGAAGAGCCAGCCCCCCACATCGTGGCCGAAGTCGAGCGCGTGGCGCTTCTCCCACAGCGTTAGAAACACCTCCTGTAACAAGTCTTCGGCCGCCTCGGGCTGCCGCACCAGCTTGGCAAGGTTGGCGTACACCGGCTGCTTGTAGCGGTGGTACAAAGCCTCGAAGGCGCTAATCTGGTCCTGAGCTAGCGCATCGAGCTGCTCAGCATCTGAACGGTGGATTTGCATCGGAGTTAATGGCGGCAGAAACTGACATTACCCGACTCGGCAGGGCTCAGCCACTGGCTCAGCGGGCACCATGCCGCAGTCTAAAAGCAGTCCACCTAGGGGGATAATGCAAAGGTAGAAGGGTCAGGGGGTTTGCCGGTTTTATGAAATCGTGAAGGGCGGGGTTTCGGCAGGGAAACCCGCCGGAACGGCCGGCCGGCACGGATGCGGACCGCCGGCACCGGCAGTTTTCACGATTTGATAACCTCCACCGGCATCCCCCTTTTGACCCTTGCCGGGTATTTAGGGAAGAGCAGGGCGAGCGTCCTGCTGGTTTCCACCTTTTTACCTTTTCCACTTTCCTCATGCGTGTTTTTTACTCCTCCCTCCTGTTCCCGGCCCGGCTACTGGCGTCAGTCCAACCGCATCGCCCACTGGCGCGGCGGCCGGCGGCGCAGTTGCTCCGCTGGCTGGTCTTGTTCCTGGCTGCGTGGCCATTTGGCGCGCAGGCTCAGCAATTGTTCAATACCGACCTCATCATGCAGGAAATTCGGCATCCGCACGGCGATTTGGTGCAAATTTGCGCTCACCGGGGCATTTTCACCCCTGGCGGTGTACCGGAGAATTCGTTGTCGGCCATCAGCGAAACGGCTAAAGCACGCATCGAGCTGGTAGAGCTTGACATCAAAGTGACCAAGAACGGGGTGCCCATCCTCATGCACGACCCCGGGGTGGAACGGACCACTGATTTCGACGCAAGGCTAGCCAAGACCACCTTGGTCAGCAACCTCTACTGGCCAAAGCCAGGTGGGCTTTTCCCCAAGGGTTTTGTTCTCAGCGGAATACACCTGCGGCATAATATTTCGCGCAATTCACCGAGGCCGGTTCCGGGGAGCGTGAGTGCCGACTTTTTGCCGTCCCTGGGAAATGCGCTCCAGTTCATCCAGCAGCAAAAGATTTCAATTGTCGTGGTGTTGGATTTAAAGGACATCAACGCGCTCAAAGCGTGTTTGCCAATTGTCAGCCGGTACAAGAACGGGTTTGGGAACCCCTTCCTCAACTCGGTCATTTTCAAGTTTGACGGCCGGGACTTCCCCAACGGAAACGCCTACGACCAGGTAAAAGCAGCTACGGGGAAGCACGATTTTAACTTCATGCTGCGCTTCAATACCACGTCGATTCTGGATAAAACGCCGCCCCGGACCATTTACGCCGCCCATCGGGCCAACTCCCATTTTATGGGCATTGAAGCCGTTTCCAAAGCCATTCCCCTGGCCCTGGACAACGTCATCCGAGCGGCGTTGATTGATAATCATGCCGTCTGGAACTACTACCCGCTGCCCGAGTTGAGCAGAAAGCGTTATTTCTGGTTTGGTCCAAATTCTCCGCTGGGTGACGGCACTTACCGGTCGCAGAACATCATCGACAACGACAATGCCGCGTTTGCCAAGGCCAGCTTTGCCATTCGTGAGGACCGGGACCGCCGCGAGGACAACCGGCCGGACGACGGCACGGCAATTCGCTTTTTGTTGGACCAAGCCCACGCGTCGGGGTTGACCTACGATAACCCGGTGGCGCTGGCGGGCAAGCTAAACCGGCGGAACGAACGCAACGTGGCCCGGTACCTCAGCGGGTTCACGCAGCGCATCGCTGCCGCCGCGCCGGCCAGCGTGCTTACCGACGGGGTGTACACCCTGACGAACAGCGCTTCCGCCGGGCAGCTAACGCTCGGCAAAGCCAGCGTCGGAATGGCAGTTGCGGGCCCGGAGCCGGCACTGCCGCAGCAATGGCAGCTGAAGACGAATGGCGGCAGCTTCACCCTGGCCAACCAGCAGACAGGCCAGCGCCTGTCCTTGGTCGGCGCGACGCTCACCTTGGCGAAAGCCCACGACCCGGATTCGACCCAGCTATGGACCGCCAGTGCGGGCCCCGAGGGCTACGTGACCCTGCAAAGCGCCCTGGCCCACCGCCTGCTGGCCACCGACGCCGCCGGGGCCGCCCAGGCCCAGGCGGTTGCCCCCAGCCCCGAGCGCGCCCAGTTGTGGAAACTAACGCTGGTAAGCGCAGCTGCGACCGCTCGCTCGACCTCTAAAACCGACGCAACCCGTGCCGCAGAAACCCTGGAATTGTTTCCCAACCCGGCCGATGGGTTGTTCACGGTGCGCTACCAGAGCGCGGCGGCCGGCACGGCCCACCTGACCCTGCGCAACCTGACCGGCCAGGTAGTGGGCGAGCGCGACGCGACGCTGCAAGCCGGGGCCAACGACGTGGCCTGGGAAACCAGCCGCCTCGCTGCCGGCTACTACACGCTCAGCCTCACGATGGGCCGCCAGCAGTTCACCAAAAAAGTCCTGCTTGCCCGCTAGTCATTCGGGCCGCGGCGGCAGTCTCGTCTGTCGCCGCTCTCCCTTTCCCCAAGCCGCGCTCTGTTACGACGAGCGCGGCTTTCCGGCATATTGAGTTGGTCGAGCGGAAACGGACAGTTTAAAGACTTAACTGGAGCCTGAAAGGCGCACCTTTCGGACGCCAATTAGGCCCTCAAACTGTCCGGCCTAACTAGACCACCTCAAGTGCATCTGAATGAAGCGCTTAATGACCAGCTTTATTATTACTGACTTCCAGGTGTTTGACGAGCTCATTCACTTGATAACAAACGGCGAGCGTAGCTTTACTCACGTCCAGGCCGACAACGGGTAATAAAGGGGCGGCAACCATCGTGGAAGTAGTGAAAGGGTGGGAAAAAAGCACTACAAGGACTTCTAGTGGGGGTCCTCTCAGGAAACGGAAAATATAGCACGTTAAGGAAAATGGCTGAGCGGGCGAGCTATTATGGCCCGAAAACTTCGAGCAGTGGGCTACCAACGAAGTACAGTTTTCTCATCCAGCAGACTTGTTTTCCTGAACTTTGATTGGTGAACAGGTTTTCTGAACGGTCTTACCACCTTTTCCGCTCCTATCGACTCGCGGAAGCATACTGGTTAAGTTGTACAGTATAACGGCCGTTTTACTTTGCAGTAACTAGCTCGTAATGAGCGAACTGCTATAGCTTAACGTGCTATATTTTCCGTTTTCTGAGAGGACCCCATTCAGAGGGTAATCAGGGCTACTTGTTCAGTGAAACCTCCCTATAACTGTACAACTTCCCTGACCACTCAGCCTCTAGCAAATCGGGCAGAAAACAGGCCTGATTGGTACAGAAAACTTGTTCAGTAATCAAAGTACAGTTAACCCGTCATGGTAGACGAGATAACTGTACTTTGATTACTGATTTGGTCGCATAATATCACTATAAATCAGGGGTTTGCATTGGAATCACCTTGCTAATCTCAGGGAAACGAGGCTGCTATCAAGCACACCGATTAACCTTTGGACCAAACTTTTAACCAAGGCCAACCTCTTCAAAGATGACCAGCTGCAAGGCTGCTTCTGAACGCGTATTGCATAGCTCAAAAAGTATAGCTCATAAATGTACGAGCTAAAAACTTTCAGAACCCACTTCTTGACCCGCTAAAATGAGCCTTTTTGCTTTGCACAGCTGATAGGGGAGGGGGGGCTCAGGAAGGTGCGCCTTGCTGGACCCACCGGCGCTCTGCAAGGAACCTCGGTCAGCACCCTAGGCGAGCGCCACCCAGTGGCCGGTGCCTAATGGCCCGTTTAACTTTTGGACCAAACTTTTAACCAAGTACAATTATCTGATTACAAACTATTTAATCACAAAACACAACCGCACACGCGGCCATCCGGGTCACGAGCCGGTCGTCGGCTTCCTGCGCGGGCGTGTACACCGTATGGGGGCGCACCTTGACCAGCACCGGCACGTCCGGCACCTGTACCAGGCAGGTGGGGTCCTGCGCTGAATCATCATCTCTTGGTCAACCAGCCCGGGCCCAAGACGGCACGCAGTTGGGGCCGCTATCCTGCTCCCTGCGCCGGAAACCTGGTGCTCCACACCAGGATGGTACAGCCCGTCGGACTGGTGGCGTTGTGTTCGCTGCCGGCCGGATAATACAGAAAGGAGCCAGGTCCGAACGCTCGGCCTTGCTCCACTCCCGGGTCGACGTAGGTGCCTTCCACCACGAACACCTCATCCGGGATGGCATGCGCATGTACGGGATAGCCCTTGCCGGCCGCGATGCGCAGCAGCACCCGGCTTTCGCTCTGCTCGGCCCGCAACACGATCTTTTCTACCCCTTCGCTAATGGTTTCCCAGTGCTGTTCCGCACCATCGGCATATTCTTACGTGTGACATCTTCTTGATTAAGTAGCCGGTCAAAAGTAATCTGGCAGTAGTATTGGGGATGAAATTAGCTCCGATAGGCTTAACGCAGGCTCAGGTCACGGCGTTGGAACAAGTCGCCGCAACGGGTGCCCATCCGCTCGCCTCGTTGGCGAAGTACGACCGCGAGAGCCTCCTGGAGAAAAGTAAAGCCGGCCAGCTTCTCGCCGCCGCGCAGGGGAAGCACATCGGTCGCCCCAAAGGCCTGGACGCCGAGAACCTAGCCAAGGTGAAAAAGCACTGGAAAAGGGCCGCTCCGTAGCCGAAACCGTAGAATTGACGGGCATCAGCCTCTCCAGTGTTAAGCGCTACCGCCAGCACGTACAAGCTCAGCTACTTTAACCATTAGACTTGCTATGATTTGATAATCAACACTCTGGCTGATTAAGTCTTTTTACTACCTTGAAATTCCACAAGCCAGCAGCCAACTCTATCATCTCATCGGCAAATTCCAGTTTTTTGTTTCTAAATTTATTTACTAAAATAGCATATCGTTTTAGTCCGGCAATAGCGTGCTCTACTAACACGCGATTACTACCCACAAACCTATTGTATGTCTTTTGAAAAGATGTTAATGCTGGATTTGGATTTGCTTTACTTTTACGCGGTTTTTTGTACGGCATGAGAATTAATTGATTAGACACCCAATTGTTAATTCCTAAATAACCTAAATCTACCCATAGTATACGCTTCGTTGAGGCAAAATAAGTAGCGGCGAGGTCGCTTTTTAATAAATTGAAATCAACGATTCTACCTGCTCTCACCGTTTTGCCGAGGAAATAAATATACGTTGTTCGGGCGCTTACCAAAGTATTTTTCAGCGCGCATTGTTTTTTTTACGCTATAGGATTCTTTCTGAACTTCTTTATTCTCAGGGCGTTGAATGGGTCGCTCGGTGGCATCAATGAATAATTCTTCCACCCCTTCGAAAAATTCCTGAAAGTCAGTATCATCTTTAAAAAAGCGTTTAGGCAGCACCTGGCGCTGAGCCAACGTGACGCGCAGAATAGCTTTTGCCAACTGGATATAGTGATGAGCCGTTGCATTAGACACGCCAAAGCTTAACGCTAATACATCAAAAGTAGGGTACACTTTTTTGTAAAAAAGTAGTAAAAATAATAGTTCTTTGCCCTCTGAAAAAGCAGGTTGATTTCCAAAATTTTCCGGAAAAGAATATGTTTCTCTGGTGTAAAAGGTGCAAAAATCCTCGGCCAATTCTTCAAATTCCTCTTGGGTTAATCCGGTACTCGCCAAATAACTTCGGCTCGATTTAAGATTTTGGTAGATACTGATGCGCATCGCTAGTGAAATTGGTAATTGGCTAATTGCTCAAACCTCAACAAGTGTACGTGTAAAACGTTTGAAATCAAACCATAACAAGTCTATTGGTCATGCAGTGGATTACCCGCGAACACCCCAAGATTGACCGCCTCGCCTGTCCCTGGCTGCTGTTGCGCTTTATCGACCCAACCGCTGAAATTCTGTACGTCCCGGCAGGCGAGGTCACCACCACGGCGGAGCGTACCGGGGCCACGCCCTTCGACGTGCCGGGCGTGGAGTTCTCGCACCACGGCGCAGAATGCACGTTTGACTACTTTCTTAAAAAATACGCCCTAACAGACCCGGCCCTGCACGCGCTGGCCCCCATTGTGCGAGGAGCCGATACGGATAACCACGCGCTGGCCCAGCAGGCGGCGGGTCTGTGGGCCATTTCCGCCGGGCTGGCCCATAACATCCGCGACGACCAGCAACTGCTCCAGCAGGGCCTCGTGCTCTACGATGCCCTGTATAGCTGGGCCCAACACCTGCAAGGGCAGGCCCACACCCAGCAGCCCGAGGAGCAGCTGCTCGTGCAGGTGTACACCGCCTACCTCCAGCGCGCCAAGGACCAGGCGCTGCCCCCGCCGGCCTGGACTACCCAGCTGCGCGAGCTGATTCAGGACCACCTCGACACCAACCTGAGTTTGCGCCTGACCGAAGTGGCCGACACGGTGCAGGTCAACCCCAGCTACCTCTCCCGCGAGTTTGCCCGCTACTTTGACAACCTCTCCTTTGGCGAGTACATCCGCAAGCTGCGCATCGAGAAGGCACTGCAGCTGCTCGACTCCACGGCTTACTCCCTCGGGGAAATTGCCTACCTCACCGGCTTTTCCGACCAGAGCCACTTTACCCGCATTTTCAAGCAGCACATTGGCCTGAGCCCATCCAAGTACCGTAAAAAAAGGCCACAAACGTAAAGCTTGGCTCTGCCGTCCGTCTACTTTAGGCTGCGGTAAGCGCGGGCCGTGGCCAAAGGGCAGCGGGCTACCGCTCCTGCGGTTGGTGACGGGCCGCGTACCAGGCGTTGAGCCCCACCCCCAGCAGCACCAGCGCGATGCCGGGATACACAAGCGGCTTCACCTTATCGCCAAATACGAAATAGCCCAGGGCGGTGGCGTAAATCAGGCCCAGGTAGTCGAGGGCCGCCACGAAGTTGGCCTGCTTCTGCTGAAACGCCTGCGTGATGCACCACAGCGCCAAGTGCGTGAACACGCCCGCCAGCGCCAACCAGGCCCAGTCGGTGCCGTGCGGCAGCTTTAAGTCAAACAGCATCCAGGCGGCGGCAATGACCAGCGGCACGGCGTTGAAGTAGAATACGGGCACCAGCGGTGGAATTTTGTCACCCACTCGGCGCAGAAATACGCTACTCAGCCCCGACGACACGGCTGCGCCCACGCCCAGCAGCACCCCGGCCGAGAGCAGCCCCGCCGTGCCCTTGGCCAGCACCACGCCCGCCACCGCCGTCACCACCGGGGCCAGGTAGCTGAGCGTGACGGCTCCGCCCAGCGGCAGCACCCGCAGCGCCAGAACGCCCAGAATGAGCGAGCCCGCGCCAAACACGCCCCGGCCCAGCAAATCGAGCCGGGCTTCGGGTGGCCCCCAGGCCGGCACGCCGGTGCGGCGCAGCTGCCACACCGTGAGCAGGAGCGAAATCAGGCAGCGGGCAAAAATGATTTCGGCCGTGGGCACGTCTTCGAGCTTCTTGACGGCGACGTAGACGACGGCCAGGAGTGCGGTCGAGGCCAGCATGTACAAAATTCCGGGGGAAAGACTCATACGGGGTAAAAGCGGGCGGGCTCCCTTGGAACGGACCAGCTGCTACTTTGTTTCCGCATATTCACGGTTGCTTCTCATGCTCTCTGTTCAAAAACGCAGGCCGAATGTCATGCCCCCTGCGCACCGCAAAAAAGTCGACCAGTAAAGATTATACCAAGCGTAAATTCCGTGCTATTTTCCGGAGGGCCGCCCTGGTAATCTTGCACCCGGTAATGAAAGAAGCTTCACCGCTCCCTTTCGTTACCGGCTGTCGTGCTACCAGGGACCAGTAGGCGCTTTGGGCAGCACGCAGCAGTGTGCTGGCCGGCTACCGGTCGGTTTACCTATTTCCGCTCCATGGTACGGATTCTGTTTGTGGGCGCCCTGTTCCTACTCGTAGCTGCCGCAGGACGTGCGCAAGTGCCGGCCCCCCCGCCGGCCAATCCGCTCACCCTTCCCCAGGCGCTGGCCCTGGCACAGGCCAACTTTCCGCAGCTGCGCGCCCGTCAGCAGCAGGTGGCGGCGGCCGACAACCGGCGGCGCGTGGTGCTAACCGAAGCTTTGCCTCAGGCCGACGTGCAGCTGCAAGGCCAGTACGGTACCGTCAACAACATCTACGGCCTGCTCCTCCCGCAGAGCGCCATTTTCCCCATTACCGGGCCCGCCGGCACCTCCGCCGAGTACCGGGGCGTATTTGGGAGTGCGGGCGGGCTGCTCTTTACCTGGGAGCCCCTCAGCTTCGGGCAGCGCCAAGCGCGGCTCGGGCAGGCGGGCGCGGCGGTGAGTGAGGCGCAGGCTGGCTACGACCTGGCGTTGTTTCAGCACCAGGTCCACGTGGTAGATGCCCACCTCGGCCAGCAGTACGCGGAGGCCCTTATTCAGGTGCAGGCCGCCAATCTGGAGCGGGCGCAGGTATTCTACACCAGCGTGCGGGTGCTGGCCCGGAGCGGGCTGCGCCCGGGGGTGGATACGGTGCTCACCCAAACCGAAATCGCCAAGGCGCAAATCGACCTCAACAACGCCCGCGAGAAAGCCGCCGTGGCCCTGCTCCAGCTCAACGCGCTGCTGGGCTACGCCGGCCCCAGCGTCCGCATTGCTACCCCTGGCCTGCTCACCCGGCCGCCGGCCGTATTACTTTCTGCGGTGCCGGCCGCGCCTACAGCCCACCCCCTGTTGGCGCTCTCCCAAGCCCAGGTAGGAGTGGCTACTGCTCGCGAGCAAGTGGCCCGCAGCGCCTACGCCCTGCGCCTGAACCTGTTCGGCAGCGGCTTTGCCCGCGGCTCGGGAGCTTCGCTTAACGGGCCGGCTGACTTCAACTATAGCCCCGGCGGCCTTGCCTTTTCCCGCTATAACTACGCCGTGGGAGCCGCGCTCAGCTTCCCGTTGCTCTCCTTCCCGGCTGTGCGCTACCAGACCCGCACCGCCGCGGCCGAGTTGGGTGCCCAGCAGCAGCTCTTGCAGGACCAGCAGCTGCAGCTCGATAACGCCCGCCAGGTGGCTCAGGTGCGTGCGCAGACGGCAGCCAATAACGTGCCACCAGCGCAGCAGCAGCTCGCTGCCGCCCGCCAGGGCTATGCCCAGCTGCAAACCCGCTACCAGGCCGGCCTGACCACCCTGCCCGAAGTCTACCAGGCGCTCTACGAAGTGAACCGCGCCGAAGCGGACTACGCCACGGCCGTTTCCCAGGTATGGTCTGCCGCCCTCACCCTAGCCTACGTGGCGGGCAGTCTCGACGACTTCCTGCGTTTAGTGCCCCAGCCATGAACCTGATAACCGCCGCCCTGCGCCGCCCCCTCACCGTGGTGGTGGCCATTCTGGGCCTCGTTTTCTTCTCGGGGCTGGCCATCCGCCAGATGCCCATCGACATCTTTCCCCAGCTGGGGCTACCCACCGTCTACGTGGCCCAGCCCTACGGCGGCCTTTCGCCCGAGCAGGTGGAAGGACTGATTACGTCCTACTACGAGTACCACTTTCTCTACGTGACGGGCATCAAGTTCGTCGATTCCAAGTCGGTGCAGGGCATGGCCCTACTCAAGCTGCAGTTCCAGCCGGGCACCGACATGAACCAGGCCATTGCCGAGGTGGTGGGCTACGTCAACCGGGCCCGGGCGTTCATGCCGCCGGGCACGGTACCGCCCTTCATCACCCGCTTCGACGCCGGCAGCGTGCCGGTGGGCCAGCTCGTGTTCACCAGCGACACCAAGACGCTGGGCGAGATTCAGGACCTGGCCCTGTTCAAGGTGCGGCCCCTGTTCTCGACGCTACCTGGCGTGTCGGCCCCGCCGCCCTTCGGCGGCAACCAAAAAACGGTGGTCGTGCGCGTGGACCCCGAGCGCCTGCGCAGCTACGGCCTGGCCCCGGAGGCCGTAGTGCAGGCCCTGGCCAAGGGCAACACCATCACGCCCGCCGGCAACGTGCGCATCGGCGACGAGCTGGTGATGACCCCGCAAAACTCGCTGGTCGACAACATCCAGGAGCTGGGCAACGTGGCCCTGCAGCCCGGCAGCGGCCCGGCCGTGTACCTGCGCGACCTGGCCACCGTGGAGCTGGGCGCGGACGTGACGACTGGCTATGCGCTGATTAACGGCAAGCGCTCGGTGTACCTGAACGTGTCGAAACGCGCCGACGCCTCGACCTGGAACGTAGTGCAGGCGGTAAAAGCCAACCTGCCCGCCATGCAGGCCGCTGTGCCGCCCGATATTAAGGTATCCTACGAGTTCGACCAGTCGGGCTACGTCATCAACTCACTCAAAAGCCTGCTCTTCGAGGGTGGGCTCGGGGCCCTGCTCACCGGGCTGATGGTGCTGCTGTTTCTGGGCGACCGGCGCAGCGCGCTCATCGTGGTGCTTACCATCCCCATTGCCCTGCTGGCCGGCGCCACGGGCCTGTACCTGGCCGGCCAAACCATCAACATCATGACCCTGGGTGGGCTGGCCCTGGCGGTGGGCATCCTGGTGGACGAGGCCACGGTGACCATCGAAAACATCCACCGCCACCAAGAGCTGGGCCAGCCCAAGGTGCGCGCCATCTTTGACGCCTGCCAGGAAATTGCCGGGCCCAAGCTGCTGATTCTGCTCAGCATCCTGGCCGTGTTCGTGCCGGCGCTGTTCATGTCGGGCGTGCCGCGGGCCATGTTCCTGCCGCTGGCGCTGGCCGTGGGCTTCGCCATGATTGCCTCGTTTCTGCTCTCGCAGACCCTGGTGCCGGTGGTGGCCAACTGGTATTTAAAAGACCACGTGGCCGACCCGGCCGCTGAGCCGAAAGAAACCCGCTTCGACCGTTTCCGGCAGCGCTTTTCGAGCCTGCTGACCGGGCTGCTGCGCCGCAGCGCCGTGGTCATTCCCGCCTATCTGGTCCTGGCGCTGCTGGCGCTGGGGGTTGGCTACCACTTCCTTGGCACCGAAATTTTCCCCAAGGTGGACACCGGGCAGTTTCAGGTGCGCCTGCGCTTGCCCACCGGCACCCGCATCGAGCGCACCGAGGACGCCACCCAGCAGGTGCTGGGCCTCGTGCAGCAGCTGGCCGGGCCGGGCAACGTGGCCATCACCTCGGCCTTCGTGGGCACCCAGCCGTCGAGCTACCCCATCAACACGATTTACCTCTGGACCAGCGGCCCCCACGAGGCCGTGCTCAAAGTCAACCTCAACCCGAAAGCGGGCCTGGTGCTGGAAGAGTTCAAGGAGCGGCTCCGGGCCCAGGCGAAGCAGAAAATCCCGCAGCTGGCGCTCTCCTTCGAGCCCGGCGACCTGGTAGAGCAGGTGCTGAACCTGGGGGCCACCACGCCGGTGGAAGTGGCCGTAGTGGGCAAGGACCTGGCCCAGGGCCGGCAGGTGGCCGAGCGCCTGCGGGCCCGGCTCGCCGCCATTCCTTACCTGCGCGACGTGCAATTCGGCCTGCCCCTGGATTACCCTACCCTCAATATCCACTACGACCGGGTGCGGCTCAGCCAGCTAGGGCTGACCGTGGACCAGGTGAGCCGGTCGATGGTGGCGGCTACCTCGTCGAGCCGTTTCACCCAGCCCAACTACTGGATTGACAAGAAAACCGGCACCTCCTACCAGGTGCAGGTGGAGGTGCCGCCGTTCAAGATGGCCTCCGCCGGCGACGTGGAAGGCGTTCCCGTGGGCACCCGGCCGCCGGCCGGGGTGGCCGGTGCCAATGGGCGCAGCGGCAGCGTGTACTTCCGCGACGTGGCCGACTGGAGCCGGGGCACCGCCGCCGGCGAGTACGACCGCCTCAACCAGCAGCGCTACCTGACCCTAACCGCCAACGTGCACGGGCAGGACCTGGGCACGGCCACGCGGGTTGTCCAAAAAGCCATCGACGGGCTGGGCGCGCTGCCGGCCGGGGTCAAGATTCTTGTGCGCGGCCAGGCCGAGCTGCTGGGCCAGACGCTCAGCGAGCTGCAACTCGGCCTGGGGCTGGCCATTGTGGTGATTTTCCTGCTGCTGGCGGCCAATTTTCAGAGCTTCAAGCTCTCCCTGGCTATTCTCTCTACCCTGCCCGCCGTGCTGGCCGGGGCCCTGCTTTTGCTGCTGCTCACCGGCAAAACCCTCAACCTGCAGTCGTTTATGGGCTGCATCATGGCCATCGGGGTAGCCGTAGCCAACGCCATTTTGCTGGTGACCAGTGCCGAGGCCGTACGTCGGGGGCCCGACGCCCCCGACCAGGCCGCCCTAGTTGGGGCCACCACCCGCCTGCGCCCCATCCTGATGACCAGCCTGGCTATGATGGCCGGCATGGTGCCCATGGCCCTGGGCCTGGGAGAAGGGGGTGAGCAGACCGCGCCGCTGGGCATGGCCGTCATCGGGGGCCTGCTTTTTTCCACGCTCAGCACCCTGCTGGTGCTGCCGCTGGTGTACCGGGCGGCCGTGGGCCGCGCCGCGCCGGCCGCCGTCTCGCTCGACCCCACCGACGAGCACTCTCAGTTTTACGGGCAGTAATCGCCGAATGCAGCACTTTATGAAGCATCCTTCTTTTTCCGCCGCCTGGGCATTCGGGCTACTCGCTGGCCTGGCCGGCGCCTGCTCTACTCCTTCGAAAGACGCCTCGACTGCGCAGGCGTCCGCCCCCGCTACCCCGGCCGTGCCGGTGGTAGAGGTCCTGGCGTTGGCCCCACCGCAGTCGCAGGCGCGCACCGTGCGTCTACCCGGCGAGCTGCTCCCACGGGAGCACGTCAGCCTGCGCGCCAAAATCAGCGGCTACGTGCGCCGCCTGCCCGTGGACATCGGCTCGCGGGTGAAGAAAGGGCAGGTGCTGGTGGTGCTGGAAGCGCCCGAAGCGCAGGCCCGGCTGGCGGGCGCCGCCTCGGCGCAGCAGGCGGCCCAAGCGCGCTACCAAAGCAGCCTCGACACCTACCAGCGCGTGGCCCAGGCCAGCGGCACGGCCGGCGTCATCGCGGCCAGCGAGGTGGCACGCACGCGCAACCAGATGCTGGCTGACAAGTCCGGCGTAGCCACGGCCAGGGCCATGCTGCGCGCGGTACAGGATGAGAACCAGTACCTGACCGTGCGCGCCCCGTTCAGCGGGGTCGTCGCCAAGCGCTTCGTGGACGTGGGCGCCCTGGTCGGCAGCGGCGACGCGCCGCTGCTGGAACTGGAAGACAACGCCGTGCTGCGCCTGAACGTGGCCGTGCCCGAGGCCGCGGCCGGCAATACGCTCGAAAAGGAGCAGGTCAGCTTTACCGTGAAGGCCTTTCCCGGCCAGCCCCGCACGGCGCACCGGTCCCGCCAGACCCAGAGCCTGGACGTGGACACCCGCAGCGAAACCTGGCAGTTCGACGTGCCCAACCCCGACGGAGCCCTCAAGCCCGGCATGTTCGCCGACGTGCAGCTCCAGCTTTCCCGGCAAAAGCCCTCGTTTGCCGTGCCCTTCCCCACGGCGGTCACCACCCAGGAGCGCAGCTTCGTCATTCGCGTGCACCGGGGCCGCACCGAGTGGGTGGATGTGAGCAAGGGCATCAGCCTGGCCGAGCAGGTCGAAGTCTTTGGCAAGCTAATGCCCGGCGATACCCTGGTGCGACGCGGCAGCGAGGAGCTAAAGCCCGAAACGGTCGTCAAAATCAAGTTTGCGGCGCCGGAAGCCGCCGCGAAGCCCGAGAAATAATATGCCTTATTCCCCCCCTAAAATAACCTTGGCTATGAAATGGATAACGCGCGAACGACCCAAAATTGACCGAATCGCCTGCCCCTGGCTGATTCAGAACTTCGTGGACCCGCAGGCCGAGTTTCTCTTCGTGCCGAAGGAGCAGGTTTTTCGGCAAGCGGCCGAGCTGTCCGCCATCCCCTACGACATCGCCGGGGCGGAATACTCCCACGAGGGGGCGTACTGCACGTTCGACTACATTCTAAAGAAGCATCGGCTCCGCGACCCAGCCTTGCAGCAGCTGGCCCTCATCGTGCGCGGCGCCGACACGGACAGCTTCCAGCTGGCCCCGCAGGCGGCCGGGCTGTGGGCCATTTCTGCCGGCCTGAGCTACAACTACGCCGACGACCAGCAGCAGTTGGCCCTCGGCCTGAAGATTTACGACGCCCTCTACAGTTGGGCCAAGCACGTTTCCGCGGAGCGCCACCCCTGGAACCCGCATCCGGCGTAAGCTTCTACTAGCCTCTTGATGTTACGCTCATTCCTTCCACTTCCCAATTCTTTTCCCATGAACGATTCCATTTCCCGACGCGACGCGTTGCGTGCCACGGCCCTGTTAGGCGCCACCTCGCTGCTCAGCATCGACGACACCTTAGCTGCCGTTTCGGCTCCTGCCGCCGGCAAAACACCCGCCTTGAGCCCCGCCGACATTGCGGCCATCGACGCGGCAATGGGTAAGAAAGGCACCTACAACGAAGCCCAGGCCACCCACCTGATTGCCTTGCCCCGCAACGATTTAAAAATGAAGATTAAGGGCGAGCCAGTGCCCATTTCGTTTGGTTTCGGCGGCTGGGTGGCCATCAAGCACACGCTCGACGGCAAGTCGGCCATGCTCATGAGCGACACCGTTCTGCTACAGGAAGAAGTCAACCCGCTGATTTCGGCCGCCTTCGCGAATGGGCTAGAAATCGGAGCCATTCACAACCACTTCTTCTACGAGGAGCCGCGCATTTTCTATATGCACGTAATGGGCATGGGCACCCCAGCTGATCTAGCAAAGAAATTCGCTGCTACCCTCAAAGACTCGAAGCTGCTGCCCACCAACCAGCCCCCTACCCCCGCCCCGGCCACGTCGCAAGGCAACAACGCCACCCCGGCCGCTGGGCCTCCGACGGGCAAGGAGCTGTTCGACCTGGCGGCTCTTGATGCCGTGGTCAAGTACAAGGGCGTGGTCAACGGCCCGACCTACAAGTACACCGTGGGCCGCGACGACGTGCATTCGCTGATAGTGGGCACCGAAATGACCACCGCCATTGGCCTGAACTCGTGGGCCGCCTTTGCCGGCAAGCAGGACGATGCGCACATTGCCGGCGACATGGCCATGCTGGAGCACGAAGTAAACCCTGTCATCAAAGCCCTGCGCGCCCACAACCTGGAGGTCGTAGCCGTGCATAACCATATGCTTGGCGACACGCCCCGCATCATGTTCCTGCACTACTACGGCCGCGGCCCGGCCGCGCAGCTGGCCACCGGCTTCCGCGCCGCGCTCGACCAGCTCGGCAAAGGCCAGCCCAAGGGGATGCCCGGCATGGGCGGCATGAAGCACTAACTCTTTTCACCAGCGAAGAACTACCCGCCCGGCCTCCGGGCTGGGCCTTCTTCGCGCGTCCGGTTGCGTAATAGACTTGTTGCAACGGGTAGTTTACACGAATTTTGTGCATGAAGATTTCGATTCACGACTTAAAAACTCCTCGTCAGTGGCGTTCAGCGGTGGGGTGTGATGCCTATCAATTTGAGCAATTAGTAAGCGTATTTGCGCAGGCCTACGAAACTCTTCACGGTATGCAACTATCTGATAGAATGGCTATTAATCCAGTAGGAACGAGCATAAAAAGCGAAACTGACTTGCTATTCTTTACCCTTTTCAGCTGCAAATCGGGCTTGACCTACGACGTGTTGGGGCTGGTCTGCGGCATGGATGCAGCCACGGCCAAGCGTCGGCAAGAGGAAGGCTTAGCCGTTTTGCGCGAAGCGCTTCAGCTAGCCGACTGTTTGCCAGCGCGTGACTTTCAATCCCCGGCGGAATTGCAGCGTTATTTTTCCAAACGTCGGGCTATTTTACTCGAACGGTACCGTATGTTGGCTGACCGACTGCGAATGCACAATCTCGACCAATTCGATATGGCCTTAGAAGTGTGCGCTGGGCTATGGGATTTCTGCCTAACTCATTGATAATTCGTCGCAACAAGTCTAATAAATACGGCATTACTCCCTTCGGCACTGCCGTACCGGCTCGCGCAGCTAGTGCGCTACTTTCTACGGCTCGGCAGCATCGGGTTCGGCGGGCCGGTGGCCCTGATTGGTTACATGCACCGCGACCTAGTGACCGAGCGGCAGTGGATTAGCGAAGCCGACTACCGCGAAGGCCTGGCCCTGGCGCAAAACGCGCCCGGCCCGCTGGCCGCGCAGCTGGCCATTTACCTGGGTTGTGTCCATTACCATCTGCTCGGGGCCACGCTCGTGGGCCTGGCGTTTGTGCTGCCCTCGTTTTTGATGGTACTGGCCCTGAGCGTGGCCTACACCGTCTATGGGGGCCTGCCGTGGATGCAAGCCATGTTCTACGGGGTGGGCGCGGGCGTCATTGGCATCATGGCGGTGAGCGCCTCTAAGCTCACGCGCCAGTCACTGGGCACCGACCGGTGGCGGTGGGGCTACTACCTGGTGGCGGCGGTCACCGTGGTGACGCACACCGAGCCGGTGCTGCTGCTTGTCGGGGCCAGGGTGGTGCAGTGGCGGCGGGTGGCTCGCCGGCCGCGTGGCAGCCTTCGGGCCGGGCGCTGGCCGGCCGGGGGGCTACCACGCGGCACTGGTGGCTCGCACTACGGAGCCCGGTGTGCTGATGCAGATTTTCTGGTTTTTGACCAAGGTGGGCGCGTTCGTCTTCGGCAGCGGGCTGGCCATCGTACCGTTCCGCACGCGGGCGTGGTGGACGAGTACGGCTGGCTCACCGACGCGCAATTCCTCGACGCCGTGGCCTTGGCCATGATTACGCCGGGACCGGTGGTCATCACTGTGGCCATCATCGGTACCTGGTGGCCGGGCTGCCGGGGGCCTGCGTGGCGGCGCTGGCTACCTTTCTGCCGTGCTACGTGCTGACGGTAGTGCCCGCGCCCTACTTCAAGAAGTACGGCCAGCGCCCGACCATTCAGGCCTTCGTGGCAGGCATTACGGCGGCTGCCATCGGGGCGCTGAGCGGGGCCGCGGTAGTGCTGGCCCAGCGCAAGCTGGTAGATGTGCCCACGGTGCTGCTGGCGGTGGCTACCGCGCTGGTGCTGTGGTGCGTGCAGCGGGCCTCCGAGCCGCTGCTGATTCTGGTTGCGACTGTGGTTGGGGTGGCGCTCAAGCTGTGAGTTTTATAGCGCGACCCACCGTAAAAATCAGGGACGGGCTTCGTACACTGTCAGCCGGGCCACGGGCTGGCCGTTGGCTTCCTGCTCAGGAACATACACGCGGTGCGTGCGCTGGTCCACGGCCAGCGAGTGTACTTTTTTGGGCACCGGTACCTCTTCCAGCTTCGCGAAGTGGGTCGCGTCCACGGCCTGAATTATCGAGATAAAGCCGCTGTAGCAGGCCACGTAGATGCGCTGCAAGCCCGCGTCGTACTTCACCACATCACCGCCTGCGGGCAGCTTCACCTGCGCCACGGGCTGGTGCGCGGCCACGTCGAATACCATGAGCTGGTCATTGCCCTCGCACACCAGGAAGGCCAGGTGGTGGGCCGGGTCCAGGGCCATGCCGTGGTTGCCCACGCAGGTGCCCACCGGGTAGCTGCCTTCCACGCGGTCCGTGGCCGGGTCGATGACCACGAAGCGGTTGCTTTCCTGCAAGTTCAGGTACACCTTGCGCGCCACCGCGTCGTACTGCGGCATCCCGGTTTCGCTGCGGAACGGTATTTTCTTCACCACCTCGTCCGTGCGCACGTCTACCACCAGCAAGGTTTTGGCCCGCTCGTCGCTCACGTAAAGCTTGTGAAAAGGTGCGGCGTAGGCGCTGCCGTCGGGCTTGTTTATGGCCGGTATCCTTTTGACCACTTGCAGCCGGGTCCCGTCAATTACCCCGATGCTGTGGTCGCCCCAGTTGGAGGTATACACCTTGTTCAGTTCAGGCACCACTTCCACGCCTTCCACGCCCGGCGTGTCGGGGATGGCCTTGATAAGCTGATTGGTTTGAAGGTCAATGACGTACGTCACGTTGGCCCCCAAATGCGCCGCCCACAGCCGCCCGCGCCCTTCATCGATGGTGAGATAGTCAAACCGCTTGCCCGCCGCGCCTGGTAAGGCAATGCGGGCGATGGGGCGGAGCGCCGGGCCGGTCGCTCCGACGCGGACCGGACCACTGCGGTGCCCGGTACCGAAACAACACCAGGTGCTTACGCCAATCACCAACAGGACCGCCGCGACTCTCATATAGGACAGGGGCTAGTGGCCGCCGAGCCCTAAAAGTACTCGAAGTCCCGGTAAAGGGCCCAGAAGTTTCGTTACCGGGGACGCTCCTCTTCCGCCAGCGGTTATTTTTGCCGGACGTTTTCCCGTCCCCGTGCCCCTACGTTCCCTGCTGCGTCTACTCACCCTGTTGCTAGGTATTTTTTACCTCGACACGGTGTGCCAAACCGACGCGGAGGACGCGCGTGCTTACTTCACCCGGGGATTCAGGAATACGTAGCCGCCCCGGAGGCAGTCGCGTTCGCGGCTCCAACCGCCCGGCCTACGGTGCGGGTGCGGGTCCACGATGGGGTCGAAATATCCCAGCCCCGCACCCGTTGGCAGCGCCAGCTCGTGGCCCTGGCTACTCCCTGCCCGCGCCTGGCGCTGCCCCCATCCGGCGCTGGCTGCGGTGGGGCGTGCTGCAAGTCTGAGCAAGCTCGGTTGCCCGAAAACCGGCGGGCGGAGGCCCCGTCGCCGGCTAGTGCCCCCACTTGTTTAGCTACTCGGACGCCCAGCGTCCTAGAGCGTGAGGACAATTATCGAAGCCAATCTATCGCTGCTGCCATATGCCAAAAAGCAAGGAAAGAAACAACGGTTTTTTCATAGCGCGTGGCCAGTCGTCGATATTGCTTCAGGCGACCGAAAAACCGCTCAATTTTATTACGGTCGCGGTAGGTTTGCTCGTCCACCGGGGCTGGTTCGAGCCGGTTGGGGCGGTTAGGAATGACCGCCTCAATGCCCTGCTGGGTACAGTACGCGCGGGTTTCGTCGCTGTCGTACGCCGTGTCGGCCAGAACTTTACCCGGTTTCAATCCCTCGAGCAAAGGCAAGGCCTGCGGGCTGTCGCCGGCTTGGCCTTCGGTAGCAATCAAGCGTACGGCGTTGCCCAATGCCTCTACGCAGCCGTGAATTTTAGTGCCGATGCCGCCCCGGCTGCGGCCCAGGCACTCGCGCATGGGGTCACTGTTTTTTGGCCGGCCGAATGCTGGTGGGCCCGCAGCACGGTTGAATCGCGCATCAACCAGTTGAGTTCCGCCGCTTTGAGGGCCGCGAACACCGCGGCCCACACCGCGTTTTTGGGCCAGCCGGCGTAAGCGGCGGCAGACGGAATCAGGCTAACTGAATCGTTCAGGCAGGTCGGCCCAGGCCGCCCCGGTGCGCAGGAGCCACACCACCGCATTGAAAAACAGTCGATTGTTGCGGGCGGTGACGCCGTAGTCCGTGACTTTGCCCGAGAGCAGCGGCGCGACCAACGCCCATTGGAGGTCCGTAATTGTCCTCACGCTCTAGCCTGCGGCGCCGGCTATTTTGACTGCCACTACCACCAGCGCCGCCACTCCAGCATTGGCTATTCAACCCCTTACCAGTTTTACCAACAACAACTTGCCAACTTAACTAGACCAACCCCTACATCGCTCCAGGCGACTGAAAGTCACTCAACTTCATTTGCTGCCTGGTTGCCAGGCCCTACCTTTGGCCAATATGCGGCAGCTACGGGCCTTCTTGATGGTACTCGCGGCCGGAATGATTCTCATTCCGTGGCAGCTGCTGTGCGCGGCCCCGATGCACCATGTGCCGGGCCGGGCCAGCGCCTGCGAGCTGCGGCGGCAGTACCACGGCCAGGGGCCAGCGGTGTTTCCGCCGATGCACTGCCAGCGGGCGGGCGTTGATGCCTACTACCACCCCGTGCCCGATGCGCTGCCGCAGCTGCTGCTGGCGGTGCTGCCGCCGTGGCCCGCCGAGTGGGTGACGGGCGTGGGGGCAGTGGCCTCGGCAGTGGTGCTGCATTTATTTCCGCCCGAGCGGCGGTGCCGGTCGGCCCCGGTGGGAGCGGCGTGGCGGCTGCGGGGGCCGCCGGTGGGGTAAGCAATACTGGCTTTCGGCGCGGAGTGCGCGGGGCCGGGGGCCTGCTTTTGCCTGGGGGCAAGAGGGGCTTTTGGGCTTTTGGGCCCCTGGTGCTTGCTCAACCACAAAAACATGCTGGAATTAGCTTTTAAGAATAAACACCTGGTTATCGTGCTGGCGCTGCTGGTGGCGGTACTCAGCGCGGTGGCCTTGCAACGGCTGCCGGTCGATATCCTGCCCAATTACAAGACCTCGGCGGTGCAGGTGCTCACCCTCTACCCCGGTATGCCAGCCGAGGTGATGGAAAAGGACGTTACCAGCCGCCTTGAGCGCTGGACGGGGCAGGCCAATGGCATTGCCCGGCAGGAGAGCAAGAGCCTGATTGGGGTGAGCATCGTGAAGGATTTCTTCCGCGACGATACCGACCCGAATGCGGCTCTTTCGCAGGTGACCTCGCTGGCCATGTCGGACCTCTACTACCTGCCGCCGGGCACGGTGCCGCCGATGGTGATGCCCTACGACCCCACCGCCGCCACGCCGCTGGCGCTGCTGGCCGTGAGCAGCGACTCGCTGAGCGAGAAGGAGTTGTACGACATCGCCTACTTCCAGCTGCGCAACCTGCTGGGGTCGGTGCCGGGCATTATCGCGCCGGCCGTGTACGGGGGCAAGCTGCGGCGCATCTACATGTACGTGTACCCCGAGAAGTTGCAGGCCTACCACCTCTCGCAAACCGACGTGGTGGCCGCCGTGCAGAAAAACAACGTGATGATACCCACGGGCGACGTGAACATCGGCAACCTCAACTACAGCGTGAATGCCAACGGCATGCTGCCCAAGATTGACGATTTCAACCACATCGTGGTGAAGATGGAGCCGGGCGGCGCGCCGGTCTTTTTGCAGGACATCGGCTACGCCAAGGATGCCAGCGCCATCCAAACCAACGTGGTGCACATCAATGGCAAGCGGCAGGTGTACATCCCGATTTACAAGCGCACGGGGGCCAATACCATTGCCTCGGTGGAGGCCGTGAAGGGCAAGCTGGCCGAGCTGAAGCAGCGCCTGCCCAAGGCCGTGAACCTGGACGTGATACTCGACCAATCGACCTACGTGCGGCAGGCGATTAGTGGGCTGGTGCAGGAGGGGGGTATTGGGCTGGCGCTGGTGTCGCTGGCGCTGCTGCTGTTTCTGGGCAACCTGCGCGCCACCTTCATCGTGGCGCTCAGCATCCCGCTTTCCATCCTGTTTGCCTTCATTGGGCTGTATTTCACGGGCGATACCATCAACAGCATGACGCTGGGCGGGCTGGCGCTGGCCATTGGCCTGCTGGTGGACGACTCCATCGTGGTGCTCGAAAACATCGACAAGCACCTGCAAATGGGCAAGACGGCTCCGCAGGCGGCCTACGATGGCACCAAGGAAGTAGCCATGCCGGTGCTGGTGACGACGCTCACCATCATCATCGTGTTTTTCCCGGTGGTGTTTCTCACGGGCATCGCCAAGTTTCTGTTCGCGCCGCTGGCCATTACCGTGTCGCTGGCCATGATTGGCTCGCGCTTCATCTCGATGACGCTGGTGCCGATACTGGCGGCGGCGCTCTTCAAGGGCCACGGCGGGCACGCGCCCACCACGGGCTTTCTGGCGGCGTTTGACCGGGGCGTGCGCCGCCTCACCGACGGCTACGTGCGCAGCATCGGGCCGGTGCTGCGCTACCGCTGGTGGGTGCTGGGGGGCGTGGCCGGGCTGTTTGGGCTGGCGCTGGTGGGCTTTACGCGGCTGGGCACCGAGCTTTTTCCGCACACCGACGTGGGGCAGCTTTCGCTGGACGTGCGCCTGGAAAGCGGCACCCGCCTCGAAAAAACCGAGCAGACCATCACCGAAATCGAGGCGTTTCTGCAGCACGAAATCGGCCCCGACCTCAACATCATCATCTCCAACATGGGCGTGCTCAACGACTGGCCCGCCGCCTACACCCCCAACTCGGGCACGCAGGACGCGACGCTCGCCGTGCAGCTCAAGGAAGACCACCGGGTGAGCACGGCCGCTTACGTGACGCGGCTGCGGCCCTTGCTCAAGCAGCGGTTTCCGGGCGTGGAGTTCATTTTCAACACCGGCGGCATCGTCACGAGCGCCCTCAACTTCGGGCTGCCCTCGCCGCTCGACATTCAGGTAACGGGCAACGACCTGGCGCAGTCGCACGCCGTGGCCGAGCAGGTGCGGGCGCTGGTGCGCGACGTGCACGGCACCGAGGACGTGCGCATTCAGCAGCGCTACGACCACCCCGAAATCAAGGTGGACATCGACCGCACCAAGGCCGCCGCGCAGGGCATCAGCGCCGACGACGTGGTGAAGAACACGGTGGCGGCGCTCAACTCGTCGGTCAATTTCAAGCCCTCGTTCTGGATTGACGAGAAGAACGGCAACCACTACTACGTGGGCGTCACGTATCCCGAAGTGGCCCTAGACAACCCGCAGGCCGTGCGCGACATCACCCTTACCGGCCCCAACGGCCAGCAAGCGCAGCTCAAGGACATCTCCAAAACGTCGCTCACGACGGCCCCCATTGAGATAAACCACCTGGATATTCAGCGCGTAACCGACGTGTTTGCCAACGTGGAGGGGCGCGACATCGGGGCGGTGGCCAGCGAGGTCGAACAGCGCCTGGCCCCCCTGCGGCAGCGGCTGCCGGAGGGCTACAAAATCACGATTCGGGGCGAGGTGCAGAGCATGCACGAGAGCTTCGCCAACCTGGGCCTGGGCCTGGGCCTGGCCGTGCTGCTGGTGTACCTGGTCATCGTGCCGCTGCTGCGCTCGTTTACGCTGCCGCTTATCATCATCGCCGTCATTCCGCTGGGGCTGATTGGGGTGGTGGCCCTGCTGCTGGCCACGGACACCTACCTCAACATCCAGTCGATGATGGGCATTATCATGATGGTGGGTATCTCGGTGGCCTACAGCAACTTGCTGGTGGAGAAGATGAACACCCTGCTGCACGCCGGCCACGCGCTGCCCGAGGCCATCCGGGAGGGCGTGGCCAACCGCTTCCGGCCCATTCTGATGACGGCCGTGGTGGCGGTGTTCGCGCTGCTGCCGATGGCGCTGGGCTTCGAGCGGGGCAGCGAGGCCACGGTGCCGCTGGCCCGCGCCATTATCGGCGGGGTGCTGGCGGCCACGCTGCTCTCGCTGTTCGTGGTGCCGATACTGTTCTTTATGTTCGCGCCCAAAGCCCCCGCCGAGGACGTGGCCAGCGAGCAGCCGGTGTTCCACAAAGCCGTGGCGGCCAGCCTGCTGCTGCTACTGGCCCTGGGGACTAGCGCCTGCGGTAGCGCGGCCGAGAGCGGCCGCCCCGCAACAGCCCGCGCCGACACCCCGGCCGCCCCGCGCAACGTGCCCACCGTGCTGGTGGCGCACCCGGCCCGGCACGATTTCGAGGCGCCGCTGGCCATTACGGGCACGGCGCGGGCCTACCAGGTGGGCAAGGTGTACGCCCGCACCAGCGGCTACCTACGCCAGGTGCGGGCCGACATCGGCAGCTTCGTGCACTCCGGCCAGGTGCTGGCCGTGCTCGACAACCCCGACCTGCTGAGCCAGCGCGCCCGCCTGGTGGCCGAGCTAAAAGGCAAGCAGTCCATCTACGAGCGGCTGAAAAGCATTTACACCAAAACGCCGCAGCTCACCACCGTGGTGGACGTGGAAAAAGCCGAGGCCGACTACGCCAGCCTGCGCGCCCAACTCACGGCCATGCAGGCGCAAATCGGGTTTTTGCAGGTAAAAGCGCCCTTCGCGGGGGTGGTCACGAACCGCTACGTCGATGAGGGGGCCGTGGTGCAGAGCGGGCTGGCCAGCGCCTCGGCCACGCCGCTCTTTGAGGTGCAGGCGTTGCGGCCCATTCGGCTGGTGGTGGAGGTGCCCGAGGCCGACGCGGTGCTCATTCACCCCGGCACGCTGGCCACGGTCACCTTCCCCGAGCTACCCGCCACGCGCTACGCCCGGCCGGTGGCGCGGGTGGCCTACGGCCTGAGCGGCGGCAGCAACACCATGCACGCCGAAATCGACCTGCCCAACGCCGACCTGAAGGTGCGCCCCGGCATGTACGCCACAGTGGCCCTGGCGCGTACCGGCCACCGCCAGGCGCTGGCCGTCCCCAACGAAGCCCTAGGCAACGCGAAAGGCCAATCCTTTGTGTACGTGGTAGCGAAGGGCATCTGCCACCAGGTAAATGTGACGACCGGCTTGCAAGGCGCGCACTACACCGAACTGCTCACGGGCCAGGTGCCCGCCAGCGCTGCGGTAGTCGTCGAGGGTAAGCAGTTTTGTAGCGAAGGAGCCGCCGTGCGCGCCACCGAAGCCGGACCCCAACCCACCAAGTAGCCACCATGAAATACTTCCTGAACTACCTGATGGCTACGGCTATCTGGTTACTGGCCGCCCGCCCGGCGCTGGCCCAGGTGCCCCTCGCGCCCGCCACCGCCGCGCCCGCTGCCGCCATCTCGGCGGCTACTCCCATTACATTGGCCGCCGTGCTGCAAGCCGCCGGGGCCAGCAACCTCACCGTGCGTGAGTACGAGCTGCGCGCCGCCCAGGCCCTGGCCGACCAGGCCAAAGCGCAGGAGTGGTGGCTGCCCACCCTCACCGCCGGCGGCAGCACCCACTACCTGCACGGGGCCGCCATGAACACCGACGGCCGCATCTTCAGCGGCATCAGCCAAAACTACCTCTGGGCGGGCCTGGGGCTAAGCGCCGACGTGGACTTTGGCAAAGGACCCTACCTGCTGGCGGCGGCCCGCGCCCGCGCCACGGCCGCCGCCTACACCAGCGCCGCCGAGCGCAACCAGCTGCTGCTACGCGCCGTGCAAACCTACTACGACCTGCAAACCGAGCAGCTCAAAGCCGATTTTCTGCTGGCGCTGGCCGGGCAGGCCGACACCCTGGCCCGCCAGCTCCAAATCCAGGTCGGGGCCGGGCTGCGCTACCAGTCGGAGTACCTGCTGGCCCAGGGCAACGCCCGGCACCTGCGCCTCAGCCTGCTGCAAACCCAGGTAGCTTGGCGCAAGCAGTCGGCCCAGTTGGTGAGCCTGCTCAACCTGCCCCCCGGCACCCGCCTGGTGAGCGCCGATGCCGCCCTGGCCCCCCTGCCCCCGTCCGCCGCGCCGCCCACCGCCGCCCCCCGCGGCGCGGAACAGCGCCCCGAGTTCGGGGCCTTCAGCGCGCAGTTGCAAGCCACCGGCTGGCAGCGCAAGGCCTTCAGCCAGGGGCTGCGGCTGCCGTGCCTGCGGCTGGGGGTCGATAACTGGGCCTTCGGCTCTTACGGCGCGCCGGTGTACAATACCGTGCAAATCAACGCCTCGCTGCTGTGGACGCTGCCGCTCGGCCGCCTCAGCTACAACGGCGACCTGCGCCAGCTCGACACCCGCCTAGCCGTGGAGCAAACCCAGCTCCGCGCGTTTGAGAACCGCTACGCGCTGGAGGCAGCCACCGCCGAGGCCCAGCTGGTCTCGTCCACCGAGCAGCTGGCCACCGCCCGCGAAGCCCTCCAGCTCACGCAGGAAACCCTGCGCCAGAGCCTGGCCCGCCAGCAGCTCGGCACGGCCAAGCCCTTCGAGGTCTTCCAGGTGCAGCAGTTCTATCTCCAGGCCCGCCTCGACTATCTGCAGGTGATAAGCGACTATAACAAAGCCCAGTACGCACTCAAAGTGGCGCAGGGCGAGGCACTGTAGTGGGGGCGGCAGCGCGGATTGAGAAGGTGCGTGCCTGGCGGCGGGCGCGTTCCTTTTTTCAAGGACCAAGCTGTGGCCCTGCCCCACGGGCAGCGAACGGCGCTAGCAGCCCGCGTGGCCTGCTGGTGGCCGACCGCCACCCGCGCCGATACCGGCACGGCCAGTTTCTTTTATGGGAGGGCTCCGTTTCCGAGGGCCTGTACCTGGTGCACAGCGGCCAGGTGAAGATTACCCGGACGGGGAGCGACGGCAAGGAGCAGATTATGCGCTTGGTGCAGGCCGGCGACGTATTCGGCTACTGGGCGCTCGACGGCTCGGCCCACGCCGCCGACGCAGTGGTGATGGAAGACGCGGTGGTGTGCTTCATTCCGAAAGCGGAATTCCAGTGGCTTATGGGCCGCGAACGTACGCTTCACCCTGGCCATCATGCACGAGCTGGTGGGCGCACTGCGGCAAGCCAAGCAGCAGCTAATAGAAATGGCCTTGGTTAAAAGTTTGGTCCAAAAGTCGCACTTGACCTATGTGTAGACTTGCAAAATCAGCCAAAGAGTCACGAAAACGGCCGTATTCTGAGACGTCAACCTGCTCATATTTTCCCTGCCGATACTTTCTGTTCTTACTCTTGCGCTACCCCGTTTACGCTGGAGAGCATCAAAAAGTGTGGGGCAATCCCAGACTAAACGCATTCAAAAAATCCCGCCTGCCTTTTTCACGTCTGAGGGCACTTCCCCTGCTTTCGGAGCCTCTTGCTGCCCAAACGAAAAGTGGCATTAGTGGCTGGAATCGAAGAGTGCGTTTTTGAAT
>JAABUW010001735.1_pt1 | contig 35192 bp, 46 predicted proteins | sample 5560081 | NCBI WGS metagenome assembly JAABUW01 (sample SAMN10711882, study PRJNA513363) | rock metagenome | isolation source: Antarctica rocks | place: Antarctica: Victoria Land, Knobhead sud | reverse complement strand
CGCACTTTCCTCCGAAAAAACACGTTCTCTCCGACAAACTGCTAGCGCCCGTGCCCGTCGTGAGGGTACCGCTTTTGGGCCTGTCACAGCCACCCGCCGCCGCTGTCCACTATTTTAAGGTGCACCCCAGCGGCGAGGGCTGCGGCAGAACTAAAGTAGGCCTCAGCCGCGCGCTGGGTCGTGATCATGCCGAAGATGTCCCATACCTCTTCTGATAGTCAAAACTCATCAAGGTGGGCGCGTAGCTTGCGGCTGAGGTGATGCTGGACATGCCACAGATCATGAACGTGGATGCAGGAAACAGTGAAGCGCTCGGTCGGGTAGGAGCCTACGGTCTCGACGCCTTCACGCGGGTACAGGCGCGCAACGGGCAACGCGAGCGGGACGTGGCCATGCCATTACGCGAGGGCGTAATAATGAGTACATGAGGACAGCAGGGTGTTCAGCCAGCAGGGCGTGGCGGACAATGTCGATGAAGCTCTTGTCGGGGGACACGATGCTGGCGAAGCCGACCATCAGATCATCACGCCGTTGGATGTCATGCGGACGAGCCGGCAGGAGTGGATAGGCAATGATCATGCCCAAGTATGCGATGCGTAGGCTCAGCTTGAAGCCATACCAGCTTTTGGACCGTGCAATGCCCGGAAAAGTCGTTTAGTCCGGGGGAAAGGGGTGGGGCGTTTGAGCACCCCACCCCATTTCCCCCGGAACCTTTAGTCGTGAAGACGGTTGACAGTCAATTTGATTTAAGAAGCACGTGTCCCCCCCTGTGACACAATGTAGACCTTAACGGTTGGGGACGAGCCATCGGGAGCGCATCCGCTAGCAAAGGTGCAACGGTATGCATCGAAATACACGTAAAATGTGCCAGTGCTCTGGTAATCGTGAGTTGTGTTTTGCGATACTGGATTGGGACAATTCCCGTCACAAACGGTATAGCCTTGGGGAGCAGAATTATCTCCCCAATGCCAGACGAATCTATCGTAATCACCGGGAGAGCCACAAGGGTAGTAGTTCCCCGTGAAATACGCGGTGTTATAGACTAAGTTTTGAGTTTGAGCTGCCGGTGTGAGCGAGAAGGTGGCACCACTGCTATTGCAAGCGAAGGCAAGGTGGTGTTCGGAAAAAGCTGCTGGTACAACAAAAGCTACCAGGCTTAGAACACAAGCTAGGATACAGCGAGCGAGAATTGATTTAAGTTTCATGATCAACGCCTCCCTGAGCAGTTACTGTTGTACTTTCCATTGATGCATCCCCCGTGGCCTACCGTGACTATGCTCCAACTCGTTCAACTCAGACCGCAGTCATCAATCTCAACCGATGTACTGCCCGTCTAATGATTAAGAGGAACATGTGTGGAAAAGGCTTCCTGCTCACAATCCACACTGGATATCTGCCCCCTCAAGGCCGACGGCGTGTTCGTCTCCATCCGAGCGCGCGACCTGCTCGACATAACATCCGTGCTTGATGGGCTCCCGGCCCAGCTCGCGCGCCTGGACACGCGTCGCGAGGAACGCCGGCTCGTCTATAGCACGGGTGTCTGGCGCATCGACCCGTGAAAGGGGCACAATGTGGAACGCGCCGCGCTACACCACGGCACTCAACCTGCTGCGCAGCGCCGGCGTCTACGGCGTCAACGGGTTCCAGACAACGGGCCACGCCGTCGAGACCTACGACGAGCAGGGCTTCATCGCCATCAAGGCGGCGTGTGGCACGAAGATCGGCCTCTCCAATATGGTCGACGACGACGCCAGGTGGTTCAGCGAGAGCGTGTTAGGGTAAGCGACGGAAGTAGCGCAGAGCAGCAACGTCCAGCGCGGCCGCTTCCATGTCACCACCGACTGGGGTGGGGCGAGCCAGAGCGAGACCAAGCGGGCGCTCTTGACCCCCGACGAGGTGATGAACATTCGGGAGGACGAACTGCTGGTGAAGATGAACATTCGGGAGGATGAACTGCTGGTGAAGATGCCGCAGCAGCCCGCCGCGCGGCTCACGCAGCGCCGCTACTACGACGAGCCCGAGAGCCGGGACCGTGCGCTGGCGCGCGGCGAGAGTTGGATACCCCCGCTCGGCCCTATACGCGCGGACGGCCCGCTAGAGCCACCCGAGTTCGACGACGCGCTCGACGACGAGGAGCCAGCCACGCCCGATGACGACGAGCAAGACTGGGGAACCGACCCTTTCGTGGGGGCCGGCGATGGCGACGAGCCGGCAGCCCTCGCCGCCGTGGAACACGACGATGGGGACGATCCGCGCGGGGCGGCCCTCCCCATCATCGACCACTGAAGAGGATGACACGGTGACAGGGTCATTCTGGATCGTCGCAGCCCGACGTGCCCCTACCGCCTCGGATCGCCAAGGACGTAGCCGCCGCGTGATCGGCGTGGAGCCGCCGAGGGGGAGCGCCCCATGCTGCGCACGGCAACGCACGGCAACACACGGCAACACACGGCTAACAGACACCCCCAGTGGGCTGCCCCACACGCCCCCAACGCGCCACACGCGCCACCTCAACCCCCTCGTCGAGGTGCATTGTCACAAAGTGCGAACCCACACGCATGAGTTGCTACGAATGGTGCAAGCGTTTATCTATCCGGGCTACTCGCTTGGTGCATAACGCGATTGACTTCGCACCCGTAGATGTTCTATGGTAGTAGCAAGGCAAGCTGGCTCTGATGAGCAACAGTAACTCGCACCTGTCTGAGAAAGCCGCTCTTGAAATGCCCGCGTTCCACACCCAGGATTTACTGTTTACTAACAGTTTGTCGGAGATAAGCCCGTCGACCTTATTTATCATGCGGTTGAAGGCAAAAGCACGCCTATAGCCCGTGTTTTGGCCTCAAAACAACCTCCAAGCACAATCTGTCGGCAAAACACTTTCTCTCCGACAAACTGCTAGACGAAAGGCTTATGTCTCACCGTTCGTGCAAATTGGAAGTCAGTTCGAGGGCATTGGCATCCGCTACAGGTAGTAGTCATAGTCAAGACTCTACAAAATACAGGATTTGACACCAATTGAGCAAAGAGGGGAGCAGAATGTCCGATGCCATGCTGACCTATCATGATCATAGAACCTATGGCAGCCATGTCCTTTATTGACAATAACTACGACATTTGCCCTTTGCTCACGCGCCGCAGGCAGTTATCGACAGCAACGGCCTTCCGGTCGCTGAACTCGCTTTAGATTTACGCGAGCGATACGTTGTGTCCTTGAGTGGCTTTTATTGTAGGAAGTCTCGTTGAGCAATAGCGGGTAAATGGTTGAAAAGGGGTATACGATGAACACGCTTGTTGAACAAGCCCTATCCTTCAACAGCGGCTTACAATGGGATGTTCAAAACGACGCTGTCCGACAAGTTTATCTTACACACATGACGCCTGATTGCACTATGGTGGTTCACCGCGCCTATGCTGATGCGAACCGAATTATCATTCTCTTTACAATTACCGGCCTAAGTGGCGGCCCCGACGTTAATTTGCAGGCTATATATCGCACAACTCTTGATCATGCACCTACTGTACAGACCATTGATCTGCCAGAGATTGGTGGCTTCCGCACCGCGGAAGGGGTGGATGGACAAGCCCACGTCGTGATATTCGATGCTGCAGGCGTCAACAATGCCCCAGATCAATTAACGCTACGGCTGACACTTTCGGTAGGGCAAATCACTAAGCAGTTCGAGTTTACAATACCCTTTATCCGAGGCCATATGATTGACACCCGCCAGGTTGTCAAACCGATCCTTGTTTATGCGCGCCACGGGTCACCCTATGAAACGACGCTGATGCTTGAGCGGGTCGTGATCACGCCGACTGAAACGCGCGTGTATCTATCGGGGATACGCCCAATGGATGTGAAGCTAGCACTTGATATTGCCGGGAAGCGCACACATTTTGAGGTGGCTAGAGAAATGGCTCCTGGCCTTGTGATGTGCAGCTTCCTCACCCCGTTTCCGTTAGACAATACGGACAAATGGGTACTGACTATTTATACACAATGGGCATCGGTTGAGAGCGTATGGCGAGCGGTTGGGGAGACTGCGATCTTTCACATCACGGTTCCCAAAGACATTTCAACACGTAGGTAGAGGGGGAAAGTAGTATTTAGCGATCACCATGCCGGCGTCCGCAACGCCGGCATGGTGGTTTTCCGATGGGGAAATGTGAAGGGTTTAGGGGCAATTGCGCTCGGCACCACCGAAACTTCCCCCAATGCATAGGGACGATACCGCATTAGCAGTCCCTGGAGCCATATTGCTGGGGACTGGGGCGCTCGCTGCGTAATAGAAGGGGAAGCTTATACCACCCCCGTTTATGTTCGCATACATCCTGCCAGCCCAATGCCCCGACGAGTAACTAGTCACTGCATCGTTCCATCCCCCGTAATCGGTCAAGTTGACAAAACCTGTCTGGATAAAGCAAAGCTGGTCCCCGGCACTCCGGTTGAGGATAACATCATCCCATCCACACCAGCTATCATTAACCGTATTTGGCTCTGGACCCGACCCTTCGAGGTTACTAGATGTAGCCGCCGAGTGTCGCCATATCTGACAGGAAAGGTCGGGGGACGACATACCATGGAGTACGACACGTATCCCCTGGCAGCCTTTATTCGATAAGGCATGGAGTTGCTTGCCGATGGTTACGGGTTTCATATATTTGTACGTGACGCTACCGCGCGTTGCGTGCGCCATAGCTGAGGGTGCCGTTGCCGTGATCGTACCGGTTAAGACAACCGCTGCGGCCAATAAGGACTTGGTCCTCATAGTCTTTCTCCCTGTGGGTAGCCTAGCGTGTCATTGATCTCTTTGTTTAGATTTCCGGCGCTTCTGGTAAGCCGAAGACTCAGTTCTCGCGATCAGCGACACCAATGTACATTCATTCAGTCCTGTTGCCATGGTCAAAGACTGTTTTCGGACAGATGCGATAATTCATCACACCGTTTGCCCATCCGCTAGCTGCGGCCACCAGTCACCGGCTGGGCATATCCCTACTGTAAGCCCGATGGTGCCCCGCTGTCTGTACTATTCCGCTCATTTTTCGGGACCGCTTCGGCTCAAATTTTTGATCGGTTACGCTCACCTATGTGATACGTTCCGATCAGCGTTGACGGTCCGCAAGGCACCCATACCGTCGTCCACGGGCACAAATCCTAACCGCCCCGCCTGCCAACACAGTGCGTTAGTCGTACGCACGCCAAACTTGGCGCGCAATCTGGTCATCATCCGCCGCACCGTGATCCCGCTCAGGTGCAGCACGTCGGCGATCTCCTCCTGCCTCAGCCCCTCGATCAGCAGCGAGAGCACAGCCCGCTCATCGTCGGTCAGAATCGGCTCGTCATTACGCGACCGCCGACGGCGCTCCGGCGTGGCCAGCAACTCCTCCAGGACCGCCCGATGCCCGGCTAGCACATCGTCTTCGCGCACGACCGCCAGGCAGCGCACGACTGTTTCTCCGTCCAGCCCCTCCCACAGCAAGTAACCGCGTGTTCCCTGCTCTATGAGTTGCAGCAACGTGTCCCGGCGCAGCGTGTCTTTCGTCCCGACCACCACGACGCGGCTCGGCGGACTCACGCGCCGCACCTGACGAACGAGTGGGACGAGGCCCATGCCGCCCACGGCGGCGTCGATGAGGATGTGGTCGGGGTGCTGGTCCGTGGTCATCCGTAGGGCCTCGCTGGCCTGCGTCACGTCGGCTCGCACGCACAGGTCCGGCTGCTCTTGCAAAAGCGCGTGGAGGCCACGCCACTGGCAGGTGACGTGATCCGCACCGACGAGCAAAACGCTGGAGTGTATGGGTTGCATCTGTCCTGTCTCTCTCTGCAGCGGATGGGGCGACGCTTGCCGCGTCGAGGGCTCCGCTGCATGTCCCTTACTATATTGGTCCCGCAGGACGTGCTTTTTGGACATGTATTTTTGCGATACGTCCGGTGTTTTTTGCGCGTTATGTCCATACGGACTATAGTAGGAGCAGGCATCCCCCCCATGGCCTGCACCGCGAAGACGACTGGGCGATGATGACCACGCACGGCGAGGACGAGGCGCCGGATCGCACGCTCGTCGCCGCCGCCCAGGCAGGCGACGGCGCCGCCTTCCTGCGCCTGGTGGCGCGCTACCGCGCCCGGCTCGAAGCGACCTTGCGCGATATGGGGAACCCCGCCCGCGCCGCCGACCTCACCCAGGACGCCATCGACACGGCGTACGACGAGATCACCGACCTGTGCGACCCCGATGGGTTCTATCCATGGCTGCGCCGCATCGCCACTAACCGCCTGCTCAAAGACATCCGTCAGCGGGGGCGACGGCACGCGGCGCTTGACCGACTGCGCCCCCATCTGCCGCGCGTCGCTGACCCTCTCGTACGCGTCCTGATCCGCGAGACCGCTGCGGAGTTGAGCCGTGTGCATCGCACCGTGTTGGTTTTACACGACGACCTGGGATACACGATCCCCGAGATCGCCGTCCACCTCGGCATCAGCACGGACGCCACCCGGAAGCGCCTGACGCGCGCCCGCGCGGAGTTCCGGAGGCGCTATGCTGAGAAGTAGCTGAAAAATAATACGTCGCTGAGGAAGAAAAGGGGGGCACGATGCGGGAGGCCACGCTGGTCACGGCGCACGACTTCACGCTGGACGAACTGCAAGCCTACGACGAGGGGACGCTCGCCCCGGACCGGGCGGCGGTCGTGGCGGCGCACCTCACCGCCGGCTGCGCGGCCTGCCGCGCCTGGATCACCACCTCCCACGAGGTCGGGCGCCTGCTCCACGCCGACGCTGACGCGTGCCTGGGCGACCCCGATGCCTTCCTGCGTGATACACCCCGCGCCCGCACCAGGCGGTGGCTGCGCCGGCGTCTGCGCCCCCGGCGGTTTGTGGTGCTGCTTGTGGTCCTGCCGCTCAAGGGGCGCCTGGTGCGCCACCTGTTCCGCACACAGCAGGGTTGGGAGGCGCGCGCGAGCGCGATCGTGTCCTTGCTGGCGCTGACCGTGGCCACGCTGCGCTTCGTCTTCGCACGTCCCTCCTGGCCGGCGTCCGCGCCTACGACGCGCGGGGCCGCTGCGCACGGACACGAGGACAGAGGTGCGGAGAGGGGGCGCCGATGACCGCCGGCCACGGTGAGGAGCTGGACCGCCCCAACGCGGCGCGCATCTACGACTACCTCCTCGGCGGCGCGCAGAACTTCACGGTCGATCGCGCCGCCGCCGAACACGTCCTCGACAACTACCCCGACGCCGCCCTGGCCGCGCGCGCCAACCGCGCCTTCCTGCGCCGCGCCATCGCCTACCTGGCCGGCCAGGGCATCGCCCAATTCCTCGATGTCGGCTCCGGCCTGCCCACCGTCGGCAACGTCCACGAGGTCGCGCGGCGGGCCAATCCGCACGCGCGCGTCGTCTACGTGGACAACGATCCCGTCGCCGTTCGCTATAGTCGGGAATTGCTGGCGGAGGAGGGGGCGGGCGCGCGCGGCGTCGCCGTGATCGAGGCCGACCTGCGCGATCCGGCGGCGATCCTGGGCCACCCCACGACGCGCCGTCTGCTCGACCTCCGCCGACCGATCGGGCTGCTGCTGGTGGCGGTGCTGCATTTCATCCGCGACGACGACGAGGCGCGCCGCGCGGTCGGCGCCTTCCGGGAGGCCCTCGCGCCGGGGAGCTACATCGTCCTCTCGCACGCGACGCTCGACGGGCTGCCGGCCGACACGATCGCGCGCTTCGAGGCGATCTACCGTCGTTCCAGCAACCCGACCATCGCGCGGTCGCGCGCGCAGATCGCGGCGCTGTTCGAGGGCCTGGACGTGGTAGAACCCGGCATCGTTCCGACGCCCCTCTGGCACCCGGACGCCGCGTGCGATCCGCTCGTGGACCAGCCCGTTCGTGCGGGCATCCTCGCCGGTGTCGGGCGCAAGCGCTAATCCCATGACGCACCTGTAGCTCTCAGGGCCAATACACGTCCCCACAGCGGGGAAGGGAGCCTCCTGACGGTCGGGATGTGGACAGGAGCGGATAAGGGGTGTAGCGTGACGGCAGAGACAGGCCGTGTCTCCCGACAGCACCAGCGAAAGGTAGGTCGTTCCTTTGGCCGAACACACGGACCCGATGCCGGCGACCGGTGCGTCGACCACAACGACGGAGGTCCTGGCCGCGCTCACGGCGGAGGAGCCGCACGGCGCGACCGCCGATCAGGTTGCTCGCGCCATCGGGCTTGGCCTCGACGGGGCGGTGGTGCAGGACGCGTTGGAGGAACTGGTTACGCGCGGTCTCCTCGATCGGCGTGGGCTCGGCCGTGGCGCTGTGTACACACTCCATGCAACGGCGTGATGCGGAGCACGGCGGGCGCTGTCTTTCTCCCTCTGGGGGCGTGTGTCGGAAATACCTTGTCCGCGCGGGAACGTACATCCCCCTCATACGTGATCGTGATAGAGTATGACCATAGCGGAGAGACGACGTGACGCCTTGTCGCTTCCAGACGCGCCGCTGCGGCGGCTGCCCGCTCTCAGGGCTAGACATTTTGATAGTTCCAAGAGATGTAAGGGAACGAGATAGCTATGACCACGTATGCGATGCCTGATGAGATCAAACGGGAAATCCACTCCACCCTCGCGGCGCGGCAGGACCTAGGGGCCGCGTATGACGAGCACCTGGCCGATGTTTTCATGGACAAGCTGGGGGCGAAGGTCGCGCAGGAACTCCGGCAGCGTCCCGATCTGTGGCCAGCCCCAGTCGCGGCGCGCTCTGGTCCGTGGTTGACGACTGAGCGCCGCTTGAAGATTGCGCTTTGGTCGTTGCTCCTCTGCCTCGTGCTTGTGGCCCTGGTAATGATGCTGGGTCGGAACCCTTACACGGAGGGTGGCTGGGACCTGGCGCTGCTCTCGCTCGTCGTCGTCGTCAACCTAGCGCTGAATCTGCGCCTCCACCTTAGACTCCACACGTAAGACCCTGACCGCGTATCTACATGGGACAATAGGCCAGTCGCCGGGAGGACATACTGTGGCCCACCAACCCACCCCGCACTGGCACATTGCACACGTCCCGCTCATCGCCTTGCTGATCGACGGGGCGCGCGACGCCCACCATACCCTATGCACATTGACATAGAGGCGGACAGGGCCGCTAGGCGGGAGGAGCGAAGCCGCCTGGGACCGGCGTATGCGCGGGCCGTCGAAACGGATGACGCGTTGTTAACCCGATTGCGTGCGCATCTCGCCCGCCGCTTCGTCGGCCGCTGGGATGCCTGGGCCAGCGTGCTCACGGTACAAGACGGGGGAGTGCACAGGGACGTCACCTGCTGGCTAGACGAGGCGATCGTCGAGGGGGAGCGGCGTCTAATTCTGACCTGGATCAACGCCGCCCTGTCTGGTAGCGGCTGCGGTTCACGCATTATCGAAGAAGTTCGCGCATTCGCTGAAGGGGCGCGTGTGCCTTTGATTATCGGCAACGTGACTAACCGCGGGTACTGGAGCCGGCTGGGACGCTCCTGGGCGCGGGACGTGGGTGAGCGATCGGCGGACGATAATCCGAACCTCCGCTATGACCCGCCGCCTCTATAGGGCGGCGCCTCGTCCTCTACGTCCGGATACCTTTGGTGTGGGGCGTGGCGACGTCCAGGGTTGCGACGGGCTGGGCGTGGGGGTGCACCTCGAAATAGTGGACGCGGCCTGCGACTGCGGTCGCATGGCAGACGTGCGCCGACTGCGGTCGGTTTTAGCCCTTGGACGCGGCGCTCCGACGCACCCGCCGTGGCACCGCAGTGCGCGTGGTCTGCCATGCGACCGCAGTCGCAGGCGTTTCCCGCACAATTCCACTATTTCGAGGTGCACCCTGGGCGTGGATAACCGCTCCCACTTGAGTGGACGCATGCGCTACAATTAGCGCCACCACGGGGCCGTCGATCTGCATCACCCCTCGCCACGCCGTCTTGGGCGCGGCGTTTGGTGGCGCACGTCTAAGGTCGCGGCGAACCATCCGGCCATTCCGCGCCGGCGTCGACGAGGAGGGCTAATGTCCGGGCTGGAGTCCGAGTCCATGACACTCACGATAACCGTCAGCGCGACCGTACTGCGTTCGCTCGCGGCCCTATGCGATGCAGAGGACAGAGGCCAGCGGATCACGCCTATAGATGAAGCCGCCATCATCGAGGCGCTGGTCGAGGGGTTGCGGTCCGATCTGGGGGACATCGCGCGGGGCGTGCAGGCGATTGAGGGTGGCTATGGCGACCGCAACGCCGGCTTGGAGGTGCTGCAAGCCGTGGCCGGGGTGCAAGAGGCTCGGGCTCAGTGCACGCGCGCCTTATTGGAAACAAATAAAGCGCGCGTCAAAGGCTACGACCGAGACAGCCCCAGCGTCGGATACTGGACCGCCCGCAGCCTTGCCGGACGCTTGTTGAACAGCGCGGACATCGAGGCCTTGCGCCCCGACCCGGCCTGACCCAATGGGGCGCACCGGGGCAACTGAACGTCAACACAGCCTCGATGCAGAGGGAAGCGAGAGGAGAGGCCAATGATAAAGATAGTGCACATCAAGGGCGATAGTGAGGGGAACTACCGCCCCTTCTTCGTCCCTCTTGATCGCAACACAAGATTCGACCGTTGCATGGCGAAGCGGCATGGTGGGGCTTTGGTGGGTGCGCGATGAGCCAGCCAATCGCCATGCTCTACGACGACTATGTACCCTCGGAAGGCACGGGGCGGCGACAGCGTCGGGCATTCACCTGTCCGCGCTGTCAGACACACTACACGATCCGGCCAGGCCAAGTACATCCTGTCATTGGTCGGGCGCGGCGGGATCTCGCGGAGGTCGACCCCTATGCGCCGCTGTGGCTCGCGCAGGCCCCCAACATCGTCCGCGCGCTTGGAGGGGAATTTCGGGTCTACGTCTGCAGCATGTGCTGGTACGACGAGTTGGACTACATGCGGGATCGCTACCGCCGCCGCGTACTCGGCCGCGATGATCCTCAGGAGCGGGCCGCGGCACTGCGCGCGTTACACGGGGAGTTGGCTATGCGGTACGCGCCCCCTGCGCCCCGTCCCATTCGGTCGACCATCCAACGATGACATGCGACAAGTGCGGCTACACCTTCATGCTAGAGGTGCGGGACCAGCGGCGGGCACATGCCCGTTGGCATCGCGAGTGGGCCGGCGGCGTGCCTCTCCCTGCGCGCCTTGTTCCCACCGTGGACGACGGCGTCGTGTCAGTCACGCCCCAGGATGCAGCGTCTCACAACCGCATCGTCACTCGCCTAGCCAGGATGATGGGGTGGGAAAACGAGTATGATGGTGGCTTGTGGGCCGGGTATGCAGCGTGGCCGCAGAGGGAGCGTGTGGCCATGTACCGCAGGGACGACGAGGCGCCCCTAGCCTTCCTCGTCGTCAGGGAGCGACGGGCGATCGGGCTGGTCATCGTGCGCCAGCGCCCGGTGTGGTCGCGGCTCAACATCAACCCCGACGTCCCGAAACAGTATGATATCCATGGGTTACGGCGCCCTGACGTTGATGCCGTCTTCGTGTGTCACGACTATCGGCGTCGCGGTATAGCGCGGGCGTTGATCCGCCATATCGCGGGGTACTACCGTATCTCGCCCCACGAGTTGGTCTGGCTAGGCGAGCTCTCGGACGCGGGGCGAGCGCTCGCCCATAACTTCGCGGCTCCAAACGGAACGTTTCTCTATGGCTGACTGGCCTAATGGCGACCATAAATCTGGCCTGACGGCTTACTCACCCTGCTGTCGCCCTGCGTCCGACCGTTTCTTCCGCCTCGACCTCGCCAAAGCCGCCGTGCGCCGGCCTCGACCTCTTCCCGTTGGCGTCCTGAGAGCCGTCACCGGTCCCTATCAGCGTGCAATATCGCCCGCTCGCGACGAGCCTATCATCGACGGGCGTGATAGGCCCGCTATTGCACATTTTACGGGCGACATCGGGGGGATATTGCACCCGCCTAGCCTCCTTTACCCTGGGGTAGCGGCTCCCCCTAGCGGCGCTGCGAGATAGGCGCCCCGCGCGGAGCGCACAGGGGCGTAGGGGAGGGCACGAGGAGGTCGCGCTCACGGGCGGCTGCGGAAGGTGACGATGACGGCGCCGCCCGTGGTGGACGACTCGGTGACGTTGTTCTGTAGGAGACAGTGGCCCCGCGCGCGACGGAGACAACCCCACCGACCTGCGATGGAGACACCGGAGAGGTCCGAATCCGCGCGACGAGAAGCCCGCCCCGCTCGACTCGGCCGGCATTGCCCCCGCCCTCACCGCCGCCCTTGGGGTGGGGGAGCGCCCGGTGTTGGCCACGCTCCAACTCAAGGCCGACGGCGTGTTTGTTTCTGTTAGGAGCCGTGATCTATTCGACATAACACAGGCCCTCGACGCGCTCCCGGCCCAGCTCGCGCGCCTGGACACGCGGCGGGAGGAACGCCGCCTCGTCTATAGTGAGGGTGTCTGGCGCATCGACCCCTGAAGGGGAACACGGGAGCACTACGGCCGACCGCCGACCACCGACGATATGATCGTGATGGACCTGGTGCGCGGACCGACAGCAGCGACGGGCCGCGAGTTGCAACAGGCCGTGGCCGATGGCAGCCCGCACCTCCACGAGCGCAAGGCCGGGCACGTCGACGACTACACCCGACGGACGGTGCGCAAGGCATGGGGAAGTCTGGGACGCGAGCCCGAGCCGTGGATGGGACGCGCAGGGGATGGTGACGGTAGCCCGTGATTGCTCAATTCCGGCCAGCCCGGCGCGGGTGCTACCCTTCTCGTGTCTTGTCGGGTCACCCAGGATGCCCGCGTCGCGGCCGCAGGCGGGGCACGCGGCGGCATCGACGACGGGTGCGCGAACACGGCCGCAGCGATCCGGATCGCTGCCTTATCCTTGTGCCAGCTGGGCGAGGTCGAACAGCATCACGCTGGCCGATAGGGGACGCGTGCGGGGACGCGGGAGGACGGCGAGCCGCTGTCGGATGGGACGCGGGACCCATCTCCACGGGTCCAGGTCCGTCGTCGTGCCGCCCTCGGTGTTGACCAGCAGCGCACGCCCGTTCGCCTCGTCGGTGAGTGGTTGCAGGGGGCCACGGCCCAGAGGGATTGTCCGCACCACCCGCCCGCTCGCGCCGTCGAGCACCACCAGCGCGCCGGCGCCCGTATGCCGGCCGCCCGTGCAACAGGGGCCGGCGTCCGTCACCAGGACCCGGCCGTGCCGCCGGTCGAACGCGAGCCCACTCGGGTGGATACCGACCCCCACCGTGCGCAGCGTCCGCCCCGTGCGCAGGTCGACCATCGCCACGGTCCCGCCCATGTAGTCGGCCACGAACGCGCGCTGCGCGCCCTCATCGAGCGCGACCGGGGTGATCGCCGGGGTGGGGCCAAAGCCGCGCGTCCGCAGGAGGCACCCGCTCCGCGCGTCGAGGACGGCGAACCCGCCCCGGGACTGATAGGGAACAACGACGCGCCCTCCCGCCACGTCCACGAGGGGGCTCGCGGGGGAGAACGCGAGATGGACCGTGCGGATGATGCGCCCCGTCCGCGCGTCGAGGGTGGTGACGATGTTGGCCACCGGATTGGTGATATAGACGCGCGCGAGGTCGGGGGCGACGACGGGGCAGGCGACCTGCGCGCCCGCGCCTGCGACTGCGCCCGCGGCGAGCGGCAACGCCGGGAGCGCCACAGTGCGCAGGAGGCGGCCCGAGGCGGCGTCCAGGACGGCTACCGCCGGCTCATCCGCGCGCCCGACGAAGACCCGCCCGGTCCCTTCGTCGGTAGCGAGCGGGACACCCTGAACCAAGAAGTCTGGGCCTTCCCCCGCCTGCCAGGGGTTGAGCGCGACGGTCCGCAGGACACGCAGGCGGACCGTATCGACGGTGAGGAGGGCGCTCACGGGGTAGCCGAAGGGGAGCGCGAACAAGCGGTGACGCCGCGCGTCGACCGCCAGGTACGTGTCCCCCCCACCGAACGATCCCGGCGGCAGGCTGATGGTGAGTGCCCCCACGCGCCGGCCGTCCGTGAGGTCGAACGCCGCGACAGTCAGGGCCGCGCCGGGTCCGCTAGGCGCGGCGGGCCAGGCGACGAACGCGCGGCGTAGCCGCCCATCGACGACGATGGGCAACCAGTGGCCGGGGCTGGGGCGACCGGTGGCGAGCGTCCCGACGATACGCCCGGCCGTCGTGTCGACGAGCCGCGCACGCCGGCCCATCTGGTCCACGATGATGGCGCGGTTGCCCGGGGCGAGCGTCAGTGACGGGAAAGAGGCGGTGGGGATGGTGGCCACGAGAGGATTAGTGCGCGCCGACGTGCGCGTCGCCAAGAGGCTCGCGAGCATTCCGACGACCGCCACCGCGCCCGCCACCCATGCTATGCTAGAGCGGCGCATCACGCGCTCTCCTTCCCCTGTCCCATTGGCCCTTCCGCGTCCCCTCCTAACCCTCCCCGCGCGACCATGGTAGCACGCCCTGGGAATACGGGGGCGCTCATGCGACTGCTGCTACAGCGAAGCCGATGCGCCAGCCCGGCGCGACGCGAACCATCGCCCGCTTGATGGTGCCGCGCAGCCGCCGGTCGGGCTACTGCTGATGGAAGGTGTCGGCCATGGAAAGGAAACGCACCGCAGGGCACCCTCCGCGCCTACGCGCATCGGGGCGAACCAGCGCGTAGTTCTTTGGTGGCAGCTGGCAGCGCGGTGAGCAGCCCTCCCAGCGCCGCCCGCCACATCGGGCTTGGCCTCGGTGATTGGCTCGGGCGCGACACCGCCGACGCACGAGGCGGGCGAGCTATCCTGCATCAGTGGGTGCCCGCGGCAAAGGTCATGCGCCACTGCCCTCCGGGCCAGCGCGCGTTGAGATAGTAGCAGCCGGCCTTGGGAACGTATAGGGCGGCTGCAAAGGTTGCCCAGGTACCCTTCGGGCTGCTGGGGAGGAGAACCCGCTGCGGGTCGAGCACGAGCGTGCGCGCCTTGCCGGAGCGCCCGTCGAACCAGAGGGGGAGGCCACTGCGGAGTTCGCCGCCGCGCAGCGTCACCCGGCCTTTGTAGCCGGGCGGCATGACCCACAACAATTTATGGCCCCACCCGTAGGTCATGTCGTACTCCGACTTCAACTGGGCGAAATCCGTCCCAAACGCGAGGGTCGCGTGCTGGCCGACAAATCCAACTCCCCACACGGGATACGCCCCGTACCCTGCGGCGAACACGGGGCTGAGTATTTTGGGCGCGGGACCTGACGGACAGGTGTGCGGGACGGACCCAAGTAACGATAAGTTTCCGGACACGGGGCGTGCCAATCCCCCTGGCCGTCCAGCGATCCCTGTCGAGGACGCTATCAGTATCGACCCGAGAAGAATGTAGCGGTATGTCATCGTCCCCCCCCCAAACTTATAGCTGTATGCTGCGGTGGTACACATCGGCGGCATAGATTTCCACAAGCCTTTATCTGTTTGCCTCGACCCTTGTCGCCTGCGGAGAGTACCACACGTCGCTTCTACCAGGATAGGGCGACAGTCCCATAAGGAAACCGCCAACAATGACGAGGGTAATACCTGTCGCTCGGTGGAAGGCGTTTGTTGCGCCCCAAATCTTCCGTGCTACAAGCAAAGCAGATCCATAGCGACAAGACGTGATAATGCCTGCTGTCGTGGCGCATAGACGAGCGAGACCGTAGGCTAGGCCAAGTTTTGCGCCTTCGTTGACACCGATTGTAGACTCGATCAGCAGGAGGACGTAGAAAGCGGCGTACGGGATGAAAGTAAAGACATCGGCCCCTAATATGACGCCGTACAGGACGACTTGCTTCCCCTTCCCGTACCGGGCCCACCTTGCGGGGACTTGCCACCGCACCTGCGGCATGGGTAGTCGGATGATGCTTAGCTCATGAGCCCCGTAAGCTAAGGCAATCGCCGCGATGGCTACAACCCACGGCGTTCGAGCGTGTGCTGAATAGGACAGGCGTAGGGCCAACCCGAGTGCTCCGGCCGCTGCACCAACGGCTGTTGCACTCGCGATAAGACCAAAGCCATAGGCCATTGTCCTAAACCCTATGTGTCTCCTTGCAACTGGGCGGTGCCCCTCCGACGGAGGCGGCGTGATCTCGGCGATCACATTTACGCCTCAGGCCGAGCCAATTTTCGTGCACCCCCCCACGATCGCGGTATGGAGACGGATGCGTACGGGTGAGACATGCGTGCATGAGGCGCTGTACGTGGCACAGCGAGAGCGACCAGGAGCAAGCTACCGAACATGGACCTGTTATTCACGGTTCCCCCTTTCTCGCGGGTCTGGCGTTCCCATCATAGGGCAGTCGCGGCGACGGAGGCACCGATGCGGGCGCTCACGGCCCCGCTGCCCACCAGCACACAGACACCGGCACCGGCCTGTGCCCATCCCCGCTTCTCTAATAGAAACGTGCGAACGCCGACGCCGGTTACGCCCCCCTCGCTCGCCGATCCGCTCGCCCGGAAGGTCTCGCACAGCCAGCCCGCCAGTTCGTCGTAGGGCCGTGTGGAGGGTAGGATCTGTTCGAGGCGCAGATTGCGGGGTGAGCGGCCCGTGCTGTGATCGCCGCAGCGCCCCCGCAGACGCGCGCACGGACGCGCAGGAGCCCTCTCAGCGCCCTGGAGCCGCCCTCGATCGCCAGCAACGTGTTAGAGTTGAGGGTAGATAGGATGGGGCACACAGCCCGGCCCCGTTGGTTGGGCGACGCGCGGCTGTGTGGAAACGGACGCTGACAAAGAGGTGTCTGTAAGGGCAACTGAGGTGAATTATGCCCGAGATACGAAGGCAAATGAGGCGTACAAGATGACGGCAGCGCCCATTCGCCCTGTTTCTCCTCAACAGTCTCCCGCGCCAGGCGGTCCACGACAAACATTGAAATACTTGTTACTTGCCATGCGGCCAAAGCAGTGGACAAAGAATGGCGTTGTTTTTGTCGCCGTCGTCTTTGCCCGCGACCTCGCCAATCTGCGCGACGTCCTGCTCGGCCTGCTGGCCGTGCTCCTTTTCTGCCTCGTTTCCGGCGTCGTCTACATCGTCAACGACATTGTTGACCTGGAGAAGGACCGTCAGCACCCCCTAAAGCGCAACAGGCTGCTGGCCGCTGGACACCTACGCCCACGCACAGCCCTTTCCTTTGCCATCCTACTCTTCCTTGGCATAGTGATCGTTTCGAGCGTTGTATCGCCCCCCTTCCTTGCCACGGTTGTTGCATTCGTGATTCTAAACCTGGGCTACTCGTTTTACCTCAAAAACATCGTCCTAGTCGATTTGTTCGGTATCGCTGGCAGTTTTCTGCTGCGTGCTGGCGGGGGTGCTTGGATTATCGGTGCTAAGATTAGTCCATGGCTCTACCTCTGCACACTCTTAGCAGCCCTTTTCCTAGGTTTAGGCAAGAGACGACACGAACTGCTCGTACTGGAAGGGATGGCTACGAGTCACCGCAGGATTTTGGGCGAGTACACGACGGAGTTTCTAGAGGAACTCATATCAGTAGTCTCTTCGGCGCTGCTGGTTTCCTATGCGCTCTATACCTATTTCGCGTACCCAAACACCCAGGCGATGATGGCAACGATTCCCTTCGCCATATATGGCATTTTCCGCTATCTCTTCATTGTTCACCTAAAGAACGAGGGCGGAGCACCCGAAGAGATCCTTATCCATGATCGAGCTTTGATAAGTACCATCGTCTTGTGGAGTGTCACTGCGGGTATCGTCTTGTACTTCTTTTGATTCAAAATAGAACTGTTTTTACCCGTTTCCGGAATTCGCCTCTGTGATTCGCCAGCAATTGTCCTATTTTCGACTTTGGCCCTTTTCCGTCGTTTTTGCGGGAGAGATGAGGGCGTAGGCCGGCAACTCCTACATTGGGAGGTGACCAAACCGATGCAGTGATTGATGGGGCGAAAGTTGTACCCTAACGTCGGGTTGGCGCATTATAACGATAGGAGCAGAAAGAGGCGAGCGAAAGGAGTGGGTCGTGATCGGGACATGTGTCGCCTCGTGGTCCCGGCTTCAGGCGGGTAGAAGGCTCCTGAAAGCCCGGATAAATCGTGGGATCCATTCCAGAGCGACTGAGGTATGCGCTATATGAGAGAAACCGTACTGCTAGCTATGCAGCCCATGCAGTGGACCAGAAATAGTATTGTCTTCCTCGCAGTGATCTTCGCTCACCGCCTCGGCAACCTGCGCGACGTGCTCCTCAGCTTACTGGCCGTGCTCCTCTTCTGCCTTGCGTCGAGCGTCGTCCACCTTGTTAACGACCTGAGCGACAGGGAGACGGACCGCTGGCACCCCGTCAAGCGCCCTCGCCCGCGCGCCTTGCGGCGCTTTCATGCGCGCCGGCCCATCATCGTCGCCGCGATGATCTGGGTTGCTGCACTGACCGTTGCCTCTGTCGTTTTGCTCCCTGTAGCGTTCGCGCTCATCGCGTTCGTCGCCCTGAATCTAGCCTGCTCGTTCTATTTCAAGCACAACGTGCTGGGCACCCTGTGTGGAGTTGCTGGTAGCCCCCTCCTGCGTGTAGCGGCAGGAGCCTGGATTATTGGAGTCGCGCTCAGCCCTTGGCTCTACCTATGCACCTTCCTCGGCTCTCTTTTTATGTGGACTAAGTGGTCCATCCGTTAGGTCGGCAGCTTTTTTCTCACGCCTGTGCGCCGGAGAATTAGGTGTCAATCGCTCGCCACGACGCCGATTACGTGTACTCCGAGTGTGATCAGGAAATGCACCAGATTGGGCGAATGGACCACTAAGTCTCACTGCACTTGACGCTAGAAATGTCAAGGGCGATTTAATTTTGACGTTCCTGGGTTAATTCTACGTCGCCGTTGATAGAAAGATGGACCACTAAGTCTCACTGCACTTGACGCTAGAAAGAAGGAACCCCATACCCCACAACAAGCCGTGACATCGATAATAGCCAAACCTCCTGGATCGGCATCGAAGAGTGCCAACTCGATACGATCGCAGGAGGTTTGACGCTCAACCTGCCCCCAATGTCGGGGGCACTCATGACCTACTAACAGGTTACACCATAAGTAGGCGACCAGTGACCCGTCTGACTGTCACTACCGCCGTTGTTCGGATAGGCTCCCAAGCTGAACTCCCCCCAATATGAGTCGCCACAGGTTGAGAAGAGCGTTCCACTGAATGCCCATCCGTTGCCACCCTGTACCGGTATGGTATTACCACAGTAGGATCCGTTGCAGTAATGCAGCACTACGAAACACGGATTGCCATTCGTGTTCCATATGTTACAGTCGGCCGCCGCCCGTATTTGATAGTTGTAGCTGGCCGTCTGACAGTACTCGACGTGTACCAGGCTATCGCCGGAGTTTGCAACCGTATGCCATGCACTTATACAATTCGCGGCCTCTGTTTTGGGTGTGCTCCCGGTCAGAACACTACTCGCCATAGTACCGACAACAAGCAGTGACGCGATGACCCCACGAACTACGAAACGAGCCTTCATTGTGCTTCTCCTAGCACTGTACCGTTTGCTTCGCCCTAGTAGCCGCGGCCGTCGGTCCTAATAGGCACATCCCCACATTACATTCAGTCACACCCCGCTGTCTGTGGTATTCCCGTCAGGTTTTCCTGAGCAAATACCTCCAAAAAGTGAAGGCTTTCCCTCAGGAAGATGAGGGAAAGCCTTCTTTTGGTGACGGATTCCCGTCAGGAAATCCGTCAGGAAATCCGTCACCGCCAGCCACTCTAATCGAGGAATCCCAAGCGCCCCGCTTGCCCGCACAGCGCGCTGGTCGTGGCGACGCCGAACTTGCCCCGCAGCGTCGCGATCATCCGCTCGATCGTCGTTTCGCTCACGCGCAGGTCGTGGGCAATCTCGCGCTGCGTCAGCCCCACGCCCAGCCCTTTGAGGACGGTGCGCTCCATGGGCTCGACCACGATGTCGCTCATGCGCGGCCCGCGCCGGCGATCCAGCATGGCCCGCCGCTCAGCGGCCGCGATGCTCACCATGCGCGGGTCGTTGAGCACGCCCTCGATGACGATCCGCAGCTTGACCTCGGTCACGTCCTTCCATACGACGAAGGCGGCGAGGCCGAGCTGCGTGAGATAGGCGTGGTCCGCACTCTCCAGCAGCTTGCCCACCACGACGATCCGGCTCGTCGGGCTGGCCGCGCGCAACTCCTGGACGAGCGGCACGACGGGCAGGCCCGGCACGTCCGAGCCGACAAAGATGATGTCGGGCTGCTCGACTGTGGCGATTCGCACGACCTCGCCGCGCTGCGGCGCCTTCCCGATGACCTACACATGTCGGAGCTTGCACAGCATCGTCTGTAACCCGACCCAGTTCGCGTGCGGCGAGTTGATCAGCAAGATTGTCGTAGGCTGTATGTACATCGTTTCTTCTCGCAGCGGCAAGGGTGCTGTCCTCTACGTCGAGGGGCCACTGCATCTCCCTTGACAGGTGCAGCACCGTCATGTGTTCGTTTAAACCATGTCGTTATCGCTAAATGAGCTAAACTACCAGCGTGAAAACAACATCTTGGAACTTTATACGCTTGGGCTGGCGGCAGCTTATCCTGTTTTCCAGCATGGTCCTCTTTGCCCTGCTCATCACGCAGAACCTTGTGCGGGTGCAAGTGATGGAGCATGCAACGCTGGCGCGAAAAGCGCAGCAGACCTATGACCAGACCATCCCCGTCCCCGCGCCGCGCGGCGAGATCCTCGACAGCAAGCGTATACCGTTGGTGACGAGCGCCCAGGTCAGCAAGTTGTACGTGGACCCCACGGCGCTGAACCCCAAGGGGTTGCCTGCCATTACCGTACGGGACGCGCGGGAGCTCGCGCCCATCCTGGGCCAGGACGTGGCGACGCTCACGCGCGAATTGACCTATCGCGGCGCGCATGTCCCCGGAGCGAGCTACGTCCTCGTCGCCGATGGGTTGAGCGATGACACGGCGAACGCGATCAACGCGCTCAACCTTGGAATAGGTATAATCCTGGAGGCGCGCCCGCGCGCCTTCTACCCCGACGGCGCGCTCGCCGCGCCGCTGCTCGGCTTCGTTTCTAAGAACGGGTATGGGCAGTACGGCATTGAGCAGGCCTATGATCAGGTCCTGCGCGGGCAGGACGGCGCGCGGCTCAACCTCACCAACGCGTCGACCCGCCCCCAGACCGCGCGGCCGCGCCCGTTCGTGCCCGGCGCCGATGTCGTGCTGACGATCAATGAGACGATCCAGCAGATCGTGGAGAAGCGCCTCAGCGAGATTATTTCGCGCACCAACGCCTTGGGCGCCGAGGCCATCGTGATGGACCCCAAGACGGGGGCGATCATGGCCATGGCCAGCCTACCGTCGTATGATCCGAACAGCTATGGCCTGGTGACCGACCCCAGCCGTTTCAACAACCGAGCGATCCAGAACTATCAACCCGGTTCGACCTTCAAGGTCATCTCGGTGGCGACCGGCTTCGACGCCGGCGCGTTCAATCCCAGCACGATCGTGAACGACCCCGGCATCTTCCAGAGCCCGGCCTATGGGGACGTACCAATCCACAACTGGGAGCCGGTGGGCTGGGGTAATGAGACGCCGGAGATCATGCTGCGCCACTCCGCCAATGTGGGTATGGTGCAGTTCGCCGCCATGATCCAACCGCCGCAAAAGTACTACAACTACCTCATCAATAACTTCGGCTTCGACCGGCCGACGGGCATCGGCCTGGGCGAGGAGACCGGTCTCGTGCGCCAGCCCCTCGGCGGCAACTGGCGGCCGCTCGACCAGTTGGTCAACGCGTACGGTCAGAGCATTGACGTGACGCCGCTACAGCTGGTGACGGCGATGGGCGCGCTGGCCAACGGCGGCAAGCGCATGCGCCCCTACGTCGTGCAGCGCATCGAATACCAAGGCGGGCGTGTGGTGGAGACGAGGCCGAAGATGGTGGCGCAGGCCGTCAAGCCGTCAACCGCCGCGACCATGACCGCGCTGATGCACCGCTCGGGTCTTAGCCAGGACCTCGTCGACGGCAACCCGTATGGCGCCTCCGAGGCGACGTGCGCGTTGACGCAGGGCTTCCCCATCGCCGCCAAGACCGGCACATCGACTGTCGACATAGTGAAGTCGGGGGCGCAGGATACGAGCAAGGGCACGGTGGCCTCGCTGCTCGGCTACGCGCCGATCGACGACCCCAAGTTCGTGATGCTCGTCACCGTCGACCACCCGCGGCAGCAGCCGGGCGATACCGCGGGGGGCAGCCACATCTACGGCGCGATCACGGCGGCTCCGGTGTGGCACGACATCGCCGAGAGCCTGTATCGCTACCTGGACATCGCGCCGCGCCCCGAACCCCTTGTTAAGACGGACCCAGCCCTTGGCAATGAGAACATCCCGCTGTTCCAGGGTCCTCAGGGTTGGGGCTGTGAGTTCGCCAAGCCGAACCAACCGTAGCCATAGTTGGATGCCGAGGCAATTAGCATCTGTGTTTGCAGATAAACCTGACATCTCACGCGCGTTGCGTCGTTTGAGGTCTCACTATTGTTGGCCGCCGCCGATCCTACAGCAACGAATGTCGCTCTAGCACGCCCCGTTGCACTAATCCGTCGCGTTCACGACAGAAAAATACATAACAAGCTCTAATCGAGTGGTAACTTGTTTCTCGCACCACAGCTATTGGCGTAGGGGATGTCCTTGCTCTCCCCTACGCCAATAGCTGTGGTGCAATAGGTCTAACCCAAACTGGATGACATTTGGCGATATTCCCTAGTTCGTTGTGTACACCTGAGAGTCAGGCCACTTGATACCAGTAGTATCATCAAATGCATAGGCTTTCCACTGCGTTCCTGACGTCACGAATAGATGGTAGGAGTTATGTGTCCCACTTCCGCTAGGATCTGGATACCAATCATCGCCAATTGATCCGCAGCCACAGCCAGGACTTGCGTTGATAAGCCAAGTCGTGATCTTGTGGTTTGTTGGCACGCAGCTATAGCTGACGCTGGAAACAATGTACTTGTTGCCATCACCTAAGATTGTCTGGGACAGCTGTGGTGCTGCTATAGATTCGCTGCAAGCGTGCGCAACGGAGGGCGTGAAAGGCAAGCCGAATTTCGATCCAGTCGCAATACCAACGCTAGTGGTAACGAGTACTGCGATCACAAAACTCCTGCCTAGTACTTGCAAACCAAACTTCATCGAACTTACTCCCTTGGTTGATCTCTCAACCTGCTCCTGCTTGTCTTTCCAGCTTGTTGTTGACGGTATTGACGGTATTGAGGCGAATAAAATGCTCAGGAAACCCTCTGTGGTGCGCCACGGCGCACAGCGTGAGCGAGAACTGAAATTTATTGCCTGAATTAACCGCCCACCTGATCAGTGACTATCGGCCGCTAGTCGCCGAACAGGCATAACTCCACGATACAGCCAGCCACGCCCCGCTGTCTGTGGGATTCCCGTCAGGATTTCCTGAGCAAATACCCCCAAAAAGTGAAGGCTTCCCCTCATCTTCTGAGGGAAAGCCTTCATCCTTGTGACGGATTCCCGTCAGGAAATCCGTCACCGCCGGCCCGCGCTAATCGAGGAATCCCAGGCGTCCCGCTTGTCCGCACAGCGCGTTGGTCGTGGCCACGCCGAACTTGCCGCGCAGCGTCGCGATCATCCGCTCGATCGTCGTCTCGCTCACGCGCTCCTGGCACGCGATCTCCCGCTGCGTCAACCCCGTGCCCAACCCCGTGATGACCGCTTGTTCCACTAGCCCGACCACGATGGCACTCGCCTGCGGCCCGCGCCGGCGATCCGTCGCGCCACGCCGTTCCACCGCCGCCGTGCTCCCCACACACACGTCGTGTTGCACGGTCTCCAGGAGAGGCCACAGTGTCTCCTCGGTCACGTCCTTCCACAACAGAAACCCACGGATGCCCAGGTCCGTGAGTTGGATGTGGAACACGCTGTCCAGCAGCTTGCCCACCACGACGATCCGACTCGTCGGGCTGGCCGTGCGCAGTTCCTGGACGAGCGCGATGATGGGGACGCTGGGGATATCCGAGCCGGCGATGATGACGTCGGGCTGCTCGGCGGCGGCGACGCGCACGGCCTCGTCGTGCCGGTGGACCTCCCCGACGACCTGCGCGTGGCGCTGCTTGGCGAGTAGCGCCCGCAGGCGTTCCCAATTGAGGTGTGGCGAGTTGATCAGCAGGATCGTCGTCGTGGGCTGCATGTGCATGGGTCCCGTCTTTCTCGCAGCGGTCGGGGCGACGTTCTCCACGTCGAGGGCTCCGCTGCATGCCCCTCTGTCAAGGCGCGCCACAAGTGCGCGATGTGCTGCTACTATACTCTTGGATCGCGCCGCTGTCTTGTGTGAACTCTCACAAGTCGCACATTTGCCGCGACAAATTGCACATTTACCTGTGTGAGGGGACGCGCAGCCGGCCCACGCCACGTCGTTAGTGGGTGATCCGGTCACGCGGCCGGCGCGTACCATAAGGCGAGGGACACCTGTATCCGTGCACGAAGCGCGGAAGGGTCGGAAGGGGAGGTGGTGGATCGTGACCGCTGACGAGTTAGGCGCGCTCGTGGCCGTGCTTGCGTGCGACCGGCGCCGCTTCACGCTGGAGGATGCCGCGTATGAGAGCGATAGCGACAACAACGGCGCGGGCGACGGCGCGTGGGTCGCCTACCTGTACGACGCCGGCGCGGCCCGGACCTACCGCGTGGCCGACTACCCCGCCTTACGGGCACACCTGGACCACGACGCCACTGCCCTACCGAAGGAGTGGGCTGTCCCCTTGTCCCGCCCCGCGCGCAACGGCGGGCGCGACTACAGCGAGGAGGAGGCCCACATCACGCTCACCGACCTCGGGCGCATCCTGGCGCTCGACGGCGCCAGCACGACCGCCGCGGAGCCGGGCGCCCGGCTCCGTGCGCTGCATGTGCGCTACGCCGACGACGGCGACGATCGCTACCGCGTCGTCGCGCACGACGGGGTGGCCGGCGACATCGAGGTGACGGCCTTCGCCGCCTACGCCGACCTCCGCGCGCGACGACGCGGCCCCTGACAGCCGGCCGCGGATGCCAGGGGGCGGGCGTGAGCGTCAGCAGTCCCCGTGTGTACGCTGGCCGGAGGCCCGCCGCGCCGCGTATTCGTGCAGGCCGTCGCGCACGACGAGGCCACGGCGATGGGGCTCCGTCGCGATCAGCCCCAGGCGGGCGAACCGACGCACGTAGCGGGTGACGTCCTCGCGGGCCGCGTTGATGTGCCATCCCAGTTCCTCGTGCGTCGCCCCCACGTAGCGCCCCGCGCCCCCGGTGTCCACGCCGCCAGCCGCCAGCCGCACCAGCGCCCGCGCCAGGCGCGTTTCCACGTCGTAGAGCCCCACCTCTGCCTTGTCGTCGTACACCCGTGTGAGCGCGCGGGCCAGCTCCGCGACGAGGCGCAGCAGGGCGGGGGGCTGCGCTGCCAGAACCTCCAGGAGGGCCGGGCCGGGGAAGCGGTAGAGCACCGCGCGCTGGCTCACCACTTCCGCGACGCTCGTCGGGGTCCCGTCGGGCTCACGCGCGAGGAAGCGGAAGACCTCGCCCTCACCCACGAGGTCCAGCGTCACCGGGCGCCCTGTCAGCGCCTCCCGGTACAGGCGCAGGCGCCCCTCCGCAATCAGATAGATGGAGCCCGCCGCCCGCGCGGGCTCGTGGAGCTGCGCGCCGCGCGCGTAGGCCAGCGGCCGCGCCAGGCGGGCCACGTCGGCGAGCGCCGCGTCGTCCAGCTCGGCGCAGAGCGCGACCCGGCGCAGGCGGCGCGCGATATGTGCGAGCTTCTCATCCACTGGGGCCTCGGCCATGGCCCGTCCCGTCCTCTCCACCATTGTTGAGCATTGTTGAGCCGCAGCGCTGACTGGCCCCCTATTGCGCGCGGCCCTCTATGCAGGTATCATCGCATGGCGGTGTCCTCGTGTCTGCCATCTAAAGCCGCCATCCGTACTCACCTGTTTGCCATCCAGAGCGGCGGTGCCGGGGAGGGGCGCGCGGGCGGCACGTCCTTACCGATCGGCCACCCAGCGATAGGCGACCTTGAGTTGCGCGGTCGTGTCGACGCCGAGCTTGGCCTTGATGCGCACCACGTCCTGCTTGACCGCGCCGGGGCTGCTGCCCATTGCACGCGCGATCTCCGTGTGCGAGCGGCCCTCGGCGACCAGCGCCCACACCCGCCGTTGATGGTCCGTGAGCGGCCGCTGCGGTGCCAGCGCCCGTGCTTGGAGCGCCTGATCGCGCAGGTCACGCAGGAGCGTCAGGAACGCGATCATGCCGGCGGGGGCCGGCAGCCACTTGAGGGTGCCCTGCGCGGCCCGCGCGATAGCGGCGCGGTCGATCGTGTCGGCGGGCGCGGCGGGGTCGTAGATGATGTGGACGTCCAGCATGGTCTGACGCACGACCTCGATACAGCGCGCCCACTCCTCGGGGCGATCGAGCGAGCAATCGACGATGATGAAATCGTCGCTGGTGGCCTGGCGCGTCGCCCGGCGTACGGCATCGACCGTACCGACGACCGTGAGGGGGATGCTCAGGGCCTCGAAGACGCAGGGCAACACGAGGGCCATGTCGGAACTGCTCTCCAGAAGGATGGCGCGCACGGGTACTGTCCTGACCCGCGGCGCCTATGATCGCCGCGCGACCGCTGCGGGTCCCTACCTATACGATAGCGCATTTATTGCCATCGGTCAGTTGCGTCATTGCAATATCGCGGAGCCGCGCTAGGCCAGCGGTGTGACCTGCTGCCGCGCCATGTGGGAGACAGGCGGCGCCACCGTGCGGTATGCTAACGACGACAAGGCGTGAGACGCTGTGCGTTCCGTTGACGCGCCCTGTCCGGCCGGCGCCGACCTCGGCCCGCCGTCTGCGGCGGGGGGGACGAGCGTCAGGGATACAGACAGGACGGGAGCGGAGCAAGGAGGAACGAGCGATGACGACTGACGTCCGGCGCGATGACCTAGATCGGCCCAATCCGGCGCGGATCTACGACTACGCGCTCGGCGGCGACGCCAACTTCACGGCCGACCGCGCCGCCTTCGACGCGCTGAGCGCGGTGTACCCGGACAGCGCGCTCGCCGCCCGCGCCAATCGCGCCTTCCTGCGCCGCGCCGTCACCTTCCTGGCCCAGGCGGGCGTCGACCAGTTCCTCGACATTGGCGCGGGGCTGCCCACCGTCGGCAACGTCCACACGTTGGCCCAGGCGATGAACCCGGAGGCCCGTGTCGTCTACGTGGATAACGATCCCGTCGCGGTGCGCTACAGCCGGCAGCTCCTGGACAGGGACAAAGTGCCCCACGCGGCGGCGATCGAAGCCGACCTGCGCGACCCGGCGGCGATCCTGGCGCATCCCCGCGCGCGTCGCCTGCTCGACCTCTCCCGGCCCATCGGCCTGTTGATGGTGACCGTGCTGCACTTCATCTCCGACGACGATCAGGCCACCGCAGCGGTGCGCACGCTCACAGCGGCGCTGGCCAGCGGCAGTTATCTTGCCATCGCGCACGGCACGTATGACGGCGCCACGTCGGACACCTTCCGCGAATTCGCGCGGCTGTACGAGGCGACGACGCATCCGCTGGGCTTTCGCCCGCGCGCCAGGGTGGAGGGCTTCTTTGCGGGCTTTGAGTTGGTCGAGCCGGGCCTCGTGTTCGCGCCGGCGTGGCGGCCTGAGGGTGCGGACGACCCGCTGCGCGACGAGCCGGGGCGCGCCCCGAATTGGGCGGGAGTGGGCCGCAAGCTATAAGCCGCCGTGACATTCCATAGGGTTGAGGCTGACACACGCCCCCAGGGGGAGAAAGAAAAGGAGGGCCGGCGCGCCCAAAGGTCGGCGCAGATGTATACCCTGCTGTAGGGGTTGGTGGAGGCAAGCGGCGATGGTGTTCCCCTGTACGATGCCGATCGGCGAGCTGGCTGATTATATCGAAGGCACGCTGCCCGCGGCGCTGCGCCCGACGGTGGAAGCCCATCTCCAAGAGTGCCCGGCCTGCTACCGGCGCGTGGTCACGGCCCCGTTAGAGCATTGGCTCGCCTGGTACGACGATGCGGTGCAGGACGATCCCGCCGCCTGGCAGGCCGAGACCGCGGAGGGCGTCGCCCGGACAGTGGCGATGCTCGACCGCAAGAAATGGCGCACCCGCCGCCGGCGCCTCCGCGCGCGGATCGCTCATTGGGTGACGGGCAAGCCGGACCCGGTGCGCGACAAGGACGCGTTTTACGCCGCTATGGACCGCGAGGAGCGCGCCCGCATTATGACGTCGGCCGACGACCTCTGCCGGCTGTTGCGGTGGCACCAGGCCAATCTGGCCCGCGCGCTGCCCACGCCCGAACGGCATACGACCGGGGAGTGGCAGCGGCTGCGCGCCGCCATCGAGGTGCTAGACCAGGCGCGTGCGGTGGTCATCGCCCACTACGCCCTGCCCGCCGACGCCGGGGCCGATCCTTACCTGGGGTGGCACTTGGGGTCGGCCCCACGCCTCGAACGCGAACCGCCCCCGTGGACGCCCTGGCCGGGGCGGGTGCCCGAGGAGGAGGACGCGTCGTCAGGATAGGCAGGCGGGTCGGCGCGGACCTACGCTACGACGCCTGCACACAGCCCGCCACGGCCGTCACTAATCGCTCCATGTCGATGGCTGGCGGCTGGTCAGGCGCGCGTGAGGCGGGAGAGACCGCCGGACCGTGGGGCGTGCGCGCGATCAGCAGGAGCACCGGGATCGCGGTCGTTGCCGGGAGGGCGTGCAGGCGCGCCCAGAGCGCCTCCCCATCGTCCGGTCCGCGGCTGTCAAGCACGACGGCGGCCGGTTGTAGTTCGTGCGCGATCCCCAGCGCCTCGGCTGGGTGGCTGCTGAGGACGCGGTAGCCGGCGTCCTCCAGGGTGGTCTCCGTGCAGGCGAGCAGGAGCGGGTCATCACTCACAACCAGGATGGTGGCGGCGTTCATCGTGTCTGCCTTTGGTACAACGCTGCGGTGTCTATTCTGTCGCTGTTGTTTTCATGCTACACCTCGACGCGCCCGCCGGCCAACCAGGACCGACACACGCCCTCCGCGGGGAGAAAGAAAAGGCACGCCGCGCCCTGGGCCGCATCCCCGGAAACGTGCGTTCCCGCAGCCATCCCCCCGATTGGCGATCATCCGGCGCGCATCCCCGCGACGTCGGCGCGATCGGCGCTTTTGCGTGGGACAGCGGTGGCTTGGACGCGTTATGCTGGGGGGGAGAGGACAGGGGAGAGAAGGGGGAGAGGAGAAGGTTATGGGGCTGCACCGGGATGGGGATGACACCCCACGCGCGCTGCCACCGCGCGGCACTGATCTCGACCGGCCGAACCCGGCGCGCATCTACGACTACGCGCTCGGCGGCGACGCCAACTTCACCGCCGACCGCGCCGCCTTCGACGCGCTGAACGCGGTGTACCCGGACAGCGCGCTCGCCGCCCGCGCCAATCGCGCCTTCCTGCGCCGCGCCGTCACCTTCCTGGCCCAGGCGGGCATTGACCAGTTCCTCGACATCGGCGCGGGGCTGCCCACCGTCGGCAACGTCCACACGTTGGCCCAGACGATGAACCCCCTGGCCCGTGTCGTCTACGTAGATAACGATCCCGTCGCGGTGCGCTACAGCCGGCAACTCCTCGACAGGGAAAAGGTGCCCCACACGGCGGCGATCGAGGCCGATCTGCGCGACCCGGTGGCGATCCTGGCGCATCCCCGCGCACGTCGGCTGCTCGACCTCTCCCGGCCCCTCGCGCTCATCCTGGCGGCGGTGCTGCCTTTCATCCCCGACGACGACGCGGCGCTGGGCGCGGTGCGGGACCTCACGGCGGCGCTACCGGCGGGCAGCTACATGATTATCTCGCACGGTACCTACGACGGGGCCTCGTCGGACACGCTGGTCCAGTTCACGCGCCTGTACGCGGCGACGACGCACCCGGTGGGCTTGCGCTCGCGCGCCCAGCTTGCTCGCTTCTTTGACGGCTTCGAGCTCGTATCACCCGGCCTCGTGTTCACGCCGGCCTGGCGTCCCGATGGGAGCCCCAGCCCATTCACCGACGAACCGGAGCGGGCGGCCGTCCTCGCCGGCGTCGGACGAAAGCTATGAACCGTAAGGGGGTGCCTGTCGGAGGCTATGGACAGGAGATAGACCGCAGGAGGTGACACATGACCGACACTCAAGCCCGCGCCCATGTCTGGACGCTCTGCGTCTACGCCCTCGTGCTCGCGGCCCTCACCGGCCCCGTCGCCGGCCTGCTCACCCCGCTGGCCCATGCCTCCGCGCCCGCCCTCCACGTCGTGGCCGCCGTCCTCGCCGCCACCCTCGTCGGCGCGTATGTGGCCCTCGCCGTCCTGCTCGTCGTCGCCGTCCTGCGCGTCGTGCGGCCCCGTCTGGACGGTCATCGCTAGCCCAATTGAGGAGCGATGGGGTGGCACCCATTGTGGGGCGATGGGGTGGCACCCATTGTGGGGCGACGGGGTGGCACCCATTGTGGGGCGACGGGGTGGCACCCATTGTGGGGCGACAGGGCGCGCCGGCGTGGTCCCATCGGGCCGATGCTGTGGGACCACGAGGCCGATGCTGTGGGACCACGAGGCCATTTCTGTGGGACCACACAGGCCGTTTCTGTGGGACCACCCATGGTGCTAGGACCAAAGCCATGGTCCCACGGTGGTCCCTCGTTTGACGCGTGAAATCGGCCCCATGGGACCAGCGTGGTCCCACCCCTTTATCTTGGGCGCGGTCCCAGGCGTGGTCCGGGGACCACGACGATGCGGGACCACCCATGGTCCCTCGCACCACGGCGCCAGGGCGGCCCCGCGCGCAGCGACGGGGCATCGGGTATGGGCCAGGCGTCCGGGCTCACGGTCGCTCAGGACGGTGACGGTGGCGCGGCCGCCCGTCGTCGCCGCCCCGCTCACCGGGTCCCGGAAGGGAACCGCCGCCGGCAACGTAAGCACGCCCCGCGCGCCGTCCTGAGCGACCGCCGCACGGCTCCCCTGGGTCGTGGCCGCTGCGCGCCGTGTCATCGGCGGCGTCCCGTCGCGTTTGCGATACTGGAGGGAGGGGGAAGGCGCGATGGGCGATGGGCGATAGGGCGAGCGACGACCGCCGGGACAAGTGGGGCGGCGGCGACGACGACGACGAGGTGGACCTGGACACGCCGTTGCCAGCCGGGCAACAGGGCTTGGAGGACGTGGCCTGGTGGTGGATTGAGGCTACCGCCGGTGCCGTCGACCCCACGCTGGACGACCAGGCCGCCATCGCCGAGGACTGGCTCACCGCCGGCCTCGTCGCCCTCGCCTGCGTCGTCGTCCGCGCCGTCACCCCCGGCGCGACCTACCGCGCCCTGCTCACGTATCTCCGCACCACTTCTTTGCGCGACCTGACGACCGAGGCCGCCGCGCTCGTCCCCGAGGAGACCGCGCCCTTCGTCCACATCACGTTGCAGGACTTCACGAATCACGACGTGCTCGCCTGGATCGAGGAGACCATGAACCGGCGTCACGCGCGGATTGACGCGTTATGAGGGCAGCGCCATCATGAGGGAGCCGACGCGTCGGCCCTTGATCGGGCTACCGGGCTGGAACGAGCGCGCCGCCGTGGCGCTCCTCGTCCTCGTCGCCGGGCACCTGCTCGCCGCCGAGCCCGTAGCGGTGGCCGGACCCCTAACCCCCGACCGCCTGGCTCGCTTCGTCGCCGCCCACGATCTCCCTGCGCTCGTGGCCGTTTGCGAGGACAGCTCCAGCGATCAGGTGTGTCACGGTGCCCACCAGCTGCGCCGCCTCATCCGCGCCGGTCAGGCCCAGGTCTACCAGCGCGTCATGCCGGGTCTCCCCGTCGCCCTCGCCGACCCCTTCTTCCGCCTCGACCTCGCGCGCGCCGCCGCCCGCGCCGGCCTCGACCTCTTCCCGCCGCCCAGACCGGGCGGGTGAGCGCGGGGCCACGATCGCCGCCCCGTCGGCGTGGTGGGGAGAGGGGATCATCGTCGTGCGGCGTGGGACCACGGGTGGTCCCGGAACCACGCCCCTTATCTCCACAAGACCACCAGGCACGCGGGTCGGCCTGGTACGCTCTGTGTAGAGACCCTGGATCACACAGGAGCCCGCATGATCCCGCCGCCCGCGCCCATCCCCGCTCCCCCCGTGCTCACCGCCGCCCAGGAGCGCGACTTGGCGCGCGCGATCCGCGGCGGCCGCCGTGCCCGCCTGCTGGCCCAGCGCCACCTCGCCGCGCGCCTGCGCCGTGACCTCCCTCCCGCCGTCAACGCCCGCGCCGCCGCCGCCGTCCTCGCCGCTCTCCTCCCGCGCCTGCCCCTCGCCCCGGCCGCCCTCCCCGCCACTGTCGGCCCCCTCTTGCCCCAGGCCCTCGCCGCCGACGCCCGCGCGCGCCTCCTCGCCGACCTGGCCGCCTGGCCCCTCGACCAGGACGCCCTCCGCGCCGGCGACGCGGCCCGCGCCGCCTTCGTCGCCGCCAACGGGCGCCTCGTCGTCGCCCTCGCCCGGCGCTACCGGCACGGCGGCCTCCCCCTCGACGACCTCGTGCAGGAGGGCACCGTCGGCCTCCTGCGCGCCGTCGACCTCTTCGACCCCGCGCGCGGCTACAAGTTCTCCACCTACGCCGTGTGGTGGATCAAGCAGGCCCTCCGCCGTGCTCTCGCCCAGCAGGTCCCCCTCGCCCACGTCCCCGATAACGTGCAGATGGAGCGCGCCCGCCTCGCCCGCCGTGCCCACGCCCTCCACGCTGAACTGGGCCATCCGCCTTCACACGCCGACCTCGCCGCCGCGACGGGCCTCCCCCGCGCCCGCGTGGACGCCCTGACCGCGCCCCTGCCCGCCCCCGTCCCCCTCGACCAGATCATGGGCGACGGCGCGTCCACGACCCTGGGCGACCTCCTCCCCGACCCGGACGCCCTCCGGCCCGACGACGTGGCCGAGGCCCAGGAGCTTGCCGCCGCCGTACGCGCCGCCCTGGCCACCCTGACCCCGCGTGAGCGCGCTATCCTCGCCGCGCGCCATGGCCTCGACGGCGCGCCCCCGCGCACGCTCAACGAGATTGGCCAGCACCTCGGGCTGACCCGCGAGCGCGTACGCCAGATCGAGGCCAAAGCCCTCCGGCAGTTGCAGCACCCCACCTTGCGCCGCTGGCTCGACGACACCCCCGCCGCCTCCTGACGCGTCGCGCGCCATCCAAGCGTGGGGGATGGTGAGCGATACTGGGGGGACACGACACACCGAACCGCAGAGAGGACGTGGAGGATGCCGACATCCTACGGGACGCCCCAGCCCGGCGACGACGCGCAGTTACGCGTGTGGCGCCGGCGCTACGCCGAAGATACGGAGCGCGGCTTTAGCCTCCGCCTGCCGCTGGCCCTGGCGCGCCGCCTGCGCGCCGAGGCGGCCGCGCGCGGGCTACCGCATAGCCGCTACGTCGCCGACCTGCTCCGCGTCGCGCTCGGCGACCTCCCCGGTGGCCCTGCCCTCGCCCCCACACCAACACCGGCCGCCCCCACACCGGCGTTGCCAGCGCCGGTCGCCCTAGCACCGGCGTTGCCAGCGTCCGTCGCGCAGGGCCAGGTTGACCTCCGCGCCCTCCGCATCATCCAGCTCCGCGAGGGCGCGGGCGCGGGGCGCGCCGAGCCCGGTCATCTCGACACCGCCGACACAGCCACCGTGCTGCGCATCCTGGAAGCGGATCTCGCCTGGCTCAAAGACATCGACCGCCGCGCGCCGTGAAAGTGGTGGACATGCACATGGGTAACACGCGCGGGACCGACGCGACAGACAGCGCGTTGCCAGCATCCATCACCCTGACCACGGATCACGTCACGGCTGACGACGCCGGCCCGCTCGCCGACGCGCTGCACGCCGCTGGCGTCACGGTCGAGCGGCACACGTTCCTGCCCGTGCGCGGGGAGGAGCAGCACCCCTGGGGCGTGCTCCTGCTGGCCGCGTCCGGGCCACCTTTGCCCCTGGCCCAACTCGTCGTCCCCACGATAGCGCCGGCCGGCGTCGCCTCAGCCCTCGCCGCCGCCCTCGGCGTGGGGCAGCGCCCGGCGCCGGCCACGCTCCAACTCAAGGCCGATGGGGTCTTCGTTTCTGTCAGGGGCCGCGACCTATTCGACATAACAACGGCGCTCGACGGGCTCCCGGCCCAGCTTGCGCGCCTGGACACGCGCCGGGAGGAACGCCGGCTCGTCTATAGTGAGGGTAGCTGGCGCATCGACCCGTGACGGGAGCACACGGTGGAACATGACATGGTAACGGCGACGACGGCCGAGGAACACGACATAACGACGCCGACCGGCGCGGTGGAGGAGGCAAGTGCGGGACTGACTGGCGCCGTGCCGACGACGGAAGCGGAGGCGCCGACGATAGCGGCGGCGGTGCGGCCGCCCGTGTCGTACGCTTTCGTGCCTCCCGACGTGTGGGCCGTGGCCCGCGCCTTCGCCGTCGTGCTCGGCGAGACGATGCCCCCGCCCATCCGCATCATCACCCGCGCGGTGGACCGCCTCGGTCCTGATCGCGTGCGCGCCTTGCTCGGCCAGGCCCTCACCATCGAGGCCCAGGGCGGCCTCACCCTCCCCGACGGCCGCCGCCGCACCCCCGGCGGCACCTTCTTCTACCTCATGCGTACGAGCGATGCGGTGAGCCGCGAGGACCGTGCCTACATCTTCCCACCGCCATCCGGGTGCCTGCGGAGGACGGGGGCAAGCGCCACCCCAGCCCCGACGCAATCCCGGCCGCCCGCGCCATGGGCCGACGACACCTACCGCGAGATTATGGCCGCGCTACAGCACGAGACAGGGAGGGCTACCACCGTGAAGATCACCGTCATTGGCCGGCCTGGCGCGGCCATCGAGCAGGGTCAAGCCGTCGCCCTCGCCCTCGTGAGCGAGAAGGTGCCGGACCTGCCCAAGGGCCTGCCGGAGCCGGCCGCCGGCACGCGCTACACCGTCTTCGTCGCCCGCAAACAGTGGGCGAAAGTGGCCGAGGCGCTCGCCGCCGACCTGGAAGACGCGGCCATCATCGAGGGCTACGCTGCGCTCGACCCGCGTGTGGAGGGCATCGCCGTCTATGCCACCGGCGCCACCACCAAGCGCCTGCAGGCCGCCAAACGCACCGCTACAGCGGCGGCGACACCATGAGAACCTAGGGCGCAAGTCTCTCATCTCGCGCTTTCAGGCACCGAAGCATGTGGCAAAACACTTGCGGGGCAGCGTACCCACGACACACGGCATACCGGCTACAGTTGTGACTCTCGTCGCTGCGCCGGCTATC
>JAABUW010001734.1_pt1 | contig 35201 bp, 34 predicted proteins | sample 5560081 | NCBI WGS metagenome assembly JAABUW01 (sample SAMN10711882, study PRJNA513363) | rock metagenome | isolation source: Antarctica rocks | place: Antarctica: Victoria Land, Knobhead sud | reverse complement strand
GAGCGCGTGTAGTAACACGACCCCATCACGCAGATCGGGCATTCCCGCAGGTCAACGCCCCGATCACGTCCATCGTGTGCTCAACATCTGCGGAAGTCCGGCCAGATAGCGGCCGTTGCCATCGTCGCCGTTCTGGCCGCGCTCCTGACCGCGCTCTCGACGCGCCGGCGACCCACCCATGACGACAGCGCCGTACCGGGCCCCCTCCCAGACCTGCGCCTGGGAACCGGCAAGCAAGACCGCTGAACCCCGTCACAGCGCTTCACTGAACACGAGGACGATCCCTCGACAACGCCGCCGCGGAAGGGTGTCCCCTGAAGCGGCCTTTCCCCGTTGCTGCATTGACCTCTATGGGATCAAGGGCGCGGCTGCGCCGCGCCGCCCCGGTCCCGCCCTCCCGGCTCTCGGCAGGGACCCCCGCGCTCCGGCGCTGGCGCGCCTGCGCGCACCCCCACCGCTCCCCGTCCAGGCAACACCGGGGTCGACCAGAGGTAAGAGCCGCGAACCGTCGGAGGCCCACTCACCTTCGAGCCGCCGACCCGACGCTTGAGCATCCGCCCGACTCCGGACCGCATCAAGGGCGCTATCGCGTCGCTGCGCGATGGACTCCGTCCACCCTTGACCCGGCCGCTCCGCCAGGCTCTTGTGCTCCGCCATGGGTTCGGTGGCTCCATGTGGTTCGTCATGAGTTGCCGACGGCTGCCGCGGAGATGAACGCCACGCCATTGCGGTTCTCAATGATCTTGAAGGCTGGCGCCTCTACCACGGTTTGCACACAGGCGTGATGAACAGAGAGGACAGCCTCCTGCAGCCGCTGATCGTCTTCCAGCATGTCGACCTTGATCCCAAGCTCGACACCTTGTGTCGCCCAGCCGGGATGTAGGGCAGCCGCCCCGCTCGTGAGGCCGCTGGTATGCCGTCGCGGCGCAGCGCTGGTCGCGCGGCGACCGCGGGTCGACATGCCTACAACAAGGCACCCGTAGCCAACATCTGGCCATCCGTGGTGGAGACTCCGATCCTCGCGGCGTCGGGATAGGCCATGGCCGAGGCCAGGTCGACGGTGGCGGTTCGACCGCTCGGTGGGGTGAAGGTGCCGCAGGGAACGCGCTTTCCGTTCTTGTCCACGAGCCAGACCGCCACCTGCTGACCAGGAGCGAGCCCGGTCGCGGTGAGGGTGACCTTGGTGCCCCATGGTCGAGGCGTCAAGGCAGCACTCACCTCTGCGCCCGTTCCGCCATCCGCGACGGTGGAAAGCGCCACCTTTCGCGCGGCGTCGTCGGTGGTGCTCACCGACGTCTGGTGGCCGGTGAGGACTCCACCGAAGAACAGTGCGAGTCCCGCCGCAACCGTTGCGGCCATCAGCCGGATCCGCCGCCGCCGTCGACCCGCCACCTCCTGACGCACCTGCGCCAGTGCTGCGTCGACGATGCGGGGAGGAGCAACGGGATCCCGTCTTGCCGGGACGTGGCGCCACGCGTCCTCGAGGTCGAAGGACAATGTTCTGGCGGTCGAGCGCAGCTCGTTCAGGACCCCGCGACAGGTTGCACAGCCGTCCAGGTGCGCCTGCACGGCGGCCCCGCGATCCGGCTCGAGGCGGTCGACCGCCATCATCGCCAGGTCTCCTCGCCAGGCCGGGCAGACGTCAGTCATTGCTCCATCCCATCTCGTCGAGGATCAGCCGGAGGTTACGTAGGGCGTAGAACACGCGGGTGCGCACTGTCGAGGCGGGAACCCCCAGATCGGCAGCAACGTCGGCGCCCGCGCGGCCTCGGTAGTGCACCTCGAGGATGACCTGCCGGTGCTCGTCCGTGAGCCGGTGGATGGCCTCTTCCAGCTGCCATCTGATGAGCGCCTCGTCCACCGCCCGGTCGGGTCGAGCCCACAGCGGCTGCCGCTGCCCGAGCTCGGCGAGGGGTTGCACCGGGCGCGCCCCGCGGGCTCTGTGGACGTCCCTCACCACGTTTCGCAGCACCGCGTGCAGCCAGCCGCGCTCGGTCCCGCGGTCGTCATCGTACTGGTCGGCGAAACGCCAGACCCGCAGGAACGTCTCCTGCACCGCCTCCTCGGCGGCGTGCCGGTCGCCGAGCGCTCGAGTCGCAGCTCCGAGCAGCTCCGCCCCGTATGACGCGTAGGCAGCGCGCAGTCCCGCCTCACTTCCGAAGACGGAACCGCGCGCTGTCGCCACCGGGCGAGGTTCAGCTCCGGCCAGGGGCGGCACACGTGCTGCCGCCCTGCGCCGGCTCACGGCAGCCACCAGAGCTGGTGATCGAACCGGGACCCACGAGCAGTGCCTGGCGAGTCGCCTGGAGCACCGGAGCGCCTGAGGCGTTGGGTCCGATCACGAGCTGGGAGACGCCGAGCCGCTGGAGGCCGGTGAATTTCGTGGCGCAGCCCCCGTTTCCCGACGGGGTCGTGGTGAACGAGCAGATTGCGCTGGATGCGGTCGCAGACGCGAACCGGCCCTTCACCGTCACCGTGTAGCTCATGTTGGCAGCGAGCCCGGAGAACCGGAACGACGAGGTCCACTGCGTGTTCGGCTCCGCCCCCGAGGTCCCCTTCACATAGTTGATGATGCCGCGGCCGCCTGCATCAGGGGAAGCCGATCCCGCGACAGGGGCGTAGCTGAGGTGGTTGGCGCTCTCGTGGGCGGCCATCGCGGCGGGCGCGCCGATGACCAGCGCCGAACCGAGGCCGATCGTGACGGTCGCCAGGGCGAGCAGGCGGGCGGGAGATCTCAACTGCATGGTGGTTGCCTTTCCATTGACGTACCGCGCCGACGTTTCGGCGTCTGCCCCCTAGTACGTCACGGAAGGCACTGGCGTTCACCCGATTCCGAAAAGACTGCGTGTCAGGCTGCGTCACCTCTCGAGCAGGTCAAGGCCGCCGGGGTCGAGGGACTACGCATCCACGACCTGCGGCACACCTTCGTCGCGATCATGCGCGGCCGGCGCGAATGCCAAAGAGGTCAGCACGTGGGCCCGGGCACTTCAGCGTCACCCAACAAGGTGACCGCGGCGAGTTTGCAAGCAGGGGGTTGAGGGGGTTCGAGCCCCTCTTGGCTCCGTGCCCAATCCGTGCCCAACGAACGGCCAGTGCAGAGCAACAGCGGCCACTGGCGGTGCGACCACCCGAGCAGCTCGGCCATGGATGGGCTCGCTTCCCAAGCTGGACATGCGAGTTCGATTCTCGTCGCCCGCTCCACCCACGAAACCGCAGGTCACGCCCACAACCAAAGCCTACCGCTCTACCTTCATTCCAAGGACGCAGGCCCTGTCGTGCGCGATTCGTGCCCGATTACGATGCGGGCGCAGCGCTGCCACCCGAGTCGTTGGGGCCGCCGTTCTTTATCTCGGCTCGGCCTCGCACGGGCTCGCTTCCCAAGCTGGACAAGCGAGTTCGATTCTCGTCGACCGCTTCACCGCTCTGGTGGATCCCAGGAGAACCGATGGCCTGGTGGACCGGCGCGGACCTTCGTGTCCCACATGGACTTGCGTGGCGGCGCGAGCCCGACCGGTCGTTGCGGCATCATGCCGTTCATGACCCCGCCGTGGTTGGCTCGCTCGTGTTGACCAGAGGGACGGTCGCGGCGTGCGCCATGAAGGCAACCACCGCAAACCAACGGCACCACGTGGAAAGGCACCTTCATCATGGGCGACATCTCCCGCGGGACCATGGCGCGACTCGGAGAAGCTCTCGACCGCGTCGGACGACGGATGAACCGTGCGACGAACGAACGCCTCGACGAGCTTCGTGAGGAGGTCGGTCGGCACGGCGGCCGTCTGGACGAGCTGCGAGAAGAGATGAGCCGGCACGGCGGCGCTCTGGACGAGCTGCGTGATCAGGTCGGTCGGCACGGCGGCCGTCTGGACGAGCTGCGAGAAGAGATGAGCCGGCACGGCGGCGCTCTGGACGAGCTGCGTGATCAGGTCGGTCGGCAAGGCGGCGCTCTGGACGAGCTACGGGGGGACATCAGCCGGCAGGGCGACCGGGTGCTCGACCGGGTGGTCGAGTTCGAGATCCGGAGTCGCCGCGACATCGTCTATGCCGGAGACCAGCAGGCCGGACGCGAGAGCAACGAGTTTGCCCGCGACCACCTCACCACGGCCCGCCAGTGCGAGGGCAGGATCGAAGCCCTCCGCTATGCCCTGTCGCAGGCCCCCACCGGTGCGCTGGCACTCGAGTTCGGGGTGGCAGCTGGCGAGAGCCTTCGCGTGATCGTCCAGGAACGGGGGGCGGGGCAGACGTACGGCTTCGACTCCTTCCAGGGCCTCCCGGAGTCCTGGCTCAGCGGTATGCCGGCCGGCACCTTTGCCCAGGACCAGCTGCCAGAGGTCGGTGGCGCCAAGCTCGTGGTCGGGTACTTCAACGATGTGTTGCCGCAGTTCCTGCAGGAACACCCCGGTCCCGTCGACTTCCTCCATATCGACTCCGACCTCTACAGCTCCGCCAAGACGGTGCTGCAGCTCGTCGGACCACGACTGCAGCCGGGCAGCGTGGTGCACTTCGACGAGTTCTTCAACTACCCCGGATGGCAACGGCACGAGTTCCGCGCCTGGAACGAGTACACCGAAGCCACCGGCCTCGGCTTCGAGTACATTGCCTATGCCTTTGACGACTGTCAGGTGGCGGTGCGGATCGACTCGGTTCCTGGCAGCTGAGGACGGGATCACGGCAGTCGCCCTACTTGACGCAGGGGATCCCGCCGCCGCCGATCATCGACAACTGGGTGGGTGGCGGTGCTGCCGTGCCGGCTGCGGCAGGAGGCGTGCCCGAGGTGCTCGTGGGTCCGGTCGGTGCGGGCCCAGTTGCCGGCCCCGAAGGCGGACCAGTCGGGTTGGCGGGTTGAGGTGTCGCAGGCGCCGGGGTGAGCAGCTGCTTGACCGTGGCCCGGATCTTGGGGACGTCGACGACGTTGACGTCCTCGCCTCGGGCGTTCTTGCCGTAACGCTCGATGGGCAGCGTGTAGAAGGTGACGTTGCCACCAGTCAGTTGGGACGCCTGCTGGGCGAACTGGAGCAGGTTGAGCCCGCTGTCGATAGCGGTGTTCTGTTTGACGACGTCGAGGATCCCCGACAGCTTCATCGGGTTGGCGAGCGTCCCCGCCTGCTTGAGCTGAGTGGAGAGGGACACGATGAAGGCCTGTTGCCGCCGCTCGCGGTCGAGGTCGGTGAAATTCAGCTCAGGGTGGTGCTCGTCCCGCCGCTGGCGCACGAACGCGACGGCCTGCACGGCGTCGATCTGCTGCTGCCCCTGGTGGAAGCTCGCTCCCGAGAAGCGGTCCTCGGTGTTGTTCAGGACACAGACTGTGATCGGCTGGACGACCTGGGCGAGCTGGTAGAAGGCCACCATCGTCACCTCGACGAAGTGGTCCACGTGGACACCGAGAAAGTCCTGCACCGTCTGGATCTGCGCGGTGCGGCCGGCGTCGCGGGACCTCTGCTGGCGCTGGGGCGCGTCGAGCGAGGCGTCGCCGACGATGCGCTGCGACTCCTGGTCCGCCGCCAGCCCGTAGGCCTGCTTGATCTTGCCGCTGCACTGCTTGTCCGGGCAGCCTGCCAACGCCACGTCGTCGTCTCGCGGGATGGAGATCTCGGTCGCCTTGCTCCCGTCCCCGGGGACGTGCACGAGCATGAGCACGTTGGCGTTGAGCCCCCCGTCCGACTGGTCCCCGGAGTGCAGGGCGTCGTAGATCTCCTTCGGCAGCGGCTTGCCGTTCTCGTCCAGGCGGCTGTCCAGTCCCATGACAAGGATGTTCGTGTCGGCGTGCGGTTGCGCCGTGGCGTCCGGAGCCGCGAGCACCTCCGACCTGGTGATGCCGGTGGAGACGCTGAGGTACTGGAAGACGGCGTACCCCGCGACCGCGAGGATGGCGGCAACGGCCGCGACCAGGACGGTGCGCCTCAGGTGGAGGGGGCGCATGGGAGGACTCGCTTTCGGGATCGACGCCGGGGGGCCCACCATCCTCGGTCGTCATCCTGAACGTCTCCTGAACGTCCTCTGGAGACGCCACCCGCCCACCTGGCTACCGCGACATCCTTGGCGACCCGGCGCCTGGCACTGCCGCCTTGGTGAGCACCGAGAGCAACGCTCCCGCGGCATCTGGTATGCCGGGCGGCCGCCGACATCCGGTCACCGGCGCGTCGCGCCGGGCCGGGTCAGCGAGACCAGGCCTACGCCGAGCAGGAAGACCCCGAAGGCGATGGCCGGCGTGATGTCGCCCACGAGGAAGTGGACGGGCCGGTTGCCGAGGACGTCGACACCGGCGATCGACATCATCAGGATGCCCAAGAACGTCACGAGGGCACCGGCCGCCGCCAGCGGGTCGACCCACGGGCGCGACTCGTCCACCGGCGCCGCGGAGGCAGGCGACCTCCGGTCGAACCGGACGAAGATCGCCACGAGAACCACTGTCGGGACTGCCAGGACGATGAACCAGACGGGCCGCGTCCACCACCAGGCCGCCGTGCCGACAGCGGGGAGCATGACACCGGCGAGCCGTGCCGCGAGCAGGGTGATGAACACCGCCGTGAGGTGCCAGAGGAAAGCCGTCATGGCAAACGTCCCGGCCGTCAGGAAGACCTTCCAGACGCGGGGGCGGTGCAGCACCCGGTTCATCGGCTCCCGGACGAGGACGGCGACACCGATGATGGCGAAGCCCTGCACCATGAGGGCCACCGTCGGCGGAGCCATGTTGGAGATCTCGTCCCCCGGGAGCCCGACCATGCTCGTCGGGTAGGGGCCGACGGTGACCGCCAGCGTGAGTCCGGCACTCCCCAGGGCGACGAGGACCATACCGACCCGACGGGTGAGCAGCCCCTCGCGCCAAGAGAACCCGAGCTGGTGGAGGACGAGCCACACGAAGACGAAGTTCAGGTTGCCGACGAGAGCCGGACCACCGGTGAAGCGAGTCAGGTCGACGAGACAGGCCCCCGCCGCGAGGGCGACCACCGCCACCAGGCCCCATCGCTGGTGGAGGCGCCACATCATCGGCGCGCACGCCGCGACGCCGAGGTAGATCCCGACGAACCACAGCAGCTGGGGGACCAGGACAAGGGCCGCGACGACGAGCCTGCTCTGGCTGCCGGCCGTCCAGCCCGCCCCGTCGGCGACGACTCCGAGAGCGAGCCACCCGACGAGGAATGGGCTCGTGGGGCGCAGCAGCCGGCCGGTGCGCGCGCGGACGAACGCGGCATACCTGCCCGTGGTGCTGCCTCCCCTGGTGCGCAGTGACTCGAGCGAGTGAGCGTGCGCCACACCCCCGACGAGGAAGAAGAGCGGCATCACCTGGAGCACCCAGGTCAGGGGCTGTAGGCTGGGGACCACCTTGAGGGTGTTGCTGATCTCACCGTCTGGGGTGACCACGACCATGAGCCAGTGGCCGAGCATGACGACGACGAGCGAGCCGACGCGCATGGCGTCGGCCCAGCGGTCGCGGCCCGCGGGGGTGGCGGCGTCGAGCGCTTCGGCCGTGCCCGGGACGACGGCATGAGGAAAGGCCACGTTCAGTCGGCGCGTGGCTCCTCCCTCGATGGGTCCCCTCGGAGCGGGCTCAGAGCGGGTCGTCGGTGCGACGCTCCTCGACGACGCGGTGCTCCACGTTGCCCTCGTCGATGTTGCGCCGTTCCACCACCGAGGTGTGGGAAGTGTTGGCGCGCTGACGGTTCTGCATCGTCCCGAAGACCAGGGACAGCACGCCGCCGCCCATGAGGATCCAGCCGACGATGTCGAGGTTGGTGCCGGTGAGCTGGGTGTCGTAGCGGGTGAACGCGATGATCGCTCCGACGACGAGGAGCAAAATGCCGAGGCCGATACCCATGAGTGCCTCCCGTGAGGGACACGGTCCGGCGCCGGGTGCACCAGAGCTCGTGCAGTAACGACGTTAGCCGTCCTCGGCGCAGATGTTCTTCACCCCGCGTCTCACACGCCGAGGGGTCGCAGGCAGCGGCCCCCGTCTCAGACGAGGGTGAACTCGGCCGGCGCCCCCTCGGCCACCGAGACGGGGATGCCCCAGTCCTGCTGGAACAGGTGACAGGCGGAGTGCTCCCCCGCCTCGTCGCACGCCGCCGCCCGGACCGACACGTGCAAAGTGCCGGTCGGTATGCCGGGTGCGAGCCGGAGCGAGCGGCTCAGGCCCGGCGCCGACCCGGCCCCCTCGACGAGCAGGTCCTGCGGGCTCGAAGACACCACCAGGCGGGTGGCGTCGCCCCACCGGTCGTCGAGCTTCTGGCCCTTCGGCGGCGTGAAGGTCACCTCGAGCTCGACGCGCCCCGGGGACAGCTGGGTCGACGGGCGCTGGGTGCGGCGCCCCGGTCCGTCGACCCGCTGTGCCTCAACCGGCAAGGCGACGCGGACGACTCGGTGCGCCCCCGACTCGACGACGAGCAGACGCGTCTCGCCGTGGCCCTCGCCGCGGTCCGCGCCGTCCGGCATACCCCCTTGCTCGCCGCCGACTGGCGCAACGTGCTCCACGACGGCGTCGCTCGGTTCGGAGAGACCAGTGGCCAGCGTCGTGACGAGTCCGGTCGCCGGGTCGAAGCGCCGGATCGCGCCGTTGTAGGTGTCGCTAACCGCGACGGACCCGTCCGGCAGCTCCGTGACGCCCAGCGGATGCTGCAGCAGCGCCTGCTCGGAAGCGCCGTCCCGATGGCCGAAGTCGAAGAGCCCCGTCCCGATGTGGGTGCTCAGCACCGGACCGGTGGGTCCCGACGAGATCGAGCGCAGGGCGGAGGTCTCGGCGTCGGCGACCCAGACCAGGGAGCCGTCTGCGGCCGCGGCCAGACCGGACGGCTGGGCGAGCCACCCCTCGGCCGCGGCGCCGTCGCGCAGGCCTTCCTGCGCGGTTCCCGCGAGAACGGCGACGGTCGCAGCCTCCGGGTCGGCCGCGAGGTGCAGCTCCCAGAGCTGGTGGTTGCCGGCCATCGCGATGATGACGCGGTCGCCCCACCACACGAGGTCCCAGGGGGTCGACAGGTCCTGCTCGAGGGCACGCCCGCCTCCGGAGCGCCGGCGCAGCGGGGCGCCGGTGCCGGCGACGACACGAATAGCCCCGTCGCAGAAGCGGACCGACGATATCCGGTGGTTGACGGAGTCGGCGACGAGCAGGTCATATCCGACGTCAGCGGCAACCTGCGGAGGCAAGGCCAGCAGCCCCTGCGGCTCGTTGAAGACCTCAGCCGAGCCCCACCGCGCGCGCTCGGTCTCGAGATCACTCTCGAGGTGGACCACCTGATGGTGCGCCGTGTCGGAGACGATGACGCTGCCGTCGGGCAGGGCGACGAGCTTGCCGGGGAAGGCCAGGGCCGACGTCCGCGGCGCTGGCGGCAGGTACGGCCTGTCCCCCACTCGCAGCGTGCCCTTCTCGCGGTGCTCGGCGACGAGCTCACCGACCAGCGCCGTGAGTCCGGGTCCGTGGCCCTCGCCCGACATCGAGGCGACGACGTACCCCTCGGGGTCGATCACGACGAGGGTCGGCCAGGCCCGCGCGGCGTAGGCCTTCCACGTCGTGAGCTTCGGGTCGTCGAGCACCGGGTGGTGCACGGCATACCGCTCCACGGCTGCCTCGACGGCGGCGGCATCGCCCTCGTGCTCGAACTTCGGGGAGTGCACGCCCACGAGGACGAGCTCGTCGGGGAACCGCGCCTCGACCGCCCGCAACTCGTCCAGCACGTGGAGGCAGTTGAGGCAGCAGAACGTCCAGAAGTCGAGGACGACGACCCGGCCACGCAGGCCGCGGAGGGTGATCTCGGCGCCGCCGGTGTTGAGCCAGCGCCGGCCGACCAGCTCGGGCGCCCGCACGCGGGCCCGCGAGCGCAGGGAGGTGGCAGATGGGTCGGTCGTCATGTGGCCAACGCCGTCGTGTGGGAGCGGCATTCCAGGCGTCAGCGGGCCTGGTCGGGCAGGCGTCGGTCGGCGAGCACCGGGAAGCTCTCGCGCCAGCGGTCGATCTCGCTGATGTCGATGTCGACGCTGAGGACCTCCTGCCCGACGCCGGCCACCGCGAGCGCCTGACCCGTCGCCGAGATGACCTGCGAGTGGCCGCCCATCTCGTGCCCGGCGTGGGTGCCGGCGGTGTTGCAGGCGATCACGACGCACTGGTTCTCGATGGCCCGGGCGTGCGCGAGGAGCGTCCAGTGCTGGACCCTCGGGCGCGGCCAGGCAGCCGGGACGACGAACACCTTCGCGCCGAGGTCGAGCTGGGCCCGGTAGAGCTCCGGGAAGCGCAGGTCGTAGCAGGTCGACAGGCCCGCGCGGACCGTCCCTTCGCCGTCGGGGAGGTCGACGAGGACGATCTCTTCCCCGGCCTCCATGAGCTTGGGCTCGCCCGCCCCGAACCCGAAGCGGTGGATCTTGCGGTAAGAGGTCCGGAGGCTCCCGTCGGGACCGAAGAGCAGAGAGGTGTTCCACAGATCCTTGCCCTCGGGTCCGGTCGAGCCGTCTGAGCTCGTCTCGACGATCGAACCGGCATGAAGCGTGACCCCGGCGTCGCGGGCAGCGCGCGCCATCGCATTCGCAACGCCTCCACGTGGGGTCTCGGCGCGTGCCTCCCATTGCGCGTAGTCGAAGCCACCGGCGGCCCACAGCTCCGGCAGCACGACGAGGTCGTGGCCACGCTGCTCGCGGACCAGCGCGGCCACCCGGTCGACCCGGTCGGCGACGCGCTCGTCGTCCCCGTAGGCGAGCTGGATCAGGGCCACCAACATGTCGGGCTCCTAGGTGTCGCGGTCGGTTCTGTCGGAGGTGTCCTGCGCGGGGCGACGTTCGGCGGGGACCTGGTCCGCGGGGCGAGCGTCGGGGGGGCGAGCGTCGGAGAGTGCCCTGAGACGCGTGTTGTAGGCCGTGAGCTCCGCATCGCCGTCGCGGGTCGCCCGACGGTCGCTCCGCTGCGTCTCGGCCGCGTCGTCGCGGACCCAGGACAGGACGACGAGAAGCGCCAGGGCGAGCGTCGGCGCCTCACCGATGGCCCAGGCGAACCCCCCACCCTGCTGCTGGTCGGCCACCGGGTCGGGCACCCAGGGCAGGTGGAGCCCGCCGAAGAAGTCGGGCGCGAGCAGAGTCGTCCCCGTCATCAGCGCGACACCGAAGAAGGCGTGGAAGGAGATCGTCACGAGGAGGACGAGCAGCCGCAGGGACGGCGCCCACTTCGGCGGCCCGGGGTCGACACCGACGAGGACCCAGGCGAAGAGATATCCCGTGACGAGGAAGTGGGCGACCATAAGGACGTGGCCGGTGTGGGTCTCCAGCGCCAGGCCGAACAGCGGCGAGTAGTAGAACGCCGCCAGGCTGAGGAAGAAGAGTGCCGCAGCGACCACGGGGTTACCGACGACGTGCAGGAGTCGCGACCGGGTCAACCCGAGCAGCAGCTCCCGCGGGCCGAGACTGCCGTCCTTGCGGGCTGGCAGGACCCGAAGGCCGAGCGTCACCGGCGCCGCCAGGACGAGGAAGACAGGCGCCCCCATGGCGATGAACATGTGCTCGATCATGTGCCACGAGAAGGAGACCCGGCCGAGCACCCCCGGTGCGCCGCAGACAGCCCAGAAGAAGACGGCCCAGCCGACGACCCAGGCCATGGTCCGCCCGACGGGCCAGTGGTCGCCACGACGTCGCAGCCTCCCGGTTCCGACCACGTAGAGGCCGACCGCGAGCAGCGCGACCACGCTCCACAGCCAGTCCCATCGCCACACGGTGAGCCAGGAGGTCGCCGCTGGGGCGAGCGGCTGGGCAAAGCCAGTGAAGGTCTCGGCGGCCGTGGAAGGGGCCGGGGCCTCGGGAGCGGTGCTGGCGCTTCGAGCCAGCGCAGTCGCGAAGCCGACGGCAATCCCCATGACCGCGCCCTCCGCCACGGCAAAGCGGGTGAACAGCCTGCGGGCGCCGGGCTCGATGGCGAGGCGGTGGACCACGCGGCGGCGGTGCAGGTAGCCGAAGCCACCCAGGACGACGAGGCACCCCGTCTTGACCAGGATGAGGCTCCCGTATGCCGTGAAGAGGTTGCTGAGGCCGCCGAGCCGGACGAGCGCACTGACGACACCCGAGACGGCCACCGCGATGAAGCACCAGAGGGCCATCGTGGAGTAGCGCGCCACGACGACCGACAGGCGCCTGCCGAGCAGGGGCCGCAGCACGAGAAGCGCGAGGAGACCGCCGACCCAGAGCGCGGCACCGACAAGGTGGGCCACCATGGTGTTGACGGCGGTCTCGTGGTCGCCGCTTCCGGCGGCGTGACCGGCCAGGGCGAGAGGCAGCATCGCCAGCACCGCGACGGACGCCCCCGCCGCGAGGCCTTTGCGACTCAGGGACACGGCCGTGATCGTCGTCGCAACCGCTGCGACCGCGGCGCTGATGATGCCCACCCTCAGGGTCTCAAGCGACCAGACGAAGGCCTGGAACTGCGGCCAGAACTGCGGACTGCGGAGGGGCGTGCCTGCTGCGTCAGCGAAACCGAGGACGACCCCGAGAGCGCCGGCAACCACCCAGACGACGCCGCTCGCCACCGCGATCCGGCCGGCGTGGAGCATGGCGGCCGGCTGGCCCTTCCCCGGCAGGAGGAGCGCACCGACCACGAGCAGGCCGATCGTCAGGGAGGCCGAGAGGTCGTGGACGACCCGCAGGAGCGGCAGACCCCACCGCACGAAAGCACCGACGTCCTCGATCCCGGCGACCGCGGGCACCGCCGCGTCTCCCACGACGACGGCAACGGCACAGGCCAGGAGCGAGACGACGACGACGCCAAGGGCCGGCGCCCGAGACGGAGCCGGGCCGCCCGGCGGGGCAGCTTGAGTGCCCCCCGAAGCATCTGGGGCGCCAGCAGAGGCAGCGGGGGTTCCCGCCGGGGCCAGCTCCGGGTCGCTCGCCACAGGGACCGGGTCACCCGCCACGGCACCAGGTGTGCTCGGCGGAGAACCATCGGCCCGCGAGGGAGCCGGGCCGCTCACCGAGGGGGTCGCCATCCCCCCAGCGTAAGTACAGTGGCCCCATGCCCATGCACCCGGCACCGCCCACCGACCTCGCGGGTCTGGTCGACGCCTTCGAGCACACGGCTCAGGCCGTCATCGACCTTGGCCAGACCTGTTCGCACGTGGACTTCGACCTCCAGACCGAGTGTCCGGGCTGGACGGTCAAGGACCAGATCAGTCACATCGTCGGCATCGAGTCGTGGCTCGACGGCGCGGAGCCGCCGGAGGTCGAGCTGCCCGACCTGCCTCATGTGCAGAACGAGGTCGCCGAGTTTGCGGAGCTCTTCGTCCAGGAACGCCGGTCCCTCGAGGGCTCGGACGTGGTCGGAGAGCTCGAGGACGTCCTGGTCAGCCGGATGTCGACGCTGCGCGACTCCGCCCTGACCAAGGGCTCGGTTCTGCGCGGCGTATTCGGCCCGGCGAACGCGGTCGAGGCGTTGACCTTGCGGGTCATCGACATCTGGGTGCACGAGCAGGACATCCGCGCCGCGATCGGGCGCCCCGGCAACCTCGACTGCCCCTCGGCAGCCGCACTCGTCAGCGCGATCATCCACGCCCTGCCTCGCATCGTCGCTCGCGACGCCGCCATTCCCGTCGGCGAGGCCGTCCTCCTCGACATCACGGGCCCGGTCGTCGGTCGGGCCGGGGTCCGCGTGGTGGAGGACGAGGAGGGACGCCCTTGGGGCGAGGCCCTCTTCACCGGTGACCGGCACGAGGCCGGGGCCGAGAAGCCGGGTGGGACGACGTCCATCACCCTGTCGACCGATGCCCTGACGCGGCGCGCGGCGGGACGACGCGGTGTGGACGAGCTCATCTACACCGTCCACGGCGACGAGGACGTGGCCAGAAGGGTGCTCGAGCACCTCGTGATCATTCACTGAGGCCGCTGCCGACCGCTGCGCATCTGCCAAGCACCCCTTGCGTCCGCGCCGAGACGGGTCCGGACCGGCCGGCGCCCGGACGCAACCGCGCCCCGCATCCTTGCGTCCGTGCCAAGACGGGTCCGGACCGGCCGGCGCCCGGACGCAACCGCGCCTTAACCGCATGCGGACAGTTATTTGTTTGCAACATGCAAGTTCCCATGTAATACTTGCGTGTCCCAAACAACTATTGGAAGACATCGCGCATGTCCATTCACATCGAGACCGCCGAGGCGATCGCCACCACGCTGGTGCGGGTCATGAAGATCATGACCTCGTTGCGCCACCACGCGCCCCGACAGCACCCGGCCGTGGACCCCTCGCACTACCCCCTCCTCTTCACCCTGGCGAGTGAACCCCGTCGGGTGTCAGCGCTCGCCGACATGATCCACTCCGACGTCTCAACGGTGAGTCGTCAGGTCACCCATCTGGTCCAGCACGGCATCGTCGAGAAGATCGGCGACCCGGAGGACGGCCGGGCCCAGCTGCTCTCGCTCAGCCCGGCAGGGGCCGCGGTCATCGAGAAGCTCACAAAAGGCCGCGGCCAGTGGTTCACCGTGCTTCTCGCGGACTGGTCCGACGAGGACGCCCGCGCCTTCGAGCAGTACCTCACCCGCTTCGGCAACGACGTCGAGGCTTTCAAGGCGGGCCTCACCGCCGCGACCGCACCTTCCCACCAGGAGCACTGACCATGGCCACAGCCAACCCGGCGCACGTCGACGCCCAGCCCGACGGCCCCCTGACCCACCGGCAGATCATCACCATCCTCATCGGCCTGATGATGGGGATGTTCCTGGCCGCCCTCGACCAGACCATCGTGGCGTCGGCGATGCGCACGATCGCCGACGACCTCAAGGGCCTGTCGGCGCAGGCGTGGGTCACCACCGCCTACCTGATCACCTCGACGATCGTCACGCCGCTCTACGGCAAGCTCTCCGACATCTACGGGCGCAAGCAGTTCTTCATCGCCGCCATCACGATCTTCACCCTCGGCTCGATGCTCTGCACCCTCGCAACCTCGATCGGCACGCTCGCCGGCTACCGGGCCATCCAGGGCCTCGGAGCCGGTGGACTCTTCTCGCTCGCGCTCGCCATCATCGGGGACATCGTGCCGCCCCGTGAGCGAGCCAAGTACCAAGGCTACTTTCTCGCGGTCTTCGGCACCTCGAGCGTCCTCGGCCCGGTCATCGGCGGTTTCTTCGCCGGACAGTCCTCAATCCTCGGCATCACCGGCTGGCGCTGGGTCTTCCTCGTCAACGTCCCGATCGCCGTGGCCGCCCTCTTCGTCGTCACCCGGACCCTGCACCTGAAGCACCGCCGCCTCGACCACCGGATCGACTGGTGGGGCGCCGTGGCTCTGAGCATCGGCCTCGTTCCGCTGCTCATCGTCGCGGAGCAGGGCCGCGAGTGGGGCTGGACGTCCACCAACGCCCTGATCTGCTACGTCGTCGGGGTGGTCGGGGTCGTTGCCTTCTTCGTCACCGAGCGGGCCATGGGTGAGGAGGCTCTCATCCCCCTGCGCCTCTTCCAGAACCGCACCGTGGCGGTCTCCTCGACCGTCTCGGTCTTTATCGGCATGGGCATGTTCGGGGGACTCGCCGCCCTGCCGCTCTACCTCCAGATCGTCAAGGGAGCCTCGCCGACCCAGGCCGGGCTGCTCCTTCTGCCGATGACCCTCGGCATCATGTCCGGCTCCATCATCTCCGGACAGCTCATCTCCCGGACCGGCCGCTACCGGCACTTCCCCATCATCGGGGCCGGGCTGCTGGTGCTCGCGCTCTTCGGGTTCCACTTCGTCAACGCCGAGACCCCGCTCTGGCAGACGATGATCGTCATGGTGTTCTTCGGTGTCGGGCTGGGCTTCAACTTCCAGCCGCTCACCCTCGCGGTGCAGAACGCCGTCAGTCCCCGCGACATCGGGGTGGCCACGTCGTCCGCGACGTTCACCCGTCAGATCGGTGGCACGCTCGGCACGGCGGTGTTCCTGTCGATCCTCTTCTCGAAGCTCGCCGACGGGATCGGCCCGGGCTACGCCGCGGCCGCGAGTGAGCCCGGCTTCCAGGCGGCGGTCAAGAACCCCACGGGCGACATGGCGGCGAACGCCGACTTCCTCCAGCGCCTCGAGGCAGCCAAGGGCGGCAACACGGCGGGCTTCCAGGCGCTGCTGAGCGACTCGTCCTTCCTCCGGCGGATCGACCCGCGGCTCGCGCACCCTTACCTCGTGTCCTTCACGGACTCGATGTCCATGGTCTTCATTGTCGCCGCCAGCATCCTGCTCCTGGCCTTCGCCATCTCGTGGTTCCTCCCGCACGTCGAGCTGCGCAGCGGCTCGGCCTACAACGAGCGCGGGCAGGAGGAGAAGGACGTTGATGCGGCCCCTGACGCGTTGGTCAGCGTCGGCGCGACGGGGGACGCAGAGGCCATGACCGCCGACCAGCAGGACGCCGACGAGACGGACACGGCTATTGAGCGGAGGTCGGACCCAAAGGCCGGCCGGCAGCGGGCCCAGCCCGGCGAGCAGCTCACCTGAGCCGACCTACCCCACTGTGCTCCCGGCATACGAGGACAGACTCTGCCGGCATGCGGGGCTCGGCCCTCCGCGGCTGGCCCAGTCACCATCCAGGTGACCGGGCTGGTCGCCGCCCAAAGGGCTACCGTCGGAGACATGTCACGAGCACTCGGCCAGCGGCCATGAGGCGGCTCGTCGCGGTCGAGGGCCCGGACGATGTGGACACGGTCTGGGAGCGGTATGCCGTCGTCGCCCGGTGGAGCTCATGGGCGCCGCCGATCCGCAGCGTCGAGTCGTCGAGCGAGCGGCTGGTCGCGGGGATGACCGGGGCTGTCCACGGGCCTCCGGGCATCCGGGTGGGGTTTGTCGTCGACGCGGTCGACGAGGTGGCGCACACCTGGCGCTGGCAGGTGCGGATGGGGCTCCTGCGCATGTCGCTCGAGCACGCGGTGGTCGCGACGAACAGCGGTGGGTCGGCCGCCATGCTGGTGGTGGAGGGCCCCACAGCGCCGGTGCTGCTCTACCCACCGATCGCCCAGATCGCCCTGGGCCGCCTCGTCGGTCGGTGACAGCTCTCCTCGGGTCTTGCGTCCGGGTGGAGACACGTCCGGACCCGTCGCGCCCCGGACGCTGCCACTGAATCTTCGGAACGGGCGCCTAGACCGGTCTTGACCCCTCGGCCAGCAGGTGTGAGCCCCAGACGAGGCCCCGGCTGGGGTCCTCGAGGAGGGCGGCGACGTCGGAGAGGAACCGGCTGCCGAGCTCGCCATCGATGAGGCGGTGGTCGAAGGAGACCGCGAGCTGGGTGACGTGCCGGATCGCGATCTCGTCGTTGCCGTCGGCGTCGGCCACGACCCAGGCCTGCTTGCGGATCGCGCCAAAACAGACGATCGCGCTCTCTCCGGGGTTGATGATCGGCGTCCCGCTGTCCACGCCGAAGACGCCAACGTTGGTGATGGTCATCGTCCCGCCCGCCATGTCGGCCGGCTGGGTGCGCCCCTCGCGGGCTGTCGCGGTCAGCTCGCCGATCGCCTCAGCGAGCTGGTGCATCGTCAACCGGTCCGCGCCTTTGACGTTGGGCACCAACAGTCCTCGCGGCGTGGCGGCGGCGATCCCCAGGTTGACGTAGTGCTTGACGACGATCTCCTGCGGCTGTTCGTCCCACGTCGCGTTGATGCCCGGGTTGCGATTGACCGCGACGCACAGGGCCTTGGCGAGGATCAGGAGCGGGGTGACCTTGACGTCCGCGAACTCTCGGTCCTGCTTCAGCCGGGCGACGAGCTCCATCGTCCTCGTGACGTCGATGGTGACCCACTCGGTGACGTGCGGCGCGGTGAAGGCGGACTGCACCATCGCAGCCGCGGTCACCTTCCGGACACCCTTGACCGGGACCCTCGTCTCCCGCTCCCCGCCGCCAGGAAGGGCCGGCGCGAGGTATGCCGTCATGGCACGTGGGTCGGTCGGGTTACCTTGCGCCGCAGCGACGACCGGACTTGGGGCGTCCGCGTAGGCGGCGACGTTCCTGGCCGCGTGGGCGTCGACGTCGGCGCGGGAGATTATGCCGTTCTCACCGGACCCGACGACCTCGTCGAGGTCGATGCCGAGGTCCCTGGCGTGCTTGCGGACCGGTGGCTTCGCGAGCGCCGGGCCTGTGCCTGCGGGACGCTCGGGTGCCTCGACCGGCGCGCGCCGGCTTCGCTGGGTGTAGTCGTCCACTGTCACGGCCGGTGAGGGGACGAACTCGTGGGGGTTCTTGACCGGGAGCGCGTCTGTCGCAGCCAACGTTGCCGCGTCGGACGGCATACCAGCGCCTCCTGCAGCGGATGTCGCGGCGTCGGAGGGCAGACCGGCACCTGTCGCAGCCCCGGCGCCCTTGCGCGGGCGGCGCTTGGCCTCGGTCTGCTTGACGCCGTAGCCGACGAGGACGGCAGTGCGACCGGTGGATGTTGTGCCTCCGATCTTGCCCTCCTCGATCTCGCCAGTGCCAGCGGGTGCTGCCGCTGCCGGCTCGGCGGCCGGAGCGGCTGGAGCCGACGCGTCACCGCGCCCGTCCTCGACGCAGATGATCGGCGTGCCGACCTCGACGGTGTCGCCCTCCGAGACGAGCAGCTCGGTGACGGTGCCGGCGAAGGGCACCGGCAGCTCGACGAGCGACTTCGCCGTCTCGATCTCGACGACGATGTCGTTGACCTTGACGGTGTCCCCCACCTTGACGTGCCAGGTGACCACCTCGGCCTCGGTCAGCCCCTCGCCCGGGTCCGGCAGCTTGAACTGCTTCACGGTCATGTCGCGGTTTCCCCTTGTCTCAGTGCTCGTGTGTCGGTAGGCGGGTCTCAGTGCACATGTCTTCAGTGAACGGGTAGCGGTGCATGGCTCGGTGAATGTTTGCCGCCGATGGTCAGAAGGCGAGCGAACGGTCCACCGCATCGAGGACGCGGTCGAGGTCGGGAAGGAACTCCTCCTCCAACCGGCTCGGCGGGTAGGGCAGGTTGTAGCCGCCGACCCGGATCACCGGGGCCTCGAGGTGGAAGAAGGAGCGCTGCGTCACGGCAGCGGAGATCTCGCTGCCGAGTCCCAGGAACGTCGCCGCCTCGTGGACGACGACCATCCGACCGGTCTTCTCGACCGACGTGGTGAGCGCGTCGAGGTCGAGTGGGCTCAGCGAACGCAGGTCGATGACCTCAAGGCTCTTGCCCTCCTCCTCCGCGGCCTGGGCGGCCTGGAGGCACGTCTTGACCATGGGGCCGTAGGCCACCAGCGTGCAGTCGGTGCCCTCCTTGACGACGGCCGCCTCGAAGAGTCCGAGCGAGGCGGCACCCTCGTCGACCTGGCCCTTGTCCCAGTATCGGCGCTTGGGCTCGTAGAAGAGCACGGGGTCGTCGGTCTCGATGGCCTGCTGGATGCCCCAGTAGGCGTCCTGTGGGTTGGAGACGCAGACGACGCGCAGGCCCGCGGTGTGGGCGAAGTACGCCTCGTTGGACTCGCTGTGGTGCTCGACCGCGCCGATGCCGCCACCAACGGGGATGCGGATGACCATGGGCAGCTTGACCTTGCCGAGGCTGCGCGCGCGCATCTTGGCGACCTGGCTGACGATGTGGTCGAAGGCGGGGTAGATGAACCCGTCGAACTGGATCTCGACGACGGGACGGTAGCCGCGCAGGGCCATGCCGATCGCGGTGCCGACGATGCCGGCCTCGGCGAGCGGGGTGTCCATGACCCGATCCTCGCCGAAGTCCTTCTGCAGCCCCTCGGTGACGCGGAAGACGCCGCCGAGCTTGCCGATGTCCTCGCCCATGAGGATGACCTTGGGGTCCTTCTCCATCGCCTTGCGCAGGCCGTTGGTGATGCCCCTCGCGATGGTCAGCGACGTGGTCGCTCCCATGTCAGTGGCTCCCCTCGAAGCTGGCCTGGTAGGCGGCGAACTGCTCACGCTCCGCCTCGACGAGCGGGTGCTCCTCGACGTAGATGTGGTCGAACATCGACTCCGGGGGCGGGTCAGGCATCGAGAGGCAGCCCTCCCTCACCGTGACGGCGAGCCGGTCCGCCTCGGCCTCGACCTGCCCGAAGAAGGCAGCGTCCGCCTTGCCCTCGTGGGCGAGGTAGGCCTTGACCCGCGCGATCGGGTCGCGCAGCTTCCACACCTCGACCTCCGCGGAGACGCGGTACTTCGTCGGGTCGTCGGACGTCGTGTGGGCGCCCATCCGGTAGGTCCACGCCTCGACGAGAAAGGGGCCCTGACCCGACCGGGCCTCTTCGAGCGCGTGCTTCGTGACGGCATACACCGCCAGCACGTCGTTGCCGTCGACCCTCACGCCGGGAAAGCCAAAGCCGCGGGCGCGCTGGTAGAGCGGGATCCGGGTCTGGCGGTCGTTCGGCTCCGAGATGGCCCACTGGTTGTTCTGGCAGAAGAAGACGACCGGGGCGTTCTGGACCGCCGCGAAGGTGAAGGACTCGCTCACGTCGCCCTGGGCGGTGGCGCCGTCGCCGAAGTACGCGATGACGGCGGTGTCGCGCTCGGGGTCTCCGGTGCCGACGTCGCCGTCGTGCTGGACACCCATCGCGTAGCCGGTCGCGTGCAGCGTCTGGGCACCGATGACGATGGTGTAGAGGTGGAAGTTCTTCTCGTTGGGGTCCCAGCCACCGTGGTTGACCCCGCGAAAGAGGCCGAGGAGGTTGAGCGGGTCCACCCCGCGGCACCAGGCGACACCGTGCTCGCGGTAGGTCGGGAACGCGTAGTCCTGCGGCTTGAGCGCGCGGCCGGACCCCACCTGGGCGGCCTCCTGCCCGAGCAGCGACGCCCAGATGCCGAGCTCACCCTGGCGCTGGAGCGCGGTGGCCTCGGCGTCGACGCGACGGATGAGCACGAGGTCACGGTAGAAGCCGCGCAGGTCCTCGTCGGTCAGCTCGTCGACGTAGCTGGCGTAGTCGGTGGCCGCGGGGTTGTCGACCCGCTGGCCCTCGGGGGTCAGCAGCTGGATCATGTCCGGACCACCGTCCCCGACAGCGGGGACCGGTGCGGTGAGATCCGCGACGGCGTTGTCGCTCACAGGCACTCCTCTTCGCCTGACCCGACCGGTTCCAGGCCGGGCCAGTACTCGGGCCGCTGGCCGGGGCACGGGGTCGCCGTACGGAGCCCGCGGCGTCGTCGGTGTGGTCGCCATCGGGTGTGCTGGCGCCCACGGGTCGAGCCGTTCGGGGTCAATCTATCCGCCGTCCCCGAGGATCTCACAATGCGGACGCCTCGGCTGGACTCGACGCGGCGTCGAGCGACTCGACACCTGGTGCACACCGCGTCAGGCTGCTCGACGCAGCGTCGAGTTTCGTCCCGGGCAGTCGGGGACAAGGCGACGCTCAGAACGCGGACCTGGTGCGCGGTGCGAGTTATCCACAGGACCTCCCCCGCCGACGGCCCACCTCCGCCACCATTTCCGTTCATGACCTCATGGAAGCTCGCCGCCGACGAGCACGGCATCCTCGGTGTCGCCGACACCAGGGCGGCCGGACTGACCCCGAAGGCCGTCGCCCGGCTCGTCTCGAGGGGCGAGCTCACGGGCCTCGGGCGCGGTTGGTATGCCGTGGGCTCGCCGGACACCCCCGAGGAACGTCACGCCCTCCTCACGCGAGCCGCGTTGCGCGCCCACGAGGGGCGAGCCGTTGCCTCACACCACAGTGCGCTCTGCCTGCTGCGGCTGCCCACCTACCGAGCCGACTTCGAGACCATCCGGTTGAACCGGGTCACGTCTGGGGCACCACGCACTCGGCGGGGCCAGCGACTCGGCCGGGTCGTCCCCGCTGAGGCGATTGCGCCGCCTCAGGCTGGCTCGGCCGCGCCGACAACCGTCAGTCCGGCGCTCGCGGTCGTCCAGGCGGGTATCTCCGGCGGCCCGATGGCTGGACTCGTCGCTGGCGATGCAGCCCTCTCCCGAGACCTGGTGACGAGGGCAGGTCTCGACCAGGCACTGCGGTGGGTCCACCAGCATCCCGGGACACGACTCCTGCGACCCTTCCTCGCCCTGGCCGACGGTCGACGTGCGTCGCCCGGTGAGACCCGCTTGGGACATGCCTTCCACCTCATGGGTCTGGCGGTGACCCCGCAGTTCAAGGTTGAGGCTGCCGGCTTCGTCGCCTTCGTGGACTTCCGGATCGACGGCACGGCCGTCGTCGTCGAGTTCGACGGCAAGGTCAAGTACGGCCGCGGCCACGACCTCGTCGACCACTTCGGCACGAAGCTGACGCCGCAGCAGGTCCTGTGGCGCGAGAAGCAGCGCGAGGACCGGATCCGCGAGCAGGGCTACCCCGTGGTCAGGGTGACCTGGGCCGAGCTCGACAACCCGCAGGCGTTGGCTCGACGGATCGGGCAGGCGATCAGGCGGGTCCGCGCGAGCGCCCCCGTCGACCTGACGCTGCGTCGAGCCACCTGACGCCCCGTGCACTCTGAGTCGAGTTGCCCGACGCAGCGTCAAGTGCGCGGTGGCGGTGGCGGTGGTCCGAGGCTGTGAGTCCCAGTGCGGGCGCGACCGAACTGGAGGCGGAGGCAGGTCAGGCGCTGAATCCCGCCGAGTGGCCGTCGCCGAACCGAGGGTCAGCGAGGGCCGAAGGCCTGGGCCACCTCGAGGAGGCGGTCGTTGGCCTCCCGCTCGGCGACGGTGACCCGGACGCCGTCGTCGCCGTACTGCCGGACGACGAGCCCCGCGACCTGGCAGGACTCGGTGAATTCGGTGGAGTCGGGACCCAGCGGGAACCAGATGAAGTTGGCCTGGCTGACGGGCAGCTTCCAGCCCTGTTCCTCCAGGGCCGCCGCCATCCGGGCCCGCTCGTCGACCAGCACATCGACCCGCTCCTGGAGCTCGTCGAACGCCTGAAGTGACGCGACGGCCGCAGCCTGGGCGATCGAGCTCACCCCGAACGGCGTCGCCGCCGCGCGCAGCGCCGCCGCGACGCGCTCGTGCGCCACGGCATACCCGACCCTCAGCCCGGCCAGCCCGTAGGCCTTGGAGAACGTGCGGAGCACGAGGACGTTCGAGCGCTCGCGCCAGACGGCCAACGCGTCCGGGGCGTCGACGTCCGCGACGAACTCGGTGTACGCCTCGTCCAGCACGACGAGCACCGTCGGCGGGACCGTGTCGAGGAAGTGCTCGAGCTCGCGCCGGTGGACTGCCGTGCCGGTCGGGTTGTTGGGCGAGCAGACGATCACCACCTTGGTCCGTTCGCCGACCGCGGCGGCCATCGCATCGAGGCGGTGCCGCGCGTCGACGTCGAGCCCGACCTGGACGGACTCCGCGCCGGCGAGGGCGACGACGATGGGGTACGCCTCGAACGAACGCCAGGCATAGACGACCTCGTCACCGGGGTCACACGTTGCGGTGATGATCTGCGCGAGGACGGCCACGCTGCCGGTGCCGGTCGCGATGTTCGCGGGCTCGACCCCGACCTTGGCGGCGATGGCGGCGGTGAGCTCGGTGACGGCCATGTCGGGGTAGCGGTTCACATCGGCCGCTGCCTGCTCGATCACGGTGCGCACGCTGTCGAGCGGAGGGTAGGGGTTCTCGTTGCTCGAGACCTTGAAGGCGGTCAGCCCCGCCTGGGTGGCAGCCGGCTTGCCCGGAACGTATGCCGGGAGCGCGCGCAGGGCGGCACGCAGGCGGACCTGCTCGGGCTGGGACTCCGAGGTCATCCTCCCACTCTAGGACCGGCCAGGACCCGGCGCCGGACGAGTCGGCTCGTGGTCCGGACAGCCTCACGGCACCGGTCGGCGTGACAGAGTTCGGGTATGGGCGTGCTCACGAACTTTATCCTCAAGACCGTCGTCAACGGTCTCGCGCTGTGGGTGGCTGCCATCCTCGTTCCCGGAATCGTGCTTGGCCAGGACGCCGCGTTGACGGGCACCCTCAAGACCCTCGTACTCGTCGCCATCGTCTTCGGCCTGGTCAACGCCGTCATCAGGCCGGTCCTCAAGTTGTTCACCCTGCCGCTGATCTGGCTCAGCCTCGGGCTGTTCACCCTCGTCATCAACGCCCTGATGCTCCAGCTGACGTCCTGGCTCGCCGGCAAACTGGACCTGGCCTTCCACGTCAACGCGTTCTTCTGGGACGCCGTCCTCGGAGCCCTCGTCATCACCTTCGTCTCCGTCGTCCTTCACGTCGTCATCCCCGACGGCGGCCGCAAGCGCTGACGTGGCCAGGTACTACGACGTCCACCCCAAGGACCCGAACCCGCGTGCCATCTCGCAGGTCGTGGCGCTGCTGCGCGGCGGCGGCCTCGTCGCCTACCCGACCGACTCCGGCTACGCGCTCGGCTGCTGCCTCGGCAACGCCCAGGGGAAGGACCGGATCGCGGCGATCCGCAAGCTCGACGAGAAGCACCACTACACGCTGGTGTGCCGTGACTTCGCGCAGCTGGGGCAGCTCGTCCACGTCGACAACAAGGTCTTTCGCGCCGTCAAGTCGGTGACTCCGGGCAGCTACACCTTCATCCTCCCCGCGACCAAGGAGGTGCCCCGGCGACTGCTCCACCCGAAGAAGAGGACCGTGGGCGTGCGGATCCCCGACCATGCGGTCGTCCGGGCGCTGCTCGAGGAGCTCGGCGAGCCCCTGCTGACGAGCTCGCTGATCCTGCCGGGGGACGACGCGCCGCTCACCGACGGCTGGAAGGTCAAGGAGCAGCTCGACCACCAGGTGGACGCCGTCATCGACGGGGAGTGCGCGAGCGACCCCACGACCGTCGTGGACTTCTCGAACGGCTACCCGGAGATCGCCCGCTACGGAGCCGGCGACCCCACCCCGTTCGAGCAATAGCTACCAGGAGACAAGACACCATGACGGACCTCACCTTTCCCAAGGGCTTCCTGCTCGGCGCGGCCACCGCGAGCTACCAGATCGAGGGCGCCGTCGGCGAGGACGGCCGCACCCCGTCGATCTGGGACACCTTCTCGCACACCCCGGAGCCGACTACGTCCGGGCCCACCTGACGGCGGTCAGGGACGCGATCGACGCGGGCGCCGATGTGCGCGGCTACCAGCTCTGGTCGCCGCTCGACAACTTCGAGTGGGCCTGGGGATACGAGCGCCGGTTCGGGATCGTCCGGGTCGACTACGACACCCAGGAACGGGTCGTCAAGGACTCGGGGAAGCACTACGCCGAGGTGATCCGGGCCAACACCCGATCATGACCGTCCGTTGGCAGAACGCCACATCATGTAGCGACCTGTTCCAAACCGGAGGTCAGACGCCTTCTCGGGCGTCGAAGAGGTAGTTGGCCGCCGCCGACTCGAGGTGGGTCAGGTCGCTCGAGATGGTGGCGAAGGTGAAGCCCTCGTCGAGGCGGCGAGCCGCGTCCGCTCCGCTCTCCGTGTGGATCCCGACTGCAACACCGGCGTTCGCGGCAGCCGCCCGGATCCGCGCCAGGGCATTCTCGAACCGGTCGTCGACGCTGGCGTCGGAAGGCGAGGCGCCACCGACGGCGATGCGCAGGTCGGAGGGCCCGACGTAGATGCCGGCGATGCGAGACACGGCGCAGATCTGTTCGACGTTCGCGAGACCGTCAGCGGTCTCGATCATCGCCAAGGTCACCACGGCCGCGTTCGCCTCCGCCGGCGTCGGCCCGATCCGCAGGCCGGACCGCATCGGGCCGTACGAGCGGACGCCCGACGGTGGGTAGCTTGCTGCGGCCACCGCGCGTTGGGCGTCCTGAGCGGTATCGACCAGCGGCACGATGACTCCGGCCGCCCCGGCGTCGAGGGCCTGCCCGATGTGGAAGGGGTCGTTGGCGCCGACGCGGACCAGGCCCACGGACGCCCCTCCCGCGTCGAGAGCCATGAGGCCCGCGAGGATGCCGGGGTAGGCGAGCAGGCCGTGCTGCGCGTCGAAGCACACGTAGTCGTACCCGATGCGCCCGATCCGCTCGGTCGATGTCGGGCTGTCGAGGACCACCCAGTAGCCGAGCAGCCGCTCGCGGTCGCGAAGGCGCCGGCCGAACTGTGCGACGGTCCCGGGGTCGGTGCTCATCGGATGTGCTCCGCTTCCTCAGACATGGCTTGACACTGCTCCTTCAGACACTGCTCCTTCAGAGATGCTCCTTCAGACATGGCGCCGGTTCGTCACGACCCGGAACCGGTTCGCCACGAACGCGGCGTCGACGTAGGCCGAGTTGGCCGCAGGGTTGGCGCCGGTCCCATGGTAGTCGGAGAAAGCGGCCGTCTGGTTGACGAACACCGGCCCGGTGAGGTTCTCGGACAACGCGACTCCGGCATCCGCGGCCGCATCCCGAGCGGCAACGAGGACGTCGTCAGACGTCGAGTAGACGGCCGCCGTCATCGCTCCGTGCTCGCGGACCGTGTCGGCGAACTGAGCGATGGACTGCTCGGTCGAGGCGGTCCGGATCAGGAAGGTCACCGGGCCGAAGCACTCCTGGGCATAGGCGTCCTCGCGCGAGACATCGAGGGCAACGAGGCCCGGAGCCTGCACCACGGCCTCGGGGTATGCCGGGTGCACCACCCTGCGCGAGTCCAGCACAACCGTGCCGCCGGACCGGTCGGCCAGCTCCGCGAGCCCGGCTGCGTTGGCACGCACCTGGTCGTTGACCGTCGCCCCGAGGAGCTCCACCGCCCGGGCGTCGTCGCCGGTGAGCCGCTCAACCGCTGCAGCCAGCCGGGTCCCGAAGTCGTCGAACGACAGATGGCCCTCGTCGGTCCGGATCCCCTCGGCGGGGACGTAGAGGTTCTGCGGGGTGGTGCACATCTGACCCGAGTAGAGCGACAGCGAGAAGGCCAGGTTGCCGAGCACCCCCCTCAGGTCGTCGGTCGAGTCGACGACCACGGTGTTGAGGCCAGCCTTCTCGGTGTAGACGAGCTTGCCCAGGGCCGCCCCCTGACGCTCCAGCCACTGACCGAACCCGGGGCCGCCGGTGTAGTCGATGATGGCGATCTCGGGCCGCTCCGTCAGGACGGAGGCGAGGCCCACGGAACCGTGCTCGAGGTCCGGCTCGGCGGCCAGCTGCACAAGCGCCGGGTCGAAGCCGTTGTCGGACAATACTCGCCGGGCGATCTCGACCGTGATGGCCAACGGCAGGACCGCCCGTGGATGCGGTTTGACGACGACCGGGTTGCCGGTGACGAGCGAGGCGAAGAGGCCGGGGTAGGAGTTCCATGTCGGGAAGGTGTTGCACCCGATAACGAGGCCTATTCCGCGCGGGACGATGCGGTAGTCCTTCTGCATCCGGATCGGCGCGTCGTTGCCGTTGCGGTCCCGGCCTGGCTTCTCCCAGACGACGGAGCTCGGGATCCGCTCCTGCTCGACGAGACCGGCGGCGACGGCCTCGAGGGCGCGCTCCTGTGCATGCGGTCCCGCGGCTTGGAACGACATGACGAACGGCTGCCCGGACGTGTGCATCACCGAGTTGGCGATCTCGAACGAGCGCTTGTTGATCTCGTCCACAACCTCGACACACACCGCCGCGCGCAGCAGCGGGCCCGCATCCCGCCAGAGCGGAACGGCGTTGATGGCGGCGGCAATCGCGGCATCCACGTCGAGCTGCGGGTACTCCACCGCGAGGGTCGGCCCGTACGGCGAGACCTCGGAGCCGACGAAGGTGCCCGTGCTCGGCTGGCCCTCCAGCCCGGCATACTCTCTGCCCAGACGCACCTCGTATGCCGTCAGTCCGTCGGCCGCTGCCCTCTCGCCGTAGACGCGGGGCGACGGGGACTCGGGGTAGCGGGAGAACCAGCTGCGGGAGGCGAGCGCGGCGCGGGCCAGGTCGAGGACGTCCGCGTGCTTCGCGACGAGCGGGTGGGTCGAGGTCGCCAGGTGAGTCGTCACGATCCGATCGTAGCCAGGCGGCACGCCGGCGGCTGCGGACGTCGTCTCTGCGGGAACCACCCAGCACGCTCTGCAGGAACCCACCCAGCACGCTGCGGGAACCCACCCAGCACGCTGCGGGAACCCACTCAGCACGAAGGGCCACACTGCACACGTGACGACCAACGGTGTGCAAACGCGGCTCTGGCGCGATGGGAGGCTCGAGCAGAAGGACTTCGCCCTCGAGAAGCTCTCCGACTTCCTCGAGGACGAGGGCGCCCTCGTCTGGGTGGACCTCTGCGAGCCCGACCACGCGCGGCTCGACGCGCTCGCCGAAGAGCTGTGCCTCGACCGGCACGCCGTCGAGGATGCCGTGGCGCAGGGCGAGCGACCCAAGGCGACGCGGCACAAGACGCACACCTTCGTCACGGCATACGCGACCCGTCTGGAGGGGTCCGGCGAAGGCGCTCTCGAGTCCCGGCTGCAGACCACCCGGGTGTCCGCCTTCCTCATGGCGCGGGGCATGGTCACGGTCCGCGACAACCCCGACTTCGACATGGACGAGGTTCTGCAGCGCTGGGAAGAGGACGCGGACCTCCTCGCTCTGGGGCCCGGCGCCCTGCTCCACGGGCTGCTCGACGTCATCGTCGACGGTCACTTCGAGACGATCCAGCAGCTCGACGACGCCATCGAGTCGCTCGAGGACGGGCTGTTCGACGAGGTGGCGCGGACCTCCGAGACCCAGCGCAACACCTACCGGGTGCGCAAGGAGCTCGTCGAGCTGCGCCGGGTGGTCCTGCCGATGCGCGAGGTGGTCAACTCGGTCCTGCGGCACCGCACCGAGCGCGGCACGAGTGGCAACGAGCTCGACGGGTGGTACTCCGACCTCTATGACCACGTGCTGCGGGCGTCGGAGTGGACGGAGTCGCTGCGCGACATGGTGACCACCGTCTTCGAGACGAACCTGTCACTCCAGGACGCCCGGCTCAACACGGTGATGAAGAAGCTCACCGGGTGGGCTGCGATCATCGCCGTCCCCACCGCGGTGACCGGCTGGTTCGGGCAGAACGTGCCGTACCCGGGCTTCGGGAAGCCGTCAGGGCTCATCGCGGCGACCGTCGTCATCCTCGGGCTCGGGATCGGTCTGTATGCCGTGTTCCGTCGGAAAGGCTGGCTCTAGGTTCGGGATCCCGTCCCCGGCACCGAGGTCAGGCTTGGCGCCGTCGTGCTCGGGTCGGATCCGCTGTTCGGTCTCATGGGACGGGCACTTCACATCGACGATCCTGTGGGAGGTGGGGTTCTTCTTCCCCATCCGGACCTCCCTGGCGGCCTGACAGACGCCATCAGGCGGACGGGCAGGATGACCGGCAGGTCATGGACCACGTCGACGCAAGGTGTCCCTGCCTCCGGTCTGCGGCAGGATGTCGGGCATGGAGGCCATCGGACACATTGCGGTCGTCGGCGCCGGGTCGATGGGCTCCGGGATCGCTCAGGTCGCGGCAGCTGCCGGCCACGAGGTACACCTCGTCGACGCGATCAGCGGCACGGCAGGGAGCGCACGCTCGCGGATCGGCGAAGTGCTTGCCACGCTCGCGGCCAAAGGCCGGATCTCTCATGAGGACGCAGCCGCGACGACCGGCCGGGTCCATGTCGAGGACCGCATCGAGGACCTGCCCGAGTGCGGCCTGGTCATCGAGGCCGTCAAGGAGGACCTCGAGGCCAAGCAACGCCTGTTCTGCGAGCTGGCGGCGCACCAGCCCCCCACGACGATCCTCGCGAGCAACACCTCCAGCCTCGACATCGGTGCCATTGCGTCGGCCGTCCACGACCCGGAGCGTGTCATTGGCCTGCACTTCTTCAACCCGGCGCCAGTCATGCAGCTGGTGGAGGTCGTCCACACCACCGCCAGTGCGGGACCCGTCCTCGACCACGTCACCCGGCTGATGCGCTCCTGGGGGAAGACGGTCGTGCGGTGTTCGTCGACCCCCGGGTTCATCGTGAACCGGGTCGCCCGACCGTTCTACGGGGAGGCGCAGCGGATGCTCGAGGCCGGCATCGCCGACGCACCCACCCTCGACGCCTGCCTGCGGGGCGCCGGGTTCCGGATGGGGCCCCTCGAGCTCACCGACCTCATCGGTCAGGACGTCAACCTCGCCGTGGGCACGAGCGTGTGGCAGCGCACTGACCACGACCCGCGCTACGAGCCGACGCGGCTGCAGCGGCAGCTCGTCGCCGACGGGCACCTGGGCAGAAAGACCGGTCAGGGCATCTACACGTATGCCGCTGACGGCGGCCCGGCTGACGCATCAGCTGATGAGACACGCATGGCCGAGCTGGTGGGCGGCCCGATCACGACCGACCCGGTAGCCCGCACGCTGGCCATGCTCGTCAACGAGGCGGTCGACCTCGTCCATCGCGGCGAGTCGAGCGCCGAGGACGTCGACATCGCCATGACGCTCGGCACGAGCTACCCGAAGGGCCTCATCGCGTGGGGTCGCGAGATCGGCCATGACCTCATCGCCGGCCAGCTTGGGGCCCTCGACGCGGCCTTCCCGGGCGGTCGGTACCGCCCTAGCCCTGCCCTTCTGGAGCCGCTATGAGCGGCGGGCCGCGACGGGCCGCCCCGCCCGTGGACGGCGACGGTGGGGTTGACCTCCCGGTGAGCGACCTCCCCGACCTGACCCATGTCCGGGCGATGTGGGTTGGCGACGCCGCCTCGACGCACCTCGGCATGGAGGCACTGCGCATCGAGGTGGACCACGCCGCGGTCCGGATGACGATCGGGCAGCACATGGTGAACGGGCACGACATCGCCCATGGCGGCTACATCTTCACCCTCGCCGACTCGACCTTCGCCCTCGTCTGCAACTCACGAGGCCGGCTCACCGTCGCGGCCGGCGCCGACATCGTCTTCGTCACGTCAGCCCGCCTCGGGGACGTCCTCGTGGCTGAGGGAGCCAGCCGCACGGCATACGGGCGCAGTGGGGTGACGGACGTGACGGTGACCCGGGAGTCGGACGGCGCCGTCATCGCGGAGTTCCGTGGAAGGTCGCGCTCGGTCGGCAGCCCGTGACCCGATGTTGCGTCCGGGTCGAGACGGGTCCCGAGACCTCCCGACGCGGACGCAACGGAAAGCGCGCCGCAACGTCCGGGTCGAGACGGGTCCCGGAACCTCCCGACCGGGACGCAGGGAAGCGTGCCGGATAGGTTCGACGGCATGGCCAGCCACCGAGGAGCTTCCGCCCTGCAGACCGTCGTCCGCCAGCTGCTCGACGTGCGGGTGTGGACCGCCTTCGACGTCGACGCGGAGGGACGGGTGCTCGCCGGCCACGACGAGCTCGGCAGCCTCCAGCTCGTCGAGATCGCAGACGGGACCCGGACCCCGCTGATGCAGCTCTCGCTGCTCGACCTTTCCGGTGGCCGCTCAGAGCCTGCATCGCTCGATGACCTCACGCCGTTGGTGCACGACCCGGCGTTCATGCACGTCCTATTCGACGTCACGGCCACGTCGCTCATCTACTCGACGAACCGGCGCAACGGGGTGGACATGGATGTCGTCGTCCGCGACCTCGGCTCGGACGAGGAGCGGGTCGTCTACGACGCGGGCGGCTACGTCATGGACACCGTCGTCTCCCACGACGAGCAGTCCGTGGCCGTGACGAGCCTCAGCCTGCGCCCCAACTCGACGTTCGTCTCGCTCGCCGGACAGCGAACCGGGGCCGGAGCCCACCTCACCGACCCGGAGGAGCTGGCCCAGCACGAGTGCGTCGCCTGGGCTGCTGACGACGACGCCCTCATCCTCACCTCCAACCATGACCGGGAGTTCGAGGCGGTGCTCCGATTCTCCCTGGACGGGACGCGGTGGACCACCCTCGTCGCGGACTCCCAGCACGACCTCTACTCGTGGACCTCACCCGACGGTGGGTCAATCGCTGTCTCCACTCTCGACCACGGGGTGGGCCGGCTGAGCATCCATGAGTCGGACGGCCGTCGGCGACGTGCCGTCGACCTGCCGGCCGACGGGATCCCGTCGGTCGTCTGGGCAGCGGACGGCTCACGCTTCGTGGTCTCGCTCACCACCGCGACCGACCCGGGTTCGATCCACCTCGTCGACGCCGCCACCGGTCGAGCGAGTCTCGTCGTCGACGGGTCCGACGGCATACCGGAGTCCCTGCGTGGGCAGCTCGTCTCGCCCACGACCCATCGGGTGCCCACCTCCGACGGTGAGGAGGTGCCCTGCTTCGTCTATCCCCCGGCCCCCGGCGGTGACCCGGCCCTGGCCGGCGCGTCGGTGCTGCACATCCACGGGGGGCCCGAGAGTGCCGCCCGGCGGGTCTTCAGCCCGCTCATCCAGGCGCTCAGCGCGCTCGGCGTGACCGTGCTCGTACCGAACGTCCGCGGCTCCATCGACTACGGCAAGCGGTGGGCCGCCCTTGACGACGTCGAGCTGCGCCTCGACTCGGTGGCCGACCTCGCGGCGCTGCACGACTGGCTGCCCTCACAGGGGCTCGACCAGAGCCGGAGCGCCCTCTGGGGAGGCTCCTACGGTGGTTACATGGTCCCAGGGGTCTCGATGCAGCCGGACCTCTGGGCGGCCGGCGTCGACATCGTCGGGATGTCGTCGCTGGTGACCTTTCTCGAGAGCACCTCGGGCTACCGCCGGGCCTACCGCGAGCGGGAGTACGGGAGCCTGAAGCACGACCGGGCGTTCCTCGAGAAGGCCTCACCGATCACCTATCTCGACGACATCCGGGCGCCGGTCTTCGTCATCCACGGCGCCAACGACCCCAGAGTCCCCCTCTCGGAGGCCCAGCAGATCAAGGCGGCGCTGGACCGGAGGGAAGTCGAGTGCCAGCTCAAGGTCTACTCCGACGAGGGGCACGGCCTCGCCAAGCGGCCCAACCGGCTCGACGCCTACCCCGCAGCGCTGGAGTTCCTCCGCCGCCAGCTCAGCTGAGGTCCCGGACCCCGTCGTCGTCGAGCTCATCGGGTTCGATCACCAGCGGGTTCAGCACCCGGTGGAGGAAGGACCTGGTCCGCGACTCCTTCGGGTCGCCGATGACGTCGGCGGGCGCGCCCTGCTCGACGATGTAGCCGCCGTCCATGAAGACGACGCGATCGGCCACCTCCCGGGCGAAGGCCATCTCGTGGGTGACGATCATCATCGTCATCCCCTCTGCCGCAAGGGACTTCATCACGGCCAGCACCTCACCGACGAGCTCGGGGTCGAGCGCGGACGTCGGCTCGTCGAACAGCATCAGCTCGGGGTCCATCGACAGCGACCGGGCGATCGCGACGCGCTGCTGCTGGCCGCCCGAGAGCTGGGCCGGGAAGTCACTCTCCTTGTGCGACATGCCGACTCGCTCGAGGTTATGGCGGGCCACCTCCTGGGCCTCGGCTCGCCTTCGACCGAGGACCTTGGTCTGGGCGATGGTGAGGTTCTGCAGGACGGTGAGGTGGGGGAAGAGGTTGAAGCTCTGGAAGACCATGCCGATCCGGCGCCGGACCCGGTCGAGGTCGACGTCCGGGTCGGTCATCTCGTCGGTCCCCACGAAGATCCGGCCACTCGTGGGCGTCTCGAGCATGTCGACACAGCGCAGGAGGGTGGACTTCCCCGACCCCGACGGCCCGATGATGCAGACGACCTCCGCCGGAGCGATCTCGAGGCTGATGTCCTTGAGGACCTCGTTGCGCCCGAACGACTTCGAGAGCTTCTGCACCGAGATCGCGGTCGTGCGCGCTGGATCCGTCACCGAAGCGCTCTGGGTGGCCATGCCGTCACCTGGCCTTGGCGAACTTGCGCTCGAGCACCCGCACGAGGCTCGACAGCGGGAGGGTGATGACGAGGTAGGCGATCGCGCCGACGATCAGCGGTGTCGGGCTGACCTTGCTGTTGAGGAAGTTCTGGCTGAACTTCGTCAGCTCGTACTGCTGGAAGGTCACCCCGAGGACGTAGACGAGGGACGAGTCCTTGATGAGCAGGATGATCTCGTTCGTCAGGGGCGGGATGATGATCCGGAAGGCCTGGGGCAGGACGATGTTGAACATCGTCTTGGTCGGGCCCATCCCCAGGGTGCGGGCCGCCTCGACCTGCCCGCGCGGCACGGCCTGGATGCCGGCCCGGATCGTCTCGGCCATGTATGCCGCGGCCGTGAGTCCCAGCCCGACCATCACCTGCCCGTAGATGCCGCCGGGGAACTCGAACCCGGGGAACGCGTTCGGGACGCCGTACGCGACCATGAAGAGGACGACCAGGGCGGGCAGCCCGCGGAACAGCTCGACGTAGCCGTTCGCGAACCACCGGTATGGCCCGATGGTCGACAGCTTCATCATCGCGATGAGCAGCCCCGCGACGAGCCCGAAGACGAACGCCAGGAGGGTGAAGATGATGGTGTTCTTCATCCCCACGAGAACGACGTTCGGCCACATGATGCTGAAGATGTCCAGCCGGAAGAACGCGTGGCTGAACTGGGGCCAGTCGGTCCTGACCGCCAGGAACACGACGACGAGCAGTCCGAGAGCGTACTGCCCGCCCCGGGTCACCCGGGCGCGCTGCCGCCGGGTCAACCCGGCCCGTGGTGGCGCCGCCGTCTCGCTGCTCATCTCCTCACCCTCTCACCGTGCGTCCCGATGCGACGCAAGGCTGGCGCCGACATGGTGTCTGCGCCAGCCCCGTGCTGTTCTGCCATTTCGAGCCGTCCCTGTGACGACGTCCGAACGGCTACTTCTTCGGTGGCTCGGCGCCGATCCACTTCTTGTAGAGCGCCGCGTAGCTGCCGTCCGTCTTCGACGAGGTGATGATGTCGTCGACGACCTTCTTCAGCGCGTCGCTGCCGAGCTTCATGCCGAAGCCGTACTTCTCGCCGGTGTCGAACTGGGCGGCCACCTTCGTCGCCCCCTTGTCCTGCTTGATCGCCTCGCTCCAGACCGGCAGGTCGTTGATCGCCCCGTCGATCTGACCGGTGGTGAGGGCCTGGGTCTCCGTGGCGAGGTCCTGGTACTCGACGACCGTGTAGCCGCCCTCGGCCTTGTGGGCGTTGGCGTAGTCGAGGCCGGTCGTGGCTGCCTGGGCACCGAGCTTCTTGCCCTTGAGGTCGGCGAGCGTCGCCACGGCGGAACCGCTCTTGACGAGCATGGCCTGCGTCGCGTCGAAGTAGGGCAGCGAGAAGAGGATGGCCTTCTTCCGCTCGTCGTTGATCGTCATCCCGGCCGCGGCGATGTCGCACTTGCCGGTGGACATGTCCTGCCCGGACTTGATGCCCTCGAAGGGGGTGTCGACAACGGCCTGCTGGACGCCGATCTTCTTGGCGACGAGGTCCATCATGTCGACGTCGAAGCCGACAGTCTTGCCCTGGTCGTCGTTCGACTGGAACGGCGCGTAGGGCAGGTGGGTGCAGACGGTGAGCTTTCCCTTGGCGATGAGGCTGACGCCGCCGCCGCCCGAGGCGGTGGCGCCGCCACCTGCGCCGGGGGAGTCGCCTCCACCACCGCTGGAGGAGCCGCAGGCGGACAGAGCCAGCGCCGTCGCGGCC
>JAABUW010001733.1_pt1 | contig 35204 bp, 42 predicted proteins | sample 5560081 | NCBI WGS metagenome assembly JAABUW01 (sample SAMN10711882, study PRJNA513363) | rock metagenome | isolation source: Antarctica rocks | place: Antarctica: Victoria Land, Knobhead sud | reverse complement strand
CTCCGGCGCGTCCGGCAACGCCACTCCATCCACATCCTTCTGCCGTACCCACGCGACCCCATGTCTTGCCATCGCGGGCCCAGAGCGATTATGGGTGACGTAGTCCCCCCCAAATGGGCGGGTAGGTAGTGGGAAACCTGGGGGGGTGTATTCGGCGGGAGGGCCGAGAGGGTCTTTCTTGGAGCACGTCCTGCTTCGGTAATCGATAGAACTCTTGGGGTCTGCTTGCCGGACGGTTCGGGTCATGGCGCTACCGTACTCAACCATCTCGCCAGTGTTCACACGACCGGTCAGGGTCAGAGCGGCATTGAGGTTCGAGGCGAGGTGGCGGTCCACACGATCTGGGACTGGTGCAGCTGGGTGGGGGAGGTAACGATCGTACCCCTCGTCAGCCATCGGTGGGATATACCCGGGTGGAGCGTCGATTTTGGTGCGGATCAGTCCTGGACCGGTTGGCCGGGATGGATATTGGCCATTCTGTCCGGACGCGGATGGGAGTTTGGGAGTGAGGGAGGAGAGGTCGAAGGTACTGCTCTTTCGAGAATCCGTGTCAAAGCCTTGCAAGGCGGTGAAGTCGAGGGTGGATCCGTGTTTGTCTGGGGGCGACGGCGTGGAGCGGGTGGAGCTGGATTTGGTATGGGTGCTTCGGTCGGGACTCGCTTGCTTTGGTTTCTTGGGATTCTTGGGAGTCATCGCAGTCGTTCTACCGAGATCTGATGCGGATTGCTTTTGCTCTGAGACTTTCTTCGACTCCTGTCGAGTTGAAACTAGCGAATGGGCGTTGGCTGACGTTCCATCAGAGGCGAGATGATGATGTTGTACAGACTTGGTCGATGGCTGACGGGGGCGCCTAGAGCTTGACCCGGATGGCGTCTTGGATTCCGCGCAATCCCGCTTTGCCCGGGCTCGCCTACTCTTCCGCTTTATCGACTCTGTCTCGAGCGTGGAGGGCGGTGGCGGCGCTGGCAGGCTTTCTGCGCGATCCCGATATACCGTCTGTCGCCCTCGCCCAATCGCAGAGGCAGCATATCCTCCGCCTGGCCTCAGCGCGATGGAAGGTACGCCTCCACCTATCGCAGGACCGAGCATACCATTCTCACCTTCAACTCCGCCGTACATCGGCCCAACGTGTCGAGCGTAATTCGGTTCCGGCGTCATCGGTTTCGGTGCACCAGCTTGCATTTCCCAATTCGCCCCTTCCGTCAACGGGACATTCCACTGCCTTGCGTTCTCCGTCGCTACAACACTCGGTACCGGGCCTGTCGAGTTGCCAACTCGCCGTATCGCCGGGTTTCCTGGACCAAACGCAACTTGATTCCCTGGCATCATCCCTCCAGGTTGACTTGCCCACCCTACATGCGATACCGGCGCTCGTGCGAATGGTCCACCCAAATGCGGTCCCGAGCGGACCCCGAATTGCGAGCCGGGGAAGTATCGCGGATTCGGATTGGCTCCACCATTGCTCATGCCGTAGGTCGGATCAGATTTATCGAGGGTGGCGGGAGTGGCGTCGGGCTGCCACGAACCGCCGCGCGAGAGTGTGGGGATGGCGCCGGACATGTAGGCCTCGGGATTGATTGGCATCCGGGAGTTTTGGGAGATTGATTGAGGGACCGGGAAACGTGGACCCGGGTGTGTTGGTTTCTTAGGACGAAGGGACCTTGGTGGCGAAAGGGGCAAAAAGCGGAATTATACCAGACTTGAACCTCGATAATTGACGCCAGCTGCTGATCGGCGGAAAGGACTGAATCTCGAACGAGGGCTGCCTGATCACCTGAAAGACGATGGATGCTAAGATGACGAAAACTAGAACCAAGAACGAAGACGACTCGATCTATGCTTATCCACATCGCCCTTATCGAGATGAAACGAGCGATACTGAGAGATGCCGGAAATTCGTCAACCGACGCGATAACGAGTACAAAAGAGGGAGATAAGGCGACATACTCCGACATTCGGGTGGTCAATTGCGGGAAGGAGGGGGAGGGTAGCAGCTGAGGGTATATAAAGGGAGGGTAATTCCGGTTTGACGAATTCTTCGTGCTATGAATGTCCGATGCACAAGTGGATAAATCGCTCAGCTCAGGAGATGGGGAATCTGGATGGCTCAATGGTTCGTGAAGAGTTGTAAACGACATGTTTGTTGTCCTTAGATCACGGGTCATGTGAGGATTAGAGTCTGATCAACAATGGTTGGGAAGCCCGAGGCAATGTTGGGACTTCCAGGTGCTGAATGGATCAGAGTACCAGAAATTGACTTGGGTGGACGTGTAGAAATTGGACCAAGAGATGAAAGACGAACACAAGCTCACCTCCATCATGCCCTTCTCTTTCAGAGGGACGGTGCGGATCCTTTGGTCAAAGGCAATCCTTTCATCACCTCTGCTATACAAATCTCCCTCTTCCCCAGGGCGTCCGATGCATCCACAAGGGCACTACGTGAAGAGCGTTGGACCCACTCAATGTGTTGACCGTACCCTGGTTGGGCTTGGGGATTCATCATTGGGAACGTGGGAGGGGAGGACAAGCGTGAGGGTTCTGGGGAGTGGGCAGTATCACGGGGGAAGAGGTGGAGAGGTATGTTGGGGAGGTCGGAAATGCTTCGGGGGTGGTTCTGAAGGTGGACTGCGTGGTTGGGAAGTGAGAATGCTTGCGCAAGTATAGGGCGAGTAACTGTGCTTGGAGGACAGAGAGAATGCATTTTGCTGCTCCTATTGGTTCCCACTCGTGAAACCCAGCAGAGAGTGCAGAATTGTATGAAATGGTGAGAATGTACATACCTAGGGAGATGCTGCAACAAATCGGTCCCCAGTCTAGTACTCCGGTCGGTAAGAGATCGAGTTGTTGAACATCTGTGCTGAGCAGTTTAGGTCACCTCGTAGTCAAAAGACTCTTGAGGTTCTGGTGCTCAGTGTATTATGTTTGAGAAATGTCTAGTAGGGGACCGTCCATTCCCATAGTCGACGGGACGGTCCGGTCCTCACAGAAAGGGTAGTCTCATACGTCTGAAAGCTTGAGCAAGTGCCGCCACGCCGTTGTCACAGACACACTACAGTACGCTAAGGTATCTCATGCTATGCATCTCTACACCCCATCTGGGATAAACTACTTGCAGTGAAGGCTTTCTTTCTGCAGAGACCAGGTTGTTGATTATGATGTGGCTTTGCCACTCATAAGTTGGTGGTTCAGGGAAGAATGTTGCGATCGTTATGCTTAAGTAACTTCAGGGAACAGCTTATTTTAAACATCTGCACCGTTGCTGGGCCACGCATAGAGCAAACAGAGCAGCGTCCTTGCCGTCAAACACCTTTCAGCGGTTCGAGTGCCAAGCCGGAACTCCGGCTACAAGTACCGTCCGGATTTCCTAGAGTTAATCTCCGCGAAGTCTTTTGTTCAATCCATCGACACTCAAAACACCTGCACAGAGGTGGCTAAAATCCAAGACAATGTACCATCTCTCCACACACTAACTGTTTCAGGACGATGTGATTGGGAATCGGATTAGCTTAGCTCCAGTCCGAAACCGAAACCGAAACCGAAACCGAAACCCAAAACCCTGACAGGCATCGTTTTCAAAGGAGGGTGGGGTTTCATGACCGCCTTGGAAGACTACTTAAAGGCTCTTCTCATCGTCCTCAATCATTCACTTTCTCTTCGTGCGTTCTTCTTCCTGACACACTTCATCATGCGGTCGATCTTCTTCATTCTCGCTTCGGTGGCTCTGGCGACTTCTTCGATGGCGAAAGGTAGCAGCACCAGTAGTACCATCACGCCTCAAAGCAAGGGCGACAGCACCAACACTTCCACTTCGTCTACCATGAGCTCAACGTCCGCTTCTTCCTCCACCACCCCGACACCCACCTACACCCCACCCACCGTCTCGCTGCCCACCGTCACTCCCAATCCAAGCATCACCTCCTCCTCCTACCTCGACCTCACTAAGAAGGTCCCCACGATCCTCCAACACGCCATAGCGATTTCCAACGTTTCCTGGGAACTCGGCACACTCACCGAGGCCCTCCTGGAAGTATACAACCCCTCCCTCACCCCCTTCGCGTGGGATCCATCATGTTTCAACACCGACGTACCCGACGCGATGATACAGGTGACGCTCGCTGCGTTGGCGGACTACAATTGGACGGGAGCACCCAATACCTGCTCGGGCCATCTCCCCGAATACCTTAACCCGGATACAGCCCCGGTCCCGCTCAGGCAACAGGCGTTTGTGCAGGACTTGGCGCTAGGTGATCCGAATTCACTGGGAACGGCGGTTTGGGTGCTGGCGAAGTTGGCCAAGAGGGACGATGTGAGGGAGCAGTATGGGTTGAGGGAGAGTGCGGATTACGCTTGGGCGGTGGGGAATCAGTTGGAGCACACCAGGCAGGGGAATACCAGTGCTAATGGTGAGTCCGACCACGTGACTCGTCCAACGGTTCCCATCCGTGGACGGAAACGGAAGCGATGGCTAACGACATCGTTGGGGCAACAGGGACGATCTCGCAGCGCGAAGGGTACTTTGAGCTCTGGTCCGATATGGGAGCGATGATCCCTCCTTTCCCAGCATGTGGGTCTCCTTGTAACCCTGACCTAACCCCACACTCTAGATCCAAGCTGACATTCGAGTTGGATTAGACTTGGGCTTGTCCACGCACAAATCTGCACTACTCAATTTCTCGATCACTCAATGGACGCTCGAGGCTTCTGCGTTCTTGGACCCGACGGTGAACCTGTATACCCATATCAACAATTTCGACGCTAGGTTCTGGGCGACGGGGCACGGGTGGATGATGTGGGGGGCTATGAGGATGGTGAGTCTTACGAGCACGAGCGCGAGCGTCAGCTTTAGCGAGTGCGAGGGGCGGGCGGGCGGGGAAGGAGGAGCTACGGCAGGGGTCGATTCGAGCTGGGGCGCTGGAGAGGGAGAGTGGCGGTGACGACGTGACAGCTCGAAAGCATCTCCGCCGCCGGCCGAACCAAGAAATACAGTTACGCAGTCGACGCCGTCAAGACCCAGCTCGAATCCGTCTTCACAGCCCTCTTCGCGCAGCTCGACGTGGGTCCCCCTCTCTCATCATTCTCCCGTTCTCGGAGCTGATCAAGGTTTCTAGGACGATAACCTTCTACCCGATTACATGCTCCAGTCCAATGCCACTTTGAGTACGTAGTTTTCCCACATCTTTGAATGGAATTGCGTGCTGAGTGACTCGTAAACATCGGTGACAGCTCGGGAACCGCAGCCGTCGTGTCGGCCTACTACCGTTTCCTGAAACTCTGCCCAGAGCAGACGAGTGCGAACCTCACTGCCAGCGCGGGAAGGGCGTTCGAGGGGGTGGTCTCCAAGATCGGGTCCGATGGCTGGATGACGCAGGTAGGTTCACTCCCAATCCCTTTCAACAGTATTCCGTCTTGTCTGCAAGATTTATAAGGAGATGTTGACGTTATATCCAGGTCGTCAACGGGGTCGGCGTGTTCGATAACCTCGTGCATCTGGGTGAGAACCTGCGTAGTCCCGAAGCCCAGAGTTTCGCGGGGATCATGTGGGCTGCAAGGACGGCGGCGGGATGTTGAGTGCAGTATAGAGAGAGAGATTTGATGGAGACGGACGTGGACAGTAGGAGCTTGTGACATGAGTTCCGGGCGGGATTACGACAATCTATGCATATAGTAAAGCTCCTCTATGTCGCGGAGCGAATAATTGATTATGGACGGTCAACCTTTGCGTGCTCTCACGCGTCTCCGCGAGAGATGGACGATTGGTCGATCTCCTCCATCGGTGCGCTGAGGAGACAGAGACGGATCTGATCGTCAAGGTTAGCCTGTTGACCGAGCCTAGCAAGATTGATGATATTCATATCGTCGCGCCAAAAAGATCTGATCCGGATGATGACGAGTCAGGATTATGCTGCATACACAGAGTGCGATGCCCGGTGTTACAGTCAACGGATAAGCCAAAACAGCCCGGAAACTGAAATCTCCTCGGGCGTTTAACCGATGATCCTCCGATGACGAACTGCCCACCACGTGGCACCTCCACCGCCAAAGTGAAGCACGCAATCTCTTAATTGAGTGAAAAGTCTGTCCAGATCGATCACCACCACCTCTCGCTTCTACCTCTTCTCTGACATCTCTCTCTTTCTCTCACAACTCCGCTCATCGTTGCCGCCACATCACGATCCAATAAAGTGAGCCACCCCCTTACCCCGCGATTGCTTCACCAGCTGACCCCCCGCAGATGTCCCTCCTCGCCGCCCTCACCTCCTTCCCAGTTCCCTCCTACACCCACCCGATCTCCACCCCTTCCACAATCTCATCGAGATTAAACCCCTACCTCCCTCTCCCACCCCACTCCACGCTATTCACCAACCCGACTTACATGCCCTCCCTCCCTACTCCGGGTGCTGGATCGGTCATCCACGTGCTCAACGCCAACGCCACTTCCATCACACGATCGTCTGTCAAGAACAGTTTGGTCTTGATCAGTCGGACGGCGCAAGACGGTCACGACCATGCTCTCCTAGCCTTGCGATTGAGTAAGGAGGGAACGATCGTTTACCATTTCGTGGGAGAGAGAGCGATGGATGGGGAGGTCGAGCGATTGGCGGATGTTGAGGGCTGGTTGAGGAGTGCGAGTGTGAATGGTTTGGCGAGCTGGAACGTGGATGGGGATGAGAGAAAGGAGGAGGTGGACTTGGAGGCGACGACGGTACACGCGTATGAGACGGCGTCGCTCTCGCTCCTCAAGTCAACTCGACGGGCTCAACGAGCATTCATCCACCACTCCGCCGGATCCTCCAGCCGACTGATCATCAACTTCCTCCCACGATCCCTGGAGGTGGACAACGTACTGGACATCTCGCTCGCCTCGCCGTTGCCGCGGGAGAAGATCCGACATGCCGTCAAAGGTGCCGAAACGGTGATTGTGGTCGAGGGCGGATCCAGCAGATTCGGACAAGCATGGGCCAGCATCGTGGACGTGCTAGACGGGATGGACTTCCCTATACGGTCAATCCTCGTCGCTTCGGACGACCTCTCGGGATTTCCCGCGGCTCTGGAAGACACCGCCCCGATCACGCGCCTTGGGGAGCCGGAGTCCACTCCGGGAATACCCAGTAATTCGATTACGGTCCCTACTGCCGAGTCGACTTATACTACCCTCCTCTCTTCGTCACCTTCGCCACTTGAGATACTTAACGACCCTTCTTCGCTTAGCGCGAACGAATCGACTTCCCCGCTCTATGCTTTTGGGAAGGCAGTTGCACTTCGAGCAGCGCGGGATCGATTGATCGGGCTGGCTAAGACGGTGCTGAGGGCTCCACACACACGGCAGGACCTCCACGAAGCGCTGGCCGCATGGTTGCTGGACGGTACAGAAGCGGCTGGGCAGAAGGTTGAATCCGCCATTGGGGAGGGTGCGAGTGGGGAAGAGGCCGAGATCCTGAAGCTCGGTCAAGAAGGACTTTGGGCGAAGAAGAACCTCTGGATCGTGATCTCCAACTCCTGGGCGCAGGATCTCGCGAGTTCGGGATTGCATCACGCGCTCGCTTCGGGCCTCGACATCAACCTCCTCGTGTACGAGACCTCCCCAAGCCCCTTCTCGCCGCTCGCTCAGAAAAGCACCAAGGAGCGGAAGAAGGACCTGGCGCTCTATGCGCTCAACATGGGCGACGTCTACGTCTCGTCGGTCGCTGTGTTCGCGGATTACGCGGGTGTAATAGGGACCATGCGAGAGGCGGAATCCTATTCCGGACCAGGGTTAGTTCTGGCCTACCTGCCTTGGGGCGAGAAAGAGGATGGCGAGGATGTTGGGTTTGGAGAGAAGGCGGGACCCTTGGAGAGGTTACGCGAGACGAAGCGTGCTGTCAGTGGGGGTTGGTGGCCGATGTTCCGCTTCAACCCTTCTCTGTCCGACGAGAAGAAATTCACCCTCGATTCGCCACACATCAAGCAGGCTCTCACGGAATTCCTCGATCGTCAATCCCACTTGTCCCAACTCACGCGCGCCACCCCGTCGATCTCTTCCAGTATCACAAAATCCCTCGGCACCGATCTTGTCTCCGCACGAAAAGACAAAGCACGAAGGGCATATGACGCATTGATCAACTCGCTCGACGGCCCGGGTCTGCTGGTGCTGTTCGCGAGCGATGGTGGTAATGCCGAGAAAGTCGCGAAGCGCCTGGTCAGTCGAGCCAAGATGAGAGGGGTGGGGGCGAGTATTAAGGTGCTGGATGAGATTGCCGGGAGTATTAAGGAAAGTCTGGCAGGGGAGAGGAACGTGGTGGTCATCACGAGTACGGCGGGGCAGGGGGAGATGCCGCAGAACGGGAGGGAGTTTACGAAGGCTTTGTCGAAGCTCCTTTCTACCACTGCCACCACCACCGACACCAATACCACCACCGACACCTCTTCCGCCTCGACATCCGAGAGCACGCCCGATTCGACCCCTCCGAGCACGCCCGATTCTCTGAGCGAGACGAAACTGAGCGTCTTCGGGATGGGCGACTCGAACTACTGGCCCCGGAAAGAAGACTACATCTACTACAACAAATCCGCCAAAGACCTCCACCCAAAGCTCACTTCCCTCGGCGTCTCCGAACTCGCCCCTATGGGTCTCGGGGATGATTCCGACCCAGACGGCTACCAAACGGGTTACAAGCCTTGGGAGAGTGCCTTGTGGAGGGGATTAGGGGTTGATGGTGTGGAGGTCAGTGATGCGGCGCAGGAGGAGACGGTGGCGAACGAACATATGAAGATCGCTTCTGATTATCTCAGAGGGACGATCTTGGAGGGGTTGGAGGATGGGAGTACGGGGGCGATTGGAGCGAGTGATGCGCAGTTGACCAAGTTTCATGGGACTTATCTCCAGGTGGGTGGGACTCTTCCTTCCTTCCTTCTCTAGCTCCTTCCTCTAAACCCATCCCAGCTTTTGAATCTCATTCGCCTCCCGCGCCACTATCACTGCTTCCCTGCAGTCTTCCACCTTCCTCCTTTCCGCTTCTACCCTCCGTGCTCTTGCCCCCCCTCCCCTCCCCCATGCCTTTTCCACCACCTACGCACCTCTCCCTCCCCACACCCACCCCCGTCACTACCCCGCCCGCGCGTTCGCACTCGCACTCGCTAACGCTCGTGCTCGCTTAGGACGACCGCGACATCCGCGACTCGCTCAAAGCCCAAGGCCTCGAACCCGCCTACGCATTCATGATCCGCTGTCGACTCCCCGGCGGGGTCGTCACTCCCGCTCAATGGCTCGCGATCGATCGGATAGCCGACGAGCATGGTAATTCCACGTTCAAGATCACCACTCGTCAGACGTTCCAGTTCCATGGGATCATCAAGAAGCACCTGAAGCCTGCTATGCAGAGTATCAATAAGGGGTTGATGGACACCATTGCCGCTTGTGGCGATGTCAGTGAGTGCTTCTCCATCTTAAATCTTGCTAGCCTGGATGCAGGCATTCTTGTTTTTCTCTCGGTGGAAATCGAGATCCTCGCTGACGCTCGTGTAGATCGGAATGTGCAATGTACGGTCAACCCCTCACTTTCACATACCCACGCAACCGTCTATGCGTTCGCCAAGGGCTTGTCGGAACATCTCCTGCCACGGACTTCCGCGTATCACGAGATCTGGCTCGACAAGAAACAGATCGCCGGTGGGGAGGTCGGGGATATGGAGCCGATGTATGGGCCGACGTACCTCCCTCGGAAATTCAAGATGGCCGTTGCTGTACCCCCCGATAATGCGGTCGATGTCTTCACCAATGACGTCGGATGGATCGCCATCATCGAGAATGACGAGGTGGTAGGGTACAATGTCACCGTCGGCGGAGGGATGGGGGTCACTCACTCGAATAAGAAGACGTACCCTCGACTTGGAGACGTTGTTGGTTTCGTGAGGCCGGAGGATGGGAATAAGGTTGCGGAGAGTATCATGCTCGTCCAGCGGGATAACGGGAATCGCGCAGACCGGAAGAATGCGGTGGGTCGAGCCGAGTGTAGTTTGGACTCGTGCTGATATGACCTCAGCGCTTAAAATACACGATCGACCGAATGACCCTGCCCGTATTCGTCTCTGAAGTCGAGGAACGCTGGGGTCACTCCTTCTCCCCCGCCCGACCCTACACATTCACGTCCAACATCGACAACTACGGCTGGACCCAAGGTCGAGATGGGAACTACCACTTCACCGTCTTCATCGAGAATGGTCGAATAGAAGATTCGGTTCGACATCAGTTCAAGTCGGGTCTACGGGAGATCGCTACGGTGCATAAAGGGGACTTTAGGTTGACGGCGAATCAACATGTTGTGATTAGTGATATACGGCCGGAGGATAAGGAGGAGATTGGGAGGATCATGGGCAAGTGGGGACTCGATAATCTGGGGCAGAGCGGGCTGCGATTGAGCTCCTCAGCTTGTGTCGCGTTCCCGTCATGTTCGTTAGCATTCGCCGAAGCTGAACGGTATGTCCTTCCTTTCCTTTCATCTGCTTGTTCGCTGACCCGTATCGCAGGTACTTGCCGGTCCTCATCAGTAAACTTGAGCAAATAACAGAGGAGGCGGGTATTCGCTCCGATGCGATCACCGTCCGTATGACGGGCTGTGCCAATGGTCTGTGTGTTCCGTATACACAGAAAGCCCTTGCTGATGTATCACAGGTTGTGCCAGACCGTGGAACGCGGAGGTCGCATTGGTCGGGAAAGCGCCAGGATCATATCTCATGATGTTGGGAGGATCACCAATCGGTACTCGCTTGGCTAAGCCGTATAAGTCTTCCATCACAGAGCCGGAAATACTCGCGATTCTGGGTCCGCTCATCAAACAATGGGCATTGGAACGCGAAGAAGGAGAGCCTTTCGGGGACTACGTGATCAGGACGGGAGTAATTAAGGAGACCACGCATGGGACCAATTTCTGGGAGGAAACGGATGCGTTGTAAACGTTATTGTCGATCGCATGACAATTCTTTGCAACACCTTGCCTCGTCGTCGCAGCGAGACTATAGGTTCCGTACTAAATCTCCGCCTATATCATCTCTGAAGCTTCCTCAAGTGTCACAGGGGCGATGAAGCAGGTCCTCGATGAGCTTACGGCCTCCCGGTCGTCCCGACACATTACACGACAGATTCACGGCGAGCTGGAGGGAGACATAAGACCATGGCGATGTTGCGGATGGAAGTTTTCCTGAGAATCTGTAGCTAGCCTAGGTTCATCCTGTGTTGGTCCATGTGACATTCTCGTTCCCGTCGATTTGTTGGACAGGGGACAAGACATACGTGGGACAGTAGCTATCGTCAATGTGTGCATCAATTCCGCTCCACAGACGTAACCAGCGCAACGGCCGCAAGTGGCTTACTCTGGTCGTCGATCGAGCCCAGAACCACCGACAGCCGCAAGCAGATGTACAAATCCACTGGTACAATCCGTTACCTATCTCCCCACACATCGAGCCGTGCCGGACCCTGCTCATAACGCTGCGGGGTATAGAGCGCCACCTTGGCAGGTATTCCACGGAGTTTGAACCCAGAGATGTTCCTCCTCGTCAGGCGCAAGTCAGCGTTCTGTCGGGGCATTGTGATGTTTGCGTCGAGTGCAAATGGTTGATATTTTGTGGTTAGCATGATCGGAGCAGGAAATCCCGCTCGTCATCTCAGATGAGACTCCCGTCGCTACAGTCTCATGCATGTCTATGCCTGGGGATCGAATCGAATTATCTTCCATCTCCGCCTGTTCGGAGCCTCGGTCCAGGCTCAACCGTACGTCGTCACCATCGACTTCTTCTCGTAAACAATTCTAGTCGCCGCACTCATCATCAGGGACCAATCAAAATCGGAGAGTCATGTACTCATGGCAAATCGGACCGGTAAGGCAGAGATGACAGTCGGCGAGATCACCGCGTCCGTCGTCGCCTGGCACTCTGACGTGGCGAATGAGTGAACCGGATTGTGGGATCCGGCTGGCAGCCATTCCGACAGACGTTTGTTGAATGTGACGGCGATGACCATGTTGCTGGGCAGTTGGAGCAGTTGAAATCCAGAACGATTGGAGGATGCATAGGACGTATGTATGAATGTCCGAGATGATGGGGAAGCTGCCAACTGGGCAACTAAGCCTGTCACCTGGCTAGACAGTCGGTGTTATTGACACGCCTTCACGCCTTATAACAGATCTGCCGCGATCAGCGCTGCGGTATTATACCAGATCTCTTTCCAAGTGAAACTCCCATCCATATTTGTCTCGTAACATCTACAGCTTCTCTAAGCATTTCACCACGAGTGTGTGTATTGCCTGTTTTGAAATATTAAAAATCTAGCAAATGTGATCGTCACTGCAAGTACTGGCTTTTGGTTTTTGTCTGTGTCCACATCAGCTGAACACACCATCCCGCACAAATCTTGTTATTGTGGTTGTCTTCACCAAGACTTGTGTCTTGGTAAACAAACAAATGATCAATCCTGAAGTTGGAGGTGTCTCATAGGGATACCCTGGTAAGCATGGTGGGCATAGGTAGTAGCCAAGAGGCTGTCACGGACCGTCGAGCGCTTGCACCCGCCGACTATATGACGAGATTCTCACTTACGCTTATCAATAGGAGATATCTCGAAGTAGATCTAGAGGTAACTCGAAGTCGGCGGGAGTTGACTCAAATCGAACTAGGGCCGGTCTGAATCTACGTAGCTTGATCGATCATCGGTGGGTGTAGCGGGGTAACAAGAATGGTCTGTGGAGGCTCGACAGAGATGCGGATATGATATGGAGAAGGACTATGGGGTGACAAGAACTAACAGCAGCATATCAAAAACTGCCATGCTGGCAGCGAGTCATACACGCATGCTGGAATACATAGCTGTTTACCACCTTGCACCCCAATTGTACCATACTCTACCACGTCTCTTCTCCATTGTCGCCATCTTGATGGACGTGTGAAAGGGCTAGCCAAGCTGAACCATGTCCTGTGACATACCTCTACCCAGCATGGCATGGAAACTTAGCAAGAAGTCATGAAGTGCCCTTAGGTCGTGGTTTACATACACTTACACACTCATCATCACAAACCTTCTGCCAAACTCCTTGTTGGGTGTTCAGGATGGGGGGCTTGAGACCGGGCCCTGCTTCTTGAGCGGCCGCGGTCGAAGGGCTGGGGTTGACGTGGTGGCGGGTGTGGACGATCCCATAGTTGGTGATTTTGGCGTTGAGGCTGAGGGGCTTGATATGGAGGTCTACTTAGTGAGCGGCCGGGGGTAATGCGCTGATGCTGGAGCGGGGGCTGGTGTGGAGGAACCCATGCTTGTGGCCCTGGGCGGTGAGGCTGAGGAGGACCGGGAGGATAGGTTGAGCCGCTCCTCATTGCTGAATCACCAAATTGCTGATTGTAAGGCGTAATGGGTGAATTTGTCTTGTGAGGGGGCCGTCCTCGAAACTGAGGATCTTCTGAAAAGGGGTCCAAAGAACGGAAATCTCCATTGGTATGATTCTGTCCAGGAAAGGTTCTCCCAAAGGTTTCAAGTGGGTCACCGGATGCTTTCTCATGATGGTGTGCTGGTGGTTGATTCGATGAAGGTGGTGCAGGAAGCGGCAGCCGATCTTGGGGGAATCCTGTGATTGGGCGGACTGTTTCCCTCAACCCTCCTGTGGATAAGCAACGGGATGATCTGCGGCCAAAAGGGTTTTCTGAGCGGATTGATTCCTCTTCCCCTCTTTCTCGGGGCTTTCTCTTGCGCAAGGTCAATTGAAACTTGTCTTCACTTGTCTTCTCTAACCCCCATCTACGGCCCCAAAGATCTTTGTGTGAGGCAAATTCTGTGGTCTTTTGTCCAGAAGAGTCAGACTGAGTCAGACCGGGTTGGCCAAAGGGAGGATTCAGTCGATTTGCTGGAGGAAGTGCAGGTTGACTGAGAAGGTTAGGGTTAGGCTGTGAGAATGCAAATTGATCAGTCTGAGGAGGCACCTGACTGTGTTCAATAGGGGGCTGTGGAGCATTGAATCCATGGCCACCTTGCTCAGTTGGTCTTGCAGGCCTTGGGAGACCCATTTGACCCGGATTTATCCTGCCAAAGCTGACATCAAGGGGAGGCTGAATATGGGCAGGGGTTCTGGTTTTGTCCAAATTGGAATCATAGTTGGGGCGGGCGTCTTGCTTTGGGAGATCTGTTCTGCTGTCATATCCTGATGGCCTCTGGGGAGTATAGGCCTCCCTTTCATCCTGCCATTGATCTGAGCCTGTATGTTGGCGTGTCCAAAGGGAACGTCTGCGTGGCCTGTTTGGCTCAGTTGTATCGCCAACCCTATGCCATCCCAGACCATCCAGTTCATGCTCAAGCACGGCTTCTGTGATGATTGTAACCATGAGTTGAGTCTCGAGTCTTTGTATCCTTCTTTTTTCTGTTGCTCTGGAAATCTTTCTCTCCAAATAATGGATGGAGTCTCTAGCAGTAAACATCTCATCAGTGATCTGGCGGACCTTTCTGCTGTTGGCAGTGTGATAAGTGTGGTGCCGGCTTCTGGAAGTGGACCTTGATCTTGATTTTCTGTGCTGCTGATTGTGCCTCACCAATGGTGATGTGAGTGGCAAAGTGGTTCCCTCCACTGGCCTCAAGATCCTGATTTCTGAATCGGTAAATCCCACCTCGCTTAACCAGACTCCGAGCACATTCCTCTTGTTCTGGGCACTCCTACGCTTTCTGGTCCACCTCTCACGCTTCTCAAAACTGACGTTGCCCTCCAAATCCCTCTTGGCATCCCTGGCCTCCTTGCAGAAGTCTTGGAAAGTCTCAACCATTTCAGATAGATCATCATAGACTTTGGTCTTGTTTGACAGGTAAAACCCTGTGGACACTTGATCTGTGCTATGAGCTCGACGTCTTTTTCTACGTTCCCTCATCCTTGTGTGACGTGGAGGTTCATCATCACTCCATGAAATACTTCTCCTGTATGGGGGAGACTGATGGCCAGAGGAGCTTTCAGAGTGCCTGCGTTGATACCTATGGAGTGACATGGTGTGATGTTTGAGATATCCCAAAGACTTCTGCTTAAGTGAATGGCCAATATGAGATTGCAGATACCCAAGGTTGAGATTACAATTGCTGGTATGTAGATAAGAGGGATAAATACAATTGTCCCATGATTTTGTAAAGATAGTGGATTTCTTCGCCACTCATCCTTCCTGAGAAGCGCACGCAAAGGAAATATAGAGAGAAGCATCTACCATAGACAAAAGATGCGCAAGTAGCCTACTTGTTATATGTCAGAACAATGGAAGGTAGCCATGAGGTTTTCCACGCTGCACTATGGGATGAATGAAGGTACGACCTTGATGTTCAAATACATCTGACTGAGGTCAGAAAGTTCCGGATGCCCACAATGAATTGTGCTGCTTGAGGTCAGGGACATAAACTGATTCTTTGGCTCGCTACCGTAATGCTGCACCGCCTGGTCCGAGCGTCGGGCACGTGATGCATACAGACTGCGCATCCCGTCCGCGTCCTCAGGCCAAGCCAAAGGCCGAGCAGCGCGGAGCGGTTGCGAGATGAGGAGATGGATGGGTGTGTCACTCGTCCCCCCACCAGAAAGCCGCTGGCGGGAGAATGCCGGTAGGGGCCGACGGGGGAAATCTGATTGACCCCTTAATTGGTCGACACATTGTTGTGACAGATTCAAGAATACGCACATAGGATAGACTATACGACGCGTACTTGAAGTTGAGGATGGACATTTAAGTTCACGTGTTAACTGTAGGTAAAAGATGTCTTGATCCTCTAATAGATAGAGATTTTGGACTAAGCATCATGCTTGCTCGCATGTCGAAGACACTGGCTACTCGGAATTGGCAAGTAGATGTTGTTGAATAACCAGGTTCATATGCAAAAGTAAAAACGCATGACTACTAAGATGTATTCATATAAACGCGAACGCGCGAAACGCCTGTACCCTGAACCAGCCATCTTTAACAGATGTTCTGTAGTCAATCATAAGAAATTATATGCTCAATTTCAGAACATCTAAGGCTCAATCCCTTTTGTCGCCACGTCTAGATTCGTCCTAGCCGATAATCAGTCGCCATATTGAGTCCTCAATCCCCTCGAAAGTCACCATCATTTATCTAGCTAAAATCCTCGCAACGTAGAATGACCCAACCCAGTTTGCCTGCCGAGCCAGCATGATCCATGGTAAGCAAGAAGAGCTTCGTATCGGAGTTAATTGTACCAGTCCAAGCAACACCGTTTACCAGAGTAGTGCCCATAGGAGATCGTCGCATCATGAAGATCGTCAACACACGTTGGACCATGACGAACCCTTCATGGATTTTGACGGATGGCAGACCCGCTGGGCCAAAAGCAGGGTGTGCCAGATTAGACCCCAGGCACGTTCTGACCGCGGACTCAGCTTTGCCACTTTCGTAACTCCGTTGTTTTCGTACTTCTCCACTTCCTATTCTTTTCCGATAATCCAAGCTCCTTTTCTTCTCCCCGATACGCTTTTGGGACGCCAGTCACCCTACAGATGGGCTCGAAGACTGTAAAATGCCTAATAAAACCTATCCTCTCACGGTCAACTCTTGGAGGGCTGGTCGCGACGCTGTCGTCGTCTTTTGCAGGATTTCACACCAATTAATTGGCTCCTTCCCCCTCGAGTTTGTAAGACAATCAGGCGTTGATTCTTGGCAATACGTGCTTGATGCTATCGATATCATGGTCGAGCCATCTCCAGGGCATACATCGACATTGTGGACAGTAGCAGGCGTGATGCTCGACTTGACGCAGACAGTTGACTGCGGGGAATTTTTTTTCGAACAGCTGGGTGACTCTTCTTCCTCTCCGCGCCTTGGAGCCTAGTTTAGACTGATCTATGATTCCAATAGGCTCAGAGACTGGCGTGAAGATGTCGCGAGGGCCGGAATACTTTAACCGCTTCATACCCCCCAGTACGGAAGGGAGCATATCAACGAGGTCCGATTCGAAACGTTCAAGCGTAGATCAGGTCAGCTGGTTGCTCAACCTTTTCCTTCCATTGCCAGTATTGCTGCAAATGACTGAGCGACCTCCGTAGTCCCGCTTTAGAGAGTTTCTCATCTCTCGAGATAGCATCTGCCTTCTAACCGACGCGATCTTCACCGACTGCACTGCAAGTCATATTGTACCCTTCTCTCGTCCGGACGTAAGTTTTGTAATGATAAGAGTGACCGTGAGGCTTGACGAAAGACTGTACGATGCTGAGACTGTATAGGTCTATCAAAGAGTCCTCGACATTCCCTATCAACCGCCCTTGTATGAGCCTTCCGTTGGCCTCTTGCTCCGCGACGATATGCATCACGCTTATGATCGGCTTGAATGGTCTCTTCATCACAAAGTGAGCCCTTCCCTATTACGGAAAATGCGGGACGGTAAGAAACAGTGTCATACTCAACATATTTCCCTTCTGTCACCTTATACTGATCTTCCTTGTAGGATGGGGATTTCTATGTTCACTTCTTCCTCCTCAGGAAGCGGGAGGCAAGGGAGTTGCATGGCAAGGTACTGGGACCGGATAGGTTCCGGGGTCGGGATGAGTGGCGGCCAGATGTGCGGCTTTTGCAGTGGCACTACTCGCAATGTGTGAAGGCCCATATCCGGGGGTTCTCGGCTGGATTTGATGAATAGGTGGCGATCCGAATATGCATATCAATACTTCGCCGACAACAAGAAGATTCCGGACCTCCTGATTTCGTGGAGCCAGGTGTCGATTACCCTGATAACGATTCTGGCAATGGGTAGCTCTGCATGGCTGATAGGGAGATTGGGCGATTGGTGCGGGTACCACGAGGAGTAAGTCCTCCCAAGTGAAGACATGGTAGAAAGCTGATAAGGAGAAGAGGTGGCAACCGCGTATCCCTGGAAGGGAGAAGGCAGTGTCGAGCGAAGTTGTGGCGGGGCAGCTTGTGTTTGAGACGGGGTTGAAGAGGAGGAGGTATCTTGAGCTTCGTTTCATTTGGTATCTGAAAGACTGGCTGATTAGTTGCGGTAGGAAATGGTATTTGATAAGAAGTAAGCTTGAGTCGGGATACTGTGAAGGCGAAAGTGCCTCTAGACGTGTGCGGCTACCTCTTTGATGATCCACCTTGAGCTTACAGGCGGTCAAAAGAGGTGTAGAACAGGATTCATGGTTGTTGTGCGATGCCATTGCATTAGTACTTTAGCTGGGCGAAGCGATTTGCGCCTCTCATATTTCGCTTCGAACTTCGAATAACCCATTGGCTCGCTACCGTAATGCTGCACCGCCTGGTCCGAGCGCCGGGCAAGTGATGCATACAGACTGCGCATCCCGTCCTCGTCCTCAGGCCATCGAGATATACTCTAGAGCGACTGTAGGAGCACCGAAGACTACAAATCTAGCAACCAAAGGTGGAAGAAAGGGGGATGGGGGTGGGTGAAGCAAAGAACGGTCCTCTGGAGTGCGAGAGGAAGGATGAGAAGACTACAAGAGCATGAACGACGCAAAAGAGGGGAAACAAGCCACAGAGAAGACACCGCATAACTCCGCTCACCAACGCCCGTACAGCAGCCCTTTGGTCAATCTCGTGTAGCATTCAGCATGTCGAGCTTGAATCTGTGAGCTTATTCCCCTCATACCTTCAACTACAGTCGGTACTCTGAACATGGCCCAAAGTAAGTATCTCCTTCGATCCATCATCAATTCATTCTTCCACTCACGTCAACGCCTGGATCCCCTCCCCACCCCACGGAAACCCCAGAGCATACTCCAACTGACGATACCCAAGACACCGAGATATGCTGTCCCCCGCAAACCGCGTCGACTCCAGCGAAGCCGGTTCACCGCTACCCCGTCTCGAAACCGAGTGGGTACAAGCCCAAGGGGAAGATCGGCGGACCTCGCGAACGAGGGGAATATGCGGGAGTCTGAGGATGTGTATCGGAGACTCGCGGGGTACTTCGAGAAGGCATGATGACGAGTGACACCAGAGGTTGCTCACAGACGACCATTTCTGCACAGCTGACCCAGACAGAACACTCATGTTTCCGTTCATTTCCGCTCGACCAGTATTTAATGCATACTCACTCAATGACACTCGCTCACTAGCTACTCAAACGAATCGAATCGAGCCGCCCGACCGCCTCACCAGCCGTACCTCCTCCACCTACCAGTGGGCCAGAAACCGTACGTCCACGCCCCACGGCGATCCCAGTCCCCCATCCGCCCGCCACTCGACAACCATGAGACCGGCTCTCGACGGCAACTACGGTGGGTCAACCGACCCGCGCACTGACGGGGTTCGAGAAGACTTACGGGTAACACTGATCACGCTGGTAGGCTATTCATTCGAATCAGCGATCCGCTCAAGCCATAAGACGGGAATACGAGAACGAGAAAGACAAGTGAAGGTGTACTGACAGAGAGGGAGGCGATAGCCGCAAGTCCAGCATGCTAGCTCGTGCGACGATCCGAGTGGGAGAAGGGGGATACCGCAGAGGTGGGCGGTGCGTCGGGTATGGACCTGTTGGAGGTAGCCTGTCGAGCGTCAGTGGGGGAGGTGAACGCTGGATCATAACGCGATGAAGGAAGAACGGAGGGGGGAGGGAGAAGATACGAATGGCCGGGTAAGGAGATGATGAGGAGAGGAGAGGAGAGGGAGAGACGTACCGGCTTGACATCCTGGGCAGAGCTGACTCGCTCCCAGGACGGGATAGTCCTGTTCTGCGTCAGCGCGGATCGTTGGAGTTGAGAGGAGAGGCTGACGGAGCGATAGATCCCGACTGCCCCGTTGAGCTAGGTCTGACGAGAGGAGGCGGCTCACCCATATTCCGTATTGATGAGCGGCGATGGTCCGCGGTGGCGAGAGGAGGCTGAAGGATGCGCTAGGATCGACGATCAAGCGCTGATGTCATCGCGTCTCCTTTGAGGGGGGATGAATGGAGGGTTTTGACGAGCGCTTCGGGGTGTGCTCGACCTTTCGACATCTGAGCTGATCTCGAAGCACCGATTTTTGACGACATCGCAAGTTTCTCTGAAAGGCGATACAATTGATCCCATCGCAACTTGTCACGGCACGATCGTGAACATCCAGCAACAAAACAGCGATGAGTACGATCCTCCTCCGCAGACTGTTGCAAGAGCTGATGAGTCACCTCTTCCCTCCCTCATCTCGACTCCGGCTGCGCTGGTCTTTTCCCTGCTATCAACCGTCCCCCCTCCCCCTGTCACTTCCCCCTCCCCAACTTCTCCCCTCCCCCCCTCCCTCCTTTACCCCTCTTCAGCACACCCACCCGCCTCACTCCCACACAGCTTCAACCTCCCCGCCCTCCGCGCGCACTTCATCAAATCCCCCACCCCGGAATCGGCAATCGCGCTCATCGATCTCGAACCGGGGGTACTCCTCGATACCGAGGAGGAGATCAACGTGATCGCCGCGAGCCTTTATGTGCTCTGTGTGAGGTATGATGAGTTGGGGGAGAAGGAGAGGGTGAGGGGAAGGGAGGAGCTGCGTAAGGTGGGTCCATACATGCCGCGAATTGGGACACTGCTGGATTCCGGGTTCATGAGGCGGCACAGACGGCATGCGAGAGATTCCATGCTCGGTGATGAGAAGAAGGGGTGCGAGCTGATCGGGTGCGGTGATAGTGGATACTCAAGAATCGGAGCGACGTGATCAACAAGCTCGCGGGAAAGGTCGAGCCGCCATTCAGTAAGTCCACTTGGTTTCACTTCCCCTGATCCCGAATGTCGCACCACCCAAGCCTCGCGCCGTTCTCGGGGAGTGAAGAAAAAACTGTCTCTGAGGGAGATAAGCGGAGGCGGGTATGTGGGCAACTGGGCCGGAATCGCATTGATTGGCAAGGACTAAACGCAACAGCTTACTAATGGCTGTCGTAGCCGCATGGAGCATGGACCAGATGCAGAGGGACGTCGGGGCGATGATGGAAGAGTTACTCCTCAAGACGCTGCCCCAGCAAGGGGAGAAGAGGGAGGGCGAGAGAAAGTGAAGAGGAATACACGAGTGGGGTCCGATCGCGTCACATTGAGCTTGAAGGTACACTATGTGATACGGATAGATGCGATGATCCTCTGAGACTCTTGATCTGGCAATGATGATTGTCAATCGAGAATCAGACGCCGAACTTTGCGTGGAAACAGATTTCAAACCCAGATACGGTCTCCTCCTTGATCGACGGTGTGACCTTCGGCATATTCGAGCTAGGCTGTGACTGAGGGGACGATGTCCGCCCGAGCATGCTTGAACGTATGTAAATTCAAGAAGTGTTCCTCGGCGCGGCTCATTGGGTCTAGGTATGGTTGTTGTGTGTTAGGGAATGCTCAGAGTCTTCGCTGACGCACATGTGTGTGCGAGGCAGGTAGACAAATCCAAGGCCGATCTTGCCAATGGCTAGGCTATCAAAGTAGGTACCTAGTCTGATGCCCTCCTTAATGTGAGACCAAGTCATGGAACATCTGAGGGCAAACATTCTTGTAGACTTGTCGAGTTCCGTCACTTGCCATAGTCAACAAGACGGTCTGACAGTATTGACACATGGACCAAGTCTCAATCAAAGCTAAAGCCAACTCCGCTGAGCTGATGCGTCGATACAATCATGGTCATATGGTTATCAGGCCTTCTTTTGGCTTACAGCAAGGATGTCATGACGTTTGCGTGGTATCACGGACAACATGAAGTTGGGTTGTCACGGGGCCAAGAAAGGGAGACCATTGTGTCACTTCATGTACTGCTTTGACTTCAAGATGATGTTTTGCACATCTTTTGTATCTACCGTGGGACTGAGGGTGCTGAGCTGAAGCCAGAGAATGGATGCTTGATGAGTATGATATCCTATATAAGGGTCTCCAAAAGGGAGATACTCGCGGAGACAGCTGACAAGAGAATGGGTGACAAGGGGCAATGCACCGGCGGAACGCAAGAGCTCAAGGCATTCAGGTCATGCTGGGTTGGTTGCCCAACCCCAAACGTGTGCATATCCTGCTTGATCGAAAGTGTCTGTTGAACCGATGCCAAATCTACAAGACCCATACAGTATCTAAAAACCCAATATGTCATCAAGCCATACTATTCGGTCTCTCTGAGGATCTGATCACCTCGCCTGGATTTGAACCTATCGTACTCCCATCTGTGTGGACACAAAAGACTATCAACATGGGGATCGTTGGAGAGAAGCGTCTCTATCTCGCTTCGATAATTCTCCATCAGAACAACCTTTGCTACCCTCCCAACTCCCCCTTCAATGCTTGCCCATTGCTGTTCACTGAGTTCCTTGGTCGTTCCTGCAAATGAGTCTAAGAGCCTGGATGCAGGAAACCTGCTGACACTGAGCTCCCCCATGATCTCTTCCAGTAACACCTTGGAGCCTCTGATGTTGCTGATCTCGTCCCAATAAGTAGACCGGCAGAACAAGCAGCGAGGTCCGAGAGCGGGAATAATCGAAGAACCGGGATGACGAAATACCCGGGGGGCTCAAAAACCGCCATCAAATCTCTGTCTATTTCTCTGTTCGTCGATCACCTTCACCATGCTTGCCTACCTCCTTCTGCTCCCACTCGCTATCGCCTCACCGTTGTATTCTCGTCAGAATACCACCGGCGGCAATGTGACTTCTCCAAGCACCGGTTCTGGGACTGGCAGTGCGAGTACTCCAAGCGTGACCCTCTACCCCCATGGGTCTGGGAATGAGCCGGTCAAGGTCAGCGGGTTGGCTTTCCCCCAATTCGGGCAGGATGTCTACCTCGGTCTCCCATTCGCTCAACCCCGTGAGTCCACCTTAATGACTCCCAATTCTTCGACACCACTGACGAGGGAAATAGCGGTCGGGGACCTTCGCTTCACCCCACCTCAGCCAGCGGTCTACAATGGGTCCGCGGTGACCGCGACAACGCAACCCCCGGCCTGTCTCCAGAACCCGAACGGTAGTCTCGTCGGATCGTTTGGGATTTCGGAAGACTGTCTTTACCTCAATGTGTTCACTCCTCAGGGGGCGGGTGCGAAGACTGCTTATCTTCCGGTCATGGTCTGGGTGTGAGTCTTTCACCGCCGCCGCGGCGGGGGTCCAGGTTGGGAGGGATGTTGCTGATGCACTTGCGCCAGGTACGGAGGGTCATTCGTCGCAGGTGCCGCCAACTTCTACAACGCCACCGCCATCGTCGGGCAATCTATCCTGTCGAAGAAAGATGTCATCGTCGTGACGGTCAATTACCGTCTCGGGATCTTCGGGTTCGGCCAGGGCGAAGAGATCGCGAAGAACGGCGCGGCGAACCTCGGTCTGAAGGATGTACGCTTGGCTCTTGACTGGGTCCAGGAGAATATTTGGGCGTTCGGCGGCAATCCCGGTCAGGTCTGCCCTGATTCCTATCTCTCCAAGGTACGGCGCTTAAACAACGCTTGTTTGCTAGGTGACGGTGTTCGGCGAGTCTGCCGGAGCTATCCTCATCTCCCTCCTCTACCTTGACCCGACGATCAAAACCTTCCACTCGGCCATCATGGAATCCGGCGCACAATCGGTCGCACCCATCGGGCCGACCGGTACTACCTTCCAAGCGGTATACGATGATATCGTCATGTTCACAAACTGTTCCGCGTCGAACGGGACAGGGACGGGGACCCCCGCGCGGAACCAGAGCTCGTTCGAGTGTCTCAAGTCGCTCCCGGCGGAAGCTCTACTCGCGGCGCAGTTAGAGACGGAAGCCATGGCTCAATACGCCGTCGCCTTTGTCTTCGCCCCGAGTATCGATGGAGCGCTTATCCCGGATAGCCCCCATACTCTGCTGGCGGAGGGCAAGTTTGCGAAGATCCCGTTCATCAGCGGGAACAACCAGGACGAGTCAGTCGTCCCTTTTCTCCTGCACCAGAATTACTTTTCCCGCACCGGGATTAGGTATTGATGTTCGGGAACAGGGGCACAGTCTTCACGCCGACCTACGTCAACAGCACTCAAGAGCTCGTGATCGGGGAGAGCTTTGGCCAACCGATCCCACCAAACTCCACCACCTTTGGCGAGCTTCTGACCCTCTATCCCGACGTTCCCTCAAAGGGATCGTGCGTCACCTCCTTGAAGTATTGCGTCGGTCTAAGCTGATCGCGATTAGACCTTTCAACACCGGTAACAACACCTTCGGTCTCTCCTCCCAGTACGTAATGATATACCGAGAAGAATACCATTGACGCCGCCACTAGGTTCAAACGCTTCGCCGCGATCCTTGGCGATGGGACATTCCAAGGCGGTCGACGATGGTTCCTCCTGAACGCGCAGAAATACGGCTTGACCGATACCTGGAGTTACCTCTTCAACGAGTACACCCCCGGCGCACTGCCATATCTCGGCAGTACGTCCCCCCCTCCCCCTCCTTTTATCCCTAGTGACACGTCTGATCGGACTTGGACAGGTTATCACGGCTCCGAAGTCGCCTTTGTCTTCGGTGAGGTCTCCGCGGCGACCAACTACTCCGCATCCGCCGTCGCCCTCTCAAAGACGATGATCGACTACTGGTGAGCTGACTTCTCCATCGCTGCATAATCGTCTCCATCGCTGTAGAATCTGAATCCGAGACTGATGATGTATGACGCCAGGCTCAACTTTGCGCTCTACACCGACCCCTCGGCCGCGCCGGGAGGATCCAACTCGACCCACTGGCCCAAATACGGTTCCGAAAAGACGCTCCTCCAGCTGAACGGGACGAATTACACTACCATCCCCGACACGTATCGACAGACCCAGATCGAGTTCTTCTTGAGCGAGCCAAAGGCGTTCAACCTACGTCGTTAGGTTATGACCTCTGCCGCCGAGGAGTTGGATCGGGATTGCGATGGGATTGAAAGAATGGGAGAGGTGGTTTGGGAAGAGGCGTTTCGGACGTCAAAGTAATATAGTCAAGTAAAATTATGCCAAAATATACAGTATGAGTATTGGTTCGTTATGAAGTTGAGTACTCCTTGGAGAGCGGTAGTATTCGGCGTACTGATTGTGCGCTGAGGACTTGAATGATCCGAAGAAGAGATCTCCAGATGCGGAGCATGGGTTTCATCGGACCTGCAGTACTTGGTCCTGTGTAGATAGTCTGGGCACAGAACTGATCTTGATGGTGTAGCACCCACATATCCCTGTTTGGATCACTCATACATATCACTCCGGTCGTGCTATATATCCGTAGTCATTTGGTACACTTGCCATCATGAGTGTCTGATGCGGAGGTTTGCTGGGCATCAGCAGCTTATGTGGAGGGATCCTGCCAGAGAGAATCATGTACATGGTTGCACACTGTTCAAGTCCAGGTCTTCTTTGCCATTGATTCTAGCTTCAGATTCTAAGTCAATATGTAAGTTCATTTAGCCACAGCTCGGCCGTTTCAAGGTTTTGTGTTATCCCAGTATACTCTGATATGGAACTAGTGTAGCAAAATCCTTGGTGAATGTAGAGGGCCATCCATCCGTGGAGGGTATGACATGCCCAATGGAGATCATAGCGAATGATAAGGAAGAACAGTCTGACAAGATATTTGGCCGTTTGTTTTGGGACACAATGCATAATGAAGAATCAAACTATGAGTGGAGCTTAGTGCCTGTTGTAGTTCATGTCACATCCAGAGACATTGTAAATGCATATCCTTGGGATCAACACTTTTGCTGTACAATGTGCATAAGTTCTGACCCTACTTCCCCACAAATAATACTCAGCACAATGATACTTCTTTGCTCACAGGTCAGTTTGAGTCTGCAGTTGGCATTGAGCGCCTGTTGTGGACTTTCCAGTCATCCCAGGTCCTCTCATCAATCGCAATGACACTGAAATCATACTCTGGATTTTTCGTTTTCATCTGCCATGACAGCATCCGTTTGACATTGTGTCTGAGACCCTTGAAGCATTGCCTTTGGACCCTAGTCAATAGCTGAGGTCAATTGAATCATGGGACTTTTCATCCGGTATCTGACAGGCCACACGGCCCAGACTCTCTGAAGTTAGAACTTCGTCCCTGGGCTCGCTTCATGATGTGTTGTACAGTGGATCAAAATTGATAGTGAATTTGAAGATACAACAAAGAGGAGGGGAATCCGTCCTTCTTCAATTTTATATACCCTAGAGCTTCTACCCTTCCTTGGAAACTTGAAAGCCTTCCAGAAGGCTCGGTCAAGCTGCAATCACCCATCATCTGTCCTGCGTCAGGAAGGCACCCAGTCGCTCCTTTGTGGTAGTACAACACACAAGCTAAGACCTTGGTCACCCAATATCCAGTCAGATGCTAAACATTCATCCCCTGCCTTCCTATCAAAGTGTTTTCTATGGAGGAGTATCTGGATGTGGTCACATTGTTGTATGCACTCAACTGAGCCAAAGCCGAGCAATTTCGTTTGTGAAATTCGATTGTGAAATTCGATTGTGAAATGCTATTCCCTCAAGGCACTCCGGGTCAAAATTGTAACACATATAGTCTGCCAAAAAAGACTGCATTCACTGAACAGCTCTGGATTCTAAAACGTCCTATACAATGAGATCTGATTGGTCTGTATATCTACTGAGTAGAATGCCTGCCCACCCATCAGCCAGAAAATCACATTTAAAGCTTACGTTGACCAAGAATGCATCTCCCAGCACCCACATCCCATTGTCAGCTATCTAAATCAGCCCAATTCTCTTGGCGAGGCAAGGACTGTGGCATACCACCCTGGATCCTTCCTTGACAAAAAGTTGTATTGCTTTGTAACCTGTCACCACTGCCACATCAGCTTGCGGATTCCGCGACAAACATACATGAGGTCCCCAAACTGGATCGGGATCTCAAGATTCCCAAACTGCAGGCTCATTACTTGTGTTGTGTTTGCCATCCAGGAACAGGGGAGCACATATTGCTTGGTGGCGGTATCGATCCATGGGAGGGTGTTGTTCCCAATAGCCTGATATAAGGGATGCAACATCTGAAGATGGTCAGGGTAGGCTTGTCACTGCTTGGGATGGACAGACCGCAGAGGGAACAAGGATATTACTCGTGCTGCAGAAACCAGCCTCAATGAACATCATCCATGTGTGGGGAATATTACCCGGTATCAAGATAGACCACCTGGCCAGCCTGAGGGATAGCTGTGCCATTCTGGTTTCCCTGTATCCCCTTGTCCCAGATTTGGAATCCTTGCAATTTGACCGCATGATGACCCATGCCGGTGTTGTCTGCGTTTGGCTGGGTCTCATTACCTGTTGGCTGGAAGGGGATGGTGTTGTTGGGTAATTGTGAGGGATCACCAATCACGATCTGACCTGAATGCAGATCGGTAAATACAAAAGGTAGAGTGGTATGGTGGCATACTATCTGTCTTTGAAATTGGACGGGCAAGATAGAACCCGACTTGGGGTTGGGCAATTTGATGGGTCTCATAGAGTTTATCAATGAAACTGGGATCTTGTTGCTGGGCACCTGTCTGAGGATAGATCAGCTAAGCTTTGATGTATTTGACATATGTACACTAGACCCACCTTAAGGCCAAGACCCCAAACTCCACTTGAAATTCCAGGATATCAGCATGTAGAGTAGCAAGTATTGAAGCTAAGACAGCTGACCTCACGTGCTTAGCCTGTCCCTGCCACCAGCTATCGATTCGAGTGACACCAATGAGCTTATACCCCTGAAGACTATATCCCCCAATCTCAACACCGGCGATCGTGATACATCCCGTCACCGCTCCTTGCACTATTGTTTTCCCACATCAGCACTTCCACTCTGACATATCGTAATGGATAACGGACTGTAGTTTAGGGACACGGGGGAACATCCGTTTGGGTTGTTTGCGCTGACGTTCATACCCGATGCTTGGCAGGTCGTGCAATTCGAACTCGCCACCCATAAGTCAGACGAGCCAGTGTCCACCTAGGCAATCGGTCTCAGTACGTGAAAGATAGCAGGATGGAGAGGAAGAGGGGGACAAACCATGACAGCTAGAGTGACGTTGCTAACCGCGATCTCGATGGAATATGCGAAACCGATATCGTTGGTGATGGGGAGTATGGAGACTGCGGGTGGTGAGGAACCTGCATTAGTTGTGTTTGAGGTGGTCGAGCTCGAGGTCGTCGACGATGCACCTGCCGAGGGATGTGTACTCCCTGCCCGAACGACGTGTTCATGCTCTAGGACGACGTTCCCTCCCCGACCACCGCGGGAGAGATCTCTGGCGGTCGCTCTGGCGTGAGGTAGGATAGCAATAGTCGGCTTTTGCTTTCTCTGACTCCCTCCGATCGAATGCCGGTTCAACTTGATCGCCGTGGCCGCCTCGTTGATCGGAGCTGTCATAACGAGGGTGAGCAAGATCAGCTTGATGATGGCGAGCTGCATCTTGGCTCATCAAAGTGAGTGAAGGGCGCAAGTAGAGCGTGGGACGGGTTTCAATTATTGTGAACATACAGATCTTGCCGAGTAAAGGTTGGGTTGGGACGTGTCGCAAACCTGACCTCCTTTGTCGCATGGCCGTTTCAGATCTGTCCACGAGTATGGTCAGAGTGGTGAGCATATCGCTAGATGCGAGCGACATCGCGGATGGGTCCCTGCCAAACGAGCATGATGATGGAGCTGTCGTACGGTATCGAAAGCGTATCGTCCGTATCTCATCCACATCCCCGGTCCGCCATGTAGGACCGAATCGAACCTCATGACTTCAGACCATACAGCGTAACGTCTCCCGTCTCGGTGTTAAAAGCCGAGTACACCTACCCCGATCAGTTCCCTGACCCCATACGGTGATAGAGAAGACACACGTTATGTAAGAAGACATCACCCATGATCCAGAACGAGTCTACGCACCTTCATCAGCCGTATACAACAAGCAACAAATCCAGAGAAGTGGGAGTTCGAGACGTACTGCTCCCGCTGCCAGAATCCGAGATCCTCGCATCACACCATCCAGACCCATCAGCCACTTCGCCTCCCCTACACGTCCCATCAGCCTGTCCCCCTTTCCTGAGCGTAACGGAAGAGAATATGGACATACACGAGGTCCTGGCTGTTGATGGTGAACCCCACGCCGCCGAAAACGACATCGATGCTAGTATTCATCCCGGAACAGGGGAAGATGTAATCCCCCTGATGAGTGTAGTAATGTCCGCCCTCGTCCTGGATCGCTTTCATCACGGGGACAATATACTCGGTGGGCATGTATAGGTACGTCGTCCTATGCTCGCATCAGGACCGTCATGCAAGGAGGAATAGGTATGGTTGACGGACCCGGTATCGATATCAACTGTCTGGGACCCGGAGATCTGTTTTCCGCCGATGGAGAGGGAGTCGAGGATGACTTCGAATAGCCCATTGGGATTGGGTTGACTCTTTAGCATCACAGACTTGGACGCGTCGATACGGGAACTGCGCGTCTTCAGTTTCGATTCCTGAGGAGGACAGAGGACGAGTCGGGTTTGGCGTACCTGGTTCTGACATCTCCAAACGTCATCTCGCTCTCCGCATTATCCTTGTCTCGGGCCAGGAAGAAACCGACAGAGGGTGCACTGATCATTCCGAGAGTGTAAAGCTGGCTGACCAGGGGTGGGTATGCTTGCTACGGGATATCAGACGCTACCCCGTAAGGGTCGAGATCCGGACTGACAGATGGAGCCATTCCCATGATCCCACTATCACCCATCCGTCAGTACTGATTGAACGATTTGGAATAGTCCCGACGACACTCACCTCATGTACGAGCCCTCGTCCTGAATGGTCTCGTCAATCTGATTTACGCCCAGTACCGAAGCAGCCGAGAGCTTGTAATCGCCGAGTGAGACAGTCGAGTTGATGAGACAACCGCTGATCTTGCCCAAGACTGGTACAAATCCGATCAGTCATTTGTTGAAGTAGATGGAGAGACGCACCGAAGTCTTCCTCAGCGGCTTGACATCCGCGGGCGAGTTTGAGGCCGGACTCCGCCATCCCAGCCGCTGAGCAGGAGGCGCAGCCGGATGCTGCGACCCAGAACTGCGAGGAGCCGGTGTCCGCCTGAACTGGGGTCCGGATAGTGTGCAGGAATAGGAAAAGGAAAGGCGGAGAGAGGAAATGGGGTTGGATGGCAGAGAGGCGAAGGGGTGTCCGCAAGAGAGACGGTCAACGGAAGGGCAAGAGACTCCGATGATCAGCTCGGACTGCTTATGAGAAGGAGACAGCATGCTGGTGGGATAGTAGGTAGATGAGAGTGACGCACGACCACCGGAAGCGTCACCCCGCCAACCGCGATATCCACCGTATACGTGACTCCATCCGCCGCCTTCGAGTTCAGGACGAGGTCGCCTGATGCCCTTTTCTCGAACGGTTCCTCGGCGCCGTGCGGGATCGCCATTCCCGAGCGCTTAGAGATATCCCGCTTAGCTTTGAGATTGGTTCGGACGCGGTCGAGGACGAAGGACGAGGTTGAGGTGTGCTTGGTGAGTTTGAGCGTCGATGCGGCCGTGGCCGGGACGACGAGCGAGAGGACGAGGAAGCTGAAGGTGAGGAAGATTAGGTGGGGCATGTTGGATGATGGGAAGGGTATTGATGTCGAATCTACTTCGTCCGATGCTTAGTGAGATCGCATTTGTCGGTGGTGATTGAGAAGCTGTGCTGCTTCTCAACATCGCCCCTGATTCCAAAGGTATGGCCTTGAACGGTTTGAGATGAGACAAAGGGGGAAGCAAAGTCAGGGGTGAGCGAATTGAATCAAGTCCTTTGAACCAACGTCATCTCTCCTTGGCTTCCCGCGGTTCTCGAGGATGGCAACGATGAGTGAGGGGATCTGAGGTGATGATCAAGCGTGAGTAAGCTCGCTTCGGCAATTTGTAGACGATTGTAGAGGGATGAATCGGTGATGAGCAAGTTAGACGGGATCGAAGAAGGTAGATCGGTAAACGCAGGTCAAGATTGGATTCCCCTCTCCTCGTGCATGGGTCGTGACGTGATGTCATGGTTTCGTCCTCTCGATCAATTGCAGAAGGTAGAGAATGATACAAGGCGAATCAGATCTAATCACGCGACTACGTTTAAGACGTGACGCGGTGACAGCGCTGCCTCCGCTCTCAATGCAACAATCTCCCCTTACTCGTTTCCCATCTGAACCGCCCTACCCTCCTTAAGCCTCCCCTCACCCCCAACGTCCCCCTCCCTCCCACCTAAACCCTCCTACCAACCCACCACCCCCCACCCGCTGCAACCCCCACCCAAACCACCAACATCACCATCCTCTCCAACCCCACCCCCAGCTTAAGCCTCGTAGCAGCACTGGCCGTCCCCGTACTTTGCTGGACTTGAAGTGCGTCCGGAATCTGCTGATCATCCACGTCATTCCACTTGATTGTGGTTCCTGTGGTTGGGTCTTTGGGACAGTCTTGCTTCAGGTGATCACCCATTGTGGTGGTGAGGGAATTACCACGCAAAGATGAGATCGTGTACACCCTAATCGAGACCAATCAGTCACCTGCATGGATCAAGCCAGAAGAGCCGTCTGATGGATCGGATGTGATCAGGAAGGGGACTCACGCAGCCTTGTACAGCTCATAGATACACCCTGTACAGCTTGCACTTGAAAACACGCTGGATGAGTATTGGGTGAGATCCGAGGTGGATCCAGAGATGAGGGCGGTGAAGAAGGTATTGGAGTTGGCGGTTTGGGAGGTGTTCAGGGATGCAGGGAGGCACAGGTCTGAGGTGCCGTTGCTATGATCAAAATGTCAGCAGAAGTCATGGCATGGGAGAAGGTTGCTGCATGCTGGAGATGAGGGCAAACGATCAGGAATGGGGTAGGTTTAGGAAGAAAAAAGTTAAGAACCATGGAGGTTGGGATGGAGATCTTGAAGAAGGGGTATGGCACGTGGAGGGGAAATGCAATTGATCACAGCTTGCGGAGTATTGTGCCAAGGGGAGCATCCTTTCTACCCCAACACGCAGAGACAGGGTCACTCACTAATGCACGGAACAAGCCAATGTCCTATAAGTAGTCCTATACCCATCCATCACCGCCACCACCGCCTTCACCAACTTGTTCCTCCCGTCACAGCTCCCCTCCAGTTGTGCCTTTGCAGCGTCCAGGTCCTTACTAGCACATTCTGTCCCCCCACAGACCGTTTGGAGGTATCTGCTCAGCTGCCCTGAGAATGACATCGATGCATTTGCACTGGTATTCGAGGGGACAATGAGGGAAGTGAGCTGGGTGAGGCCTAAGCAGGTACCAATAGGCTGGGTGGTCATGTTGACAAGGCTGATTAGGCATTGCATGGATGAAATTTGGGCAGCCTGGAGGTTCTGGAGGAAGAGGACTTCTGAGGAGGCGGTGGTATTTGAGGAAGGCGAGCTGGCTGAGGTAGCGGTGGAGTTTGAGGAGGGGGAGGAGTCTGTGGATGAGGAAAGTGAGGCCGCAAGGATAGTGATCAAGATGGTTGTAACACGCATCCTTGATGATTGTGAATCGAGTTCAAATCTTGTGAACCTCAGTATGAAGAACAAGCTCCAAAAAACACAGTCAATCTTCCAGACAACATCCTGGCATCGTCCAGATTGAGTGTCCAATGGTGTTAGCTCCTGGGGCAGATTTGGTATAAAGGACCTCTTTAAAGGTTACACATATCTTACTTGTAAGGATTGGGAACTCGCAGGCTTTGCAAATGCTTTCCTTTGAGCACTGATCCTATGTCTGAGGTGTGGATGCACTTGTTTCAACGGGACTGAGTGTAGAGCTCTTGCATACTTGCTATGATGTCGCCTCTTCTTGAAAGTGCAGGGTGTGCCCTGATATTTGCCAGACGCTCCAGTAGACCACACAGGTTACATATGTGGTGATTTCATTGTGAAACCCTGGTGGACGTAATTCGCTTCCCAGTGGTACACCGTTTGCAGTCTTGTGTGCACTCGCCTTTGCCGCCTCCAGGGCTGCAATCTCGCCAGGACTGAGCTCAGATAAGACTTCAGGGTCTTTTGAGATTCGGTCAAGCCATTTAATGTAGAAGTCCGTGTTGCAGCTGCTAGTCTCACGCAAGGCCGCAGCAATATACTCCGAGACATCTCCCTGTGTCCCAGTGAAGATGCCGTCATCTCCAGTAGTTCGGGATGCACCAATGCTAACGGACATATTGTAATGATGTGAATTGTCTCAAAGACGTCTGTCGAAGATCATCATGTGAATCTCAGGTGTGAAGCTGGATGATGGTAAGAAAGATCAAGCCAAAGGCGGTATTACTACTCATATATAGGTCAGTCCATGCCTTAAGGAGTCTTCCGGCTTGTGAAGGGTCTGGGTATACAAGACATCATAAGTTTGTCTCCCATGAGCTTTGAGCAGACTGCGCTAAATGCGATGCTGTCCGAAGGCTGTGCTGATCGAGCACTGTCCAAAGGCCTTCCTCAGACAGAGATGATCCTTTGGACTTGAGACTTGAAGGAAGGCTATGCTGAAAGCAAACATTGAAAAGGAAGGCTCTCAAAAGGTTGTCATCCTGCAGCAAGACTTTCAAGAATGTCATGAATCGCATCTCCCCTCAAGTAGAGTAAGCAGCAGCAAGCGTTCTGGAGATGAATTGTAAGGCTAAAAGGCTTTGTGCCTTTTTGGGTCTTGCTTGACCAGTTCTTTGACTCACATAAATCTTGCTCAAAGGCACAACTTTCCAGCGGTTGAGAGATCCCTGGATTATTGTGCCTTCTCAACCTTTGCACAATCCCTTGTTTATCGCCCTGTAGTAGGTAGCCTGATCGACAGCTCAGGTACCATCCAGGAAGGAAAACATCCTCCCTGGTCCAAAACAAAACGCAAGGTGACTCATAAATGCACGGAACAGGCCAGTGTCCTGTAAGTGGTCCTGTACCATGACCGTCCCCAATGCCTTCACCAACTGATTTCTCCCATCACCACTCCCCTCCAGTTGCGCCTTTGCAGCATCCAGATCCCCACTAGCCTATTCTCTCTCACCATAGACAGTCTGGAGGTATTCACTCAACAGATTTGAGAATGACATGGATACATTTCCCCTGGTATTAGAATGAACAATGAGGGAAGTGAGCTGGGTGAAATACAAGCAGGTCCCTATTGGTTGAGAGGTCATGTTGACAAGGGTGATTAGGCATTGTATCGACAGGATTTGGGCAACTTGGCGGTTCTGGAGGAAGAGGACAAGTCTGCCGAGGGGCAGGAGTCTGAGGAGGGGAAGAAGATGGTGAGGACTTAGAAGGATTGAAGGAGAAGTCACTGCCAAATACCCTACCCAGAACCGGCTAGGTAAGGGCTATCAAGAGGGTAAAGGTGTGGCACGCATCTTTTGCTTGCTGGTCATTTGAACTCACAAATCAGTATTCATTGACATTGACAACATTTTTTGTCTGGGTCAGAGGCTGTTCTCAGACATAGGGGCACACACCGTGGAGCATGTGTGAAAGGAGATGGTGCACGGTGAACGTAGGAGCATGCTTTGATCAATCTCAGGATCACAACTCTTCAACCTTGTGATGTTGTTGAGTGCTCTTGGTTGTTCGTCTGTATGGCTTACTTTGATCATCTACCTGTTCGTCAGCTAAATACAGGTTAGCCAAGACAAGGTCCAATGCTCACAGACTTGGTATGCTGTCAATCTGTGACTCATCCAACAAGGAAGAGGTGCATTTGGTAGATATATGTATTTGGTGGATATACGTAACACAACTATATTTCTGATCATAGAAGTCACCCTGATGTGAATGTCTACATTCTATCCAACATATTGAGGCTCAAGGACAGAAGCTTCAGCAGCTAGTGGCTGAACCTTTAAACAATGACGGAACAATACAGGAATTGTGGCAATCGCACATGATGGTATCTGTCTGTGGCCCAGTCTTGATAGTACCATTGGGTTCTATAGAGACATGGGGGACGTTTCTTCGGCATTCCAGAGGTTTACCAAACCACGTCCTCGTTTTGTCCGCCAGACTCACGAGCATCCGCGATACTCGGCGACTATTGCGGGTCCGGCCTACTTGGAACCGCTGCCCGGTGTGGATTGAGGTACCATCAATAACTCTTGACACCTTGAGGGACACGGCTTTCAATGGTTGTACCCGTTCGGTCGTGAAATGTGCTCGACAGTTCTGGACAGGCGGCGACAGTCGCAAACATGCAGAAGTCATCGACCGGATATTCCGGTGTACTTGCATGGTGGTGTGGATCGCGGTTATGCCAGGATGGGGTCAAAACAGACTTGCAGAAGAAGAAGCAACTAGGTGACTGGCTGGTCTTTTTTGCAAGCAGAATGCTGTCCGGAGAGAAATGGT